>Ga0214923_10000154_pt1 | contig 103921 bp, 124 predicted proteins | sample LL1510_MetaG_FD_177993 | JGI IMG/M metagenome (GOLD analysis project Ga0214923, IMG submission 177993) | Freshwater microbial communities from Lake Lanier, Atlanta, Georgia, United States - LL-1510 | ecosystem: Environmental > Aquatic > Freshwater > Lake | place: USA: Georgia | collected... | reverse complement strand
AAGGTCGAATGGATGTCGCAGAAGCAGATATCACAGGTCTTGAAGGTCGAATGGATGTCGCAGAAGCAGATATCACAGGTCTTGAAGGTCGAATGGATGTCGCAGAAGCAGATATCACAGGTCTTGAGACAACGATTTCTGGCAAAGCTGCAAGATCTCTAAGCAACCTTGAAAACGTAGCTATTAATGAGCATTTACTTTTTGGAACAGACGCATCTAAGAATATCGGTGCAGTCGGAGTAAATAGACCAAATAAGGAATATCTTGCTTACGGATTGCAAATTGGCGGTGGTAGTGTTGACCAAATGTCTGGAAATAATAATAACAGCCTATGGGTTGTGGCAGATTCAGACGCAACCACAGATCCAAGAATCGCTGGAGTTAGATATTCAGAAACCGCATCCGCACAGCATCGGTTTTCTTTTAGAAAATCAAGAGGGACCCTTGCAAGTCCTTCTGCTGTTCAAACGGGCGACTCTATTGGTCGCTTCACATGGGGCGGCATGGGAGATACTGGAGTTTTCCGAGATGCAGCGCAAATCATCGTAAAAGCTAGCGATGCATTTACTAACACTTCGGCTCCTGGTTATATGCAATTCCAAGTAACACCAAGCGGCTCAACAACGCTTGCCACTGCGGTGCAAATAAACAGTGACAAGTCAGTTGAGATGTATGGAAAAGCTTCAGTAAGCTTTGTCTCATCGTCTTCTTCTGAAAGAGCATTCTTGGTAAATGGAGCCACCGGAGTTTCTCCAGTAAGCTCGGTAAGATTAAGTAGCAATACCGCTGGAAACGGCCCTGTACTTGCTCTTGAGAAATCAAGAGATAATGCTGGAACTCCAGACTACTTAGCAAGCGGGGATATGGTTGGGCAGTTGGGATTCCGAGCATGGGACGGTAGCACATACAACAGCGGTCGGGCAAGAATCGTAGCTAACGCAGTTGAACAGCACAGTGCTGGTGCTGCTGGAACTAAGATGGTATTCCAAGCTACCGCTGCTGGTGGAACTTCAAGAGTGGATGTAATGGAAATCTTTGGCGACAAAGTAAATTTCCTGAAAAACGCTGAAGTACCAGTGGACTGGTCGCTATCAAGACCAGCCGATGCTGGCGAGAGCCGAGGGTACGCAAAAATGGTTTTTGCGAACTTTACCGATCCTTCTTCAAACAATCAAACTCAAATCAAGTTTGATTTACGAAGGAATTCAAGTGATGCTACTGAGAGGCTGCCACTTGCGTTACAAACCGACCACGCTGTATTAGGACGAGGTCTTTCCTATCGAAAAGTAAGAAAGAGCTCTAGTTATACAATCGCAAACAGCGAGCCGTATCAAATCGCAACTGCCTCGGGTGTGGTCTATACTATGCCTGCTAGTCCAGTTGACGGTCAGTTCCACGTTATTAAAGACGGATCTGGAGCGGGTTCAATCAACATCGTTGCAAACGCAGGGCAAACCATTGACGGTGCCAGTGGTTTTAACCTTGGGGTTGCTTACGAATCTGTCCAATTAATTTGGGACAGCACGTTGTCAATGTGGTTAGCTCACTAAAATAATGTAATGGGGAGCCTCCCTTTCGGGGGAGGCTCTTTTTTATGGAAATAGAAAAAATCATCAGAATGACCTACCATGTAAGCGGAATAGTAACTTTTTTTGTTTTTATTTATGGAGTGTTTAAGTTTTTAGAAATAATAAAAACTAAGTAATAGCAAATCAGTTTTTCTCTCAATAGAATAGAAAAAATCATCAGAATGAATTATTATTTTTAAAGTATTAAATATTTTTGGAGAATTTTTATGAAATTATCTTCGATAGTAAATTCAAAATTTTCTAATTCATTTGAAAAATTATTAAAAGCTGAGTTGCCAGTTTTGGCTGCTTATAAGTTAAAAAAAATAACTTCAATTGTTCAAGATGAGCAAAAGAAGTTTGAAGAACTGAGACAAGAGCTTGTTAAAAAGTTTGCTAAGAAAAACAAAAAAGGAGAGATTTGTAAAAACGCAGATGGGATTTATTCGGTAGACAAAGAAAAAACAAGTGATTTTTTAAAAGAATTAGAATCTTTATTGCAAGTAGAAGTGGAAGTTCCAAAAATAAAGATACTGGATCTTGGTGAAAACATAAAAATAAGTGCCGAACAAGTAATGGCCTTGGACGGCATCTTAGAAGAATAATTAACAATGGAGAAGTATATGAAAAAGTTGTTATTAGCATTCTCTTTGGTATTTTTTATTGCCGGATGTTCTTCGGTTGGACATCACTGTGATCATCACTGCAAACATCACTGTGATCATCACTGCAAGCATCACTAATTAAAGACGCAGTGCTCTTTAGATATTAAAATAAAAATACGATATATTTTAAGATCCAATCGTTTCTTGAAGCGTTTCAGATTAAAATTTATAAATATTTGAGTAAATCGTTTCAAAAGACGATTGGATTGGGGGATTCAATGAAGTACATGGTCACTGGGGGCTACGGCTTTATTGGCTCCAATCTTTGTAAATATCTTTTAGAACTGGGGAAAGAAGTTGTTCTAGTCGATTCCCTAACCTACGCTGCAAATCCATCCTTTCTAAGAAAATGGGCATTCCATAATAAAATTAATTATCAAGAAGAGATTATAGATATTCGTGATCATCTCGCAGTGGCTAGGGCCATGCAGAAGCATAAGCCAGATGCTATTTTTCATTTAGCCGCTGAATCTCATGTTTGCAGAAGTATTGCTGGGCCAAAGGATTTTGTTACAACTAATGTACTTGGAACCTTTCACTTAATAGAAGAGTTTAGACAACTCTGGCAGGGAGATAAGTCAAAAAGGTTTATCCACGTTTCTACAGATGAAGTTTATGGAGAACTGGAAATGGATGAGGATCCATTCTCTGAGCTAACCAATGTAAAACCACGAAGTCCCTATTCTGCTACAAAAGCTGGGAGCGATCACATTGTTCAATCGTATTTTCACACCTATGGAGTACCTGCGATTGTAACTAATTGCTCTAATAACTTTGGACCTAATCAACACTTTGAAAAACTCATTCCTGCAACAATCCAGAGATTAAGAAGAAAAAAACCAGTTAGAGTCTACGGAAATGGACAAAACATCAGAGATTGGCTCTGGGTGGATGATCACTGTGAAGCACTGTACTTATTGTCGCACAGTGGCGTGACAGGGGAAAAGTATTGCATTGGCGGTGAGTGTGAAAAAACAAACCTGAGTATCATCAATTCTGTTTTTGATGCGATGAAAGAAAGACATAAGGGTTTAGAATTAGATATTGAGTTTACGAACGATAGGCCCACTGATGATAAACGTTATGCGATCAACTGCGATAAACTCAAGGCGTTAGGATGGAAACCTTCTCCAAACTTGCATGAAAATCTTTTAAAGACAGTGGATTATTATTTGGTAGAATTTAAAGGGGGTTGAATCTGGTATTCCATTTAAAATAAACTTGTTAGAGAGCAAAGAACTTATGGAATGTCGTGAAACAACCCCTATTACAAACTGCTATACGCTAGAAAGAGAAGTTTACTCAGATCAAAGAGGACATTTCTCAGAGCTATTTAGGGCTTGTGATTTTGAAGAGAAATTCGTTCAACGAAACGTATCTTTATCTAAAAAAAATGTTTTAAGAGGTATGCACTCCATGTGGTCTAAACCACAGGGGAAACTTGTTACCTGTCTTTATGGAAAAGTTTGGGATGTAGTTTTTGACGCAAGGCTTATGAGTTCTACGTTCATGAAAGGTTATGCCGTAGAACTCGATTATAAAAAACTAAATGCGATCTACGTTCCACCAGGATGTCTGCATGGGTTTCTAACCCTTTCGGATGTCGCAATCGTGGAGTATGATTGCACTACTTATTATCAACCAAAGTATGATGGAGGTGCCAGATGGGATTCGCTAGAAATCAAGAAATTCTTTCCACAGAACATCAATCCGGTTTTGAGTTCTAAAGACGAGAAGCTGCCTCCACTAACTGAGTGGTTGAGGTTCAAAAAATAAGCCTATTGCCGATATAGGAAAACAGAGGTTTAAGAATGGGCAGAACTAAGATTCAAAATGATCAATCGGTAAATGCAGCAGCATTACCAGTCTCAAGAAAAGCTGCAAATACAGATACTAAGGATATTCTTTCTGGTTTTGATACTAACTTCAATTCTCCTTTGAGGTTATTTGCGTCAAACCCCTCTGATGCCAAGCTAAACATTGAATCAAACACTGTCACCAAAGCAGATGGAACTGCGGTTAGCTCGCCTCCATCTCAAAGCAATGTCCCCACTGTCCCTCTAACTACAATCAATTTTCAGACTGGTGCCACTACTGGAGCTACTTTTGATAGCTTAACTTTCCCTACAACTACGGTTGGACAATACAGAAGGCTCGCTCTTTCTTTAAAAAGTAATGGTGAAATCAAAGCCCAATGGTCTGATGCAAGTGCCACCCTTGCAGGACTTGCAAACGCTGGAAGCCTTTTTCCTTCTACCAGTGTCAACATTCCTATTGGCTGGATTGATTTACAGGCCACTGCTGCGACTGCTTATAAAACTGCTGGCAGTGCTACAAGCATTATTGAAAACTCTGTTTCAGGATCACCAAGAATTTACAACGTAGGCCAAGGTTCTGGCTCAGGCGGTGCTGGTACATCTTTAAGACCTAATTACATTTCAAATCCTGATGCTGAGTTTGATTCTCTTGGATGGGTAAAATACAAAGATGCAGTGGCTTCTGCTCCCGAAGATGGAGTTGGCGGTAGCGCATCTATTCTTTGGGAAAGATCAACCACTTCTCCAATCCGTGGAGTTTCGGATTTTAATTTCGTAAAAGATGCTGCAAACAGAAGAGGCGAAGGCGTTGCTTATCAGTTTTCCGTTGAGCGTGGCGATCTGGCAAAGCAATTAGTTATAAGTTTTGATTATGAGCTTCTCTCTGGGACATTTGAGACTGGGGATTTGTCTGTTTATATTATTCAAGATCCAACTGGAACCCCTGTGGTTGTCCAGCCAGGAGCACATCTGATTTCTGCTGGTTCAGTTGGAAAAACAATGAGCCACATGGCTTCATTCCAAACAGATAGTTCTGTCACAAGCTATGCTTTAGTTTTCCACGTTGCGTCTGCCTCTACGCAAGCATACTCAATAGCTTTTGATTCTATCTCTGTAAAAAACGAATCTGTTTACTTTGGCTCCTACACACAAATCGGAGCAAGATATAGCTCAACTGCTGGCCAATCTATTGCCTCTGGTGCGACACCCACTCGTTTATCTTTTCCAACTAGAGAATCTGAAACTCTAACCAATGTTTCTACTTCTCCTGAATGGAAATTTACTGCCCCTGTCAGTGGACTCTATCAAATTGAGTGTTCTGCAAACTTTGCTATTAGCACTTTCACAACTCCAAACGATGTCTCAATGTATTTGTATAAGAAGAATGACAAACATTCTCTTATGCAATCCAAACGAGTCACCCCGATTGTTACTGAGTGGCAGAGCTATACACCATCGGTAACGGCTGGTGTTGGCACAATCACTTCTAAAGGTATTTATTGGAGAAGAAACGGTGGAAATTTAGAAGTTAGAGGGCGGTTCGCTTCTGGGACTGTTACGGCATCTGAAATGCGAATTGGCTTTCCTTCTGGTCTTATCGCAAGCTCAGACACCTACCAAAGTTCTACAACATATTTGGTTGGCGAAGGTGCTAGGCTCGACGCAAACAGATCTCCAGTGTCGGTTACGGTTCGATCTGGATATGCGTATTTTACTTTTTCAAAATATAACGATTCAACTTACTCTGCTACTTCAGAATTGGCTGGAAATCAAATTTTGGGTGTTGGTGTTGATTTTACATTTTTCGCATCGGCGGCAATCGCTGGCTGGTCTGCTTCGGTTGATTCTCTTTCTATTTCTGGATCAACTTCTTTAAGTTTACTTGCAGGAGAGTGGATTGACGTAAGACTTGCTCATGGTGAGTCTGTCGCAAAGAGCCTAAGCACTTCTGCTACTGACAATTATATTTCTATTCAACGTGTCTCTGGCCCACCATCTGTGGCTGCTGCCGAAAGCACAGTGGGACTCCTGGTTGAAGGAAATCAATCAGGTACTCTTTCGAATACATTTAATAAAGTGGCTTTTGATACAGTTACAACTGATAGCTTAGGAGGCTACAGTTCTGGAACCTACACTGTCCAAGTCCCAGGTCTTTACGACATTACTGCTACTGTTTCTACTACTGCGACCTATGCTGCTGGGGAAAAATTAGTAGCTTCTGTTTTCGTTGATGGTGTTGAAAAAGCAAGAGGCCAAGCGTTTTCTGCATCTCCTGGTGTTCAAGGCCCAGTAGGTGAAATCATTGCCACTGGCAGTGCTACTCCTCCAAGTGGATGTCTGTACGCTGATGGTAGCGCAGTCAGCAGAACAACTTATGCAGATTTGTTTGCATCGATCGGCACCACTTACGGTGCTGGCAATGGTACCACAACTTTCAATATTCCAGATTTGCGTGGGGTATTTTTAAGAGGCACTGGCTCTCAAACGATTGGTGGAATTACATACACTGGTGCTTTGGGCACAAAGCAGGGCGATCAGATGCAGGGCCACAAGCACAATGCACCCACTTATAATGGAGTTTCTGGCGGTGGTAACGAAGTGGGTAGTGGAAACTGGGGAGCCGACTATTATCCTGCTGTAACAACAGATGTTCCAGTATCAGATGGCACCAATGGCACACCACGAACAGGATCAGAAACCAGACCCGCAAACGTGGCTGTTGCTTATCATGTTCGATTTACAGCAACACCTTTTACCATTGCTTTGACTTCATCTTCTTCTGTAAACGTAAAAGCTGTAAATCTTAAAGCAGGTCAAACAGTAGACATTAGAGTATTGCAAGAGGGCACTGGAGCCACTTTTAATAATACTCAAAAAGCCAACTTCTCTCTATCCAGAGTCGCAGGGCCATTCGCAGTTCCAACTGGAAATACTAGAGGTGGAAATCTCACTACTGATGTTTTCACAGGCGATGGGGTTACAAAATCATTTACCCTAAGCACAATTCCATCAGTTGAAGCCAATGTCCAAGTTTATATTTCTGGTGTTTATCAATCCAAAAACAGTTACACAATTTTTGGTTCAACCATTACCTTCGATGAAGCTCCCCCAGTTGGAGAATCAAACATCGAAGTAGTGAGTGGCGAGCCACTAGATATAAATGTCCCAGGCGATGACACAGTAAGCACAGTAAAAATTAAAGATTTAAATGTTACTGGAGAAAAGCTCGCAGATGGCTCGGTCAGCTTTGCGAAACTTGCAAGCGATGTAACAAACAAATTTTCTGCTGGATATATTGCCAACGGATCTGCCGAAGTGGACACCGCAGGATGGTCTACCTACAACGATGGCGCAGTGGCGATGCCCGTGGACGGTACTGGCGGTGCTGCGACACTGACATGGACACGATCTACTTCTTCTCCAATAAGGGGCGTTGCAAGTTTTAGATTAACAAAAACGGCTGCAAATTCTCAAGGACAGGGCGTTTCTTATCCATTCACCATTGAAAAAGCAGATCAGGCCAAGGTTTTAACCATCACTTTTGATTATGAAGTAGTTAGTGGAACCTACGCTGATGGCGATGTAACGACTTACATTTACGATGTAACTAATTCTCAAATCATTCAACCTGCTGGCTATACAGTTCAAAATGTTGCTAGTGGAATTAAAAACAAACACATTGCAACATTTCAAACTTCAGCAACGGGCACAAGCTATCGTCTTATATTCCATGTGGCTTCAACAAGCGCATCTGCTTATGTTTTAGGAATAGATAATGTTGTAGTGGGCCCACAAACAGTTCAATATGGTGCTCCGGTAACTGATTGGGCCACTGAAACGAGGGTTGCGTGGTCGGGGTCTTTAACTTCTTTGGGCAATGGCACCGCAGCTTATAAATCGAGAAGAGTCGGAGATTCTTTAGAAATTGAAGCATCGTTAAATGTTGGGTCTACGACTGCTACTACAAGCACGGCAGCATTAAGACTTGATTTAACTGGAATTACGATAGATGGAAACAAGGGAACCGAATTTTACGGGAATTCTGCGTTGGGCGGGTCTGGTTACTTTATAGATTATTCTACAAATATTAGATACGTTTTGTCTCCATACAGAGCAAGTTCATCACAAATAACATTTCACTCCTCTGCCAACTCAAATGATGTTTTTAAATCTGGAATGCCAGTGGCATTTGCCAGTGGAGATGTGGTAACAGTTAGAGCTTTAATACCGATTACTGGCTGGTCTTCCACAGTCCAAATGTCCAGCGACACAGATACTAGAGTTGTGGCTGCAAGCTATTATGTTGCATCAAGTGTTACAGTAGGTGCTTCGTGCATAAACTATGATGGAAAGTTTTTTGATACTCACAATGCTGTAACTACTGGGGTAGGTTCTTGGGTTTTTAAAGCTCCTGTACCTGGATACTATAAAGTTTCTGGATCTGCTTATACAAGCGTGGCCTCAGACATCCAGCTTTCTAAAAACGGTACAAGAACTCATTACATGACAACTGCTCATAGCAATGTGGTGTCTTTTTCTGGTCTTGTGAATTGTAATGCTGGAGACACTCTACAGGTTTATTCTGGTCAAACAGGAACCGTTTATGGTGTCGCTGGTGGAACCTATTACAACGTAGTAAATATTGAACGAATCTCTGGCCCATCAACGATTGCTGCGAGTGAGACTGTGGCTTGCTCTTATACCAATACTGCTGGAACATCCATTCCTGCCGGAGGAGGTCTGTCCGGTGTGCCGTTTGCCACTAAAAATTTCGACACACATAACGCTTGGAATGGAACTACTTTTACGGCACCCGTGAGCGGAAAATATCAAGTAAGCTGCAATGTTTTTTTCTCTTCCGCAGCTTGGTCTGTTTCGGCCAAATCTCTAAGAGTAGTTAAAGGTTCGGATGCCTATTATCCACCAGTGTTTGTGCCATCTGTGGGATACACTAATGCTTTGGGCGTTGGTGGAACTATTTTATTACAAATGTTGGCTGGAGAAACTTTCTATATTCACGCACAGCACAACGAAGGATCGTCTAGGGATTTGTCTACTCAGGCTGGAACAAATCTACTACAAATAGTTAGGATTGGAAACTAAACTATGGCACTAACAAAAGTACAAAATGAATTAGTAAAAGTTTGGGAAAATGGGCCATTAGGATTTAGAAACAGAATTATCAATGGTGCTATGGAAATTGATCAAAGAAACGCTGGCACTCCAGTAACTTTGGGTTCTAGTGGTGTATTTGTGGTAGACCGATTTCGTGCTTGGAACAGTACTGATGGAACCATGATCGCAGAACAGGTGGAAGAAGCACCAGAAGGATTTTATCAATCTATTAAATTTACTACCACCATACAAGACAACAGTTTGTCTGCAAATCAGTACTGCATGGTGCAGCAACGCATTGAAGGATACAACGTAATTGATTTTGGTTTTGGAAACTCAACAGCGAAATCGGTAACTTTATCTTTTTGGGTGAGAAGCAATAGAATCGGCACCTTTGGCGGCTCTTTAGAAAACAACTCTGACACCCGTTCTTATCCTTTCGCCTATGTGGTCTTTTCTGAAAATGTTTGGGAAAAAAAGTTGATTACTATTTCTGGGGATACTACTGGATCGTGGGTTAAAGACAATGGAGTTGGGATCAAAGTGAATTTCGGCTTGGGCGTAGGATCGTCTTATATTGGTGTGGCTGGCTCTTGGACTTCTTCAAATTTGGTGTCAGCCGTGGGATCGACTTCTATTATCGGATCAACAAATGCCACTTGGCAAATTACTGGAGTGCAGCTTGAAGAAGGTTCTTATGCAACACCATTTGAAAGAAGACTTTATTCTCAAGAATTGTCGATGTGCCAAAGGTACTATCAAAAAGTATCAATGAGCAGATGTTTTTTTGCTGCAACAAGTTCAACTACGGTTGTTTCTCCTTTAAGTATAGCCTGTAGCTTGAGATCACTCCCCATTTTTTCTGGTAGCGTTGGTCAGCTTTATAGATATGACGGAACCAATGTTTCTGTAAGCGGGTCAAATCATTCCGTGTCTGCCATGGGCAGTAGCACCGTGGATCTCAGTCTTAGCATATCTGGTTCGCTTAGTAATAATTCTGTTTATTGGGGAACAATCGACAACGCAGCTTTAATAGCAGAGCTATAATGATTCCATTATTAAGACCATACTTTCCAAGTCTTTCTGAAGTAGAAAAATTGTTTTCTGTTTGTCACGAACACAATGTTTACTCCAACTTTGGAAAGCTTTTCTACGATTCAGTAGAAAAATTGTCAGTTCTAATGAAGGGCGAAGCTCTACCCACCACTTCTGGCACTACGGCTATTCACGCAGCACTCTCAACCATGAACGCCAAAGGGAAAAGAGTAGCTCTACCAGATTACACTCACTCAGGTACTTTACTTGCTGTAATCGCAGCACAAGCAATTCCTGTTCTTTTTCCAGTTGATAAAAACTGGGTTATTTCAATCAAAGAATTAAAAAAGCATTGGACAGAGTGGGATATGGCGATTGTCGTATCTCCTTTTGGTTACGATGTTGATGTGATGGAGTTTGAGACTCTTTCAGTGGAACTAAAAAAACCCTTGGTCTATGATTTCGCAGGTAGCTTTGGGAGATTCCCAGACACCATCAATCCAAGATGTTATTCGTTTCATGCCACTAAAAACTTCTCAGTAGGAGAAGGCGGCTGTGTCGTATTGCCTGATTTAAAAATGTGGAAACGGGCACAACAAATTATCAACTTTTACACCAACCCAGAAGATAGAAGTATTCTTGATGATACTGGGGGAAATCTTAAAGTTGATGAACTAAAGTGCGCCCTTATTCTTCAAATGCTTGAGAAAAGAAATTTGGACAGGGTATTTGAAAGAATTGAAAACAAAAATGCCACTGTTGATTTTTATGAGAATGAACTAAATGCGACCACACCAGATGGGGTAAAGCACACAAGTCTTTGCGTGATAAAACTCCCAAAGTCCAGAGGACTTGAGCAGAAGCTTTTGAAAATGGGAATTCAGGCTAAAAGTTATTATCCACTTTTATCATCAATGCCAGGATTAGCTCATATTGATAGAGTTGGTTTTAGCGATGAGTCGATGAGAGATTGTATTGCTTTACCGAGTGATGTTTCTATGTCTGAGGCTATGCAAGTTGTTGATGCTGTAAAATGCGCTCTTAGAACTAAATAGATTCTTCATCTTCTTCTGGTTCGCTACTTTCTGGGCCAGAAGATACCGATGTATCAATCAGCTTTAATACGCCTCGCTTGCGTTTCTTTTTTTCTTCTGCTGGATTACCCCAAGCGAATGTCCAAGGGGAGATTTTCTGATTAGTTCTAGTTTGGCTCATAGCACCCAAAACGGCCCCTTGTCCAAAAGTAGTGCCAGGCATCACAAGACAATGGGCGGTAACATGAGAGTGATTTTTCATTTTGATTGGAGCATGAGTGACATTGATAAGATCACGAGGATTTTGAGGGCCAATGAGATAATCACCACTGAAATCATCCGAGGATGAAATGAGTGTGGATTTAAAACTGATAGTGCAGTTGTCGCCAATGGAGATTCCACCTGCACAGGAAAGAGTGACACCTGCTGCAATGTGGATGTTGTGACCTAACTTTAAATAACCTTTGAGGCACATGATGATACAACCAGCATCAATTCTGACATTATCACCAATCTCGATTTCTTCTGCCCCCATGACAATAACGCTTCTGTCGATGAGGACTTTCGAGCCCATTCTTTTAAAACCAACTAAAAACAATTCTTCTCTAGTTAAAAATGCCATAGGTATCCTATTCTGGTTTCTCATGTAAGAATATCGTAATTGGAGGAAACAAACATGAGTAAAATTTGCGTGGTCACCCTAGGCTTTATGAATTGGAGAATTATTTCTGAATCATTTAAGCAGCTTTATGCAACGAAAACAGCAGAATGGAAGCACTTGGTATTAGATCAACATTACCCTTTAAATGAAAAAGAAAATAGGGACAACCTAAAAGCCATCTGCAAAGACTACGGGGCAGAGCTTTTTGACGCAGGAAAAAACCTAGGACTTCACAACGGAGTAAATTATTTATTGTCCAAGGCCAAAGGCTCAGAAATCGTTATTGGATACGATCCAGATAGCTTTCCCAATAGGATTGGATGGGACACTGCGCTAACGAAAGTTATAAATCCTACCGTTGTATGGAGTACGTTAGGGAATCCACGAAGTCTTGTTGAATTAAAAGCAAGAGGCTACGAAGAGAGAGTTGTTGATAATATCACTTTATGGCGCACTAAAAGGGCCGTAGTTAACTCGGTTTGTGCTTGGTATATCCCATGGCTAGATGAAGTGGGATTAACAGAACCTAGAGCATTTTATGGGCTTTTAGAGATGGAAATGTTTGATAAGCTCAGAGGCAAAGAATGGGTTTTTCTGCCAGAGTACACCGAATCTGATCATCTAAGACTTCATCACGATAAGGATTATGTTTTATACAAATGGGCTCATGCAATTTTAAAAGTTTGGGATGGGGATTTTAAAACTTGGCTTGCAGCAGGCAAACCCCAAGAAAAAAGGAAATAACGCACTGGGTTTAGTAAAAACTTATAAATAGGTGAGACAATGGGTGCATTAGTGAATTCAGAGATGCAATTCTTTTTAAACTTGGCCTTTGCTATTGCAGGGACAGTTTCAGGATGGGTTGTTCACGCTCTGTGGGACGCTCAAAAAAACTTGAGTAAAGATTTGAAAGAGATTGAACAGAACTTGCCCGAAATCTATGCGAGGCGAGATGATTTCAAAGAGCTTTCAAGAGAGATCAAGGAGATGTTCTCCAAGATCATGGATAAACTAGATCAAAAACAGGATAAAACTTAGGGGGATGATAATGACTAAAACTAAACTATTTCTAACTCTATTGCTTGGGACTTCGGTTGTTGCCCTAGCGGAAGTGGCAGATGTGCTTCCTCCTACTCCAGAAGAATGGGGAAAAATCATTGTTGATCTAACTAAAGGCGAACTGGGACTTCTCGCAGTGGTTGGTGTCGCAGTACAAGCTGTAATGCTTCTACTAAGAACACCAGCAGTTGTGAAAATCATTGGTGAAAAAACTGGTAAATGGCGACTACTCGCAGTCAGCTTTTTGTCTCTAGTGGGTGGTGTTGCTGCATTAAGAGCAGAAGGAATTAGCTGGGGCTCTGCCTTGGCTCACTCATCAACTCTTGCAGCAATTCAGGTGTTCTTGCACTCTCTTTACAAAGAGTTGATGCCACAGCCTGCACCTGCTCCTGCACTTCAAGCAGTGAAGCCTAAGAAAAAAGCTAAGAAATAGTGGAAGATATATTCAAATCTCTAGTCTTTGATGTCATCGTCAAAGAAGTGATTAGACGTTTATTCCTAGCGGTTCCTATTCTCGGATTCGGGCCGCTAGGGATTTTAACTACAGAACTAATCACCAGATTTGCTAAGATGTTTTACGATTATCAAAAAGAACTAATTACTTTTTACAAGTTTGAATTCATCAGTGAAACCAATCAAAAAGCCTTTGATAAAGAATTAGAAAATTTAAAAAAACTAGAACAGGAAAATGCCAGTGAAGAAGAAAAACAAAAAGCACTCGATCTTGCAAAGCGTAGGATGGCTTTCTTGGTTCGGTATTCTTTGCCTTAATGGGTGTTCCACCAAGGTTGTGATTCCAGATATTGAGTGGTGCGCTTCCACAGGCATTTATGGAGCTATTTGCCAAAATGCAGTTTCAGATAGAAATAGGAACATGAATAATAAGGAGTTTATAAGATTCCTTGAAGCTCAAGTGGATGATCCAAAAACCCCAATCAATGAGGCCAAAGGCCCATCATTATGCACATCCTCAGAAGATTTCACCAGAATGAAAATAGCAATCCAGCAGCTTTGTAATGAAAACTCCAAGTGTGAATTTGAAAAGATTAAGCAGGTCTTTAATAGATTGCAGAAGGTTGAAAAACCTAATTCTCGTAGCCGTTAAACCCATCTGCAAGGTTTTCTTCTGAATGGAATAGAAGCCCATTTCTAAACATTTCCATAGAAAGTGATAGCGATCCACCTGGATCAAATTTCCTTCTGGTCTTTGTGGTAGTCGTAGTGCCAGCAATCTCGTGATGTCCCAATACATTTTCAAATCTGAATCTTCTTTGTGGATCATTTTCATAGAGCCAAACGAGTAGTGCCCAGAGGGATCTTTCTTGCTCTAGGGTGAAGGCATGGTAAAAACCCTTTTCACATCCATGAGTTTCATCTACAAACCTAACCTGATCATTGGGTATGACTTCTCCCCACCAAGATTTGCAAACACTGTTCTCTAGTTCTACTTTTCCAGCAGAACAGATTTCAATACCAATGAGTTTAGATGAAAGTGAGCTTCCAAGTCCTGCCCAGTAGGATTTGCCAGCGTGGTATCCCCACTCATTCAATGGGTGCGCTTGAACAATGGTTCCATCTGATGCGATGCATAGATAGGTATATTCATTCGCAATTCCTTCTTTGATGCAATCTAACGCATCTTTGACCCCATTTTTATACGGGCCAGCAGTATAATGGATTACAGCACCTTCTGGGTATCCATTGGCATATATTCCTCTGGTCTGCATACGATCAGGAGAAATAATCGCCTGTGGATGCCACATAAATAGGTGTCCAGGTTCAGACTCGGATGGCCGATGATCTTTATCTTTAGACATATTTAATTGTGCCTGAAATTAGATTTAGATTATAAGTGCAGTCGCTACTACATATTTATTATCGGAGAAATTTAAGTGAACTTAAATGAATATTTAAAAATCTTAGGACTTGAGCCTGGGAGAAACTACTCCGCAGAAGAGTTGAAAAAGGCGTGGCGCATTAAATGTAACGAGCATCATCCAGACAAAGGTGGGGATCAAGAAAAGTTTGTTGAGGTGATGAACGCATTTAAAATGCTCACCGATCCAAGCTACCGTGAAGCAGCGTATCGAAAAGATAAGCGCCAAGGGCTTCACATCAACATAACTCAGCACATTAGGTTTGAGGATTGTTTCTTCGGCAAGTCCTATTCTATAGCCTACAACCAAATCGAATTAAACGGCTTTGGAGAGGCTCTAAAGAAAGAGCAAGAGGATATTGTGTCTGTTTTTATAGAAATCCCTCCAGGCACTCAGAGAGGCATAGAAATGAAGTTTGAGAAAAAGGGAATGAAAATGGGCGATGTCTATGGAGACATGATCGTTTTCATCGTCCCCCAACCAAGTCCTAGATTTAAAATGGAAGGCATGAATGTTTTTACAGAAGAAAAAGTACCACTAGAAACGATGCTCAAAGGGGGAGAAATCCAAGTGCAAACCATGTACGGTTTAAAGACCACATGGGTGCGGCCAGGGACTCAACCCAAAGATGCGATTGTTATTAAAAACTGTGGAGTAGTTGAGAAGGGTGATCACATTGCTCTACCGATTCCAGTTTTCCCAAATCCCACTCAGCTAAAATCAGAAGATTTTTGGCAAGGGCTAGACATCAACTGGGAAGAAAAGCCCGATCCAGATAAAGAGTTTGAAACTGCTTTTGAGAGAATTATTAAGAGAAAACTCTAGTCCCACATTTGCTGTAGGATTTCCATTCGCTTTTCATTTACTTTCTTTAGTGTCAGTACATCTTGAACGTACTCCCATCCTTCGTGGTAAAGCTTCAGAGTGTCTACCTCACCTTTTAAGACGGCATCGAGTTTTGTTGCAAATTCTTGTTGGTTTTTAAAGTTGATAATCCCAGGTCTTCTCCACTCTTCCCAATCTGGAGCGAGACAAGCAGCACCACCGTGAAGTCCTTCAATCCATGCAATATTGGATTTGGATTTGTTAAAAGCACAATCCCACAGAGGCACAAACACTAAAGCAGGATTTAACCTGTTTAGGTATCTCCAGTAATCAGCATGATCTAGGGCTTTAGTTAAAAACAGCCTCTTCTGTGGAAGATTTGGAATAGAGGTCATCACTTCAACGGTGTACCAGAATGGTTGTCCAATAAAATTTATTTCCCATTCTTCCATGTGCTTTTTGTAGGTTTCTTTTAAAGCAGAAGTGTAGAGCATCAAATCTTTGTCGTGAGTGTTGCTACCACGCCACAGAAGTTGTTTAGACTGGGCTTTTACTTCACGCCTGTCTTTCGCAAACATTTCGTTGTAGGCGTTGGGTACTACTTTCACTTTGTCTGTATTTGCATTTTCCCCGAAAGCAGCGAGCAAAACTTGAACCATTCTTTCTTTTAAGGCTTTTGTAGAAACGGTAACAAAATCCGCAATACCAAGCATGGAAACCACTATGTCTCTGACAGATTTTTGAGAATAGAGTGGATAGGCCCTGTTTTCAAAAGGCACTGCGAACAAATCATCGTCGTAATCAACCCAAACTTTTTTGTTATTGGATTTGGCCATTTTAATAATATTTAGATGAGTGGCATTCCAAGGGCGTTGAAGAAAAAGGGCATCAACAAAGCATAACACGCTCCAGTTGACCTCGCCGCCAACCTGCATCTCAAAATCATATTGTCTCGTGAGAACAGAGAGAGGGCCATAAGCCCTGTAAAACGAGGTTGCATCTGTGGGATGCGGAGCGAAAACTAAGAGTTTTTTCCTCATTGAAAAAGTATAACACTAACTCTTGGTGTTATTCCTTTTCTTTTTTTGAGAAAGCTCTTTCTATGCGATGCTCTAATCCCATGTAGGCATCTTTTAGTGAGTAGGTTGTAGAGTATAACCCGTCTTTTTGCATTTTTTCGTAGACGGCTGCAATGTGGTTGTTTTGAACAAAGTCCTTATTTGCCAAAATCCAATCCTCTTTCTGTCGATCTGTGGTTTTCCTGATTGGCATATTGTTGCGCCTTGGTGAGCCTCAACTGATGCTCCGCTTCTAAAAGCCTATCTCTTAGCAATCTGTTTTCTTCAATCATTTTCACAATTAAATCATTTGCTTGATCCATAAGCACGATAATTTTTTTATACGTTGATTTTAGTTCTTCGCCATTCATGCCACACATCCTTTTTCTCTTGATAATCCACTCTCGCCTAAGATTTTCCGACTCCATATCCATTACTCGATCCTCCTTTAAAATTAAAGATGGTTTTTTGTTTATTTAGTAGCCTAACCGTCCACCCGTTCGGGCGTATTTCAAAATCGACAAATAAATCAAAACATTTACATAAATCTTTGATTTGATTTTTAATTTCTAGCATTTCTCGGTTCTGTTTTTCTGATAGCTTTGTTTTAATCGAAAGGGTTTCTGCAAGCCTAGAGTGCCTTCGAGCAAGTTTTACAAGTAGCCTTACCCTGTTTCTTTCGAATGGAGAAATCCGAAAAGCTTTGAGCACACTAGCGGCTTCGTTTTTAATGTCGTGAGTAAATTCCATTTGGGATTTTTTAAAACTATCAGAGGAAATCTGACACTTCAAGAACTGGCCCTTGGGAAAAGATCCCAAAGGCCAGCATTTTGAGGATGAGCTACCGTTATTCGCCAAAACAAAGGTTACATCCTCAAACCCATTCTTCGAGTTGTTTCAAAGACTTCGCCACAACTCTATCGTACTTTTTTTTGTCCTCGCCCATGGACAATTTAAAACACTTTTCTTCATAAGAGCACATCGAACATTCACTGTTGTCTTCTTCCCAAAACCCAAAACAAGATTTGGATGAAGACCTTTTCCCATTAGACGCAAAGCGAAAAATTGCAGCCTTTAGATAATCAACACTTGCCGACTTGTGATAAAAAATCTTATTTTCATCACAAAACTTTTTCAAAGATTCTTTTGTTATCTTCATGCCACTGCCCTCAAAAGCATCGTAGTAATCTTTTTAAGAGCTTGTTGTGGTAGCTCTTCTAAGTTTGAGATTATAACGTGCTCTGGATAATACTCTCTAACATAGTCTGTTAGAATACCAATCCCAACACACTCTATGCCTGACTTCTTTATTTTAGCTATACGATTTTTCAGGTCATTACACAAGATGCCAGTATCAGTGTCCTGAGTGTACGGTTGACCATCGCTTAATACGATTAAAATTTTTCTTTTTTCTTTTCTGGTGGTCAAACGCTTTGCTGCCCAAGCTAGGCACTCACCGTCTGGATTCTCTTGGCCTGTGCGAAGGTTCGTAATCCCGTTCATCGATGTTGTCTCAAAGCTTTTAAAAACACGAAGGTCTAAGGCTTCTGTGCTTCTGGCAAAAGATTTCCAAGACCATCGGTTTAGCTTTGAGAGCCTATGCAATTCAGCATTGTAGACTGAACTAAACCCTAAAACCTCAAACTGTATGTCGAGTGACTTCAGGGCTTCACCCATGGCTATTGCGGCTTGTTTGGCAATTTGCAATTTGTCACCCTTCATAGACAAGCTAAGATCAATAAGGATTGATACTGCCACATCTTTGGTTTCTTGCTTTGTTAGGCTTTTGAAAATTCTATTGTAAGAAGGATCTGTGAAAGTGCGATACATGGTTCGTCCTGATACTGAGCCACGTTCTTTTTCAAGATGCCATCTAGAGTTTTCTTTTACCTTGAGTGATTTCTCAAACGCATTGCGTATGGGAGATACAATCTTGGAAATTTGTTTTTTTAATTCTAGGTATTCTGACTGATTCCCTTTGCCAGAGTGGTCTGTAATTTTGTCAAACCGAGTTGTGGCAGGGACGTATGGTTTTTTGCTAAACCCAAGTTTGTATTTTTGTTTGTTTTCTTTTTCGCTCTGCTTAATGGATTTGTCGATCATTGAGTGAACATCCATCGTATATCTATCAAACTTGTCTTTGCTGGACTGCACAGAGTCTCTAACCATTGAATCCTGCTCTGATTGACTTAGCTTGGACTTATTCTTTTTTGGTTCAGATGATTCTGGCTCTGACTGTTCTGGCTTTTGTTGCTGCTTTTGCTTTTCAACCGCACCGCTAATTTTGTTGCAGATTATTTCTGTAACCCGAAAAATATCTTCGGTTGATTTGCAATCTCTAAGACTTACAGCGTCTTCTCTAATCAGATCAATGTATTGCTTAATATCATCTTCAACCACTGGTGTTTTGCCCAACATGATGTCTCGGACATCAAAGATGATTCTGACAGGGTATGGGTAATGTCCCTTAGCCCTAGCCTTATAAATGTTTTTGGTTAGTTTAGAATTCAAAGCGTCTAAGTGAAACTTTGTACCAGGATATTCCTTGATCATCTCTGCTTCGATTCTGACATCTTCGGTAGCATTGAGAAGATTTGCGTGAAACCCTGTTTTACAGCCCTTCATTACAGGGAAGTTTGTAAATTTGCAGTGAGCTACTTCATGATCAAGATATGCGTTCAGGTCTGCACCTAATTCTTCTGAAATTTCTGGAAAGTTGGGTAGATAGATTTTTTTACCATCTGTTTTAGCTTGATTGCCTTCAAACACAACTTCGATGTTGTATTGTCTGGCTAAAATACGACCAATCTTTTCAAGTGATGATTCAAGTGAGTTTTTCATAAAGTCCCCCTTGTCGATTCAGGAGCTACAGTTCTTTGAATGATTCCCCTGATTACCTCGGCATCTTCTTTGGGTACTTTTGAAAAGATTGCAATTTGAGCGGCTCGCAGTGGATCGTTGTGGCGAATCATTAGATCTGCCCAATCCAAAACTCTCCTAACTCCCATCGTGGTTGAAATTTCTTCATTCTTAAAAGCATCTCTAATCAGATTTGCTACTCTAACAATCGATCTAGCCAAAGACTCTCTGTGATTGGTTTTAGACAATAAAATCTGAACTTCACGATCTTCTGTGGGGTAGTCGTAAACATGAATTCTCCACCGATCCAAGAAAGCCTCATTCATGATATTTGTACCTTGGTACAGATGACGGAAATTCTGCATTGCACCTGCGGTATTCGCAGTAGCAAAGATCCTAAAGTTTTTGTGTGGCGTGATTTGCTCGTATCCGTTTTCTTTGATTTTGAGATTCCCGTTTGGTTCGAGAACTTCATTAAGTAGGGACAAAACCCCTGCTGGAGCAAAGTCGATTTCGTCCAAGATCAACCACAACCCTTCTTTCATTGCTTTTGGGAGTGGCCCGTAAACCCATTCCATCGAGCCGTTAGAAACCTTCCAGTTTCCCATCAGGTCGCTGCTCAACATATCGTGATTACACTCAACTCGAATAACGCCCTGCTTTGTTCTGGCTGCGATTTGTTCAATCGTGGTTGATTTGCCTGTACCAGCGTGACCAGTAATCATTACAGGCTTGTTTTCAATAATATCCATTACAATGTCGCCATGAATGGCTAGTTCGAACTTATAAGCAGAATCTAGTTGAGGAGATAATTCTGGCAAGTGGCCGAGTGCTAGTGGAATACCACAAATTTCTGGCCCTTCGTGCGATTCGACAACGACATCAACAACATCACACTCATATTTTTCCATGTAGGCTACTAGAGCATCTTCGCCCAAGTCCTGATGCTTTGATTCTATGTGTGGTACTAGATTATCTGACTTGTAGGCACAAATCTTACAGGTTAAACGCTTTCGATCTCTCATAGTAGTTACTCCTTTGTTTTGGCTTAACTACTATGTTATATCATCATACTCAGTATGTCAACTATATTATTCTGTATTATTATTAGCTACTTAGAGGCTATCTTTTTGGTTAGCTCTGTTTTTTGCTTCTCGTAGTCAAAATTAACCTCTTTTAACTGCCTGTCGTACATCTTCGCAAATGCCTTCATCCCAAGGTTGATCAGAGTCTCAACGGAATGGGAATAGGTCACACTATCCACAGACAAACTATCTACTTCCATAGCTCGTTTAACTGCCTCAATGCAAGTCCAATGAAAGCTTGAAAGTTTCATCGTAAACAGTCTTGGTTTGTCATCTCTTTGTCTTCTCATAAGTAGCTCCTAATACATTGGTTTTATTGGTATCCACACATCTTTTAGGCGAAGGCGTGAAGGACGTTTTTTTGTTTTTTCAAAAACTAAAACACACTCAATAAGAGTGTTGGCGTGTAACTCTAACACTTTTTCAATAGGCTGTTGATAACCCCCAGCAAGATTCCAAGCCACTGGTATTTTGTGGGCCTTGCAGGTTCTAAAAACGATCTGATCACGCTCTCGCATGGCTTCAGTGGTCAGCATTTTGCCAAGCGGATCGTCGATGTGCGGATCGGCACCAGCTTGGTAGAGTACAACATCGCAATCTGAAAATTTATCAATGATAGCTTGCTCTAAAGAGTTAAGCCACTGTCGCTCAGAATCAAAGCGATAAAACTCTCTGCCGAAAGTGTAATGGGAAATTTTATTTTCAAGGCCAAGAGTCTTGATGATGTTCTCAGTGCCGTCCCCGTAATGGGCATCGAGGTCAAGAATACCAATCTTAGAATGGCCTTGATCGAGTAACTTGACGGCTGCGGCCATAAGGCCGTTGAAAGTGCAAAATCCAGAACCGTGGTCATAAGAAGCATGATGGAATCCAGATGTCAGAGATACTGCAACGCCTTTGCGAATAGCACACTTGGCAGCAGCGTACATAGAGCCAGAAGTCCATCGTAAAGTCTTGGCAATTTCTGGCAATCGATTGCCAAAGCCATTGTTGATTTTACAATCAAGAACTCCTTTGACGTACTTGGGATCGTGAACACGACAAAGGGCAGAGATAGAGATTGGGGAAAAACATTCTTCAATTTTTACAGAAGGGAATTGAGAAAAAACGTCTGCAACGAGCCTTGGCTTGGAAGCAGAAGGAGAAAAGCTATTGTTTTTCTCAGCACTCTGAAGTGGATTGTAAAAAACCTTAATCATACTAACCTAACCTCTGGTAGCAACGTGATACGCAATGCTACTTATTTCTGAATCGGTAACTTCTATACCCAAGCCTTCAGCGATTGTGCGAACTAGCTCTTCTAAGTCCACATCGTCTGTATAATCGGTATAGGCACCGCTAACCTTATCACCTACTTTTTTTAGTCTTTCGTCGTCACACACGATACATTTGTGCATAAAAACCTCACTTATTGACTACCATGTTATACCATAACACTTTGTATTGCAAATTTCATACAAAATCATACAGAATAATAAAGACTTAACTCTTGGATATTGCTATTTATAACGCATTGTGTATAATAGTAATTGTAAGCCAAAACAAAGGAGCTATTATGGCAATCAAACCAAAAGAACCAAAAACGGCATCAATACTAACATTCCCCGAACCAATGGAAAGCAAGGTCTGTGGCATTTTTACCATGCAACAAATCTCTAGTATTTCCAAAGGTCTTTTTGATGATGGGAAAAAAGAACTCGAAACCTATCTGCAAGAAAACACAGATGGGATCGACATCAAAACTAGCGAAGGTGTGCCAACAAACTATGGACTTATAACCTACAAGTCTATGTCGGCAGACAAAGTGGATACAGACGCTTTGGTTCAGCTAGTCAAAGATGGAGTGATCACCATCGAATCGCTTGTTGCCCTTGCCACTTTTTCCACCACAAAGCTTAAAGAGAGTTTGCCAAAAAGCTCTTTAGACAAAGTTATTATTCCTAACGATCCTAAGTTGTACTTAGAGTTTCGTGCGAATTCTGACTTCAAGGCCAAATGCTTAGATGCTTTTTCTCCATTGCTTGAGGCAACGGTCGAACAATCTGTCGAAGCTCCAGCACAAGCCGCTCCAGTAGTAGCACCAGTTGAAAAAAAGCACAAAAAGGAAGCGGCTGAGAAGGCAAGAGCAATCGTGGCAAAATCTAAAAAAACTTCTGCTCACGATGAGTTATCTAAAATCTTGGGGAAATAGTTATGAAGTTTGAACTAATGCCCCCATCACGTTGTACTGCGAAACTACCAGATAATTTTGAAAAAGATTATTTGGTAGCTGAAGAAAAATTGGATGGATCTCGCTATGTCCTATACATAGGTGGAGATCCATACGAACGCAATTCTCCCAATGCTTTGTTATCTCGCAGGGTATCCGAGATAGATGATAAGCACGTTGATCGAACTAAAAATGTTCCTCACATCACAGCACAGTCTTACTCAGGGTTAGAGGGGACTGTGCTGGATGGGGAGATCATGGCAGAGAATTTTCTTCAAACCAACTCCGTGATGAATTCTGGCCCTGCGCTCGCAATCCAAAAACAAGAACAGTATGGAAAGGTTGTTTACCACGTTTTCGATGTAATGAGTTTTAGAGGCATAGATGTGAGAGGAAAATCTCTCGCAGATAGAAGAAAAATTCTTGAGTACGTTGTAGCAGAGATGAATAACGAGTTTGTCAAAGCAATCGCTCAAGTCCAAGGTGACATTGAATCGTATTTTAAAGAAGTTGTGGGCAAGGGTGGTGAAGGTCTGATCATCAAAGATTTGCGAATGGGTTATGGGATTGGTTGGGCCAAGATGAAAAAGAGTTACGATGTTTCCTGCGTTATCAGTGGTTTCAAGTCTGGGAATGGGAAATATTCAGGGAGTGTGGGAGCAATCGCCCTATCAGTGTACCACGAAGACAAATTAGTAGAGATCGGGTTCGCATCTGGGTTTGACGATGCGATGAGAAATCAGATGGCGAAAAATCCTGAGAAATTTATTGGGAAAGTTGTAGACATTTTCGCCCACGAAATCCAAGTCTCAAAACGCTCCTCAGACAATCCTGTAGGGAGGTTGAGGCACCCCACTTTTTACAGATTCAGAGAAGACTTAAATCCAAAAACAGTTACCAGTGAAAAACTCAAACAGGATTTAAAGTCCAAAGTGAGAAATCAGAGAAATAAATTTGGAGGAGGATGATGGTGAGCCAAACAAAAACATTAGAGATCCTTCGGATGGCAGAAGTAGTTAAAAAACAGGGTCCGTAAAACAAGAATTATCCAATCACCAAATCAGGATCAAAAATAACATTCTTATTGCACAGCGTTAAGTGATATGGTATAACCTTTCCCATGCTTTTGGCCTTTTCGATCACGTCCATAAATCCAACCAAATATCTAAAATAAGGATAGAACCAGTGGAAGAACCTATAACGATTAGTAAAGAGGAATCAGAGTTAATATGCTTGGAGAAGGTGTTTTTAATAGATCAGGTTTTAAAAAATTACCAAACAGAATTTCCATCCGTCACCGAAGCGGATTTGATTCATTTAAGAAATAGGCTGCATAAGCGCAGCATTGAAGAGATTAGAAGTTTGTTGTCAGAGCCAAGGTGTTACTAAAAATAAACGGGCCAACCCCCCACTTCCAAGGAAGATTGGCCCTAGCTTCCTATACTCTTTTTTATTGTATCACAATAAAAAGGTCACTCGCTAGACCTTTCTAGTTCAATCATTAAATCCAATCCTGATACCGAAACTTCAAACTTGGCTCTCAGCACAGAAATAAACCTTTCCAACGTGCTTACAAAGGCTTCTCCAGAAAGATTTTCTGCTTTTAATTCACAAAGCACTATTTCATTTTCTTTTTTGACCGCTTTGATTTTAAGCGGCCCGAATTGTTTTTCGATTTCAGGTTTGAGATTTTGTGACAACATAAGCGAGGGATCGTCAAGCAAAACCTCCCCGTTGCGAGAATAGGTTTTAGCCAAAAATCCCACACCAACCTTAATACTAGCGGAATAAGCAATCTTATTATTGCCATCAAATTCATATTCAGCATCACCTCCTTGAACTAATCCATTCTTTAGAATTTTGAATTTTTCCATGTTAGCTCTCCTGTTAGTTACAAACTGAATTGTAAATCTTAGGTGCAAGCCAAGGTGCGACCTTTTTATCCACGACGAATTCAACCAACATCCCTGCTGGTGAGCAGATAAAAAAGTAGCCAATCCCGTATGTCCCGATTGAACAACCGATGACGGTTGACCAGTAGGACACAACTGGGAGAAGGGATCGGTACTTTGGATCGTTTGTAGCAAAGTGTTTATAAAACTCATCGTACCCGTACTTGCATGGTCTAAAGACCACAACTAAGCCGTGATTGATGGTTTTAAGATCACTGAGTCTCAAAGCGACACAGAGTTGATACCCTAGCTTTGATTCAATCTTTTCGTAAGCATCACTAAGCCACTGAACAAGTGGTTCAAAATCTCCTATATTCCTATTTGCAACATCTCCTTGGTTTTGAGCTAATTTAATCAACTTGCCATCAAAGCGATCCCAACCTCGCTCAATCTCGTTGGCAGTTGTGAAGTGCCCACGCCTTCTAAGATTCTTAGATGCGATTTTGATAATTGCTTTGATTGATGTGTTTGAGTGATACGCAATCCCTTGAAGGGTTTGCATCTCACGTTCTAACTGATAAGCGGTTTCTTCAGCCGCTTCTTGATCTCCACGGGTGTAGTTTCCATCCCCATGGATTTCTATTGTGTAATCTGTGCCGAAGCACAAAGTGCACAGGGTTAAGATTGATATAATTAACTTCATTTAGTTGTCCTTTCGAGCGCAGCTTAATACGCTGCATTAATCTATTCGGTACAATCTGAAACGATCTTTAATCGGTGATGTGAAGTTACTTCGCCTTTTCGATGAGATTTCTTAATTCTTCGGAGTGATATTCATAACTTCCTGGGTCTTTTTCATCTGGCATTTTTACGGCTCGGACTTGGATTCCCCAAAGCCTTAGAAGATCGGTAGCTCTTTGAATTGATGAGAGTTTGTTTTTCTTTCTAGCTCCATCCTCCCACGCATCTCTATCCCACATGAGTACAACTTTTTTTACTCCTGCATTTACTAGATGCTCAACTTGTTGGGGATGTAGGTTCTTTCCATTCGTAGCTACTGCATCTTCTCCAACTTTACAGGCATCCATAAAGCCTTCGACAATGATAACTTCATCAAACTCGATTGCGTTATCGTAGTTGTATAGAACGTGCCTTGCTGAAACGCCTACGGGGTTTAAAACCTTTTTAAAATCATCGTTGTCAGGATCGTCCCAAGTAGCTCTTGCTTGCCAGAAAACTATCTTAGAATCCATGAACGTAGGCACGATGAGCCTATCTTTCGTGAATCCTGCATCGCTCAAACCCCATTCGTGATCAACTGCGTACTCGAAGGGGACTCCACGCTCGATAAGATAAGCGTGATTTTTCACAATAGGATTGTAACCGTAGGGAAGCTCAATCTCTTTAAGCTCTTGTCTCTCCTCATCCAAGTCGTAGTGCTCAATCTCAAGATGAAGGTTTAAATTCTCCATTGGATCAAGAGGTTTGCCCTGAAGTATTTTTATTGCAGAACCCATCGAGCACTTGTCAAAGGCTCGAATGAGATCAACCAAGTCCCCCGTCCAACTGCATCGGTAGCAGAGGTAGTATCCAGTCTTGGGATTTATCCAAAGTTTCTTCTTATGATCAGGCGTAGGCTCCCCACGCTCGACACACATCGGGCAGTTCGTTGCGTACTCCAAGTGAGAGTAATTTTCATGAACCTTGTACTCTTTGCTTCTCTCTTGAAGAAAGAGACCAATATCAAACCCTGGGAATTTCATCGTCTTTTCTTTTCAAGCATCCAAGGGAAGCTCAAATCGTTCTTTCTATCTGCGGCTCCACCTTTTGGGGATGCGAAAATCATGCGCTCAAAATCAACTAAGAGAAAAACCGTTTTGTCTGAATCCGAGGAGCGGTAAATATCTATATGGAATCTTAGGAGTCCCTGCTTCTTTTCGTTAGGAGTCTGATTGAGCGTGATAATCAAATCTGCAATCCTAACCTTCTCATAGCTTTCCGAAACGTGCTGCGCTCGTAAAATCCCTACAACATCAGGAGCATCTTTGGGACGCTGGGCTTGTGTCGCACTCCAGATAGCGACATCTTTTATCATCGCAAGTCTTTTGATGTCCCTATAAACCTCTGTTTGCTCAAATCGTTTTTCTTTTTCCCTGTGCTTGGATTTTAGGAGATCCGCATAGTCGATGATAACGACATCGGGTTTTCTGCCCACGGATTCTAGCTCTTTGATTTTGGCCTCAACATCTCCAACGCTGTACTCCCAATGTTTATTAAACGGAATGAGGTCTAGCCTGTTGAGATAGAGCTTATCTAACTCAGCCAATCTTTCTCTCTGCTTGTCTGTCAGATTGTCTTTTTCAAGATCGTGATACCTGATTCCAGAAAGTCTCGATTGGTAGCGCAGAACCGATTGGGTTGTGGTGCCTTCTAAAACAAAGTGGGCGACACGGCCAGACCTAGACATCAGTGCTGCGCATCCCATGTGAAGGAGCCCTAAAGATTTCCCCTTCTTGGGCTCGGCAAGTAATATTCCTAGCTCGCCTTTTTCAAGTCCCCCACGAAGAATGTTATCCAAATCCTCAATTCTGGTTGGAATTCTTTTCTCGTTATCCATGTTTGCAAGCACATGGTTGATTCGGATGTCCTCAAAATCTTTTAAACGAACTATCGCATCATCTCTGAAATCTATGGAATATAGCTCTGTAATCCCCTGAAACGTCTTCTCGTAGGCATCGCCATACTTCTTTGAATTCCAAAGTGTTTGTGCCCCCATAAAAACGGAAATAAACGCATTCTTCTTTGCGTACTCGGTGAGCTTTTCCTTGATGTAGTCCCTATCTTCGAGATTTAAGTGATAGATAAACTTCAAATACTTTTTAAGTGGGCCACGTTTGATTTTATCAATACGCTTTAGGGAATCTTCTGCCTCAATATACGAAAGCAAAGTCCCATCCTTATCCATTTTTCTTTGGATCTGAGAGAACAGATACTTCTGTTTTTCAGAATAGAGCCTATCCTTTGGAATATAGGAGAGAGTTTTTTTGCAAAACCCTACATCGGTTAGCATGAGGGCAATCATAGAATCCTGAAAAGACTCGCTAAAACTAAACTCTATCTCAGGCATTGTCCTCGTACTCCCTAAGTTGAATATCAGCCATCACCGAATCGTAAAGCTTTTCGTAATATTCATCTCCTTGATAAAGACACGCATTGAATTCGGGCCTAAACTTTCGTTTTTGATAAGCCTTATGAACACAAGCAATGAATAAACTCATGTTGTAGTTCTGGTCTTTAATTTTTTGAACAATGTTCTCACAGGCCGTGAGTTGTGATTTGGTTTTAATGGAGACAGGAGGGGCTTCAAAATAGAAATGCCTCCAATCATTCCAACATTTTAAAAAGTCATTCAAGGCAAACACTCTTTCCCTAAACTTTTTTGCATCGCCACTACTCACTGTTTTTGTTTTCGCAGCAAACAGAACTTTCTTAGTAGCTCTTTCATGCAGCATCTTAATTCTTTCTACCTGATCAATCGTTATGGCTGTAGGCTCTTTGCGATTGATTTGTAGTTTTGAACGATGCGGGTAAAACTTCTGTGAACCTTCCATACTTCAATCCTCTTATCCTCAGAAATTTCTTTCAGCGTTTTCCCTTCAATAATGTAATCATAAAAAACTCCCATCTCATCTTTGTTTAAAATCTTTTTAAGCATCTCTTGTGCATCGTAATCGTGACTAGGATCTCGAACCGCCACTTCGGGTAGGTCTTGGGGATCGCAGTAAATCAGTCTATTGGCTCTTTCTTTTTTAGAAAGATTGATAAAGTGATTTCTCACACAAGAAAAAATATAGGTTGTTAGTTTGGTTTGTTTCTTCTTGCTATAAGTTCTAACTGCGAAGAGTGCCGCAAGTCTCGCTTCAGAAAGCAAATCATCTTTCGTTAAACTGTGATTTGGAAATTTTCGTGTGTAGCGATAAACATAAAAATTAAGTAGGCGTGTGATTTCACTACTTGCAATATCCATTTCAACCCTCTTTTCCCCAAGCGGTGAAACGGTTTTAAGTGATCAATTTTTCTCTGGCAACAACGATCTAACGACACTCTAGGTCAAAATGAAATATTTTTCAGAATGAAGGCTTGTTCTTTTTTATACGTTGCAACACGTTCAAGAGAATGGTTCTCCAAATGCCTTTGGCCTAAGAACATGAAATCGTAAATTTCAGCTTTCTCTTTTCCTGGTGCTAGTCGTAGGGCTCTGCCGATTCCCTGGATGGTTTGGATTTCTGTTTTCTGGGCTCTGGCATTTATCAAAACATCAATCGTTGGGATGTCCACCCCTTCGCCAAAGATTTCGGTAGCTACGATGCAACGGATTCTCTTTTCGTTGAAATCCTTTTTGATTCTTTCACGATATTGAGATTGATCAGCACCAGATAAAAAAACTGCATCAGGAATTTGTTTGGCTAAAAGTCTCCCATGCTCAACTCTTCTGGTAAGAATAATCGTTTGCTTGTTCTCTTTGATTTTCTGAATCGCTATTTGTGACACAATATCTGCGAAGTGTTTGGACTTAACCAAGTACGAGTAGGCTTGGTCGTATCTGGTATTGTAGGGAATCCCTAGGTTTGGGTTGAAATTGATGATATTGATTTCTGGTCTAACCAAAAACCCCTGCTCAATCAGGTCTGAAGTAGTAACCTCATAAATAACTTTGGAAAGCACCCCATGCATTTCCATATCCGAACCATCGGATCTTAAAAACGTGCCTGTAAACCCGTAGCGGTAGTAGGCATTGTTGCAGTATTTATTGATTTTCTGATAGCTCCCACTGGCCGAGTGATGGAATTCATCGATCATGAGCATCTCGAATTTTTCAAATAACTTAGGCGGCATCTTCATCAATCTTTGGAAATTGCAAACGATGATGGGAGCATCACTTCTAATATCTGTGTGAACTGAAGCTTTACCGAACCACGAGATGTAATCTTTGAGAAGCTGATCTTTGAGGCTTAGGTTTGGAACTACCATAAGCGTTCTTACTTTTTTATCAGCAATGATCATCGCACTCGTAAAACTTTTTCCCCCACCTGTGCAGATTTTAAAAACCCCCCTAGATTTTTGTTTAGAAACCTCTAGGGACTCGTTTTGATAGTAACGAGGGGTAAGAGGTGCATTGAGCTTTGGAAAGTAACTGTGGGCGTTTGGCCGCACACGGTAATCCTTGGCTACAACTTTGTGACCTTTGGTTTTTAGATAATCTACGACTTGGTGCGCTAGTCCTGTGGGGAATACCCCTTTCAGATTCATCAATCTGATTTTCCCATCCCAGTAGGGAATCCCTTGGGCTGCATAAAGGGTTTGTTCGTTGGAGTAGGAGCAGACCTGTTCTCTTAGTTCGGTGATGATGCCCACAGGGGCAATCACCTGCGATTTCGCATTTCCTATTTTCAAACAGATTTGCATTAAATTTTAGTAAGCTCTTTTATCTTGCCAAAAATCTTTGCACCTTTTTTTAAACAAAGTTTTAAATCTAGCAGAGTTGGATAATGTCTCAGCAATCTTAGTGCCTCTTTTCGTATCAGCCTTGGCACTTTAGGTGTTTTTTTTGGATCTAAAAGTTTTAAAAGAAAATCTCTGGTATACAAAACCGCTCTTGTTCTTTCATCTGGCAAGGTCATTTGTTCACCTCTTTAAAAGTTGTACGATATAACTTCAGGTTATACATTCGCACTTTCATTTTTGAACTTCCAAAATCAAATCTCCCATATAGCTGCGCTTCTCTCTGTTTTTTAATTCATCAAAATCGGATTCGGAGTGGGCTTTCTTGCTTATTTTCCCAAATCCAACCTCACGAATTAGGCTTTCTAAATCTTCTAAATCAAAAACATACTTGTGCCCCCACAAGCGCATACCGCCATTTAGCATCTGGCATTTGTTTTTTGGATTCCACACGCTACTCCATCTGTTAATTCGACCTAAGCGGTAATCCTCTACCAGTACGGCTAGATCAGGAGTTGATAATCTGAGCACCGCATCGTTCTTCATTACTCGTTTGCATTCGCATAAAAACGAAAAGGCCACTTCTCTATCCAAATGTTCAATGAAGTGCTCAGTAAAAATAAATGAGACACTGCTATCGGGATATAAAAGGGGTTTTGTTAAATCGTGGCGTATGCCGCCTGGAGCGGGGCTTAAATCCAAATTATCCCACCCAGCAAATAAATGTGGCCCACAGCCTAGATGAAGTTTGATCATTCAAAAACCTATAATGCTTTGAATCTTAGATTTCAAACGCTTTAGGGCAAATACTAGCTTTTGTTTAGGTGTTCTCTTTCCTGTATCTTGGTAGATGGTTATTTCTTGCATACCACTGCCTTATTACTCTTTACTCTTTGTTGCCCTTCTTCGAGGTTGAAGGGAAATGAAACTGTTATCTAAAATGTATTAGATAAAACAGATAATCATAGTATTTAATCTGTTTATTGATCTTAGAAGATCATTACTGATCATATTACTGCTGATTATAAGAGTGATGTAAGTGATAGCAACTGCTTTAGTAAGCATTGCTGTATAGGGTTGAATTATTCTGCTGGCATCAGTGGGGAGTGTTAATCCAGTGGCAATGGCACTCAGGTTGTAAAGATAACCAGATACTTTGATAAACAAAGCAGAGGCTCCAAGTAGGAGAAGTGGTTTAACACCTTGGAGCGCAGCATTTTTCAATCCTACTCCAAAACTAAATTGTTTTGGATATGGTAGCAGTGGGGCTATTTGAATCCTACTCGTCGCTTTGAATCTGAAGTGCAGATGTTCTCTTCCCAAAAATGCTTTTCTCAGCTTTCTGTACGGGTGTTGCTTAACAGGGCGCACCGAATGGTGGTTTATCACCGTCGAATGAAGGGTGGAAACTTGGTTGTTAGTCCATTCGTTTGAAAAGTAGGAGTTACAAGGATAAATCTTTGTAGCGTCTACTTCTCTACTAGAATCCACGGCATTTAAGTTCTTTAACACAGGATAGATAGGATTACCTTGGTTAGCGATTTCTAGTCTCGCTAATCTCATCGGGGAGGATTTTTGTGTCCACGTTGGGTAACTCTCTGGCAGATGTATAAACTCAACTGCTTCCCTTTTACCCTTCATTTTAGTTTCAACCACAATCATTTTGAATCTAAACGAACCCCGTTATTTGAAAGTTTCTTGAGAGGGCTTTTTACGGCTAATCTCTCCTGTTTTTTAAAAGGGCTTGGGGTGCAAACCTTCAATGAAAGCCTCTGCCCTTTAAATCTGTTTTTAGATTGGAAAGTGTTTTAGGGGTTTTTGGGGAAGGACTCAAGGCTCGGTGCAACAAAGGTTGTACCGTATTACTTATGGGTAGCTGCGTTAGGGGTGATGCGACGGAATGCCGAAAGGAGGTGAACACGGAGGCAAAAATGAAGAACTATCTTTTTTTAGCTATGAGTATTGTATTGCATTTAACTCTACTGGGGTGCGGAAGATCCACTGCCCCAGCAGAGTACACGGAGTATGAGTACATCGATATTACTTCAATCAATTCCCCAACAAAATACGCAACGGGTTATATTAAAACGCATAATGGTCACGGATTAGTTGATGGAGCACCTTTCAAACCTGCTCCTCAAGTTAGAAATCTCCCTGAAAGCTTTGATTGGCGTGCCATCGGGGTAGATCTTCCAGTTAAAAATCAGGGCTCCTGCGGTTCTTGTTGGAGTTTCTCGACCGTGGCGAATCTAGAATCGTTGGGTGTAATCTTTGATAAAAAAGAATTGCAATTTAGCGAACAAGAAATAGTTGATTGCGATAAAGATTGGTATGGGTGTAACGGAGGTAACTTCGCTGGCCCCTATTTAACGAAATATGGGCTCGCCCTTCAATCGGATTATCCATACGAAGCTCGTACCATGAAATGCAGAAGAGAAGGCAAACCAAGGGCAATTAAACCGATTTCTTTTTATAACCTTGGTAGCTCCAACAAATCTCCTACGGTAGAAGAAATGAAAGCAGCAATTCTTCACTACGGGTATTTGAGTGTTGCGGTAGGAGCCAACTCCAGATGGGATGGTTACAAGGGTGGAGTGATGAAGGGTTGTGGTTACAAAGGGGTCAATCACATGGTCAATCTCGTTGGTTGGGATAACAAAGGAAATTGGATCATGAGAAACTCTTGGGGAGCTAAATGGGGAGATAAGGGTTACGCTCTTATGCCTTTTGGTTGTGACAAGATAGGTGTCGAAGCTGCCTACTCGGTCTTGGAAAAAGAAGAGTAAAAATAAAATAGTTATTGAAATTTGAAAAAATGTAGCTAGAAATACCCTAAAGCTATTTACAACACTTTTCCCCAAGATTAGTGATGCTTTATTCATGCCATACAGGGGAAGTAAATCTCTAAAACAGGTTTACTTCCCCTTCTTTTTGTTAGTATTCTTTTTTACAAATGAAAAAACTGGTCAAATGCTTTTGCCCATTATCAGGGCTTAAGTACGAAAAAGAGCTTACCGATTTGCAGATCAAATCTCTTACCGAGGTTCGTGGGAGATTCTTTTTAGTTCATGGCGATGTTTTAAAAAAACATTCAAAAAAACAGATGCTCACCATCAAATCTTACGGTAATAAGGAAAAAGAAATCAAACAAATCAAAAAGCCTAGCAGAAGGAAAAAGAAGAATGAGGTTACAACCAGATCCTAAAACTTTGTTTTTAATCGTGGGAAGAAGAAACGGAAGAAGATTCCATTTTGGATTTGTTGAGAACAACAAAGAAAGACCTCTGTGCGGAGCAAGGATTTATTCTAAGTTGGATAAAAAACCCAACATTCTTCATCAGGGCAGAATGAACTGTCCCTACTGTCTTGTGAGATACAAAAAGATCGTAAGAGATATTAAAAAGCTCGGAGTCGAGTGGGTATGTTATGGGGAATGGAAAGAGTTAGATAAAAGAACTTTCGAGTCTGTTAATCCAGACATCAAAATCCGAATGTCCGATGCTCCTTGGAAACACAAGATAATAAGTGGTCGTTTGGCAGGCGAAGTATGAACATGATGCAGAAAGCACAACTGGTTTACTGGTCTGTTATGATTATTACTGGAGTTGTCGCTTGCATCACTTTAATTAAAAAGTTTTGGTAAATGATAATAGGAAATTGAATGGCTTGGATCTGTTTAGCGGTATTGGGGGATTGTCAATCGCCCTCAAAGATTGGGTTAAGACCATCGCTTACTGTGAAGCGGACAAACACGCTCAAGGTGTTCTCTTATCACTGGAAAGGAACAGTACGACCCTAGCGACAATAGCTGGTGGTCAGTTGAACCCAACGTGGGTAGAGTGGCTAATGGGGTTCCCCTTAGAGTGGAGCGCATTAAACGCCTTGGGAATGCGGTGGTTCCAATTCAAGCCAAAAAAGCATTTAAAATCTTGCTCAACCTAAAATGAAGAATCATCCAGACAATTTTCTGATAGTTCTAGGACTTATCTCGGTTTATGCCCTTTTTCTTTACTACTCTTTAAAATAAATTGCTAAAAATTTGCTTCCAGTTTGTATAACCCTATAAAGGAATAATTTATGTGGGTTTCAATCATTGGAGCGGATGGCTCAGGGAAAAGGGCTGTGGCAGATCATCTTATAACCAACCATCGGTATAAAGATTGTAGCTTTGCACCAACATCGGTAGAAACTTCGCTGCAAAAAGAGTTAGAGATTTTAACTAAGCGCATGGAGCAGCATCACGTTGCTCACAAAGAAGCGGTCTTTGAAAATGCGCTCACAATTAGAAGTGCAATAGATAGTGTGGACTTCTTTCCAGAGTATCTTTTAAAAACTCATAGAATTTCAAAATCAGATTACAATTTAATCAGGCTCTTTAGGAGCTATGTGTTAGATCGTTTGCCGCTCCCCGATTGCGTTATCTTTTTGGAAATTGATAAAATCAATGCCCATAATAGAAGCAAACTCAAAAACCCAGATGTGGTTATCACAGATGAAGAAATCAATCTGCAATCAGAAATCTATCAAGAAATTACAGATGGGATTGGAATTCCTTTGATTAGAACTACTATGGCTCAGGATTTTAAAGATGTATTGACTGAAATTGATTTTGGTCTAAGCAGCATTCGGGCCGCAAACCTATCTCAACGAAGTATTTTTAGAAGGGAATTTTACAGGTGAATTTCGTCCACCTTCACTGCCACTCAGATGCTTCAATCGCAGATGGGCTATTCACTCCTAAACGATGGATTGAAGCCTATCACACGAAGGGCTACAAGGCCGCAGGTTTAACTGATCATGGAACCATGAGTAATCTATTGCCCTTTTATCAAGAGGCAAAGAATAAAGGGATTCTCCCAATTCTGGGAGTTGAGTTTTACTTTACAGAAAACCCATTAGACAAAACTCCAAAGAACAGAAGAAGCTCGCACTTAATTCTATTTGCTAAAAACTTTGAGGGTTGGAAAAACCTCTGCCGTCTTTCTCAACTGTCTTACCAAGATGGATTTTATTACAGGCCACGAATTGGGTTGGAGTGGCTTAAAAAACACCGAGATGGTCTTATTTGCCTTTCAGCGTGTCAGGGCGGGATTCTCTCAACCGAAGTGTGGAAACAAAAGCGGGGCGATGAGGGACTGGGGCTACTCAACCAGTTCAAAAGAATGGTTGAGATTTTTGGTTCTGATTTTTATGTGGAGTTTCAACCGCATCAAACTTTAAATCAATCCGAAGAGGGTGAGTTTTGTTCTCAGAAGATGATTAACGAATCTCTCTATACGCTCAGAAAAGAAGTAGGGTTTCAGCAAATCGTTACAAACGATTGCCATTACATCCTTCCCGAACACGCAGATTTGCAGAGAAAGATAAAAGAGATGCAGTGGAGGGGTTTGAGTAAAAACTCTAGCATCGCTTCAGATAGTGCGACCTTCAACAAGGATAGAGGGTGTGATTCCCTGTGGCTTAAGAGCGGTGAGGACATCTATGAGACTTTTAGAAACAACCATGAATACATCGAAGAGTCTTTCTTAAAAGAGGGGATTGAGAGAAGTTTAGAGATTGTGGATAAGTGCAAGAATTTTGAGTTTCCCAAAAACAAAAGGTATCTGCCAAGCTTTGACGTTTCTGGCTCTAAAAAGTTTAGTTCTTCGTTCGAGTTCTTTAAGGCATTGAGCAGACACTCATTAAAAAAGCTGATCGACTCTGGTAAGCTAAATGCACCGAAAGAGGTTTACATAGAGCGATTCAAAAAGGAGTTCGATGTTATCTCGAAGTATCGTTTACACGATTATTTTCTTATTGTGTGGGATCTTATTCTGTTCTCTAATCGTAAGGGTATTTACTCTGGGATTGGTCGTGGGTCTGCTGCTGGCTGTTTAATCTCCTACATCTTAGGAATCGTAAAGATCGATCCGATTGAATACGATTTAATTTTTGAACGCTTTTTAAACGAGAATCGCTGCGTATCAGGAGAGCTTCCCGATATTGATTTGGATTTTGAGAGCGAGAGAAGAAACGAAATCAAACAGTACATCTACCAAAAGTATGGTAAAGATTGCGTATCAGAAATCGGCACCTACGGTCGAATCAGATTAAAAACCTCTATCATTGATTTTGGAAAAGCTTTTGGGGTTGGAACCCAGCAAGAGCTATTGTCCATTACTACAAAGCTAGATTTGGAAAAGGATGAGGCTCAAGATCCAAGGGCAGCCGCAAATAGCGATCCTAAGCTTTTAAAACTCTTTAAAGAGAATAGAAACTTTTACTTCGCAGTAAAAGAAATCAACGGCTCTATTAAGTCTCAGGGCGTACATCCAGCAGGTGTACTGATTTGTAGTGAAAAGATTGGGGACATCACGCCACTTAAAACCCAAGTCTCTAGTGAAGATGGGACTCGCATGGTCACAACCCAAGCGGAGGATAAATACCTGATTGCTCAGGGCTTCATGAAAATGGATATTCTGGGACTCAAAGAATACGATGTGATTCGTTTTTGTATCGAAAACGCAAAGCCAGAAGGAATCACAAAAGAGAATTACGTTGCTGAAATCATGGGCCGTGAAAAAGCAAATCCAGATAAAAGAATTTGGAAAATGTTTCAAACAGGAAAGACCGAGTGTGTGTTTCAGTTTGCTTCTGAGGGGATGCAAGAATTACTCAAACAAATTAAGCCAACACGATTGGATGATTTAATTGCAGCAAACGCTCTGTTTCGCCCAGGGTGCCTTGAAAACGGATGGCACACTCAATACTGCGATAGAAAACATGGCAGAGAAAAAGTGAGCTACGTTCATCCCGATGTGAGAGAAGTTTTAAAAACCACTTATGGAGTTTGCGTATTCCAAGAGCAGTTTATGTCCATCATCCACAAGATCGGTGGAATCTCCCTAGTCGAATCAGATGTGATTAGAAGTGCTTTAGGAAAAAAAGATAAAGAGAAGCTTTCTAAATTCAAAAACAGATTCATCGAAGGAGCGAAAGAGAAAGTTTCAGAAGTAGAGGCTACAAAGCTTTGGGATCAACTGGAGAAGGCCAGTTCTTATAGTTTCAACAAATCCCATTCTGCTGCTTATTCGGTTCTGGCCTATATCTCTCAGTATTTTAAAGTCTATCATCCGACACACTTTTGGGCTGCTCAAATAGATTGGGACATTCGCAAAAACGCTATTGATGAAATGCTCCTAAACAGAAGGGCTGCTCTTCGAATGGGAGTTGAATTTGTTTTGCCTGATATAAACAAATCCAAGAAAGAGTTTGTTGTAGAAGATGATAAGGTTATTTTCTCTCTTCAGTCTGTGAAAAGCGTTGGAGAAGGATGCGCTGAAGCAATCGTGGCTGGTCAACCGTACAAGGATTTTTATGATTTCTATAAAAGAGTCAACAAGGCAAAAGTTAAGTACAACAATATGGAGTCTCTTATTTTGTCTGGCACTATGGACGTATTTGGTGATCGAAGGGATTTACTGCATACGCTTGTGGATCTCAGCAACGCCAAGAAAAAAGCAGGGCCGAAGAAAAGAAAGAGAAATATCTCAGATACAGAACTGATGATGGCTTTTTACAAGTCGATTGGTTTTTTTGAAAAGTCCATAAAGACCGTGAGAGATTTCAGTCCCATGGTGATAACCGAGTCAGAGTTAAGAGAATACGCCCCTAGAGATGTTGTGATTGTTGGCGGCATGGTGTCAGATATAAGAGTGATAAGAACTAAAAACAATGAGCCGATGGCGTTTCTTACTATTGAAGATTCCGACGAGCTACTCGATGTCACGGTGTTTCCTGAAAACTATTTAAAGCACCACGAAAACCTCAAAGAAGGTTCGATTGTAGAGGTGCAGGGTGTCAAATCAGATTTCCGTGCAAAACAAAACGCAGTCGAAGCTCACCTTATTAGATTTTTATAAAAATAATTTGCTAAAAAATCCTGCCTGATTTGTATAACTGTAACAAAAGGAGAATTTATGTTTTCACTTATTTTGGCCTCGCTAGGGGTTTTTCCGCTTCCTGATGTTGGTGGTCGCTTCGAGATGTGCGAAGCGATGATGTCCAATCGGTATTACGCCTACAATAGTTGTTTCAATGACGATGTAGTTGTGGGTGTGAGATGGGATGGAGCCCAGATTCTTTTAACTTGTGCAAGAGTAAGAATCCTTTGTCCTAGCAGACATTCAACATGAAAAACCTTGTAGTCGAAATCGAAGGTCTTTTACCAGACAACGTAGAAATCAATCTGGAAAAGAGCCTTAAAATTACAAACGATTTGGATTACGAAGTAGATCATGCTGCATACACTTATGGATATATCGCAGTTCTTTCTGAGAAGGCAGAAGATCGCTACGAACGGCTAAAGTTTTCATTTGAGAATTGGCAAGCAGAGCTTGAAGCAAGACTTTTTAAGCAGCGAGAAGAAGAAATCAAGCAGAGTGAGTCAAAGCTAAAGCCATACACAGAAAATCAGATGAAGGCATTGGTAAGATCCGAACCAAAATACAAACTTTATAAAGATAAGTTATTAAGACTTGATCACGACAGAAAAGTTTTAAAGGTGTTTGCAGATTCACTTGCTAAGAAAAAAGACTTGATTCAAACAAAATGCAGTAATCGAAGAACAGAGGAGCGAAGATGAGCGTCATCGAAAAAATAGAAAATAGCGTCAAGGAAAGAGGTAGGGATCTGATCGTTGTTGCCAGAAATCACTATGGGAATATGGCCCGTAGCTGGTGGCAATTTGCTAAGGCAGTGGCTCTAATCAAAGAAAGCAGAAGCTACGAAGTTGAAGGTCACGACTCTTTTAAAGAGTGGTGCCAAAAAGAATATCCAACAATCAATGAGAAAACTCTTCTAAAACTCTCTCTTATTGTAGAGGAGTGGTACGAGCCCATTGAAAACAGATTGGAAAAGGATGAGGCTTTTAAGTTACCAGCTTACGAGTCCTGCTACCGAATTGTATCAGCGAAAGATAGATTGCCAGCAGCAGAAGTTTCTCGATTGAAGAAGGAATTGCTTGATGAAAAACTCTCCTTTCATACGCTTGTGGAAAAGATCAAAACCAAAGCGAAACCAAAGGACAACGACTTTTCTAGAGTGCATCCCGATGTGCTAGAAAAATCGTTGGTAGCTGATTTGTCTAATGATGAATTGGATACTGATTACGACGATGCAAACCTAGACAACACCGACATCGAAGATGCGGATGATATTTTTGAAATGTCTTCATCTGCACCGAAGAAGAATTTGGATTTGGTAGGCAGAATTCAGGCTCGTGTGGATTACTTAAATGATAATTTGCCAGCACTTTTGGATTCGGATGATTTGTTGCAAGCAGAAGAGCAAATTGTAAAGCTTGCAGAGAGCCTTAACACAACATTGGATCTGTCAGAAAAACTATTCACTAAATTGGAGGAAATCTAATGACATTCATGGATAAAATGATGGCTAAGAAGGACAGAGTTCTTTCTCAAACCAAACAAGGATACGAAAAAATCAACTGGTTCAAACCTCAAGATGGGGATCAAAAAATCAGAATTCTACCTCACATTGATAACCTAGATATGAAAAGCGACAAAGAGCCTTTTCATGAGATTCTAGTTCACTTTGTTTCTACGGCTAGTGGCAAAGGATACAATGTGCGATGCGAAAGAGATAGAGAAGCAGGTAGCACTTGCCCATTCTGTCAAAAGTACGATGAGCTTTTGAAAGAAGGTAAGAAAGAAGCTGCTTTTGCTTACCGTCCAAGGAAAGTGGCGATTGCGAATATTCTAAACTATTCTCAAAAATGCGTACAACCATACATGATGCCCACTACGGTTCATAAGCAGGTGTGGAGCTACTTCGGAGATTTCGGTAACGTGTTTTCTCTAAAGGAAGGCCGAGATTTTAAACTCACCAAAGGTAAAAACCCAGCCAAAGCTGGTCGCATGGCAGTGGAATATCAAATCATTCCTCTAGCAAGCGAAAGCGAAGTGCCAGCTAAGGCGATGGCAATGATTGAGGATATGGAGCCTATCGAAAAATACTACGACAAGTCGGGCGTTGACGATATGAAGAAAGCTTTAGGACTCGTTGATGGGGACTCCGATGAAGAGTTCGACAACACGAGCACAGACGAGTGGAATGAAGAAGAGACAAAAACAACAACCAAGGCTACGGCCAAAACAACAACTGTGACTGCCAAGGCGAAAGCCGAAACTGCCAGAGCAGCAGCTACTAAAAAAGCGGCTCCTGTAACCACAGAAGATGATCTGGATATGGATGAAGAAATCGCTCGTTTATCCAAAGACTTGGGTGACGATGACGACGATCTAGATTTTTAGGAGGATTTGGTGGAGCAGGACAGAATCAGTTATTCAGCAGGAATGAAAGTAAATATGGGAAATTACGAATCTGCTGATTTCCATGTGTCAATGTCGAGCGATGTGAGAGCAGAAGAAACTCCAGAGCAAGCACTCAAACGAATTGCAGAATTTGTTGATGTTGCTCTGGAGAAAAAGGTTCGTGAACACATCCCATCTCGATTTGAAAACGAGGGCGATGATAAATGGTAACTACCAACACAGGCAAAGAAAGAAAAAGATATAAGCCAAAGGCTACTGAGACAGTGGTTGAAACCAAAACCGTAAGCGACGATGATTTCTTTGACTCGGTTGTGGCAGAGGCCAAGCGCATTTCAGATGGTGAAGGTCTTTTTGTACCAGAATCTACCAGCGATTCTGCCTTGCGTCCTACAGCTTGGGTTAAACTACACCCAGAATTTCAAAAGGTACTCTGTGCTGATGGAATTCCGTGTGGTTTAATTACAGAAGTTTTCGGGCCGCCCGATGCAGGAAAAACCAGCTTTCTCTGTGAAGTAATGCGCCAAATGCAGCTTCAAGGTGGAATCGTGTTTCTCTTTTTGTCCGAACGAAAGTTTGACCTGAAGAGAGCCGAGTACATGGGAGTTGATATTAGGCGAATTATAATCAGGCACCCGAAAACTATTGAACAAGTAGGAGAGTATTTACATGATGTCGTCCAAAGTATTAAGTCGGCTCAAAAGAAGAATAAAAAGATCGGGACTCGTCCAGCTTTGGTGGTATGGGATTCTCTTGGGGCTACTCCTTGTGCTAAAGAATTAGATGAACGTAGAGGGGACTTCGCTGCCGATCAAGCCGCAGCAATCACGGTTCTTATGAGAAGAACGCAAGGGCTCATTGCAGATAACGCAATCGCCTTTGTGATGAGCAATCAAATCTCCACGAAAATAGGTGTAACCTTTGGAAAGAAAACCCAAGCTAAGGGCGGCTATGCTCCAAAGTATTACAGTGCCATTCGACTGGAGTTTACTCAAATCGGGAAAGTCAGAGCGCAGGGCGGTAAAACAGGCGATCCGTGGTGTGGAATCAAGACCAAGATGGAAACTGTAAAAAACCATGTGGGTACTCCATTTCAGTCTGGTGAATTTGTTTTAGATGCCAAGGGATTTGTGTTCGACAGACAGGTGGAGCCGATTCCAGATTTTTTATCTTTGCCTACAAAAATTGTGTCAGGGGATTTAGATGAAGAAGAAGAATTCGAGTAAGAAAATGAGTCCAGCGACAGAGTTTATTTATAAAAAGTATAAAGAAATCGTCAAAACTTTTGATGAAACCAATCATCCATTCTTGGCAGAGGGATACTCGGTTATCAACATGAAGTTTTGGGATGCTGACATTACTCCTGTTTTTACCAGAAGAGTCGAAGCACTTGAGGCGTTGTTGTTTAGCTTTATTGAGCATTGTCATGACGATGCTGCGTTGGATAGATTGCAAACTTCTTTGTTACCAAACTACAAAGAAGAAGATGATGGGATGGTACATTGATTCTTTTAATGTATTCAGATTTGCATTTACGCCCAGAGCGACTTGATACCTGTAAGTACGTTTTGGATTGGGTTAAAGAGAGGGCTGTTCAGTTGTCAAAATCAAACAAGGTTTTGATAATCAACGGAGGCGACTCTTTCAATACCAGAGGTGTGATTCCTACTTCTTGTCTCGACGTAGCGTCTAAGTGTTTCATCGAGTGGCACGAAGCTGGGTTAAAGCAAGTAATCATCGTAGGAAATCACGATCAAGAGGACAGGGGAGGACTGGTTCACCCCATGAAAGTTTTTGAAAAGTTTGGTTGGATGGTAGTTGATAAGCCAAAGGTTTGCTCAGACATTGCTTTTTTCCCTTATCTAAAAGCGGATGAGATTCAAAAGTATTTGAAAAGCAGCAAGTTGAAAAAGTGCAAAACCGCAGTAGTACATTGGGGGATAAAAGGTGCTAAAAGAAATGATACAAACATTGATACCGACGGAATTCCGATTGAATGGTTATCAGATTTTGACCAGGTTTTCTCAGGGCATTATCACCATAGAAACTCCATCGGGAACCTGCATTATATCGGTTCGCCTTTTCAACAAAATTTCGGAGAGATGGATCAGATCAAGGGGGTGCTCTTGTTCGATACCGAAAGCAAAGAGATCTGGTTTGAAGAGATCGTTGGGACTCCCAAGCACTACGAAGTCGAAGTCACTTGGGATGAGAATGGTAAAAGAGTTATCAAGGGCGAAGGTGAGTACACAGACAGAGATTTTGTCAGAGTAAAAGTAAAGGGAGATTCCGAACACGCACTATCTTTTAGGAAAGAAGACTTAAAACTTTCAGCAGCTTCCCTGAAGCTTGAGCGTGAGGTTGAAGAAAAGTTTACGTCACGACTGAAGATAGAAGATAGGCACAACATCTCTGGATTGATGCAGAAATACGTTGAGTTTGTTGGATTTAATGGAGACAAAAAGAAACTTTTAGATGTGGGGAGGGAGTTCTGTGATTCGGCTCATTGATTTACTTTGTCCTATCTGTAACTACTACGAAGAACGAAGCGTGGATTTAAGAGGATGTGACACAGAAGAGCAGAGAACTGCTGCTACCAGTGGAGTTTTTACCTGCCCTAGCTGCGAAGAATCGGAGTTGGAGCGAGTCTGGCTAAAAGCTCCTTCGACCAAGTTTGGGAAAGACACAGATCAGCACAACATAGAACGGATGCAAAAGTCTTTCAGAGAAAGATTTATGAAAAAAGAGTTGGATGATGTGAAGCACAAGTTTGGCGAGAGGGTAGTAAATGAGGCTTTGATTTCTGGAGAGGCTAAGAGAATCAAGGATAGGCTTAATGAAAAATGAAAGAGCATTGGGCAATCAAAGCATCAGGGTGTGTTGCTAGTTGGGTAAAGACTAAGATCAAAGAGCAGATTGTAGAGCATCACGTTATCCCTGAATTTAAGTGGTCACAGAGAGATAAGTGTTTTTATATCAATTCACGTTTTGGGTTGATTAGGTACAGGGCCAGAACAGAAAAAGATTTAATACAGTTCAGGCAGAGGTGGGCCAACAGGTTTGCCTATGCAAAAAGCGATAAGGAAATTGCCTCACTGTATCGAGAGATTTTAAAAACAGAGAAGGTAAAGTACAGAGGCACAGTGAGGATGCGTTTGGAGTTAAAATGGATTTAAAGACTATCACCATTTCTAATTTCTTATCGTTTGGGGAGTCTCAAAGTTATACCGTACAACCTGGAGCTATCTTAGTTACTGGAGAGAATCTCGACGAAGGGGGATCGAATGGATGTGGCAAAAGCAGTTTCGTTGATGGTATTGCTTGGGCCTTGTTTGGGAAAACAACCAGAGGTCTCAAAGCCGACGAAGTAGTTAATAGAAGAAATAAAAAGAATTGTTCAGTGGTTCTTGGAATCAATCATTTAGGAAACCGCTATACGATCTCACGGTACAGGAAACACAAGGAGTTTGGCGACAGACTCATTGTAAAGAAGAACGAAGACACCATCGAGTACGGCACTATTTCGATGACAGAAGAGTGGATTTGCAGCGAGTTTTCTTTGGATTACGATCTGTTTACCTGTACTGTGTTGTTTGCCCAGGGTAATACGTTCAACTTTGTGGATTCTGGCAACAAGGCTCAGAAAGAAATCCTATCTAAGATAATGCGAATCAATTACGAGCGTTATCAACAAAAAGCCAAAGACAAACAAAAAGAGTTAGAGCTAGAGATTCAAAAATCAGAGAGAGACTTGGACATTCTCAGGTCGCATCAGATTGAGGACTTGGACGCTCACTTTGAAGATCAAGAAAAGGCATGGGAATTAGAGAGAGCAGACAGGATAAAGCTGCTTGGTTCAAGATTGGTAGATTGCAATGAGAAGTTAAAGTCTATTGTGGTAGAGGACACTTCATTGCTTAAAATCCTAAAAGACAAGTGTACTACTAAAAAGGCAGAGGCAAGGCACAGGTACGATTCGATTGATTCTAAAATATTAGAAATCAAGATGAGTATTCGAGAAATCAATAGCAGAAAAAAGACTGGGGATAATTGTCCTACCTGTAACCAGCCTTGGCCTAACGATACTGAATGGAGAAACCAGCACGTTGAAAAGGAAGCTGCAAAGCTGGATGCGCTCCTGAAAGATTTGGAATCTCTAAAAGAAAGAGCCAAGGAGAAGATTGAAAAGTTAGATGAAAAGATGATCCAGATCCGCAGCCAGATTGCTGCGGTTCAGGAGAAACAAACAGCAAGAGGAATCACCGCAGGTCAAATTCTGACACTGGAAAATGAAATTCAGGAGTTAACCAATTCCAAAAATCCAGTAATGGAGTTGAAGGCTAAAGAGCAAGAGCGTCAAAATAAGATATTGGATAAGATGTCTCAGATTGAATCTTCGATTGAAAGAGCCAAGAATGATTTGCCTCTCGTATCTTTCTGGGTTCAAGCTTTCGGTGACTCTGGGATCAAGAGTTTTGTATTCGATTTGATTTGTTCAAGTCTCACTTCTAAAGCTAATAAATATCTCAACACGCTCACGTCGGGTTCTGTGGCTGTTACATTTGACACGCAGAAGAAGCTTAAAACTGGAGAAATCAGAGAGAAATTTGATTGTTCAATTATTACAGATGGGCAATCTATTCCTTATGCCGCTTACTCAGGTGGTGAGAAACGTAGAATTTCGCTCTCAGTAGATATGGGACTTGCAGAGATCATGAGTGAATATTATGAATCGAGTTTCAATTTCCTTATTTTTGATGAGCAGAGTAACTATCTCGACGATCAGGGGCGAAGGCAGTTCTTTTCTCTCATAAAACAACTGGGCCGAGACAAAGCGGTTTACGTTATTGATCACGACGCAAGTCTTAAGGGGATGTTTGATAACACTATGCTTATTCAAAAAAAGCACGGAATTTCGAGGATAGCGAACCATGCGTGAGTCAATTTTTGCTAGTGAAATCATGCGCTCGCTTCGAGAGCTAAACGTGTGGTGTTACAAGATTCCAGATAATCCTACGAGTTGGACGATGGCTAGGACTAGATTCACAGCAGAGAAGCCTTGCGACATCATAGCCAGCGTCAACGGACGAGCGGTTCTTTTAGAACTAAAGCAGATTAAAAAGTGGCAAGCTTTTGGGAAAACTCAGATTCGAGGCTCCCAGTTTTTGCATCTAACCGAGGCCGTCAAAGCAGGTGCTAAGAGTTTTGTTTTGCTTAACGTGCGAATCAAGCCAGAAGGCGTTTTCAAACGAGAGAACAGGTTGATTGTTTTTGATTGGGAACAGTGGGGATCATACTTTTTGGAGCACACCGTCAAGGCCAAGGATCTTGTAAACCACGAGTTTATCCAGGGTACTAAGGGGCGGTTTAATTTGACTACTTTTTTGGATAGAATTCATGGACTTTAATCCTGAAAACTTGAGAGATTCGTTGAATAACATTTCTACCGAAATTTCTTCTGCTAGTGAGATGGCAGAACAGGTGACGTTTTTAATGTTTGGTGCAGTGGTTACGACTACGAGAGCCTTTGACAAAGTAAAGATAAAAGTGGACTCTGCGACTAATAGAGTTTTTATAGCAGTCAGTTTAAAGTGGTGGGCAAACCACAAACGGCTTGAGAAGCTTCACAAGGTTTGGTTACGGCTGGCAGAAAGTAGATGCAAAGAAGTGACACCAGAGAACTGGAAAGTTTTGATTTACATAGACAGGGGGAACAAATGAAAGATCAAATACTAGCAATTCAGGAAATGAATAGCGTCGAAGAAATCAAGACCGCAACGGTTGAGATTCTTTTAAACTTGGCTACCAAGATCGAGGCACTCGAAGATAAAGTCGATGCCACTCGTGAAACGGTCGGAGCAATCGCAAGCAGGAACACGAGCCACAGCCATGCAAGCATCATCGGATAAGATTTTGGCTAAAAGAGCACTTTCAAAAATTGTTTCTTTATTGAATGACGAAAAAGCAAACTTTTATTTTCTAAAAACAATAGAGTTGTTTGAGAAGATTCCGTCGTTTTATCAGAAATCGTTTTTGGAGTTCTTTGCAGATGAGTACAAAGAAAAGGCTCCGCATTGGCAGGAGATGGTAAAGGATGAGACTCAGTATTTGCCAATGGTGAGATCTATTCTTTTTTATTTCTCAGGGAATAAAAAAGCCTCTCACCCATGCAAAGAGGACTTCTTGTCTGCGATAGCCGAATACTATCGAAGTAATTATTTTGAAAACACACAGACCGTAATTGATGCGGTCGCTTTTAAAGAAGAACTGGAGGAAGTACATGAGCAGCAAAAGCAAACGCACCGCAGAGATGAATAAGGCTCTGCAACACAGAAACCAACAGGTTAGAGATGTATCGGAAAAAATCTCTGATCTCGATGGCAGGGTATTATCTCAACATAAGTTATTAACTCAAATTTTGATTGTTCTAAAGTCTTACGATGCCAAAATTGACACGTTAAAAGAGCTTTGCGAGAAGGCCAATGTCTTTACTTCAGATGTTTTTGAAACTGGGATGGATGAAAAACTTGGGCTCAGGAAAAAAACAGAAGAAGAGACAGTCCAGTTGGGTGATACCGTGTGGGTTAACTACACGGCAACAGATGTGTCGAACTCAGAAAATAAAATATCAGATGAGAACTTTGTTTTAAGGGCTGGCTCAAACACGGTTGTCTTTGAGCACGAGTTGATAGGCAAAAAGGTTGGAACCAAAAACCTAGAGTTTGAAGCGACAGTAAAAGATACCAAGCTTAAATTCTCAGTAGATATTTTAAAAGCCAAGGCTAGAGTTGATCTGCCACAGGAGACTGCATGAACGAAGATGTTTTAGAACCCAAAAGAAGTTTTAGAATTAGAATTGAAGATACTGACACCATGAATCACGTTGATTTCAAGCTCGATTTCTTTAAAGAATCATCGGATGAAATCTATGAGAGAGGGTGTAAGATTTTACACAAGTCCATGGAGATCCTGGGCTATATCGAAGGAGAAGAAATGAACGGTACAGAAGAAAAGTCAGTTACCACAGATCCACAACAACAAGACCTGTTATTCCAGCATCCAGAAGAGACAGACAACATTCAAAAGTCTGAAAGACCTGATGCTGAATACATGAAGGATAGAGGACTTGATCAAGACACTCATGGGAAAAAGCACGAATGAAAAAGCTATTTCAGGTTGGAAAACTAAAAGAGATTGAATCAACCCCAGATGTAGAAAACGGTTTGGTTGTTGCCTATCGTGCTGGGAATAAAATTCATTTGCAGAATTTGGATTACTTGCCTGAGACAGATTTTAAGATCGGCTATGAGTCGAATCAGCTAGTAATTAGAGTTCAGCTAAATGATGGAGAAATGCTTGCCATTCATGATGCCAAGGGCAAGGGCGAGAAGGAGATTGTAGAAATATGAGCACTCAAGTAACTCTTTGCGAAGTATCTGATTATGTAAGTGTGGGATCGTTAAAGTTTTACGATGAAAACCCACGCACTATTTCCAAGGAAAGATTGGAACAGTTGAAAGAGTCCATTAGGAGCAAGGGCTTTTATCAACCCATTCTGGTTTGGAAATCAACCAACAAGAAAAAACACAATACAGTGCTTGCTGGAAACCACAGATTGCTTGCGGTCAGAGAGCTAATTGAAGAGGGATTTGAATTTAATCATGGGAAAGAAAAAAGTGTTCTCCCAGTTGTGTACGAATCTGTAAGCGAAGCGGAAGCAAGGGCTATTCTGTACGATTCAAACAACACTTATGCGAGTTGGGTTGAAGAAAAGCTAAGAACAGCTTTGAAAGATTGCACCACAAAGCAGATTGCGGATTATGGATTTACTCCACAGTACGTTGATACTCTTTTAAAAAACGCAATTATCGAGGCCGAAAGAGTCACCGAAGATTTAGAATTAGAAACGGCACCAGTTGATTTGGAAAGACTGAAGACCGCATTGGGTGAAGAATCTACTGCGGTTATTGTTTTGAACAGAGATGTTTTTGATTCTTTCAACAGCATGATAGCACCATTGGCAAAGCGATTAAACAAAAGCTGGAGAGTTGGCGACAATCTTTCTGAGGCAGTATTTGTGCTTATGGAAAAGGTTGAAGAACAAGGACTGATCCAAAAGCTTCTGGCCCAAGTGGACGAGAGCACGGATATTGACACGGTTATTGAAGACGAAGGATTTGAGGAACTTAACTTATGATGAGTGAAGAGGAATTATCTACCGTGGTGGTTCTAACTTTAGCCGCCACGGTTTTGTTTTTGGCTGCATTTGTGTTTGCTTTTTCTAATGAATGTCCCAATTTTTAGCTTACAGGAGTGGGATGGGCACCAGTTAAATTGCGTCATTCATGGCTCGATAGAGGGTGTTCTTCAAAAGATGCAGTGTAGGCCAAGGCTTACGTTTACGTCACCGCCTTACGGTGTGGGTAAAGTGATGAGCGCAGAAACTCCTACAAAAAGTCATTTGCCCCGTGAGTTTCGTTTTCGTTACAAAGAGTACGACAATCACGACGACGCTTTCGTCCCCGAAGAAACGTATGAGAAGTGGTTACAACTGCTTTGTGAAAAGTCTGGGTTGGTATTCTGGAATGTTCCATCCAAGCAATTTGAGCGATCTTATGGAGTTGATCCCAAGAAGGCTATTGGTCAGATAGTTTGGGATAAGCCAAACGCTATTCCTTTCCCTAAAAACAAAATTATTTATTTTCACGAGATGATTTGGGTTTTTGGAGATAAAAACCTTTTCACAACTTCGGTGAAATCAGTGTGGACTGCATCTACGGTACAGAAATCCAAACACCCTGCGCCATTCCCTATAGATTTACCAGGCAGAGCTATAGATGCTTGCACAAATAAAGGAGATTTGGTCTTTGATCCGTTTGGTGGTAGTGGCACAACAGCCGCAGTAGCAAAGGCATTGGGACGCAATTTTATAACCTGCGACATAAGCAAACAATATTGTACTTGGATGAAAGAGAGAATTGAGAAAACCAAAATAGTGTGACAAAGTTATATGTACAACCTTATTGGAGAACCCCATGATGAGTGATTTGGCGATTGTCCCCTTGGTAATTTTTGGTGTTGGTGCTGCCGTCGGCAGTGCTGTTACTGGCCTTGCGGCTTGGTTGCTTAGAAAGAAAAAGAAGTAACCGATAAGGCTATTGTTCAAGTTTATTGTTCAAACTTGGGGAAATTGAATGATAAAAATTAAAACTGCTGATCTGTATATGCTGATGCAGTATATCGAAAAAGAATCTCCTGAATTCGTAACGATTACGAAGGGAGAGGACAAGTTCTACTTTTCAGTAAAATTTGAGTTTGTTGATAAAGAAGATCGAGAGTGTCAGGTTCTTATTTATCAAGATACGATGGCAACACCTCCAGATCTTATTAAAAAAATGAGATTGGAAACCAGAACCAAAAGTAAAAAGACGTAGTGTGTCTCGTTTTTTGGTTCGCTTTCAGTACAATTTGTTTGTTTCTTGGGGAAATCAAAAACTATAACAACCAAAAGTCTGGAGTAAAATGTGTCTCTTCTAAAAAGAGTATTACACGTTTCAGATTGTCACCACCCGTTTGTCAATAAAGCAGCTTGGAAAATTCTTCTCGATATTGGCAAAGATCTGAAACCATCAGAAGTCATAATTCACGGAGATTTTTTCGACTACTATTCGGTCTCTCGTCACGTTAAAGACCCTATGATGGATTGGAAAACTTGGAAAGACGAAATGTCTGAGGCAAGAGGAGCGTTAGATGATTTGTTGAGTACAGTGCCTCACAAAAAAGTTGTCTATCTCGAAGGAAATCACGAAAGGCGTTTAATTTCTTATATCGCAAACCACGCACCGAAGCTTGCTGGAATCTTTAAGAACGAAGAAATCATGGGCCTTCCAAAAGACATTCTGTATGTCCCTTACGGGCAGTCGGGGATGTATAAAATTGGAAATCTAGTTTGTGTCCATGGTTCCAGGGCAGGAGAAAACCCAGCAGCAGCGATGGTTAAAAAATTTCGAAGCTCTGTTATTTTTGGGCACACTCACAAAATTCAGGAGTATCACATCCAAAATGCCCATGGAGATGATTTTGTTGGCCTCAACATCGGCTGGCTTGGCAATCAGCTAAAAGCTGCGGAGTACATACTCGACATTAGCGATTGGACTCACGGATTTGGAATCACATATCACAAACAAAACGGAACTTTTTATCATCAGTTGGTGTCACTGCAAATGCGTAAAGGGGTTTACTCGGCCTTCTTCAACAATACGGTATACCAACCATGAAAAAGAATTTGTTAAAAAAAGGAAATTTGGTTGAAATCACTTTCCTAGATCATGTTTGCACCACAGGTGGGATGGTTCCACCAGTCGTATGCCGAGCGATTGGAGAGATTATAAATGAAGACAAGGATGCCTATTATTTGGCTTCCTGGCTCACAGATGAAACGGATTACACCAACATCGACTCTCACACCGTTCTTAAAAGCACAATCAAAACAGTCACCCTCCTGCACCGAAAATAGCAGTATCATTCAATTAGTGAATTACGTTCACTGATTCTCCTTGACGCAATGTGTTACATTGTGTTAGTATGTAATTGGATGGAGGAAATATGAGTGACTTAACAATAGCCAAAACAATCCTTTCCCAACTAGGCGGTAATCGGTTTATAGCGATGACGGGAGCCAAAAACTTTGTGGGCTCAGAAAAGGGACTGTTCTTTAAAATAGGCCGCAATTCAACCAGGATTAACCTAATTAAAATCGAATACAACTACGGGAAGGACTTGTACGAAATGACCTTCATCTACTGCGCTAAAGGGATTTTAAAGGAAATTAAGAAGTTTGAAGACGTTTACGCAGAGGATCTTCAAATCATTTTTACTGAGGTTACAGGTCTTTATACACACTTATAGGAGGTCGTTATGGGATTGGATATGTATTTACACAAAAGAACCTATGTTAAGTATTCGGACAATTTAGAGCTAAAATTGCTGCTACAAAAATCAAAATCTGTAGATGTCGAAAAAGTTTCATACATTGTTGAAGAGGTGGGCTATTGGAGAAAGGCGAATATGATTCACAAATGGTTCGTCGATCAAGTCCAAGACGGTAATGACGATTGCAAAGAGTATTATGTGCCTTATAGCAAGCTGCTTGAACTACAATCGCTTTGTAAAAAGGTACTAAAAACCAAAGACGCTTCCCTACTGCCGCCCACAGAGGGCTTTTTTTTCGGTTCAACGGACGTAGATGAGTATTACTTTGAAGATTTAAGGAAAACTATCGAGATAATATCCAGCCTCGATAAACGGATGGATTATTATTATCGTGCTTCTTGGTGATAAGGAGGTGCATATGAACACTTTTATTGTAATAGGCTTGGTTTTGCTCTCAGCTTGTAGTTCGACCGAAGTGAGAACCCGTTATAGCGATAAAAACATGAGATTGATGGTCGATCCCGATAAGGTCGATGAGGCACAACACGTTAGGCTCCAAACTGCTCTGGTTAAAGCTGATAAGTGGACAGTGATCGACCGCAAAGATGGCTTTTCAGCGATTAAAAAGGAGCAGGACAGGGAGCATCGCAATGATTCAGACCGATTCTCGGATGAACAGAAATGGGCTCAATGGGGACAGTTATACGGGGTCGGAGCCATTTTAGTCCCTCATGTTGATTGCTACCTGAAGCAAAGCCTATTCACTCAGCGATTATCCAAACAGTGCGTTCAATTTTTGCGATTAGTTGATGCCAACACCGCAGAGGTCATCTTGGCGGTTGAAGGTTCTAGTAGTTCAATAGAGAGTGGTACTCCAGACTGGTATGAGGTCGTGGAAAAGCTTGGCGATGAGTACCCCACCCAATTCACTGAAGATAAGATTAGCGAGCGTTTAATGCGATATAAAAAGCAAAGTGAAGCTAGGGCTATTGCTCAAAAAGTACACACAGAAAAAGTGGTCAAAGAGATTGACCATTAAGAGGTCGTTATGAAAACAACAATCATTCATGTGCGGCTAGAGAAAGAGCTTCTAGCAAAGCTCAAGAAACAAGCGGATAAGCAGAATAGGTCTCTTTCCAACTATGTCAGGCACATTCTCCTTCAGGCAGAAAAACCTTCACAATCTTCATAATTGATCCCTTGATGCAGTGTGTTACATTGTGATACTATGTAATTGTGGGATTGAGATTGGAGGAAAAATGGAACGAGAAATCAAAAAATTGGCAAACGGGTTGATGGTCGCAGTGGCTCAGTCTGGTGTAATCAATCAAAGCAATATGGAGATTGCGGTTAAGGTTATGCGAGAAGAGTTGATTGCGTTTTTTCAGGGCTCCAAATACGAAAACGAAAGACAAGCGATTCTTTCGGGCACTGTTCATCAAAACGTGGTTTTGTCCTCAGTAGTCCTAGAATGCGTTAGCAGAATCCGAGGTCAAAGATGAAAAACTTAAACGATCAAAAAAAGGCAAACACTTTTGAAATGCTCGTGTCAGCCGCAAGCGATGAAATTAAGGACGCACAGTGGAGAATTTCAGTTCAAAGAAGTTATATCGAGCGATTAAGGCAACTCCAAGCCAAGCTGAACTATGATCCAGAAGCCTTGGACGAAAGAGATTACGACGAAGAGTTTGCAGATAAGGTGACAAAGGAAAACTCCCATGAATAAATGTAGCGAATGCTTTGCAGAGGGGTATCACAATATCGGATGCTCTCGAAAGTACGCCAAAGTATCTATTACAACTCGCAATCTAAAAGGGACGGCAATCGCTGAGAGATTCCCAGACACTCCACTGCTGGACACGGAAATCGAAATTGAACTAAAGGCTGCCGTTTCTTATGTGGATCTCGAAAAACTCACAGAAGAAATCCAAGCGGTTATTGATAAGTATTCAATTTAATTAAAGGAGTAACCCAAATGAAGGTATATCTCATTAACTCAGAAACTTGCGAAGTTACAGAAGCCGAAATCCAAGAACACGAATCCCTATCGTTTGCTCAAAAAGCAGTAGGTGGATACATAGAGGCGGCTCACCAACTCAATAATGGAGATACATTCTTCTGCGATGAAGAGGGACTCTTTAAGGGTTATGAATCAGGTTTCCTAGTCAAAGGAGCGCACCAGCCCTTCTTAGGAAACGGTATTCTAATCGGACTCAATAAAAGAAACAGTGTAAAAACCCCCATTGAAGAAATTAAAAGAATGCTCAATTTCCTAAGATTCGTAAGAAAGGACGGTTCAAATGATAAAAAAAGACTGTATCGTAAAACAAAACTGACTATCTATGATCTGGAGAAACTTCTCAACTTTACCAAAGATAAAAAAACCTTTTACTTTAAGGCCGGAAATGAAGCTGAAGTGAATTACCTACAGAGTTTAGAAAATAAGCTCAAACTGGCTATCGAAAAAGAATCGGCATAAGTAACTATTCAGCGATTGAGAACTGGTAGCAGTAAGTATTCAATATAGGAATTTCCAAAATGAGAACCAGAAAACAAAGAGTCCGACAAGACAAAGAATATAGAAGCAAGGGCAGGTATGGATTGGTTAATCCATGCTATTGCTGTGGAAAGAGTGCTGGGGTCGATCCCAAGGGGCACCCTTTGACTGATACTCTAGGCTGGGATGATCATGCAATCTGCGTTTGCGATAGATGTTACAAAGTCATCCACAAATTTACAAAAGTAGAACAGTTCTTTGAATACAAAAAACAGTTCGGCAATGCGGCAGAATTGGCGTGGGAAAAGGTTTCCAAGCAAAGAGGAGATTAGACTTTATGAAAAGAATCCAAACCAAAAAAGAGTTCATTTTTGAACTATCAAACCAAAAAATCCCTGTAAGCATCGAAGTCCTTTGCGTTTACGATCCTAGCTACGGCTCAGACGCAGATGGGAATAGAGGAGTAGGAGCATGGCTATTGGATGATGTTAGGACAGAGATGCTCAGCGATGTTCAGCTTTCAGACCAAGATCAAAAACAACTTGATGCGTTAATTGAAACCAAAATTGATGAGACAGAGTGGATTGATTGATTACTCTTCTAAGCTCTTCCCACGAGAAAAAAGATACTGCTCACTAAAGTAATTAGCCAAATCTTCACCTTTCAGATTGTAGCCACAACCTTGTAAGAAACTTAAAAACCTATCGCATACATCTTCCCATTGCTCTGACTTAAAGCTTACTTCAGTTTCAAACCTTTCAATTTCATCGGTGCTTTTTAGATTTATTCTCATGCCTGTTCTCCTACTACTTTATCGGTGAATCAAATCACTCGCTTAAATTAGGTGAAAAATCAGAAAAATCAGTGGTATTATCATTTCATACTCAATCATATTATGACACATAGAGACAAGAAAAAAATACAGGGCATCGCTAAAAAGAACAAAGAAGAAAAAGAAAAAAGAATTTTAGATGCGTTTCGTATCGCAGATGAAGTGCCTGAAGAAATGATAGTTGAAACAAGCGAGCCAGTGCAAGTGGAATACACTGAAGCAGATAAACCAATGCACGCTGTTTTAGATATTTCCGCAGATAAAGTGGTTACGAAGGAATCGCTGTTAGAAATAGGTGGTCAGGATTTAACTGGCTGGGCAACGCATTTATTGAAAGTGGAATGGGCAACGAAGTATTCATCAACATCAATCAGAGATTATCTAATCAATGTTCGAGGTCTTTCACATAAGCAATACAATCAAATCATGGTTCATGCTCCTAAGCCTGAGTGGGATGCTGAAAGAGAAAAATTGTTAGATGGGATTACTAGCGATTTAGTAAAGAGACAGGTCGATTTAATCGCAGAGAATCAAGAGCGTCATATCAGTGGAGCCAATATAGCATTAGCTCGTGCAATCGAAATGCTATCAAACGGCAGCATCGAAATAGTAAAGACAGACAAGGACGGCAACGTAAAGAGAACCGTATTGCCACTACGAAGTTCTGACATCATGAACTTGGCAACAGCGATTGAGAAAGCTCAACAGATTTATAGAAGGGCGATGGGACTTCCAAACGATGAAAGTGGGATGGCCCAACTGATTGAAAAGATTAACCAGATGAAGAGCGAGCAGGTTATACAGAACAACCTGCAAATCAATATTCAGCAGCCAGGCAATCCAGGTGTCACCCATGTTGAGCAGCTTGCCCAGCAGCTATCATACGATCAAATCTTAGAATTTATAAACTATAGAAGAGAAAAAAAGTCTTTAGAATCAACAACTTCAGAGGAAAGTAATGATAAAGCTACTTAAAGGCGATTGCCTACAGGTTCTAAAATCACTTCCAGATAATTCAGTGGATTCCCTGGTGTCAGATCCGCCAGCAGGAATAGCTTTTATGGGTAAAGGGTGGGATGAAGATAAAGGCCACAGGGATCTTTGGATCTTATGGTTAAGTAAAGTGATGAAAGAATGTAGGCGTGTTTTAAAACCAGGAGCCCATGGGCTTGTGTGGGCTATTCCAAGGACTTCGCATTGGACGGGGATGGCTCTTGAGAATTCTGGCTTTGAAGTGAGGGACGTGGTTTCTCATTTATTCGGGCAAGGCTTCCCGAAGTCTTTAGATATTTCAAAAGCTATAGATAAAATGCAGGGATCGGAAAGAGAAATTGTTTTAACAATTAAAAAAACACCCAGTGCAACAAAGTGCAATGAAGGATGGGAAAGGCCGTGGGCTCAGGGCAAAACAACAATGGACATTACCGCTCCAGCTACAGATGAAGCAAAGCAGTGGGATGGATGGGGTACAGCACTAAAGCCCGCAGTCGAATTCTGGTTTTTAATCCGAAAGCCCATTGAAGAAAAAAGTGTCGCATTAAATGTATTGAAGCATGGGACAGGGGGAATAAATATTGATGGGAGTAGAATTGGGACAGAAGAGAAGCTACAAGCTGGAAGGGGAATAAACAAAACTGACTACAATTCTCCTTCTGGCTACAAGACTTCAAATCGAGCCCCGTATATTCAGGCGACTCAAGGCCGATTTCCCTCAAACCTAGTTTTATCGCACGATGCAGAGTGTAAAGAAGATCAATGCACCGATGAATGTGCAGTGAAATTATTAAATGATCAAAGTGGCCCATGTAAAACTGGCGAATTAACTGGTCAGCCACGAGTAGAAAACAAAGTGTTTGGCAAAGCTGGAAGCACTCTTGGGAAGCCTAGATATTATCAGCCCGATTTGCCAACTGGAGCATCACGCTTTTTTTACTGCGCTAAAATATCATCAGGCGAAAGAAATGCTGGTTTGGATACTTTCACTCAACTAAAAAAACGCAGCGATGCAAGGCCAAATAGCCCTGATTTATCAGGAAAATTTCCAGATCATGATGGCCGAGAGAGGGCTGGCAATCACCATCCAACCGTAAAGCCCATCAAACTCATGCGCTACTTGACACGGCTAATCACTCCATCGAACGGCATTGTTTTAGACCCGTTCATGGGCTCAGGAACAACTGGTGTCGCATCCCTCAAAGAAGGCTTTGGATTTATTGGAATTGAAAAAGAAGCTGAATACTTTGAAATCTGTAAAGCCAGAATCACTCAAACCAAAAAGCTACTTGATCAAATCAATGAAAAGAAAGAAGCCAAGCGAGAGAAGTTGAAAAAGGCTTTCAGCATCAAGACACCCATTCAGGATAAGGCTTAATTAAAATGCTTTCAATCTATAAGGGTTCAAAAAGCGATGAGTGGGAAACACCACAGGAGTTGATAACTAGAATCAAACTCTTCTATCCCCTCTCCTTTGATCTTGCGGCCACAAAAGAAAACGCTAAAGCAAAGCAATGTTTCACGAAAGCTGATAATTCACTCAAACAGAACTGGGACGAAATTCAGGGAATAGCTTGGCTCAATCCCCCTTTTTCTAAAGCTAATCAGTTTTTTCAAAAAGCAGCCCAATCCAAAAACCAAATCATTGCGATTTATAAAGCCTCAAACATGGAAACTGACACCTGGCAGAAGTGGATTCTCCCGCACGCCAAAGTTCACATCATTCGCAAGCGGGTTAATTATTTAGATAAGAATAATCCGATGAGGAATGGAGTGCCTTTTGGATCTGCTTTGATTTTTTATCGAATCAATCCAAATCCAAAGCATTTGCCACAGGGAGTTACAATATCTCAATGCTAACTGCACAGAAATCACTGATTGATCTGCCACTAGATGAGAGAATGAATCTCATTGGCAATCTCTTGTCTGATGATGTGCTAAGACGAGCAGACCTGGCGACGTTTGCTGAAGACATCTTGGGAGCGGAGATAGCAGATCACCACCGAGAATGGTCAGCACTGGTAGCAAAGCATAAAAAACTCGCCATCTTAGCTTCACGAGATCATGGGAAATCCTATTTTTTCTCCCTAGCTTTTATTATCTGGAGAGCCTACTACAACTGGGTTCCACCCATGCCACAGGGAACGGACTTTAGATCAATGCCTAAGTTTTCAGTGGGTTACATCTTTTCAAACACCACAGAACAGGCAATTAAACTTCTTGAATTCGTTAAGATGGAGATTGAATCCAACGAAAAGCTTCAGTGGCTCATTCCAGCAGCTAAAGAATCGTGGAACAATAAAACAGAGATTAGATGCTCAAACGGTGTCAGAATCAGGGCCAGGGGTTATGGGCAATCGACTCGTGGAGCCCATCCTGCTTTTATCGTATGCGATGATATTCTAAACGATGAAACGATGTTTTCTGAGGTCACGAGACAGAGACAGATTGATTATTTTTTCTCAGCTATTACGCCTATGTTAATCCCTCATGGGCAGCTAGTTGTCGTTGGCACTCCACTGCATCAAAAAGACCTATACTCAGAACTACGACACAACCAAGCGTATAAATTCGCTGAATTCCCAGCTATCCGAAATAATAAAGCACTCTGGCCTACTCGCTATAGTCTTGAAACCCTGCTCAAAAGAAAGCAGGAAGTGGGTTCAACTAGGTTCGGACGTGAATACCTAGTCACCCCCATCTCAGATGATTCATCCCTATTTCCTGAAAAGATTTTACAGCCCTGTTTCGATTTTGAGTATGAGATGCCAAACCAACTCACCAAATCAGATAGAGCAGAGCTTCAGGTCTTTACGGGAGTGGATTTAGCAATCTCGTCATCCGTTGGTGCCGACTACACAGTAATAACGACACTAGGGGTCGATAACTCAGGAAATAAGTGGCTATTAGACATAAGAAGAAAGAAAGGGATGTCCCTCACAGATCAATTAAGAGAAGTGAACAACGTGTATCACTTATACAAGCCTCAACGCATCTATGTTGAAGATAACGCATTCCAAAAGGTCTTTAGAGACGAGATGGTAAGAAGAACTGATTTACCCATTGAAGGCTTTACAACCACTGCCAGAAGAAAACACTCGATGGAAGATGGCGTACCATCGCTTCAAATCTTATTTGAGAACAGGAAATTTGTAATCCCAAGGAAAACTGAAAGAGATAGGGAAATCACCGATCTTCTATTAAACGAGCTTAAATGCTTCACCTTTGTCGATGGGAAACTCCAAGGACTTGGTTCTCACGATGACATGGTTATGAGTCTTTGGCTCGCAGTAGAAGCATCCCGTAACTCAGGAATCAGCTTTGATTTTGTATGAGAAATAAAAAGTCCAAAAAGAAAATTTCAAAGAAAGATCAGGAGTTGACCAATTTCAAAGAAATTAACGACAATGTTGCAGTGCTATACAACAACGATGTCTTGGTCATCGTAGACCTAAAAGCAAGAAGCACTGCGGTTCAGATAAAACGAAAGACTTTCGATAAGATTGTAGAACTATTAAAATGCTAAATGAGATTCATCAATATCGAAAAGCTAAACGCTTACCTTGGGGCACACATGAAGCACGTTATTTTGGGCGCAGGAAACCTGGGGAAAGATTTAGAACACGAACTATCAGCCAACGGCAACGGAGCAATTCTCTTATCCAGATCCGAAGGACTAAACTTCAAAGATCTAATCACCTTCGACACGGTTAGAGACCTAGCACCAGATTGCGTCTGGATTGCAGTTGGAGGCGGCTCAGTAGAAGAAGCTAAACCAACAGCCAGCACCCACGAAACTGCTAAATATCTAAACCAAACTCTCCCTATCACTCTGAACTACGATTTACCTGCAACGACACGCATTATATTCTTTTCAACAGATTACTGCGCTGATGAGAAGAGTCCATCAAATCCAGAAAGTTATACATCATCACCCAAGTCCGAATACGCCAAACAAAAGCTTGAGATGGAAATAAAAATTTTGACCTCGAATATTCCTAACAGAGCTATCATTCGAGTGGGATCGCTTTACGGGTTCCACAAGCCTTGGAGAACATTCCCTGGAAAGATTATATCTAACAAGAAAAGACCTATCTCTCTACCTCAGAATCTAGTTACTCCAACACCTACCCGATGGCTTGCCTTTACCCTCGCAAACTCTCTTGATGTCCTATTCAGTGAAGAAGGCTCAAAAATCCATCACTGCGCTCCAGAAGGAAATGTCAGTGTCGCAAACTGGGGTAGAACAATTCTAACTCCAGACGAAATTATTTTAAGAGATGAAAAGAATAAATTTGATAAAGAAAGACCCGAAGTGTCGAAGCTAGGATGCAGCTTTGTTGAAGTGGATGATTGGTTGGATATTTGGAATATCTATTTCAAAAAAGATGATTTCACTTAAATAAGAGTTGTGCGCTTCTAGTTTTAAGTTAGAATTTTAGTCTATGGTGGGAAAAGTAATTTGGTTCGACGTAAAAAAGGGTTTTGGCTTTATCAAGGGCGAGGACAATAAGGACTACTTCGCTCACTATTCTAAGATCGAAGCTCCTCTTGGAGAATTCAGAGTTTTAGATGAAGGTGAGACAGTTTCTTTTGAACCAGCAATGGCAGATAGAGGCGGCACCCAGAAACCACAGGCCACAAAAATCCAACGTAGCAAAGAATAAACTCCCAATTCACCGTAAGATTGCGGTGTATCTAATTTTGATCAGGTGTCTATGGATAACAGGATTGTCCAGTGGATTAAGATAGTTGTTCTTAGAACCGTCAAAGAGAAAAGATTACATAAATTAGATTTAAACGAACTAATGAGCGCAGGGTTTGAAGGCTATGCTCAGTGCTTAACCAGATTCGATCCTAGTCGTGGTGTAAAGTTTAAAACCTACGCAAACTACCGCATCCGAGGAGCCGTACTTGATGAGGTTAGAAAGCTTATCGGCTCAGAGCGTCTAAAAAACAAAAGACCTATTCAATCCATAGATTTTGATTTTTCTCAAATCGAAGAGAAATACTCAACCGAAAGAGCTATGGAATCAAAACTTACTTTGACAAGCTTTATCAACAATTCAAAACTAACTCAGACCGAAAAACTCATTCTCACAAAGCGACTCCAAGGTTATAACCTAAAAGAGATAGCCGAAGAGTTTGGGTTTTCTCAGAGTTGGGCATCACAGGTATTAAAAAAAATAAAAGCAGATGTGCACGAATGGTTTGGTGCATCATTTAAGTTAGTAGCTTTTGCTTGCCCAAAATGTTTAGAAGAAACCTGTGTATCCGAAAACGTGGTAAACTTTAATTGCGATTCATGCGATGTCGAAATAGAACTTGTTGAAGGCATCCCTACTTTAATGGAGTACGACGGTGAAAATGGAACTGGACGAGATAGCAGCTTTATTGGATGATACGATAGAGAAGGGGCTGAAAAATGATCTAAAGAAAGCCATATCTTTAGACCCCATGGTGGTCGGCCCCGATTCTCCTTTCGCTCAACACTATAAATGGATGCCCGAAGGTGGATTCATTCCTTATGAAACATCTTATTGGGAAAGCCGAGGTCACTCGGTTGAAGGTTATAGAACCACAGATGATTTTTACGACAAGTACGTTCATCTCACCAAAGGTCTAAAAGAACTTTCAAACGATTTACAAAAAGGTAATTTAGATAAGATTCTGCACAAAGAAGAGCCCACAAAAACATTCAATGCTTCAATCACTTTTTCAACACAAGATGGGACGGAGCAACAAGTGTTGATGAAGAGCATCAGGGCTCAATCAGAAAAAGAGCTAAATAATAAAATTAAAAAGGGTTTGACCGATATGTATGGGCAGATCGATATAACTCATATTAGGATTGAAACTAATGAAGATTAAAGAACTATTAGAAGAAATTATTGAGAAGGCTGATAAGCCTCTCAATAAACCCATGCAGAGTGATAGACCTGGGAAAAAGAAAAAGGTCTACGTTAAAGATCCTTCGACGGGAAATGTAAAAACAGTTCACTACGGAGATACGAACTATAAGCATAACTACTCCGAGGGGGCTAAAAAGAATTTTAGAGCACGACACAACTGTTCTGAAAAGACAGATAAAACAAAACCTGGATATTGGGCTTGCAGGGATTTGTGGCCTACTAATAAACCAGCTAAAAAGTCAGAGGCTAATATGAAAAAGGATCAACTATCATCTTTAGGATTTACAGTAGGTGACGCACCTTCTCTCGTAAAATCAGAGCAATCCACAATCGACACAGAAAAAGTTTCTAATCACCTACCTACACGTCAAGGCATGGAAAAATCATCCAGAGACAGACTAGACGATCAAATCAACAAAGGCTCAGTTGAATTGTCTACTCCCACGATGATGGTGATTTTACGGACTCCCAAGCAAGAAAAACGCAAGCAGCCACGCATTGAAGAACTAGATAAACAACACGGTGAAGAATTTCACGGAAAAGAAATGCCTCTAGCCGATGTTGATCATCAGGTCGAAGAAGTCGAGCGTTCTTTATCAAAAGAAGAACTGCTTTTAAAAGCACTAGACGAAATCTCCAAAGCAGAAGTAAAAATGCCTAAAGAGAAGTTCGTTGCAGAGCATAAAAAGCTAGTGGGTGTACTCGAATCCCCATCCAAAAAGGACGATAAAAAAGAAGCTAAAGAGCAGAAAAAAGAATTAAAAGAAGTAGATAAAGGTGAGAAAGAAGGTCGCTGCTGGGAAGGCTATAAACCAACCCCAGGTAAAAAACCTTATAGCGAAGGTTCCTGCACCAAGAAAGCAGAAGACGAGAAATTTGATTTTGATGGAAATAAAAAACTAGATGCTCACGAGAAACAGCATAAGAAAATCGCTGAGAAACTAGAGAAAAAGAAAGTTGATAAGTCTTTAGATTCACTAATCGAAATGATTTCTGATCAAACAGATGTGAGAAAGCTGAAAAGAGTTCACGAGAATACGGTTCAAAGACCTCAAGTCCCCTATCAGTTTGTTCGATCAATGGGTAAAGGTGGAATTGTATTTAACTTTGGAACTAAGACAGGGAATATCTTTGCAGATAAGGCCACTGAGTTATTGACTCAAAACGCTGATCCCATCCAACAAGCAACGGTTCAAAACCAAGATCAAGCCTATCAAAAGGCTCTTGATTCCTATGTTCAAACAGGACAGGCAACGGTTGAGATGCAGACCACAACTGGGAAAACACTCGAAAAAGGATTCGATGAGCAAGTAAAAGAAGCCTATGAGAATGGCACACTGTATGATGATCCGTCTAAGCCAGCCGTTAAAAACGAGTACAACAAATCACAACTCAAAATGAACGGTGAGGTTATCAAGGCTACTTCAGAAACAGATGCAGCCCTGATTGAGATGATGCAATCTCAAGCAGATGCAGAAAACGACGGCTCGGTAGTGATTGATGCCACGCAAGGCGTTACTGTAGAATGTTAGATTGAACTAGGGGTTTGAAATGGGAATCGTAAAAGACGCACTAACCAAATCGGTAGAGTTTGTAAAAGAGGAAATCCTACCGATTCGCTATGAGTTGATGAAGGCAGGTCTTCTCACTCCAGACAGGCAAGCCTACGATTCCAAATCGTCCCTAGTGGATCCACTGGCCTACGGCCAAACCTCGTTTGGATATAAAGAAAAGTATTCAATCCTTTCCTACGACAAATGCCGACAAATCACATACGCAGATCCTATTGTCGCATCAATCATTCAGACACGAACCAATCAGGTCGCTACATTCAAACGAGTAGCCAAAGACAAATACGCATTGGGTTTTAAAATCAAACTTAGAGATGATGATAAAAGCCCGTCCAAGGCCGAAGAAAAACGCATCAAAGAAATAGAACAGTTCATTCAAAACTGTGGGGTTCCAGAAAACTTTGAGGACACTCCAGAGATGAAAAGGCGTGATGATTTTGAGACTTTCCTAAGAAAAATCACTAGAGACAGTCTCACCTTCGATCAGGTCAACTTTGAAATCGTCCCCCGAAACGATGGTAAACCCTATTCATTCCTTGCGGTCGATGCTTCGACTATACGAATCATCCCAGACAAAAAGGAAATGGTTGAGAGATTCGACTACAACCAAAGCACCAAAGAATCCCAATTCGTAATCGACTATGGTGCAGATAAATACTTTAAAGAGTTTAAACCAAAGCATCCTAAATTCTGCCAGGTTATCAACGGAGTAAAACGACACGTTTACGATGAATGGGAAATGGCTTTTGGAGTGAGAAATCCTAGAACAGATATGACTGCTCTAGGTTATGGATTTAGCGAAATTGAAATGCTTGTGACAACTATCACGTCACATATGAACGCTGAAACATACAACCGAAAATTCTTCTCTCAAGGCTCTTCAATAAAGGGGATTTTAACTTTCGAGGGGATGGTTCCACCCGATCAATTAGAAGCGTTTAGAAGACAGTGGTACGCACAGGTCACTGGGGTAAATAACGCTTGGCGAACCCCAATCATGGCTCTTGGCAAAGATGGAAAAATGAATTGGCAATCTCTCCACTCAACCAACAGAGAGATGGAATTCGGCAAGTGGCTTGAATACTGTATCAAGACCATCTGCGGTGTGTTCATGATTGATCCTATCGAAATTGGTTTTGATATTTCTAAGCAAGGCTCAGGACAAAACTCAGGCTCAGGCGGTCTTGGAAGCGGAAACCAAGGTGAAAGATTAGAATACTCAAAAGATAAAGGACTAAGACCGCTACTCGCTCACGTTGAGAGTTTGCTAAACAACTATATTATCTGGAGACTTGATCCAAACTTTGAACTGGAGTTTGTAGGTTTAAATGCCTCTACTGAAAAAGACGACTTAGATAAATGCGTCCAGATGGTCAAAAACTTTAAGACTATCAATGAAATCAGAGCCGAGCACGATATGAAGCCTTTGCCTGATTTTGAGAAAATCAAAAACCCAGGCGACGTGGTTTTAGATTCTTCGCTTATCAACTTTATTCAAAGTCAGATGCCGCAGCCAGAAGGGGCGATGGGACAAGACGGTTTGACACCACTAGGGCAGCTAGCAGGACAACCAGGAATGTCATCTGGGGACAATCCAGAAGTTCAAGCTCAGGGCGACACGCAAGAGCCAGACTACGAGAACATGAGCGTTGAAGAACTGCAAGCCGAGTTAGATAAGCTAGAATCTCAAGCCAAAGGTCAGACTCAAAAGAGTCAAAGTGCCCGTTTTTTTGAGGAAATAAAGCTATGAGGCTTACCATCGAGGGCACGAAGGACGAACTAGATGCCAAACGAGAAGAGCTAATTAAAGCTTTAGCCAAGGACAAGTTGGATGTTGAGGTCAGAGTCAAGGGCCAGAAGATCTTTGGTCAAGAACGACCTCCCTATTTTAAAGCACAACACGAAATCATGGAGTATTGGGATAAAAGATTTAAGAAAATGCTTGATGAAATCAAGGTAGAAATATCTGAAATTATTAAAGATATATGAATTTTTTTATCACAGAAAAAAGGGTAAAATCCTTTGATTTAGATTTAATTCTAAAGGCCAGCTTACCCATAGGCACAGTCCACGAGTGGAATGGTCAGCGATATAAGAAAATTGCCGAAGGCGATTGGCGACCCATCTCAACTGGCAAAAAAAATACAAACGAAAAGCAGAGCCAAAAGAGGCCCACAAAAAAGATAAACTTTGAAGAAAAAATCAAAAAGATAGAACAAGCTTTATCTGCCAAGCTAGAATCCACAGCATCCGAAGAGCACAAGAAAAGAGAAGAGCATTTAAAAGAGGGCGGTACACCAGCAGATTACGGCAGACCTTCTAACGGACTTGGCCCTCCACCACCAGAAAACGAAGGCTTTGTAAAACCTGGGAAAGAAACCAGCGTCAAAGATGTTGAACTTTTTATTGAGAAGTTCAAACCCGATTACGTTGAATTACAAGGTCTGGGCTTTGCCCTAAAAGCGGCAGGTGCATCGCATTTTGGAAATCGTTTAAAAGACAAACTGTCCCTGCATGAGAAGATGCACGGCAGATTGAAAGAAAGATCTTTAAATACAGCTACCGATGTTATTGGTGCTCGCTCGCTATCTGATTCAATAGAAAATCAGAAATCGGTTCTTGAGCACATGAAAAAAAGTTTTCAGATTGTAGAGATAGAAGATTCTTCATCTAAGCCAAGGCCCGATGGCTACAGGGCTATTCATGTTCTTTTTAAAACCAGTTCTGGCAAGATTTCAGAACTTCAAATCAAAACACACAGGCAGCAGGTATTTTCTGGTTTTACCCACGACACTATTTATAAGCCAAGCAAAGAGCTTGCTAAGGAGTTTGGAAAGGGCGAGGACGGGAAGCCAAGAAACCAAGAAGTTTCGCAATATCTTACAGAACTATCTGCTTATTTGTACGGGCTGGACACCGGAGAGCAGGACTCACCAGAAAAAAGACCCAAAGAGCCAAAGATTCTAACTGACAATGGAATTAAATTTCCTTGGAAAGACATAGAACGGCTTAATAAAAAAGATTTCTCTAAAATCTCCAAAGAAGAGAGAGCACAAAAGAAAAACTTTGAAAGCTTTGAAACAAAGGAAAAAGGTAAGATTAAGCACTTTGTTGTTGTTAGATCTCCAAAGAAAGTTAACCTTGAAATCAAAGAGTTTGATTCCTTTGAAGACGCAGACAAGTTTGTTAAACAAATGTCTAGTAAGCACAAAGGCCAAATGCCCATGGGCTATTCAGAGTCCAAAAAAGAATTCTTAAAAGTTTTTTCAGAGTATCAACCAGAAGGCTGGGACTCGGACACTAAGAAATCAATTATCTTTGAAGTTGAAGCTCATTATCCAACCTATTTTGAGTATTTGCAGAAGGCCGACAGACCAAATCATCTTTATATTAGGAAATACCAAAAAGGGAGCAGAACCGTTTACGTCTACAATAGGGACGGAAAAGAAGCGCATCGCTATGGCGACAATGATAGCATGGAGCAGTTGTTGGATATGGGTGAGCACCTAAATTCCAAAGACGATGCAAGAGAGTTAAATGAAATTGGTTTTAATAAGCTAGACAAGCAAAGATGGAAGGTCGTTTTTGATAGAATTAAGCTTCAGCCTCCAGAGATACAGACGCAATCTCTTAATTTAGTTAGAAACATCTTAAAAAAATACAAAAGGCAGTTGACACAACATTTTGGAGAAGAAGAGTACGAGCATACTGGGCTTTCAGATCCGACCATTCACATGGTTGTCCCAGAAAGGCATCGTACCTACAAAACTATTCAATTACCTCTCAAGTCTGATGGCAGACTAAATAGAAATAATTTTGAGAAGTATGTCCAACTTCATAGAGATATGAGGCTCAAGGGTGGAAACGACGAAAATGGTAATTTCGTTTGGGTAATTCCAAGAGATGTTGAAAAAACATTTGATTGGGAAAAGTATCAGCAACGCTTGGGCGAACTTGGAGTATCTTTAAGTCACATACCAGATCCACTGCCAGAGTCCGAAGGCAGAGATAGCAGCAAGGTTGTGAGGGTGAGGGTATCCTCAGACAACAAGATAAGTTTTTATCATCCATACGATTCAAAGCTAGTAAACTTTTTCTCCAACAGGGGTGGGGAAATCAGTGGGATCATGGAATACAATCCCACAGAAAAGTCTCGTGAAACCTATGAAATAGAACTGGCTCAAGAGGCCGTTCAAAAAATCAAAGAAAGATTCCCAGATTGGGAAGTGGTCACAGAAGGCTTTGATGAGGCGGTCAGAAGAGAAGAAGAAAGACAGGCAGAGCTAAGAAAGCCTATTCCTCATGTTTCTGAAAAGCTCGATCCCCAATTTAAACTATTCCCCTACCAAAACGAGGCGGTCAGATTTTTAGAAGCAGCCGATGGTAATGCTCTGATTGGCGATGAGATGGGGCTTGGAAAAACGCTTCAATCTCTTGCTTTCGTTGCAAGTAAAAACAAACGTGTTTTGGTTGTTTGTCCCAAGGTTGTCAGAAGGACTTGGATTAAAGAGGCCGAAAAGTTTTTCCCAGGACACTTTCAAAACAAATCCAAAGAGCTAATCGCAGCAGATTTAAAACACGGAGCACCTGATTTAAGAAACGTAAATATCGCTACCGTTAATTACGAATCCTTAGAAAAGTTTAGACCAGCCATTGAAGCGGCTGGGTTTGATGCTATTATTGTTGATGAGTCGCATCGAATAAAAAATCCAAAAGCCAAAGCAACAAAACTGATTTCAGAGATGGCTCCCATGTTTGCCCACAAGATGCTTTTATCTGGTACGGCAATCAAAAACAAAAAAGAGGAGCTTCATACTCAAATAGAAATTATTAGACCTGGCTTGTTTTCTAGGTTTGGTTTGAAGTTTGGAACTATTGGTGGGGTTTGGAATAAGCTTAAAAAGAACGGTGTTTATCTGGCTAGACAGAAAAAGAAAGTGCTTACTGATTTACCAGAAAAAACAACCCAAATTGCCGAAGTACCAGTTTCGGGTATGCCTCGATTGCCAACCGACATCGGAGAAATGAGTGCGGCCAGGGTTGTCGCAGCAATAGCAAAAACCTCTGCCACAAAAGACTTTGTGCAAGAAGTTATAGACTCTTCTGATTCAAATGTTTTGGTTTTTACAGAATCGCTAGATGCTGCCAAAAAGCTAAAAGAAGAGCTTGGAGATGTCGCTATATTGCATCATGGTCAAATGTCAGATGATGCCAGAGAAAAGGCTAAAGAGGAGTTTCAAAACGAAACTTCAACTAAAAGGGTTTTTGTTTCTACAAGACAATCCCTAGCAGTAGGAGCGACTTTAACACGAGCAGACAAAGTGGTTTTTAACGATCTGCCTTGGACTGCGGCAGATGTCAGACAAGCAGAAGACAGAGCCCATCGTGTTGGACAAAGAAACAACGTAAATGTTTACTGGATTACCGCTCAAAACAGCGATTGGGATGTGAATTTGTCAGAAATTGTAAAAAAGAAATATGAATTAAATAGAAAAATGAACGAAGGAAAACAGCTAACCAAAGAGGAAAGAGAGTGGATGGAAAAGCCAGTTTCATTAGACGACATTCGTGCGTCTTTTCATAAAAGCGATGCTGTTTTTGTAATTGATTCTATTCTTAACAAAAACGAAATCTTTTTTATTCCTTCGGATTTGTTCAAGGCCAGAACCCACAAGTATCTGCGGAAATATCGTAGAGGAAGCCGTTGGATCTATATTTATCATGAGCCAAGTCAAAAGCCCAAAACCATAGACGAAAATGCTTTCAATAAAATTAAAAAATTGGCTGAGATGGGCAACGCAAGGGCAAGGCAAATAATAGATGAAATGGAAGAAGTCCCACACGAAAAGATAGACTTACTCCAGAGACTTGCAACAGGGTTTGCCGACACGGAATCTGGGAAGCGAGCTAAAGAAACGCTGGAAAACATGGGGATACCAATTCTCCAAGAAGAAGATTTACAACCAGAAATTCCTCCACCACCGCCACAAGATCAATCTGAAAAGCCTTTTGAATCTCCAGAAAAGAAAGCCCAATTTATTAAACATATAAAACAATCTTTAAATGAAAAGATTTTTGGTTATCTTGATAACCCCACCTACAGACATACAGAGCAGTTTAAAAGATTGAATTCTGCTGGAGTTACTCTTGATTCTGTAATGTCTCAATTAGAGTCTGCCAATTCAATAAAGGGTGTTTTAGAAAAGCTGCATGAACAAATGAAGGTAGTGGACAATATCCATTCGGGATTGACACACCAAAACAGCCTAGCCAGAGATGCCAGAGGCTACGGCAATCTTGGATTTACTTCTGCGGTAAAGGCACTTGAAGAGGCCAACCAGCTACCTACAGGTTATTCAACGGCCCTGTTACAAGCTAGAACGGGCGATAACTTTGAAGTTCCAAAAATACAAGAACATCTAGAAAGAATAGAAAGAGAAGAAAAAGAAAGAAAAAAACAAGAGCGAATAGCACTAGCAGAGCTTCATGGTTCTATGGCTCATTTTATTTCTAAAATTTCAAGAACTAGATTAAATGCAGAACAGGTTAGGGAATTGGACGCAAGCATTAGATCTATTTTTGGCAGATCTCTGAGAAAAGAGGATTGGCCTTATGATTTTTCTGCTCAGGGAATAACTGTAAAAATTATAGGATTGCAGTTCTCAGAAGGTAGTTTGTGGTTTGATCTCGAAGCCAAAACAGAAAACGGAGAAGTAATTACAAACGAATGGCGAAGATCTTGGAATCGTAGAGGTGGAAGGCCACACATTCACAATGATTATTTGAAGGTTAACACAACCCATAGAAACGGAGCCAGACTGGGGAATTTAATAAATGTTGGTCAAAGAAAGTTGATGAAGGCACAACCGAACGGTGGAACGGTTACGGTTACGGCTGCTTTAAATGTGGGTGGATACACATGGGCGAATCAGGGCTTTTCTTTTGAACACGACTCTGACGCTACAGGCTACAGAAACTCTTTTAAAAACTTTTTATCTACTTATGGAATAAGTTTAACACCCAGCGAGCTTGCTCTGTTTAAAGAGCCTTGTCATTTTTCTGCGTTTTCAAATGGTAAAAAGTACATTTTTACTTCAGAAGAAAGGATGCCACTTTCTCATCAGCAAATAACAACCAAATCTTTAAATGGCGTAGAAGGCGAGTATCCGCTTACAGAGCAAGAAATAAGCGAAGGAAAGTCTTATCGAATGTTGGTTCACTTGGGTAAAAAGTTTATGTTGGGCAAGGGTTGGCGTGGAATCTGGGATTCAAACAGAGATTCTATAGCATCTCGTTTTGCAGAGAAGTTTGTAGAATTGAAAGAAGCCGCAGCAAAGGTCTTTGGGCCTGAATATTCCAATGTGATGGGACAGGCTGCATCTGGTTCACGACGAGTTGAGCCTCCCCCAGCCCCAACCCCACAGCTTCCACCAGATCAACAGGCGGCAGTGGCTCATGCACAAAGAGCTATCAGTTGGTGGAGAAGAGGTGAAAGAAGAATTGTAATGTCTAAGCGTAGGGTTCGATCTGTTTTGGGTATGACTCAGCCTAACTTTGAATATTTTTTGGCAAATGCACCTATTACAAGAGCTATGAAAAATTCTTTGTTAAATGCTAGAAGAGAGTTACAACAACCAACAACTCAAGCGCAGCCTCAGCCACAACCGTTTTAAGGATTTTTATGAGCGATGAAAAACAAAAACCAAGTCACATTGATGAAGATCCAATCGAAAGCCATCCTATGTTTCAGGATGAGTTTGAAGAAATGGCTAATGAGTTTTTTGAACAGAACGATCCAGATTTTGCCAAATTCTTAAAAAAAATGAATGGTGAAAGTGAAGATTGATGCTGACAAAAGAGCAGCTAAAACAGATTGAAGACATCATACGTCGCAGATTCAGTTCATTTACGTTTGAAGCCTTGGGATCACAAGCCCTGTCGGATGCAGAGATTCGAGCATTAAAAGCCGCAGGACTTCTAAGACAAAATACCAGAAATATGGTTGGGGATTCTTATACTCTTGGGAAAATCGTTGCTTTGTTTAAACGAAATGAAGCCAGAGGTATCCCGTTTGACGAAATTCTGAAACGAGCATCTAAGATGCTTCCAACCACTCGTGTTGAAGAACAGGCTATCCGATGGGCCAAAGAACACGCAGGACAGTACATTCAAGGATTGTCAGATGATATGGTGCGTGATGTCCGAGGAGCCGTAGCCAGATCAAGCATGAGCGCAGTGAGGGCCGTCCAAGAGCAGGTCGCAACATCAATAGCTCAGAGAAAAACAGTGTCAGAATTAAAGACCGCATTGTTTGATGCGATAGACGATAGAAACAGAGATTGGCACCGAGTCGCATCCACCGAAGTCACTTCTGCAATCCAAAACGGAATCGCTAATGAAATCAGAGAAACCCATGGCAGAGATGCTTTGGTTTATAAAAGACCTAATCCAGATGGATGCAAACACTGTTTCGCTGCGTACATGAAATCAGACAGAGTAACTCCAAAGGTTTTCAGATTGTCGGATTTAGCAGATAATAATTACGGCAGAAAAGTAGCAAATTGGCTTCCTACGATTGGCCCACTGCATCCTTATTGCCAGTGCCAGCTTATGTTTATTCCTAAAGGATATGATTTTGTTATTAACGATGACGGTGAGGCAGAGTTATCATATACAGGGAAACAAGCTAAAATAACTGGTTTAAGAAAAAGTCTAGGTTCCGATATAGATTGTTGCGACCACGTTTTTGAATATTGAGGGTGTATGAAAGAAATTTTGGAAATTGATTCAGACTTGTTTAAAGCAAGATCTCACAAGTACATCAAGAGAACAGGCAGCCCAGGCAATTATAAATATTGGTACAAGCTTCCAGACGGAAGGCTTGTATCTTCTGATGATCCTGCATCTCCTCAAACGCACTTACAGGCAAAGATTGAGCATTTGACCCGATTGATTCAGGCTAAGGCTAAAGGGCATCATCAGATGACCAGAGGCGAAATGCTTGCCCATGCTGGTGTGTCCAGAGAAGATCTTGACCAAACTCACAATAAGCACATTTTCAATAATGCTCATAGAAGAGGCCATCAATTTGATGAGCATGAAATTCAAACTGCTCATACCGTAGAAGAACAGTCCAAAGAAGAGTCCAGCGCCCCTGCTCCCAGTGTACCTGCTCCTGCTAGACCTGCCAGAAGAACAAGAGCCGCTAGACCAGCAGCAGCAACACCAGCACCAGCAGCAGCAACAACAGAGCGTGTTTTTAATTCAAGAATTAAAAGAACCATAGAGTCGGTTTTGCAACAAAAGCTGAACGGGCATCAGATCAGCATCCTTCAAACAAATCCTTTGTCGCAACGGGCAAAAGAAATCTATATGAGTGGAGTGGATGCCGACGAAGCTGCAAAACAAGCATTTAAAGAATTTAAAGACGCTGGAAAAATAACAGAATCTTCGACTCCCATTCTTTCTGCGACACGGCCAGAGCCACAGCCGCAAGCCCAGCCACAAGCTCAATCCGAAGAGCAGGACATTTTAAGACAACTAAAAGAGCTTGGAATAGATTTAACATCTCCACAAGCACAAGCCGAGCCCACTTCGGCACCAGTGGCCGAAGCTTCAAGACAAAGAGCACAACAAGCGGCTGATATAATCCGACAAGAATCAAGGCCAAGATCCCGTTCTCATACTGCGTTAGCTCAGGCCCAGCCAAATGAAGATTTTGTTCAAGCAGATGCCCCAGTCACCAGAATGGTTGAGGCTCAGGCTTCTGGCAATAATGCTTATCTGGCAAGAGCCAAAGAAATATTTTCCAGAATCAAAAACGATGTAAAGCCAGCAAGAAAACAAATTGTAGAACATCTTTTACAGGCGATTGAACAAGCTGGATCGACCTTAAATGAAGAGACAATTCTACAAAAATATAAAGAAATTTCTGGCAGAAGAGTTCAGGGGCTTTCTAATATTTCTGAAGAATTTGAAAGAGGCACTTTCGTAGGTCTAGATGAGATTATTAGAAACGAACCAATAGACATTGAAGTTGAGAGATTTAAAAGAGGTTATGCAGCAAAGCAATATGCTAGGCTAAAACCTTTTGTAAAAGATTCTTGGCATCAAGCAAATCCTTCTGCTCCTCCCCCAATGCCTACTTGGGGAGATTTGAAAAGTTGGTCAGAGCAGGGCGGTGAAAAACCTGAATGGGCTGGTACAACCAGAACCGCAGTGCCAAAAGAAGTTTTTGACGCATCAGTAAAGAAAGCAGATGGAAAGCCAGCGTATCCACCTGGATGGATGCCCATTCATCTGATGCCAGCATGGAATTACATCGTTAAAAAATCTGGAGATAAAGATCCTTATCAAACCCAAGCTGCAAGGTTCAACCAAGATCAGAGCTTAAACCTCGGCTCTCAGGCAGAATATCAAGAAGGAATAGCCAAAGCTGCTCTTAGAAAATATGTTCAAATGAGGGGTGATAGCCAGTTGATTGATATTCCAAAGTCAAAATTATCAGAAGTTGGCCTTACTCATGAAGAAATTTTCAAATCGCTCGATAAGGGTATGAGTCAATTATTGGCAAACAAGATTATCGATCCAGTCGCTTTGGTTCCATTTATTGACGCAGCGATTGAAGAACAAAAGAAGCCAGCTAAAAAATCTTTTTCATTGGTTGTGGATTTAGATGCGCCAGCCTACCTTGGTAAAAGGGGATTGGCGTTACAAAAATCAAAATTGATTGAAAAAATTAAAATGTTAAAAAAGAGTGTTTGATGAAGAACTTAGATTGTCCATATTGCCAATCCAACATGATTAAATCATACGAATCTCAGGCTAAGTTTCGTATGAAGCTTATCTATTGGGACAAGAACGGGATGTATGCGGTTTGCAAATCCTGTGGGAAAGATGTTGGAATCAGCACTGAGCTATTAAAATCAATTCAATCAAGTTTTGTTTACGAAGTAGCACCAAAAAAAGAAAAATCGGTTTCTAATAATCATTAAACATTGCGTTGTAGGATTTAACAAGTAGCACTAAAGTATATTGTATTATTTTCCGATTATCGTGTAACATCTTATAAGAATCGCCCATAGACTCAAGATTGACGGAGTAGAGGCAATGAGGGTCTATGGATAGAAATTTCTTCATTGGTGAAAACGATTTCCGTGTTTGGTTGAGCGAAGTCGCTTTTATTGAAAAATCAGAAGATGCCCACAATTCCAGAAAAATCTCTGGAATCATGTCCACCAGCCGCAAAGATCGACAAGGCGAAATCGTAAAAGCAGATGGCCTTGATTTCGACGAATTCCTTACCCACGGACATTTTAACGACAATCACTCACAAGCCACATCAGCTATTGTTGGTTATCCAGAAAAAGCTGAGTACCACGCTTCTCTTCACGAATGGAGCCCAAAGCTTAAAGGAGTGGCAGGTTGGACTTGCGAAGGATATATTTTAAAAGGAACCTCAAGAGCAGATGCTATTTGGGAACTTGCTAAAGCACTTTCTACAGTTCCAAACAGAAAATTAGGCTTCTCTATCGAAGGCAAAGTAATTCGCAGAGAAGATAAAACAATCGAAAAAGCTAAAATCAGAAATGTTGCTATCACCAACTGCCCTGTGAACACAGATTGCTCTTGGGAGCTTTTAAGCAAATCTTTCTCAGAGCCAGACATCGCAGAAAAAGCAATGGCAGCAGGTTATAGCGTATCACCTGCAACGCAGAGTGGCGGTGGTGCTCTTCGCACAGAGTCTCTTGATTCCAAAGCCAAGAAGGTAATGGATGAGAGAAAGAAGGCGATGAAAAAGGCTTTAGAGGATGCGTTAAAATTTAACGATCTTCTAAAATCAATGGAGTTTGTTTTGGAAAGAAGGCCAGACTTCTCTGACGAGATCGCTGCGCTACTCGTTTCAAAACTTTTTATTAAAAAGGAGGCAACATGACAAAACTAGGAAGATTGTCTGAAGCCGAACTAGGGCAGAAGGTTTTACATGATGCCCCAGCGAAGCAGATGGCAGCAGTGATGTCCAAGCTCGATGAAATCGCTCAAGCCTTGAGAGATCTCACCGCAAAGTTGGACGCAGACGAAGGTGTTGATGCCGAAGATTATGGATCTTTGGTTGAAAACCTTAAAGATATTGAACTTAAACTGTGATGAAAGGAGTCGAAATGGAAACGACTATCACTAAAGAAGATGTCGAAAAGGCTCTTAATTCTTTAGAGGTTGTAAAAGCCTCAGAACAAGACCTTGATCAGCCAGAAGGCGCAGACATGGGAAATCCTGTAAAGGAAAAGATGTCTGATGCCGCTAAAGCCAAAAAAGCTGCTGCTTGTAAAAAAGCAGAAGAAGGCGAAGAAATGGCTGAAGATGAAGAGGGTGAAGAAGCTGAAAAGGCTAAAAAAGCCAAGAAAGCTATGCCCGAAATGATGGAAGAAAAAGAAGAAGAGAAAGAAGAGAAAAAGTCTTACAAAAAGGCTAAAAAATCTTTCTCTGAGGATCTTCCAGAAGAAATCCAGACTAAGATTGATGTGTCTGAGTTCTTAAAATCTTTGGTTGACCATACCAGTGAAGCAGTTGATGGATTGGCAAAGGAATTGTCATCCACCAATGAAGTCACTAAAGGTCGCCTTGAGACTCTTGAAAACGGCATTGCCGAAATTCAAGAATCACAAGCCAAAGTTGGAATCGTCTTGAAAGCAATCTGCGAACGCATCGGGGTTGTCAGCAAAGCACCTGCTCGCACTGAAAAGAGCGAAACAGTGGCTAAGTCTGATGCTGCTCCTGCTGATCGTGAATTCTCTTCAGGATTAGAAGAAACTCAAGAAAAAGTTTTCAAGAGTTTGTCTGATAACCCAATCGTGGCTAAGGCTCAAATTTCTGATGCCTTATGCGAGTTGGTAAAATCTGGTGATGCTACCGACCTCGATGTGATTGGCTTTGAATCCCAAAGCTACATCCGTCCAGAATTGGTAACAAAACTAAAAGAAAAGCTAAACTAGGGAGGACTAAATGATACCTACACTTGATCCTAAGCAATTCGAAGGCCACGGGGACGGGTTCGGAGTTTCCGATCAGACGACCGTAGCTGAATTAAATAAAGCCCTGAGTGCTGGATACGCAAGCGATCCTGCTGCTCAATCAAACGGAGGCGCACTTCGAGTAGAATCTTTAGATGCTACTTTGAAAATCGTGTCCTTCATGGAAAAAAATATCGTTCTTTATAACGATATTCCAAAAACAAAAGCATACAACACTGTTGAAGAGTACAACCTACTGTCCAGTTATGGTGGACGTGGTGGATTCTTTATTCAAGAAGGTGGATTGCCTAGAACCGAAGATAGCAAATATCAACGTAAGGCAGCCTTCGTGAAATTCATGGGGACAACCCGTGAAATCACTCATCCAATGCTCTTGGTTCGACCTGCTCACGGAAACGTAGTAGCTCTCGAAACCAAAAACGGAGCTAAATGGATGCTTCAACGAATGGAAGAATCTCTGTTCAAAGGTAACAGCAGCATCATCTCCGAAAGCTTTGACGGTCTTGATCGTCAACACGCTCTAGGAATTGCCGATGCCAGCACTGCTGGTGATGGCCGTCCTGCTGTGTCCGAAGAACACGTTGTTGATCTTCGTGGCGATGTTCTTAGCGAATCTGTTTTCACAGAAGTCGCAAGAATTCTGTTGGATAACTATATGTATCCAACCCATTGCTATTTGCCTTTCACGGCCCATAGCGATTTCAGCAAAGCCTTCTTCAGCAAAGGACGTTATGGAATTCCTGTAACTCCTGCTGATGCAATGGTTGGCTTTGTTGCTGACAAAGTAAAAACCCCTGGTGGAACTGTAGAACTTCGTCCAGACGTGTTCTTGCGTGTCGACGAAACTGCTCCAGCAGCAGCCGACAATGCAATGGCACCAACCGCACCTGCAAGCGCAGTTGTGTCAGTTCAAGCTAAGTCCACAAGCCGTGGATTCCAAGCTGGTGAGCATGGCACCTACGCATACGAAGTAACCGCAATCTCTCGTTCGGGAGAATCGGCAGCTACCGCAGGATCGGCTAACGCAGTTGTGACGAGCGTAAACTCAGAAGTGAAGATCGTCGTAACTCGTGGCAGCGTATCAGGTAACGATTTAACCCAAGGGTACAGAGTTTACCGCACACGTCTTGAAGACGGTGTTGCTGGTAAAAAATACCTTGTGGCTGAAGTCGCATCTGCTGGTGCAACAACCAACGTACTCGATGGTAACGAAACCCTCCCAGGAGCGGGCGTTGCTTATATCGGACAGATGGATGAGTCGGTTTTAGCTCTTCGTGAGCTTTCTCCGATGCTCAAATTCCCTCTAGCTACCGTAGCATCGAGCATCCGATGGATGCAGTTGTACTACAATACTCCTATTCTTTTCCGACCTCGTGGTTGGGTAAAGATTAAGAACATTGGCAGATTGAAACAGCCAGCGTTGGGATAATGTAATCCAAAATTGGGGAGCCTTCTCTTCGGGGGAGGCTCTCACAGTTATTAAGTTAGGTTGAAAGGAGTTTTGGATGCTTTTAATTAACGAAAAAGTTACGAACACCAAGTTCACTCTTGGAAATGGTGAAATATCCACAGATCAAGATGGCCTAATTGATGTCCCTCAAGATTTAGTCGAGATTTTCTTATCATCAGGGTTTCGAGTAGCTGAAACCAAAAAAACTAGAACAACAAAAACTAAAACAGATACCGTTACAACTGCACCAGTCACAGAAACCAAGGCCGCAGAAGTAACGACAACCACTACGACTACGACAACAACGGAGCCTCGTAGACGATGGAGGCGAAAAAATGACGATTGAATGGAAAGATCAATTTGGTGGAAAAGGTGAAGTAGATTATTCAGAGCACTCTCACCCATCCAGAGCTAAAAAAACTATTCAAGGGCCACTGACCTTGGCCAAAGATCCTTCAGATGCAACAAAGAGCATCAGTCCAATCCAAGGCACAGTCGGGGCATCATCGGCATCACTTACTCTTTTAAGAAACAAAGCTTATAGGGTAGTGGCTTCGGTTGACACCTATATCAGACTAAGCGAAGGGGCTAGTACAGCCGTAGCTGGTGATGTTTATTTACCTGCCAACTCTGCTATCGTCGTTGAAACAAAAGATTGGGACACTCTTTCATTTATTAGAGTTAGCACAGGAGGCATCATCCAAGCCGTTGAGGTTTTATGAGTGATGATTCCAAGTATTTTTGGACAGTGAATTACTTGTTTGCCACCTACCTTCAAACCACAGAGGCAGGTGCAAATAAAATTGTAAAAGTCGAAAAAATCAAAGCTGGAAAGGCTAAGTTTTATTTCGACATTCCGAAAAGCAAAGCCGATGAATTGCAGTTGGCATTTCATCGATCTGTTTGCAATGAATTTGAATCGTTGCGAAAAGCTACGATTGATCTGGCTTATGTGTTTGTGTTTGTATTGTTGCCTTTGTTGAAAAGCGGATCTGGCTACTAAAAGGAAAAATTATGCTTGAAGCAATAGTGATTGAAACAGGAACATTAGAGGCTACCACATTTGTACCTAGCACCTTAGAAGCGGAGGTAGTGTGAGTTGTTATTCTAAACTTTTTGAGTTTTACCCAGGCGAATCTAAACGTCTATCTATCCAGATCAACAGGCTTAACACAGCCACAGGCTGCAAAGAGCCAATGGAATTAGACGTGGACGATGATGTTGAAATTACCATCCCAGCTTCGCCTAGCGATATTGTTTTAAGTTCTACGTCATCACCAGCAGTGCAGGTTCAAAACAGATATGTTGGAAAAATTTATGTTGATCTAACAGAAGTCCAAACTCAAATGATGATTGATGGGCCTATCGTTGTAGAGATCACTTCTTCAAATGGAGCCAAAACAATCGCCCTAGTGGTTGGCGGTGTTAGAAGATTAAGCACAGAGTTGTGCTAGTGGAGTCAAAATGACAGATGCTTACAATAAAAGGCCGTACTCCAGTAAGCTAGTAATTTCAGTCGATGAGTTAAAAGAGCTATTTCTATTCGGTGTCGATTTGACCGATGACAACGGCAACGAGATGTCAGACAAACTCATCGAGTTTTATATTTTGTCAGCACAAGACTGGATGCAGCAAGAAATTGGCGGTCTTTTGCTTTGTGCTCAAGACATAGAAGAAACTCACGATTACTATATCAATGATTATATCAGCTACGGTTTTATCAAACTGTTCAGATACCCAGTTCAAAGCGTCGAATCGGTTGAAGTTCGATTTCCTCTAGCCACTCAGGTTTTAAAGTTTGATCCAAGCTGGTACAGAGTCGAAAGCACAGGAGCGTCGGCCCAGTTGGTTCCAACTCAGGGAACTTTCTCATCTATTCTGCTATCCCAAGGCGGTAGCTTTTTGCCGTTGTTCTATTCAGGACTTCAGAACGTGCCCTCTATTTGGAAAGTAAAATACAAGGCTGGTTTTGAAAAAGGCCAAATTCCAGTGTCCATGAAAGAAATTATTGGGATGAAAGCTGCGATGGGGCCACTCAATATCGCAGGGGATTTGATCGCTGGTGCTGGTATTGCTAACAAATCTATCTCGATTGACGGCTTGTCGCAGTCTATTGGAACTACGGCATCTGCTACGAACGCAGGTTATGGTGCGAGAATCATTCAGTACCAAAAGCAAATTGATCATGCGATGACCAATCTAAGACGAAGCTATATGGGCTTGCCAATGGTGGTAGCTTAAAATGTCTTTTAAGATCAAACCCGCTTCGTCAAATAAATACTCCAAGGCTATTTCAAAGCCTGGGCGAGTTGATCTAGTACCAGAAGAGTTTGAAAGTATTATTGAAGCTCAGGGGACTTATGTCAGAATCACTCCTTCAATGGTTTGTCCTAATAAAACTAGCCTTGAAGACACCAATCACAGTCTTGATTGCCCAATCTGTTTTGGGGATGAAGTAATAGACCTGTGCGATCAATCAGTAGAAGATTGGGCGGTTATTCAATCTATCAACTTAGATAAAAAGTTTGATGTCAGAGGCATCTTTGATATGAAAGATGCCCAGTTAACCGTGAGACAAGGAATTCGACTTTACTACTGGTATAAAATCGAAGTCCTAGATTTTTCCTCTGTTTACAATCAGCTTATCAAGAGAGAGTCGGGAGGAGACTTTGATCGCATTAGGTATAATGCAGCATCATCCTGTGACACGCCTTTCTATTGCCTTGATTCGGACAATAAACGCTACTATGTAAATCAAGATTTTAGGTTGGATGGTGATAAAAGAATTAGATGGTTAGGATTAAATAGACCAGCGACAGGCTCGCTTTACTCTTTGACCTATCCAATACTTCCGACATTCCGTGTTATCGAAATGATGCACGAAAACCGTTATTATTACACGTCTTTCAGAAAGCCAGCTAAAACCCCAGTGAATTTGCCACAACAGGCTCTTATACGTTGGGACTATATCGCTAAAGGTTCGGGGGCCAATCTGCCGTTAAGGGTAGAGGGGAACGATGGCTAATATATCTTTAAAAGCAAAACTAGAAGAGATGGGTGTAAACATCTCCTCACTAGACTATACGGTAATTGAATCTTTTAAGGCAGCAGTCGGAAATCTTGCCGTTGCTGCTCAAAACTATTGGATTCAGTCTGCTCAAAGAAAGCTACGCACATCTAGGGAAATATATATTAATGGGTTGAGACAGGCAGAAAGTTTTAAATCTTATTCTGCATCCTCTGGATCTGATGTTTTTGAAATTCAGTTGGTTGGGAAAATGCCAAACAACTTTGAGTTTGGAATGGAATCTTTTGACATGAAAGAGATTCGCCCAGGGTGGTTGGGTGGTAAAAAAGCCAAAACCGCAAAGGATGGTAGCAAATACGCTACAATCCCATTCAGACATTCTGTGGGCAATTCACGGTTTGCTTATACAGGAAAAGCTAAGACCGATAATTTAAAAATGTATTTAAAAAGAGCCGTAAGAGATTACGGGCTCAATAAAATGGTTAGAACTGCGTCTGGCAAGGTTAAAGAAGGTGCAGTAAAAAGAATTCCAGCCAAATCTCCTGTTCATGGTTATTTGGAAGGTCTGACAAGATACCAAAAAGCCACGCAAGGCGTGACTCGAAGCGGATTGCCCAGTGGCAGTTCTCAGCTTATGACCTTTAGGACTATTTCAACAAAGAGCAAACCAGAGGCTTGGATTCATCCAGGTTTGGATGGAGCAAACATTTTACCAATGGTTGAAACTTGGGTTGATCAACAAATGGATAAAATTATTGATGTCGTTTTGATCATGGGAGATGAGTAATGTTTTACTCTTTGCCAACTCAGTATCCTGCTCCAAATAATGAACAGCCACTTCGCTATGGCGTATGGCCTGTCGATTTCCTTTTAGAAACGGTTATTCGTGCAGGTCTTGAATGGTTTAGAACAGACAATGATGCTCCAAATAAAGTGTTTGGACATCTCGTATCTCCCTGGCTCGATACTAAGTATGGTGCGTCAAAGATAAATGAAATCGCATCGTACATGAAAAAGTACGACATCAGAGTTATCCAGCATTGGTCTTTGATTGATCAAACGGTGCCCTGTATTTCAATTCAATTATTAGACGGTGCGGAAATGATAGAGCGAACAGGTCTCTCGGATTTCCAAAAAACAGTCGATATTTTGACTCAGCAAGGCGAAGTAGAGGCTCGCAGTGGAGTGGGATATTCACCTATTATTGATAATATTCAGATAGGAATTCACAATATTACAACTCCAGACCTTACAAAGTACCTTTATTACTTTATAATTTATATTCTGAATGTGTTTAAGCCTCAATTAGAGCAAAGAGGTATGCACCTCTCGACATTTCGAGCTACCGATATTTCAAGGCTAAATGAGTATCTGCCAGAAAATATCTTCTCTCGATTCATAAATTTTTCGGTGTTCTCATGGGCATCGTTTGATCAAGGTGAAGCTCCGATTGTTGATCAGTTTCTTGGTATTCAAATTAAAGGCCCAGGATCGAGCAATCTGAGCCCAGATTCGGGCGGTACAGATCCAAGTGCTTCTGGTGTTGACCCAGGAGCTTCTGGTGTTGATCCAGGTACTTCGGGTGGTGGTTCTGTCTCTGGAATTACTTATGGGATTGAACTATCAGATATTAAAACGGGAGGATAATAATGGAAGAAGAAATCCAACAGGAAAAAAAGAGAAAGACTACTGAGCGTGGTTCGATTAAAGTATTAGATATTGAAGCCAAAGCCGAAGAGATCTTACAATCCAAGATGCCAGAAAAACAAAAAGAAGCATCTCTGAAAAAACTTGGCTTTATCACCGATAAGAAGGCAGAAGGCGTGTCCTTTGAGGTGTACGCAAGGATTCGGAAAATCGACATTTGGCGACATAAGGCCATGTTAGCTTATCCGAAGGCGAAAACAATTAGATTGGCCACTTTAAAGCAGTGGGACGAAATTTTTAAGGATTTTTAAAAGGGGAGATGAAACATGGCTATAAAAAGAACATTTAATGGCGCAACAATCATCAAGCCTGGTGCATATTCAAAAATCGTAGTTGAGAATCTCACAGGATTTCCACTGCAATCAGTAGGAGTCGTTGGGGTTATTGGGGAAGCCGTAGGAGGCGAGCCTCGTACTCTTGATATTTTGAGTGGCCCAGGTATTCAAGCTGCGAAAGCACGATACAAGGAGGGGCCAATCGCTGATGCGCTAGAGCTATTAGCCAATCCATCGAGAGATCCTCGAATTGTAAATGGTGCAAGTACCATCGTTGTTTACAAAGTAAATGGAAGCACTCAGGCATCGTTGGCACTTAAAAGTGCTGCCGATGTTGATATGGTTGACGTTAAGTCGAAGAACTGGGGTTCGGATGAAAACGTAATCAACCTCACTGTTTCAGAAGGCGAAAAGGCAGATGAAGCTGCTGCAATCGTTGGAACAGTTGATGGCCCATACAACGTGTCAGGTGGAGCAAAAACTTTAGTGGTTAGAGTCAGTGGCACTCAGTACACATACACTTGCTCGTTGAGTGGTGTTGCTGAAACTGCTGAAACTCTAGTCGCCAACATGAATGATGCTACAAAATGGGCTCCAAGCAAGCCAGTCGTAGCTTCAGTCGTTGATGGAAAAGTTAAAGTCGAAGTCGATGCTGCTGTAGCCAAATTGGATTATGGTTCGCTTTGGGTAAACGAAGCATCGTCAACTCTCGATACCATCGTAGGATTGACTGGTGAAGATCGTGGTCAAAAGGGTTCAAGAGTATTTGAAGTTAAAAAGGGTGCTCTTTCCGAAGTCAGCCCTGAATTGGGTGGAGAAGACCAACTTCGAGTCAAATACGTCGGTGCTGGCACAGAGGCCAAACTGTCGTTGAAGGTGTCTGGTGGGCAGTTAAAACTAACCACCACGGTCACTGGAGCCGCAGGAGACAATCTCGACATCGTTCTTCAAGATGAAGAAGGGAAAAATAAACACACCCTTCAAAGCCTTGCAGATATGATGAGCGCAGGTGCCAAATACGAAGTCACGGTCGTAGGTGCAAACAAGCAACGAAATGCAGATGAATTAGATTATTATGAAAATCTTTCAATTTCGTCTGTGGCTGCTCCTTTAAGAGCAGATGTTTTAGATATTTGCGAATATCTAAGCATCTTCTCGACAATGGTTATGGCTACCAGAAAACAAAATGTTTATGGTTCGCTTGCTACATTGGCAACGCCAACATTCCTTTCTGGTGCAACGGACGGCACTGCTGCGAATAGCGATTGGGCAGATGCTTTTGAAGCTTTAAAACAAGAAAGAATCACTATTGTTGTGCCTCTAATCTCTGAAGATTCAGGCGCAGTCAGCATTGATTCAGTAAATGCTCTTGCTGCATCACACGCAGCATGGGGATGGTCAACCGTAGGACGCTCCGAAAGAAGCTGCTTTGCGAGCTACAAGGGTTCAAAAGATGCTTTAAAACAAGCTGCTCGAACCATCAACTCTGGCTATGTTCAAATGGTTGGACAAGATGTGAGAGTGCTTAATAAGCAATCAGAACTAGAGTGGAAAGATCCGTGGGCTCTAGCCTGTATTCTAGCAGGTATGCGAGCAGGTGCCGAAGTTGGTGAACCACTTACTTCTAAAGTGCTTAATGCAAACGACATCAGATCGCCACTTGGCGATTTCGATCCTCGTCGTGATTATCAAGAGCTTATCGAAGCTGGTGTTACTATTGCCGAGCCTTTGGATACAGGGGGCTATCGTTGCGTGGTTGGTAACACAACCTATGGAATCGATCCTAGCTTTGTATTCAACAGAGAATCTGTGGTTCAAGCCGCAGGTTATGTTGCATACGATATGCGCTACAACTTAGACCTAGTGTTCACTGGAACCAAGGCAAAGAGTGGAAGTGCAGAAGCTATCGCAAACTTCATCAAAGCCAGAATGACCGCTTATCTCTCCGCAGATATTATTGTTGGGGACGATTTGAACAAAGGCTTGGGCTACAAGAATCTTTCAGTGGCTCTTGAAGGTAGCACTGCTTTAATTAACGTGTCGATCACACCCGTACAGGGAATCGACTTCATTCTGCCGACTATCTACTTAGCTGATATTCGGCAAAGTGCATAAGGAGGGATGATCGATGAGCCAAGTAATGACAGGAGCGAAAGCGATTTTCCGATTAAATGGGGTTCAAGTAGCCTACGCATCAAGCGTTACCTTTAACGAAAATATCCAATTAGAAGAAGTTAACGTGCTTGATAAGTTGGAAGTACTCGAATACGCAGAGGTTGGGTACAGGGTTGACCTGTCCTGCCAATCGTTTCGAGTAGCTAATGAAAGCGTTAAGCAGCTTGGAATCATGCCACGACTCGGCCAAATCTTAACTCAAGGAGTTTTGACGGCTGAAGTGGTCGATAGAGTCTCTGGAGCGGTTATCCTTCTCATGGAAGGTGTAAAACTAGAATCCAGACAAACCTCGGTCGATGCTAGAGGCGTGATGAGCGAAAGCTGGAACTTCAAGGGTATTAAGTCCTCAGACGAAGCTGGACAATAATCCCTAGGCATTTTCGGGGGAGGTAAAACTCCCCCATAATTGTTAGATTGAACAAGGAGATATTTGAATGACCTATAAGATGCCAAAGATGGAATATCGTTTCGACATCAGTGTTGTCGGTGAAGAAACTGGGATTCCTTGGACTGGAACCTTTCTTTACCGAAGACCTACTCTAAGTGAACGATCACTTATCGAAGCTATGAGAGCCAGACTCTCAGGCGACCTACGAACGGTTGATCCACTCATAGACGATTTCAATATCATGATTTCTCATCTTAGATGGACTCTAAAAGAGTTTCCAGATTGGTGGAAAGCTGCCGATTTTGGTGGAAACATCTGGGATAGAAACGTGATCGAACATATCTACAAAAAGTGTGCTGATTTTGAAGAAGAATTCAGAAACAAACTTTTGAGTGGAAACCCACAAGATGTCGATACAAAAAAGACAGATTCAGAGTCGGCTGTCTCAGCATCTACCTGATCTGAATTTACATCTTATAGCTATTAGTAATCTCCAAGATCCAAATCGTGCATTGGTTAGGTTTATGATGAGGAAGTACAAGACTCCTCCTAAACCGATAATGGACTATACAGCCGAAGAGATTAGGATAGAGATGCTGGAGGACTACTACGAACGGAATCCCCAAGAAGCTGAAAAGCTCATGGATTCTATTCGACAAGCCTCCCTCAATCCTCAGTATGAAGTCCAAGAAGAAAAAGTCTCGGCTGAGTATGAAAAAGAGCTTAAACTTAAAAATAAGAAGTTTTTTGAAAGAAATACGTTTGATCTCTCTAAATGGAAGGATGATCGAGAGCTAACCAAAGCCGAAGAAGAAGAGATTATAGCCAACCTTGGCAAAGACAAGATTAAGCCAACGGTGCAGAAATCTTCTTTTGTAAGTGAAGATGAATTTGAGGACGTATTCTAATGGCACGACAAGCTAGAATTAAAATTACTGCTGAAACGGCAGATTTTAGAAAAGATATAGAAAAAGTAAAAGCGTCCATCCGTGCCATCGGATCAGAAAAGATAGATCCAAAATCCACTGCGTTTATATCAAAAAGGATTTCAGAAGATTTAAAAAAGGCCGAAGAACAAGTCCAAAGTCGAATAAATAGAATTAAAAAATCAATCGAGTCCATGCCTGAGTCGGAGTTGATCGATTCTGCCAAGGTTGATTTGGCTCTGAAGCTTTTAGACAAATACATTCGCAAATTAAAAGAAATAGAAACGACTCAAAAATCTTTAGAAAAAAAATCTGGTCTTTCTGCCATTTTTGACAAAATGGAGAATTTTTCTCCATTCGGTTCAAAGGCTGGCCGTGGCGTAAACATGATAGCAGGAGCCGCAGGAGCGATTGGGCTAACTGTTGGTGTGGGTTCGTTGTTTCAGCGTCAACGTGGCATCTCTCAAGAAAGAAATGCCATTGCCCCTTTTGTTGGCGGTGCCGTTACAGAAGAAAGATCAAATCTTGGTTTTACATCAGAAGAAAGAAGACAAAGGCTTTTAGAAATAGCCAGAGCTTCTGGAAAAGATCTTTCGATTGAAGAACAAAACAAAGGTTTGGGATTAGGAGAATCGGCTGAAAGGGCTTATGGAATATCTGCTCAAGAGCAGGGTAATTTCATGGGCACTGCTAGAAGGGCTGGTGTTCAAGATCAACAAAAAGCGTTTGCCCAAACCATAGGAATAGCCACAGCAGCAGGGTTAAAAAACTCAGTGATTGGAGAGTTTTTAGCAACAATGAGCGATGGTATTTCTCAGTTAGCTCAAGGCGTGAACATTGATAATAGTTCATTGCAGGGGTTCGCTGGTGTATTGGCATCAATGCCAAATTTTCAAAACGATCCGTCAAAGATATTAGAAGCGGCTAAAGGATTTAATTCTTCTTTTTCTGGGAATGATAGATTTCAACAAGCTCAAGCATCAAGGGCTCTTTTGAGTTTGGTTCCTGGTGCAAGTCCAGCAGCCGTTGAAGTAAGAAGACAAATGCAGTTGTTTGGATCTTTGGGCAGAGAAAATGAAAAGCCCGAAGAACGAAAAGCTAGGATGGAGTTTTATTCAAATAAAAAGTATGGCGGTAGTCCAGAGCTTGCTCAAATGTTGTCTCTTAGTGGTAGCGATATAGTCTCAAAAGAAATCGAGCAAATGTTCCAAACTTTAGGGATAGACAAGGAAAAGGGAAGCCCAGCAGAGTTGGGAGCAGTTTTAAATGAGATAATGCAAAGATTTAGTCTCAACCCATTGGGTGCGGATGCTGTATTGAGAGACTATGTGTCGGGCGGTGGGAAGATTTCTAAAAAGAGTATGGATGAAATTCGCAAGTCGAACATGAATCCAGAAGACAAAATAAAAAGTACTTTTGACACATTCGATGGTCGAGTAACAAAAACTGGGGCCAAAATTGAATACGCCATGGACAAGATGGCTAAAGACATTAGTGGTGTGGTTGTAAAGTTTGACGAAAGCCTTAATATATCTTCCGACAATCTAGCCACGTTCGGTAAAACGGCAGTGGCAGCAACGGCAGCACTTACCGCCCTTACTGCGGTTTCCATAGCGGGATCTTTAGGCAATGGTGGATTGGAAATGGGTAAGACTATTGGTAAAGGTGCAATGAAAGCAGGCAATACCATTGGCAAAGGTGCAATGGGAGCAGGTAAGTTATTGGGTAAAGGTGCAATGGGAGCAGGGAAAATGCTAGGCAAAAATGCTGGCAAACTTGTTCCTGGTCTTGGAATCGCTTTGGCAGCAAAAGATGTTTATGATGTGATTGAAAAATATCAAAACGGAGAAGAAATAACAGCAAAAGACTTGGCAGTAATGAGCACATCCGTTGGAGCAGGAGTGGCTGGACTGTTCCCAGGCCCAGGCACACTAATTTCTGGAGCCCTTTCAGCAGCTTCCTTCGGAGCAGAGAAGTTTTTACCAGATGGAACGCCAGTTCCAAACTCTACTGACACTCAATTTTCACCAAGGACATCTAGCCTGTCTCCAGATGCAGCAATATCGACAGGTATTACTAGGCCGTCTTCTTTTGGAACGGAATTTTTAAATAGTACGCCTGTTCCAAGATCTCCTGGTACTCAATTTTCACCAGAAAGAGACTTTGCATCAAGATATGCAATTCCTCCTTACTATGCTCCTACGCCCCCTCCTACGCCAAAAACAAATACCAACGATCCAGAAAATACTTCTGCGGTCGGAGACAACACGGAAGCAATTAAAAGACTCACAGATATTTTAAGATCTTTGAATTCAACTTCATCATCATCTTCTATGAGTTCAAGGTATCCCAGTTTTGCAGAAATTTTAAATGGTAGTACAAAAGCAGGAGTGGGGTACTGATGGCAGAGCTTTCTAAGGTTGGTGCAACACTCTCTAAAAGAGAAATAGCATCAAAAACATCGTTTGCCAGAATTTATTATTGGCATTGGGAAAGACAAAACTTTGGAGTTGCGTCAAATGTTAGAGATGAGCACAAAGACGCTTATGAAACAAGAGAGGGTTGGATAGAAACACCAATCTTGTCTGTAAAAATATCAAAATCTGTCGATAGACCATCTGCTTCTTTTGAAATCTCTTTGATGCCTACTGAAAACTGGAAACAGGTTTTGTCTCCAGGCGATTGGATTGCAATTTATCTTTATTCTTCATCTCAAAGTCCAGTTGGCACATATCATATGCCAAAACAAAAAAATTTGGTTTTGTTTGGCAATATAGACAGAGTGTCTAGGACGCTTTCTAAAAACGAAGATACAGACAAGACAGAATTAAGATACAGGGTGTCTGGAAGAAATTTCGGAAAAGTTTTTGAAGAAACTGATTTGTGGTTTGATCCTTATATTAACCAACAACAAGTTTTAGATGTTGTTGTTAGAACTGCTGGTCTTGAAATAATTGGAAGTCCAACAGAACAAGTTGAAAAGGTTTTAAAAGTTTTTTTAGGTAGTGGTGCTCAGTTTGATAAGCAAAAAACATCTCCTTTAGATCAGTGGCGTATGCCGCTTGGATGTCTCGAATTGTTTGGAACCCCAGCCGACGGATCGGTTAGGCGTTATTTTGATAGTATTTTAAACAAAGAGATAGAACCAGATTTACCAGGATTTAAAGTAAGAGGGATGTTGTCTTTGGGAGACAATGCAAATCTGTGGGAAAACTTAAAAAATTGTTCTAATGATTTAGTTAATTCTTTGATTGTTGATGAGTATAGGGATGAAGCTGGCAATGCCAAACCAACAATATCTTTGCATCCAAGACCGTACAACACGCCTTTTTTTGATGTTGGAAAAGACAAAACATCTCAGTTTGGAAAAGAAAAAGACAAAATATTGCCAATTTTAAATAATAAGTATCAAAGCCTTCAAGATCTTGGAAAAAATGGAATAGAGATTTCTCAATCTGAAATTATTTATGAAGACCTTGGGAGAGATGATCATTCAAGGTTGAATATGTTTCTTTTGGTAAGCAACAATGCAATGGATTATACAAAATCCATTTATTCAAACTTGTTGACCACAAAAGAAGGTATTGGAAATCCATTTTTTTCTAGAGAATCTATTACAAGGCACGGGCTAAGGCGTTTTCAGAAATTGATAGAATTTGATAAGCCATTTAAAAATTTGGCTGCATATTCTCAGATTGATTTGTTTAAGGCTTTTATGGTTCAAACTTATGATATGAACTATGCCAATCATCTTTACGACAATGGAACTATTGAGTGCACTGGTGTCCTTCATGCTCAATTAGGAAAAGCACTTGTGGTTTTGCCAACAAAAGAAAATGGTAAAAAGAAAGTTTATTACATCGAAGGTTATGAGCACACTTGGACATTCCCTGGTACATGGAGAACAATTTTCACCGTAACCCATGGACAATTTTTCAGGCCCAAGGATGGAAATATCTTTATCGATCTGTCTGACAGAGATTTTGGATCTGATGATGATGAACTACCACCAGTTTACTTGGCTCAAACAAAGGTAACGAAAGATGGCTAAATACAAGCCAGATGGCAGCGTGATTCCTTCTGGAATCCCAGTTTCTAAAAGAAGATCTAGTGGTGGTCACTATTCCATGTTTGGTTTGTATAAGGGAATGGTCTACAAAGTTGTTTATCCAGAATCCAAAGAAAACATTACCAATGAAAGAGTTGAATACGTTGTAAAAGTAAAAGGACAACTCTACCCAAATGCAGTTGATTTAAGAAAGGGTGGAGCAATCTACAACTACCAAGAACGTATCTATAAAAACGTAGAACATTCTCAAAAAGGTAAAATAAACCAATCTGTTTTTGATAATGATTTGGACGGTGAATTTGTTTATGTAATGTTTCTTGAAGGGAATGGAGACATTCCAATTATTTTAGGGGCCTCAGAGCATCCGCAACATCCAAAGTATAAGAAAAGCAAAGAATCGGATGGCAGGTTCTCAGTAGAAGAATTTAATGGCGTTGAAATCAGAATTGATAAAGACTCAAATCTAAGCCTAAAACAAGTTGGCAGAAAAGCCCCAGATGGAAAGATTGAAAATCAAGATGCAGTAGATTCCCAAATCAATATCGCTGGAAACGGGGACATTGAAATCAACACTCACGGCACTTCTGGCACCTCAGATTTGAGGATGAAGCTCACCAAGAAAGATAAAAAGCTAGAAGCCTATGCTCAGGATAACAAAGTTATTTTGAGTGATGCTGGGATTGTCGTAGAAGATAAGTTTACTAATAAAATAGAAATGAAAAGTGGAGCAGTTGAGGTTACTGTAGCTGGAAATGCCACAGTAAATGTCAGTGGAAATGCCACTGTCTCTGCTAGTGGACAAGCTAAGTTTGAGGGATCTGGGGGAACCACCGTAGGGAGTGGTGGATCATTAACCAAGGTTGATGGATCTGCTGTAAATTTGGGGGGCGGTGGGCCTCCAGTAGCACGCTTGGGGGACATGGTTATCGGCACTGGGAATCTTGGTGCTCCAATAGTCGCCCAGATAGTACAGGGATCTCCAAAGGTAAAAAGTGCATAATGGCTCTGACTTTTACAAACGATCAAATTAAAGAGCTAACTCAGAAGATTTTAGACGCTCCAACCACGATTGCATCTTTAGAGGCAGATAAAGCCAATCTAATTGCACAGAAGGCTCAGTACCTAGCCACAGATAACACCAATGCGGTTTACACAAACAACTGGCTTAATATCATTTCTCAGTATCATACAGAGCTAAAAAACCTAAACGGTGTTTCTAAAACAAATTACGATACAGCCAACATTCAATCATCTGGACAACTCGCAGATGGGAATATTCATTTTCCGATGGCCGCCCCTGTGTGGGTTAATTTTCAACCCAAGAAACACGCATCAAATGAAGGAGAGCCAGTTGGCACTTATGCCAATAATGAAAACGATGCGATTCCTGTAGCGAATGATGCAATCTCTCTAATGAAAAGTGGGTTTAGCAGTGGCTCTGCTACTACAACTACAAAAGGGGCTTTTACAACAGATACCGTAAGCGTTACCTCTGCCGTTGGGTTTGCCGTAGGAGATAAGGTTTTATTTACGAGTGGATCGAACTTTCTTTACGGGACAATTACATCTATCGGAGTCGCAGTACCTCTCACGGGTACGCCCATGCAAGTTAGCATTATATTTTCTAGCAGTAGTTACGCAGGAATCGCAATAGGAGCCACAGTTAAAAACTCATTTTCTGGTTTTACACTCTCCCAACGAAATAGCGGATCAGGATCTAATGCGGGGGAGACCGCATTACTTTTGGCTTTAGAGGGTGATATTGACACAAAAGTTGGTCTAGTTAAAACTGCCCTTGATGCTCAAAAGGTGGCTTTACTTGCCAATGATGCGACAGGAGCAGAAGCCGCAGAAATAACAGCAACAAAGACTACTCTTGATACTAGGATTTCTAGTGTTGCAACGTGGCAAGGCTATCCTCAGACTGGATCTACTAGCAGGTTTGGAAATAATTTGTCAGAAATAGAAACTCTACTTAGCACCAGATTGACCGAGATCCCTGCCAGAGCGACTCAAATAACGACGAGGCTTGGCTCTATTACACAGAATCCAGATGGGACATACTCTGGCGATGGGAACTATTTTAATCTCTTCAGCAGCCTTGACGTGCGTTTAAATAAGGGCGGTGGGACTCTTAGATCCTACTACAACTCAGATTTGGGAATCGCTCTATTTACAAACATGATTGTTAGTTTTCAAAATCAAGTAGACAGGGACTCTGCTGCTTTTACCGTCAAAGCACTTGGAGCCAATGCAAATGGCACCAATCAAATCACAGTCACAGATTCCACTGGACTAACTGCTGGCCCAGCGAAAGTGATGAGTTCGACGCAGCCAGTTATAGATGTAAATATCGCAAGCATTTTTGGAAGCACTTTGACCTTGGATGTCACAGTATCTTCGGATTACAAAGCAGCAGAATCGGCTAGAATAGTTAAACAAATATAAAGTGTATCCGATAAGGATGGCAGTTAGATTGAAAAGTTGAACAGTACAACTTTTGGCTTTTAGAGGAACCAATGGGCATCGGCCAGTTAATAAATACCGTTTCTGAAGATCTTGTCGGTGCAATAAATTCTCTCCTTGGATCGAATCCCCCAAAAACATATCCCAATGAGCCTGGTGGACAAAAATTATCTAAAATCACAAACGATTTGGGTAATTACGACAAAGGAGAATGGAACTCTTCTAAAGGTTATGCTTTTAAAGTAGTTCGAGTAAACGCAGATGGATCTACAAAAGATGAAAAAGATTGGAGAGAGTTTAAGCTCCAAATCAATCCTCAAGAATTAAGTCAGGACGAAGTTTTCGCAATTCAGGTTACTCCAACATTCCGTGGCGTTGTTGTGGAGCATCAAGGTGTCACCATAAAAGACATTGTTATTCAGGGTGTCACTGGTGTTTCTCCGCTAAGAAAAGAAGGTGGAGCTAAAAAAAATTCAGGTGCTCCAGTGATGGCTGGTGGACATTCTGGGTTTAAAGAATTTCATGAATTAAGATCGTATTTCAGAGCTTATGTCGAAGCGAAAAGATTAGATGGTTCGGACAATCAAAATGGGGAACTAAGACTAATATTTAAAAACTACAAGGACAATGAGCACATCTATGTAGAACCTCAAAAGTTTACAATGAAGCGTTCTGCTTCAAAGCCATTCCTATATGAATATCAGATAGCGATGAAGGGCATAGGGATGGCAGAAATAAAGCCCGTTGTAAAAAACTGGCTTGCATCTCTATTGGACGCAATAGACTCGGCTTTTGACTTGATTAGCTATGCCACTCAAATCATCAATGGTTCTATTGGATTGATTAGAAGAACCGAAAGAAACGTGGTCAATACGATTTTAGAGCCCTTGAGAAACATCAATGCTGCGCTCGTGGCTATTAAAGGCGGCAAGGAGGCATTGCTTGGCCCATTCGGAATCACAAGACGATATACGTCTCAACTACACACCGAACTTGCATCGCTAGAAGCAAACTTAAATGAAGTTTTTGGCGTTGATATTTCCAAATACAATGCCGCAACGGGCAGGGTTTCCACTTTGAAATCGACAGTTTCAAGAACACCTACCTATCAAGAGCTTAAAGTTTTAAATGCGATAGCTTCTGCCAAACGTGGCCTTCTTATAATATTACAAAACAAAGCTCTTTTTGTTGAAGATCCAGATTCAAAATCAACCAGTGTTGAGGCAATCTTTCAAAAAAGATTGGTAGCAGATGATGGAACAATCACTACAACAACTGGTGATTTGGTTTTGAACAGACCGTCATCTACAAAAGTGGCCCTAATAGATGGAAAAGACACAGTTCAAACTCTTGCAGCACGAGAGCTTGGAGATCCAGATAAGTTTAGAGAAATTGTTTTATTAAACAACCTCAAGCCGCCATACATTTCGGCCACTGGGGGCTCAGGTGTTTTAAAACCAGGGGATAAGATTTTAATTCCACAGTCATCCCCATCGTTGAACGGCACTGGGGTAGCTCAAAACATAGAATACGAAATAACTAAGTTTTTAACTCAAAGCGAAAAGAACCTTGGCGTTGATCTAAGAATTGATGAAAATAATGATTTGGTATTCGCAAATTTTGGTGATTTTGATTTATACGCAGGTATTGATAATATTGCTCAAGCAATTTTAATTAAACTGGGACTTGAGCCTGGATCATTAAAAAGACACCCAGAAATAGGAGTTGGATTAGAAATTGGTAGAAAAGTGAAGAATGTTGGAGAAATTAGAAATAAAATAGTAAGCACACTAGGCCAAGATCCAAGGATTGATTCGGTGCCATATTTGGACGTAAAAGAAGAAGGCAACACTACTTTGATCAATATGATTGTAAAAATTCGTAATTTAAAAGAACCTGTACCTTTGGAAATCGCAGTTTAGGAGAAAATTAGAATGTCCCAGTTTGTACCACGTTTATTTCCGCAGATCATGGGTGATATGGTCGCAAGGATCATATCTGTCACTCCCATTACCGATGTGAACTACGGCTCCGTTCTAACTACAATGTTGGAAGCTGCGGCTCAAGAAGATGATGAACAATATTTTCAGATGCTTGAAATCATCAGAGGCTACTCTCTTGATTCAATTAGCAACACGGATTTAGATAATAGAGCAGAAGAATATGGCCTAACGAGACGCACTGGAGAAACCGCTTCTACTAAGGTTACTATTGGCGATTCTTCTGTCACCAAAGTTTCAACCACGGTTTTTTCAGGATTACCAGGCCCAGTGGTCGGATCTGTGTCAGTCAACGCCTCATCTGCTGTTGGATTTCCTGCTTCGGGTTCAATCGTAATTGGGAGAAACACTCCCAACGTAGAAACAGTGGCCTATTCGTCTATCACGGACAACACGAGCTATTACACTTTTAATCTATCTGCTGCTCTGGCAAATGATCATGGCACTGATGAAACAATTATTTTGGCTCAAGGTGGGGACAGGCTCATCCCTGCTGGTACGGTTGTTTTTGTACCATCTTCTGACATCAATCCACAAATTGAGTTTTCGTTAGATGCTGATGCTACCATTTTAAATGGTGAGCCCTATGTAACTGGAGTAACAGTCACAGCACTGGAAGGCGGCTCTGGCAGCAACGTACCAGTCGGTTCAATCAGCCAATTCAATTCTTTGCCTTTTTCAACTGCAACGGTGACAAATCCATCGAGGGTGACAAATGGGAAAGATGAAGAAACTGATCAAGAGCTACGAGACAGAATTAAAGACACCATCCAATCTCTTTCAAGGGGTACTGGCAAGTCTATTATCAATGGCACTGTCGGGCTTGTGTCTGAATTAGAAAACAAGCGTGTCGTTTCTGCATCTATCATTGAGCCCACCATTCCTGCTGATGTAGTAAAGCTATTTATTGATGATGGAACTGGTTTTGTGCCCACCTTTCAATCGGTTGGGTATGAAGAGATTGTCGCCAACGCCACAGGTGGAGAAAAGTTTCTTTATATTGCGAACTATCCAATCGTAAAAGCCTTTGTAGAAACTCAAAACCAAGAGCCATTTGATATTTCAGGCGGTGAGGATCTGTTTGTTGAAGTAGGTGGAAAAGTAGAAACAGTGCAATTCCTGTCAACGGACTTTGAAACTCCAGGCGAAGCTACTGCTCAGGAAGTTTTAGCTAAAATCAATAAAGTAGCCGCTCTTTTTGAAGCTAGAATTTCATCAGATGGGAAAAAGGTAAAAATCTTTTCCAGATCAAATATAGATGAGCAAATTAGAGTCACGGGTGGGACTGCGAACGCAGAATTGGCTTTCCCCACAGATCAAAAATACACAACCAAGCTATACCTAAGAAGAAATAACGCAGTTACACTTCTTAGCAAAGACGGGATTACCGCAAGCCTAGAGTGCCAAAACTCAGCAGGTTATGATTTCTCTCTGCAAGATCATAACTTGGTATTTGTTGTGGATGGTAAAGGATCTGTCCCAAACTCAGTCTTTTTCACAGTAAACGATTTCGCAAACGCAGCATCAGCATCAGCAGATGAGGTTGTCTCTGTTATAAATAATTCTGCTTTTGGTTTGACCGCCACTGCAACATCAAACGAATCCAGAGTCACAGTCTCTTCAAACACCCTAAAAAGTGAAAATTCTAAAATCAGGATTGTTGAAAACTTTGATGCAGCATTCATAAAAGCGGGCGTTGCATATACAAATATCCTGTCGCCAATCAAAACAGGATTATCAAACATCACCCTATTTTCTTCAATCGGCTCTTCTTTGTACTTGGGTCACACCAATGTCTTATTTGAAAGCATTTACTTTAACTTAGCAGTTACAGCAGATGTACCGATGGAGTTTGATTTTGAATACTGGAATGGAATCTCTTGGGCCAAGATTGGCGTTACCGATGGCACAGAAGGGTTTACTCAAAGCGGATTCGTTTTATTTAAAGCACCTAGAAATTGGGTTCCCACAACTGTAAATTCGACAACTCAGTATTGGGTGAGAATCACCAGAACTGGAGCGATTGCTACAAATCCAGTTGAAAGTACCATTAAGATTTGTACTGCAAATCAAATGCTGGGCTTTTCTGAATCAGAAAAAGTAGGCCAAAACAAAGATTACACTATCAATAGATTCATTGGACAGATTGAGTTGGAAAACACCCTACAAGTAGGCGATCAGGTAACTCTTGGGATGCCAGACACTAGAGCCTATATCGTTTCTTCTCTCGCCCCCTACGGCCTTGTCGGTGGAGAAACTCTCACTTTAGAAATAGATGGGGTTCCACAGACAGTTACATTTGAGCCAAGTGATTTCACTGCACCTGGCACTGCACTAATTTCTGAAGTTTTGGCTAGACTTGAAAAATCTTTAAATGGGGCCACAGTAAGTCTATACAACCAAAGAATTAGAATCGACGTAAACAAATTCACAGGCACATTGAAGGTTACAGGTGGTAGTGCAAATTCTGTTTTACAGTTTCCAACCCACTTGGTTGAATCTTTGGTGTCACACATTCCTTCTGTCGAATCGACATCGCAGCCGTTTACTTTGCCTGGTAGTGGTGAAGTGATAGTTGTGGTTGATAAGAATTCTGCAAACAATTTGATTGTGCCATGCTTTAAAAGCGGAACAACTGCCATTGGCACTGATATAACCACGATTGTAGATTCTGCTTTAAATACCATTTTTACATCTGATTCGGACTTAAATAATGAGTATGAGATTCTAGTGACCACAGGCCCAGTCTCAGGAGTGAGAAGACCAATTTCGGCTTATAACTCAATCACAAATACCATCACAGTAGGATCTGCTTTCCCACAGTCTCCTCAAGTGGGACAGAGCTATCAAATTCTACCCAAAACTGCCAAAGCACTTGTCGCTTTGTGGAATAATAAAAAGATTACATCTTTAAGCGTTAGAACAGAGGTAAAAACATCTTCTGGTGGAACGAAAATACAGATTGCATCTAAAAACTTAGGCGAAAGCGCAGCGATTGAAGTTACAGGTGGTAGTGCAAACTCTGTTCTTCAATTCCCAACTACCGTTTATTTAGGCGTTGATGGCTATAGGCACTACACGGGTCTTGCTCAAATTGTGCAATGGACGGTGGACGGTAGATCTGATGATGAAGAAACCTACCCAGGCGTTAGGGCCGCAGGGGTTCAAGTTGAAGTAGCCGAGCCAGTGTCGCTCCCAATTAGGGTTGAATTAACTGTCAGAGTAAACGAGGGCGTTTCTCTTGGCTCTCTAACAAACGATGTGAAATCTGCTGTATCAGCCTACGTCAATCAGCTTGGCGTGGGAGAGGACGTGGTTTTAAGTAATATCGTTGTAGCTGTAAAAGGCGTTTCGGGCGTTGCGGATGTGAAGGTAACTGTACCTTCGGCAAACGTGGCAGTGGCAGATAACGAACTGGCTAGGGTAAACGATTCAAATATTATTGTAGGATAAAGATGGCACTCACCAAATTGGAAAAAATGAGCAGGTACATACCTTCTCTTTACAGTCCAGATTTAAACCCAATGGTGCGTGGTCTTCTATACGCTTGGGCTTCAGAAGATGATCTGATCGTTGAGAGTGTCCAAAACGCCAAAGAACAGATATTCGTAAAGTTTGCGAGACTTCAATTCCTAGATGCACTGGGATCAAACGTAGGGGTGTTTAGACCTTCTACTTTTAATATCCTTGATGAACAGTTTAGGCAGCTTATTCCCCTCCTTAGCTTTTATCCAAAACAGGTAAAGACGACTTTGAAAAAGGTTTTGGATGTATTTTTCAATGCAAACAATCCAAAAGTTGTGATTTCCGAAATCAATCCAAACGAAATAGTTATTCAGATTCCAAGCTCTGTGCCATACCTAAGAAGAATCTTAAGAGGCTCTCAACACTTTAAAAACTATTCGGGCGTAGTAGTTGATGTGGACAATATCACCAAGTCCATCACAGTAAACTTGGATGGTGACACCAAGATTTTGAAAGAGGATGAGCTAAAGTTTTCTGATTTTAACCAAAATCATTATAGCTATCCTGTTTTATCAAACTCAGAAGGCAGCACAGGAGTTTCGATTCAGTTTGCCGCAGCGTTCGACATATCAGCTATCCAATCTGGCCAAAGATTTGTTATCTCAAACGTGGTAAACTATCCTGGTTCTTTTATTCCAGATTTAAACAGAGATTTCACTGTCACAAAGCAGCGTGGGGTTTTAAACCAAAACATTGTGGCTGGTAGCGTTTATCCGACTTTGCAATTAGAAGATGCCTCTGCGATTCCAGATGCTCCAGGCAAGTTGATTTTTAATTTTGGCTATAAAACAGAAGAAGAGGGCATCGAATACTTCGGAAGGCCAAATAACACTACGCTTCTTTTAGACAGTAGCTACAACTTTTTGTATGATCATTCGATAGGTGAACTGGTAAACGTAATCATAAAGCCTTATTCTAAACCTAGGGTTAACGGGTATGATTATTCGGTTTACTTGGTAGGGGTGACTGCTGCAAGAATGTTAGCTCAAGAAATTTGTGAATCAATAACGGCATCGGGCGTTAAAATTAGATGGATTATCAAGGAACCAGAATGTTGATGTTATCCAAATTAGATTGGTTGGGGGTTTAAGTGCAGAAGGTACAACGATTCGTAGCTGATCAACGATACGACTTGCCTCAACACGAGTCGATGAGTCAGTTCATCTCTCAAGAATTTTATAACTACAATAAATCTTTTTTCTCACCACAGAACAGAATTTTAAAAAACTGGGTTGTGGAAAACAATGGTGGTCTTCAGATTAGGGTTAACAACACTTCGGGCTCTTTCCTATTCGCATCTGAACGAACTGGTTTCAATGGAATCGTGGACAGGGTTCAAGGATCTGAATTGATCACCTTAAATTTAGCTGACAATGCCACAAACTACGTTGAAGTAAAAATCGTTGATGATTTGTGTGCAGAAGATACCGTGGCCGTATGGGACACGTCGGCAAACGGTGGAGTTGGCGAAGAGTTCTCTCAAAATATAATGACCGTGAAAGAACAGGCTCCAGTGCTTGTTTCTAACGTGGTTGGTTTCACAGGCGATGCAGACAAGCTACCGCTTGCAATCGTAACCACGGCTGGTGGAGCAATAGCCTCAATCGTTGATCAAAGAAAGATTTTGTTTGAACTAGAATCAGATTGGAACTTTGGGACTACCAGAACAGATAGAACCATAGATAGTCTCAAATCTGCCTACGATGCCATCACCACTGCATTGAAAGAGGCAAAGGGTACTTCGACTTGGTATTCAAAGCCTTGGGGCTCTGCGAAAGAGATAAAAGAATATCAGAATATGTTTTTCTACTCGAACGGCACTGTCGGGTTCGAGGGAGTAAACGGAGCTAACAATATCGCTTGGACATCTCAGATTAAGATTGAGATGGCAGATAGACCTCATATCTATGTAATCGAGCCAGCTACAATCCAAATTTTAGATGGTCAGGCTCTTTATGTGGCTATCCCAGAAGGGGCTCCTCCTAGTTCTTTGACTGTTAAAAAGACCGATCTTCAGAATGTGCCTATCTCCCCAGACTCAGCAGGATGGGAACCAGGGATTCAGGTTCTTTTCTTTAGACGAGGATCTACGGTTTACGGGATGATGGATATTCCAGAGTTAAGCTCTGGAGAAACTGGCACGATTGGAACCGATTTGCCTCAAGACCTAAGAGTAAGACTTGGGATTTTGGCAGAAAATTCCTATCAAGAATACACTTCAGTAACAAACTTTTTAGTTACAGATAATTACCCAACTGCAATATCAAAGCTAGATGCTGCATTGAACGTAATTCAGTCAAACGCTGCCCAAGAAGAAAACTTCACAGTGGGAGTTGGTGGACAATCTGTTTTTACAACTACTAATATTGAGTTTTCAGCTTCAAACGCCATTCCTGATATTCAGGTTTATGTAAACGGCCAAAAGCAGATTCAGGCTCAAGATGGTGTTTTAAATAACGCTGATTTCATTAAAAACACCATTCAGGAAATTGAGTTTTCATACACCGTTGCAGAAAATGCGATTGTCACCATTAGACAAGAAAGAACTGGTGCAGGTGGTGGGCTTGGAGCTTCGGTTGATTTAGAAAACATCGTTGTAAATCCTGCTCCATTCGTAAATGGAAATAAAACTTTAGGACAAGAGACTAAGGCGTGGGGAGCTTTGTATTTAAAGGATACAAACAGTGCTCAGGTCTATAAAATCGAAATGATTTCTGGTGTTTTCACTATCACACCAATTTAGGAGATTTGATGAATATAGGAGTAAAAGCAAATTTCTTTATGATGAACCCAATGAGTGCTTTATCTGCTCCTTTGGGATCTATCTTTTTAGATGCCGATAACGGCAATGTTTTAAGTATCAAAAACATAAATGGAATAGTTGAAGAAGTCACTCAATCTGCTGCAACAAACCTGTTTATTAAGCGCATGGTGGCAAATGGTCCAATCTCTTTGAAAAAGCCAGTTTCAAAAAGAGCAGATGGTAAAATTCAACAAGCCGATTCTGATGCTGCCTCTGGACAAAGTGTTGTGGGAATCTCTTTAGATACTGCTGCTGTGAACGGAGATATTATTCCTGTTTTGTTGTTTGGAGCAAACATTGAGAATGCTCTTATTGGATTGGGGTATGCACCTGGAGAAGAAATTTATCTCTCTGAGTCAGCAGGTTATACAAATAACCCAGCGGCTTTCACTGGGAATGATGATTCAATAATTAAAATCGGTGTCTCAGACTGCGCTGCTGCAATCGCAAGTGCTTCTGCTACTGACTTGATTATTTTTCCAGAAATAGTGGTTAGACCATAAGGGATATATGGCGAATCTTGATTTATTAGTTATTGAGGCGGGTAGAGAAAAAAAGAAAGCCTCTAACGCTCAAACAGTTGATTTTCTTTCTGTTCGAGTGGGTTCTTCTGTTCTCGAAGTAAAAGAGACAAATGGAACATTTGATTTTGGAAATAAAAAGCTCACCAATATTGCGGCTCCCACTGCAAATGGACACGCACTTAGATATGATCAGCTAGGCGCAGCAAATGGAATTGCAACACTTAATAGTTCATCAAAAATAATTGAGGCGCAGCTTCCTGATAAGCTGATGTCTTATGAGGGGGTTTGGGATGCAAACACGAATAGTCCGGCCTTGGCAGACGGTTCTGGCAACACTGATAGCAGCATTGGTAGCGTCTACCGTGTCGGGACTGCTGGCAGTAGGGATCTTGGTTCTGGGAGTGCCAGCTATTCAGTTGGGGATTATGTAATCTTAAATCAAAGTAAAGTTTGGGAAAAGCTAGACACCAGCCCATCCGTTCAATCGGTAAATGGTCTTATTGGTGCTGTGGTTCTAACAACCACCGAAGTCGCCGAAGGCGCAGGGCTTTATTACACTGACACCAGGGTACAGAATAAAATAAAGTCAGATCTTGGCACTTTGTCTACCGTTGCACCCGTTGGTGCAGACTACCTTTTAATTAGGGACGAATCTGATTCGGGTAACTTAAAAAGAGTTACCGTTCAAAGCGTTGTAGACTTGGCCTCCTCTGCTCCTAGTGCAGGTGATGCGCTAGAATTAAGCGGTGGAGAATATAATGTTTTAACCGATTCTAAGAGTGTTCGGGTAAATACTAGCAATCAACTTGAGGTTAACTATACAGTCAGAAAGACAAATGAGACTGGCTTAACCATCGCAGTTAAAAAGGTTGTATCGTTTGAAGAATCTGGGTTGATAGAGGTAGCATCTAAGGATTCTGGATTGTGGGATAAAAAAATTGGAATTACTGCTGAAGCAATAGTTGATGAAGCCGAAGGAGATGTGATTGGCAAGTGCGGGGCCGTGGTTGTTCTTTCTGGTTTAACGCCTGGAAAGAAATACTATTTAAACTCCGATGGAGATGTGGCTCTGTATGAAGATATTACCTATAATGAAAACGATGCCGTTTATTGTGTCGGAGTAGCTTTAAACAGTACCGATTTGTTGTTTGAACCCAAATTTGAGTTTGAATATTAAATGGTTAGAATGGGATTACAATGGCTCTAAAAGTCCTTTTAGTAGAAGAAGAAACAGGAAAGTTTAAACGAGGTGTTGACCTGTTTTCTACCTTCACGGAGCTTGGCGGCAAGGTTGTTGTAAATGCAAGATCAGTGGCCGTTAATGTTTTATTAGATTCTGCCGATTATTATGTGGGCGTTGATTCATCGGCAGGGCCAATCACGGTTACACTACCAGACATAGCAACAGTCGAAGTCGGACAAGAGTTCTGCATAAAGGACGAAGTGGGCCAAGCCGTAATCAATCCTGTAACCATCGAAGGCAATGGTGCTTTAATCGATGGAGAATCCGAATTCCAGCTAGTTGCCCCTAGAGAGGCTATTAAATGCATCTCCAGAGGCTCTTTCTGGTCAATTATTTAACAAAAAAGGAAACAAAATGGCTTTTATTAAAAATACGGATGTGCTGGTTGAAGGCCAGCGGAATTTGTTTTTCACTAACGAAAGAGCACGAAACGCGGTTTCCGGTAGCGTTAATGCTTTAAGCGGAGCAATTACCGGATTGCAAGGATCTCTAAATTCAGAGGTTTCGGGACTAGATGTGCGATTAGATGTCCTCGAAGGATCCACTGGAGTCGCAGGCAGCGTTGCCAAGGCTCTATATGATGCTAAGGCATATACGGATCAAGAGGTGGCTGCTTTAGTAAACTCTGCTCCTGAAGTTTTAGATACCTTAAAAGAATTGGCAGACGCTCTTTCTGGCGATGCAAACTTTGCCCAAACAGTCGCAGGACAAATAGGTTCTTTAAGTGGAGGTTTATCAACTGCCGAAGGCGAGATCGATTATCTTTCAGGAGCCGTCACAGGCGAGACATTTGCACGACAAAGCGCAGATAGTTATTTGTCTGGGGTGATTACTGGACTTCAATCCGATCTGGATGTTGCAGAAGCAGATATCACAGGTCTTGAAGGTCGAATGGATGTCGCAGAAGCAGATATCACAGGTCTTGAAGGTCGAATGGATGTCGCAGAAGCAGATATCACAGGTCTTGAAGGTCGAATGGATGTCG
>Ga0214923_10000153_pt1 | contig 104249 bp, 106 predicted proteins | sample LL1510_MetaG_FD_177993 | JGI IMG/M metagenome (GOLD analysis project Ga0214923, IMG submission 177993) | Freshwater microbial communities from Lake Lanier, Atlanta, Georgia, United States - LL-1510 | ecosystem: Environmental > Aquatic > Freshwater > Lake | place: USA: Georgia | collected... | reverse complement strand
CGTTGTATACGTTTGGGAAAATAAATTTGGGAGACGATTTTAGAAAAAACAAACGTTTAGGCGGCCAAGACAATATAATCCGATAAGGTCGAGTCTCTGCAGAGACCTCGCCCAAAGTCTATCAAAAAGAAATGAGCAGCTTGCGCTGCTCATTTCTTTTATTCTCAATCTAAGAATCATACGAAATTTCCATCCTTATCTATCCATTTATTCTTTGATGCCCATCGATCGTCTTTAAAAATGTTAATTTCATCGGACTGACTCTCTATTGAATTTTCATCATAATAATCTCTAGCCTCATCTTCATCATCATAATGATACTTTAAGCATAGCTTAAAAATGTCGTCTGCTTCTCCTCTGAATGTTATTTCTGGAAGAGCTCCAGATGAACTCATGGGCCACAGTCCAACTATCTCTACTCTAAATTCTTCAATAATTTCTTGAAGAAACTCAAAGTAATTAGAAGTATCTCCCAGCGCATCTTCATAAGCGAAAATTAAACTAATTTCTTTTTTCATAATTATTTGTTTTTAAGTTATATAGTAAATATAACCATTTTTTAGATTCGTTGTATGCGTTTTGGAAACTATTTTCCAAAGTTTTTAGGAGACGCTTGCCTAGGCGCTGGGCTACGGAGTGACCTCACCTCCTACCCCTGACCCAAGCCGTGCACCGCAAGAGCCAGCCGAGGAGTCGCTGCCGCACGCCGATCCTTTTTGGCCAACGGTCGACGATCGGCACTAGCACCTGCTCCACAAACTCCCGCATCTCCAAGGTAGAGACCTCGGCAAAGGTGTCCTTTAGGCTGTGACAGCGGCGCAACCGCCAGAGCTCGAACTCCCCGTGCTCGTCCTTTGGCAAGGGGTTGATCACGCAAGAGTCGATCCCGTGCCTGCGCATTACTACCGAATCGTTGAACGGAACGCCCACCGTTTCCGCCCCATGCTTGGATAACAGGTAGCTCTTTAACGGGCCCTCCATGTCGTCGCCTATGAACCAGTTCTTGCCTCCACGGCCCGTCAGCTCGAGGTTGAGCACCCACACCGGGCGCGGCAGCCGACCGTCCAGCACGAGACCGGCGTAACGCTTGGCCCCAAGCCCGCCCACCTCCTCCCCGTCGGTGATCACGAGCGAGACCTCGGGTCTCTTCAGCCGAAGAGCGATCGCGTTGATCACCGAGGCCGAGTTATCGTTTGCGTTTTCGCTCATTGGATTGACGATGTCGTGGTGTGCCATGATCACGATGGGTCTCTGCTCTACGGAGTAGACGTACAGGTTCCAGAGCCTGGTCCTGCCTTCGTGCCAAGAGTCGAGCTCGTACGGAATCCCAAGTTCCTCCAACAGCCCAACGATCCACCCTAGCCTAGGGGTGAGGGTCTCCCCGTTTAGGAAGCACGGGCCGACGTTCCTCACCTCGCAAAAATCCTTAAGCCTTTCGTATATTTCTTTTTCTGGTCTCTTCATCCCTCTTTTTTTGATAGTGTACTAAACCTGGACTCTAAGCTAAACCCTCCCTAAGGGAGGGCCCCCAATGGGGGCCCAAGGTAGGGCTGGGCCCCATCAGAAACAACGGCTACCGGTACCGCCGTAGTTGCCCGTACAGAGCGCCCATATCACATACACGATGGCAACGGCAAAGGTCAGAAACAGGCCGGCCGTCCAGGCCTGGGCAACGAAATTAAAGATGGCTTCGATCTTTTTCATAATCATTTGTTTTTAAGTTATTAAGTAAATATAACCATTTTTTGGATACGATTGAGGGGAGACCTCAACTTTTTTGATCTTTTTTCAGAGACCGACGATAATCCAATTAACGTTCGTTTTTATGCAAAAAATAAAGGGTAGGCTCTGTCGCGGGCAAAAAAAAAGGGGGCAGTCGCCCCCTGGCCCGACTAGCCCATCTCTGCCAAGAGCTTGATGCAGAAGGCAACGCTTAGGGCGATGCTTAGGGCGAGCGTTAGTTCCAATAAAAAGACCGTTCCCCTCCTCATGGCCGACCTCCCTTTTCCTGTGGGTGACCCATGCACGGTTCCGATCGTAGTTCCAACCGGGCCAAGAGCTCGTCCATCACGAGCCACCTGGCCAGGCTGAGGCGTCTCTGCGCCTCGGTGCAGTCGGGATCGACGAGGCGCCGGTCCAACTCTCTTCTTAGGCTGCCCTCTTGATCGAGCAGGATCCTGATTAAGCTTTCCTTTGTCATGCCTTTTGTTTTTAGGTTATGGAGTAAATATAACCATTATCGGTATTCGTTGTACGCGTTTGGGAAAATAAATCTGGGAGACGTCGGCTAGTTCCAGGAATCGACGAGCTCAAGGTCCTTGATCGCCAGCTCCTGGATGGAGCCGTCCCAGTTCTTTATCTCTGCCCGCTTGCCGTGGATGGCCACCACCAGGCCGCCGGTAAAGTCCTTGTCTCGGCGGTACCTAACGAACTTGCCCACCGCGATTCGGTTGGATTCGAGCAGCGGAGCCGACTCTTTTAGAAACTCGAAAAAACCTTTTGCTCTTTTCATGGCACCCATCTTTTTTTTTATTTATATCCCAAAGCTCGGTTCTCCGTAGAGACTCCCGGCTAGAGCATCGCCACTCCGAGCGCCGCCAGCAGGGCACCCACCGCGTAGCCCAGCCCAGAGCAGAGGGCGAGCCTTAGCCTGGCGGGCCAGCCCTTGGCCTCGACCATAAAGCCAACGAACGGCAGGGAGAGGAACGGGCCGATGAAGGCAAAAAACGCCATGCTTAGGTAGCTCTTCTCTGCCACCGCAGAGATGTAAAAGGTGCTGCCTATCTCGAGCACGAGCGCAGTGGTAAAGACGATCGAATACTTCCTCATGCGGTTAGAATACAAAAGGCCGAGGCAAAGGTAAAGGTCGTCTCTGGCCGCGGCCAAAAAAAAGGGCCCACTAAGGGACCCAGACCGGAAAGAACCTAGAGGTCAAAACTCTCGACTGGCGGTGCTTGCATAGTTGCCCGTGACCATTGCCCAAGCGAGGTAGCCGATCGCGACGGCAAACATCAAGAAGAGCCCAATCGTCCATACCTGAAAGATGACGCCGGCGATGTCGATTTTCCTTTTTTTCATAATCTTTTGTTTTTAAGTTATATAGTAAATATAACCATTATCGGTATTCGTTGTATGCGTTTTGTAAAATAAAATCTAGAGACCCAAACCAGACGTGGATCAATTGGATCAAGAAGAATGAGGCAGGTCTCTGCGGAATTCTGGGAGACCCGACCCTCGTTTCTTGGAACTAGAAAAGCAAAGGTCAAAACGGACAAAAACAAAAAAGGGCCGACCCAAGTCGACCCTCTCCCCTAACCTAAAAAATGCCTAAGAGCCAAACATCAGGGCGAGCCTGGCAGGAATGACGTGGCTCGCGTTGCACCGGTCGCAGCACCTACCCGAGTTGACGGGTTCCGCGTTGTTGCCGTGGCCCTCGATCTCCTCGCCACAGACGGAGCAGTCGGTCGGCAACCTCTCCAAGCACTGTGGGCAACCGACCTCCTCTACTCCTTCCAATCTCGCCCAGTTGGTGCTCAGTGCCGGGGTTCCACAAAGGTTGCCGACTCCGCTCTTGTAGGCATGACAGGTGTCGGTCCACACGTTACCCTTGTTGCCGAAGACCGTGATGTTCGGTCCTAGGTCTTTTGCTTTTCTTTTTTCCATTTCTTTTTGTTTTTAGGTTTATATAGTAAATATAACCATTTTTTGGATACAATGTATGCGTTTGGGAATCTTTTTTTCCGAGACCCGTGCCAAAGACCAGCCAGCTGACCGACCGGTCCGATCCTAAAACAGGAAGAAGCCTACTCCGTCCCTTTGCTCGATCATGCTTCTCTTAGTCTTCCACTCTTGGAATTCCAACGCGCCTGCCGGTTCCTCGCCTATGTCCTCAAGCGTGGTCTGAGGAGTGATGCCATAGTATTCCATTTCGGTCACCTCTACCTCATCCAAAAACCAGCGAGCCGGTACGTATAGGTTTGGGTTGTGCTTGCTCTTTCCGAACTCGATGCGCTTGCTTACTTTCTTCATGCCTTTTGTTTTTAGGTTATAGAGTAAATATAACCAAATTCTAAATCAGTTGTATGCGTTTAAGGAATCTTTCCTGCGAGACCGGTGCTACTTCTTGCCAGTCCGGTTGAGGTGGGCGCGTTGGGGTACCGTGACCAAGCGTGCGCTTGGGCTGGGTGTTGGAGTAAAGCCGGATCTTGCAAGGATCTCTGCCTTGCGTACCGCGAGCTGTGCGAGTAAAAGATAGACGCTCTTCATGTTTCCAGTCTTAAGTATTCTCAATTTCCAAATCCAATGCTCTCTTTTGTAGATAGTGGCCGAGCTTTCTAAAGGTCCTCTTTGCATTTGCACGACCGTATGGATATGCGTCTTCACTCTCCCATTTTTCGATTAGGGCGAGCCTTTCTTTTTGGGAAAGTCGGTCCCACTTAAAGGTATTGGTTTCGTAAGCTCTTTCGATAGCGTTCATATTCTTTTGTTTTTAAGTTATAAGTAAATATACCCAATTTAATAATACGTTGTATGCGTTTGGGAATCTTTTTTTCCGAGACCCGTAACCCAGACTAGCTTAGGCAAGCAACGGGTCGGCTTAGGCAAGATAAAGCTTCAAACGTCTCTGCAGAGACCCGAAACGGGGTGTATCCAAAAAAAAAGTAATTTATTATTAACACGGACGGTATCGACCAAAAAAGGGCCGACTCCAAAGATAAATAAAATAAAAATTAAAAAAAAGATGAGATTAAAGAAATTTTCTAGATTCATTCGTGAAAGTGAAGAATTTGAAGGCGCAGGCATGGGTTCAGCGATGGGACCCTCAAGAAACAGAAGATCTGGAGGCGGATTAAAGCAGGTTAGCCTCGATATCGGATATGATGATTCAACTGATGATTTTCTACAAATGTTACATGAAATTTGCGAACAGTTTGATCTGCAAATTATTGGTCTTGTTCCATATGGTCCGGGTGGAGGTAATCCTGAGGTTACATTTAGAGGACGTGCAGATAGTATCATGAATATGTTACATTGGTATCATGAACACTCAGGTGAAGATGTAGAATCGTTCTATGATATGTATGTAATGCCTGACCGGCCAATACCCTTTGAAGTTGAAGCTAAAAAAGATCCTAGATTTACTGGGATTAACCGAAAATATATCGATCAGATCGGGAGATCTAAGATGTAACGGCTGCCTTACCAAAAAAGTCTAAACTAACCCGGATTCTACCGGGTTTTTTTGTGCCTGGACCCGGCTACTTCAACCCTTTTAACCAGTTACTGTACCGGCGTCTCTGCGGAACTCTGGGAGACTCGCAACGCTTGGCCATCGTCGTGCAAACGAGTCAACGCCTGCTCCGAACCGACCTTTTTTTAATTATTTTCGTCTCACCAACTGTAGGGTCGGTCGCTCACTACCCACATAAAGTTTCATTATCATCTAACAGATACAATTTCGAAATATTCACTGGGCTGGTCTCTCATACCTACTTCAAATCCTTTCTCAAATTTACAATGGTATCCACCAATCCAAATTAGTCCTAAATCTCTGTAATCATCAGTGTAAAATCTATTAATGCTGGTTATTTCATTTTTATCATCAAAACCCAATTCAGTACCAAATATTCTTGAAATATGAACATATATCTCTGATTTTTCAGGATGGTATGATAACCAATAATCATCTTGTTTACCAATAAATGATTTACCATCTAATTCGTTTTTGGCAAATGGCTCATATGGAGTTGTAGCAACTTTAACAAGATTAAATCTATCACCATCACTTCTTAAGGTAAATTCACGATCGGCTAAAAATGACGGTTCTCCTTCAGAATTCTTTATACCTTTCAATTTTCTCTCAAATACGGCAGTCGGTATTACCGTTATAGAAAACGGATACTTATTATCCCCGTCTGTAAATTTTTCAAATAGTTTTAAGTATTTCATACTGACCTTTTTTAATTATTTTCGTCTCACCAACTGTAGGGTCGGTCGCTCACTACCCACATAAAGTCTCGACCGTCGTAGCTCTTGATTCCAAGCCTGATGCTTGCTATTCCGTTTTTTAGGATGCCCCTTACGATCTTTAAAAACAGGTCTCTGGCTTCCGAAGAGGAGAGCTCGACGCTTTCCCTTTCATAGGTCACCGTCGTTCCCGACCCATGCTCGTATGCACCCCTTAGTTTCCTAACGACCTGCGCAATCGCTGGGTCGGCTCCCTCTGCCTCTTCCATCGCCCAGTCGATGTCCTTCTGCTTGGGCTTGCCTGAGAACAGGTTGTTGAAGAAGCTGGACTCCATCAAGAACCGATCAAAGCTTTTTACCATTCTTTTCATAGTTATTAGTTTTTTATTTATTCACAGAGCCTACCTTCCGTGCCGGCTCCGATCGGACCTTTCGTAGTGGTGGCCGGTCTTGTACTTGTCGTAGCCTCCTCTCTTGAACCAGGCGGCGTCCCTAAGGGTGTTGCTCACGAGAGCATAGACCCCCAGTCCAGCCGCGACCCCTGCGCCTATGAACATCGCCGCTGGGACGATCGCTAACGCCGACCCAACCGAGCTGTAGGTTATCACCTTATCGACTATTCTTCTTATCCTGTATTCCCTATCGCTCATCTCCTCCTCGCTTTCGGAGACTCTGGAAACCAGCGAGGCTTTTATCAGGTCCTGCAAAGCACCCATGCCTTGGCTCTCGATAAAATCTCGTAGCTCTTCCTGCTCTTCGGGCGCAAGCCGTCGCGTCGCCTCCTCGCTGCTCTGTTCTAGGTCCAACTTATCGAAGTCGGAGTCGCCTTCCATGTCGTTTGCCTGGCTGATCCAGTCCTCTTCGTTTTCTCTGAGCGGTCGTCCATAGCCTCGAACGTGCCTCCTAGACTCCATCAAGAACCGATCAAAGCTTTTTACCATTCTTTTCATAGTTATTCTTTTTTTTTATTTATACCTACCCCTAGCTCTTCTTTGCAAGGAGACTCGGCCCACCGGCTGCGTGCCAGGCCTACCCAGCAGGCCGGCAGTCGGAGCCCTGGCCCAGCAGGCCGTCCCAGGCAGCTGCCAGGCGGGCAGGACTGCCCCTGGAGAGCTCCTGGGCAGGGCGCCTGGCAGGACTAGCAGGTAGGCTGGCTGGACAGGCTAGGTGAAATTTCAAGTTAAATTTTGTGACTATAGGCCGCCCCGGCCCAGAAAACCCGTCCTCCCTCCGGGCGCCAAAAATCTCGGGGACCATGGGGAGTCTCGCCAGACCTCTCGGCCCCGGTGGTTTGTTCCCCTCCGCGGGTTAACGCCTACTCTTAACCCGCTTTCCCCTGGAAAAGTGACCTCCCTCCTGGAGAAAAAAAAAATCCAGGACCAGGCGGGGCTCTGCCCAGGCCTCTCGTGTGCCTGCTTCCCCTACACGGGTGCACGGGTGTCGCGATTCCTTTTAATGCCCCTCTTCCCCGTAAAATGGGTCCCCTCCACGGGAGAAAAAATCCCCAGCAAGCCTTAGCCTTTTCCAGCCTTTTTAGGCACGCCCTTGATAAATAAAAAAAAGAGGCAGCTATGAAATACGTTCTAGATTTTAACAATTACTGGTCGGGCAGGGTCAACGAGTCCAAGCAGAAGAGGCTGGGCGTCTCGCGCCCCATTTACGAGGCAACGACCATACAGGACATCCAAAAGCTGCTACCGGCCGCTGAGCTTGGCCCTAAGGGAGCCGACGGCAGGCTCGGACCGCTTACCCTGGCCGCCATCTACAAGGCACTGAGCGGCCAAGGCACCGCAAGCACGGCCGGCACAGTCGGAACCTCAGGCACTGCAGTCGGCACGGTCGGAACCGCTGGCACCGCAAGCAAGGCCGGCACAGTCGGAACCTCAGGCACGGTCGGAACTTCAGGCACTTCAGTCGGCACAGTCGGAACCGCTGGCACAGTCGGAACCGCTGGCAAGATCGACACCTCAGTGCCTAGGCCCGAAGTCAACGTCTCTCCCAATATCGCAAAGCCCGCCACCACCAAGGAAAAGCTGGAGCAGGCAAGGGGCCAGGTAAAGGACCTAAAGCAGAAGGCCAGGAGCGAACGTAAGGGTGAAAGGATACAGGGCAGGATAGATAGGCTACAGGGCAAGCTGACCTAAAGGGCAGCCTCACCCCAGTAAAACCCCCGTCAGTTAGGCTTGGGGCACACGAGAAAAATTGGAAAGAATGAAACACATAATGGGTTATGCTGAATTCGTTTCAGAGTCGGAGTCGAACCTTAGCTATCGACCTCTGCAAAGGCTCCTAGAGGCCAGGCGAACCCTCGACGGGCGACACCTGCTCCTCGATGGGGTGACCTATTGCTGCGAGACCGGCGTCGTTGTGCCCTTTAACGAGAGCTGGTCGTGGAGCGACATCCTGCACGCCGGTGCCGACGCGTTGTCGATGGTAATGGACGCTGTAGGGGGCAGCGGGGCAGTGGTCGACGTGCTAAACGGGATAAGCTACATCATCAAGAACGCCCTAAAGACCCTTGCCGGAATCATGCCAAGCGTCCTGAAAGGGGTGCCCAACCTGATCAACAACGCCCTCAAGAGCCCGTTGGCCAAGACCCTGCTCGGCAAGTGGGCAGGCCGGGTTGCCAAGTCGATAAAGGCCTGGTCGGAAGGGGTCGCGATTGCCTTTAAAAAGATCATGGGCGAGCAGGTGGCAAAGGCAGGCGTCAAGGCCAGCCTCAAGGAGGTGCTCTCCTCGACTGCTGTCCAGTCCCTTAAAAAGGCCTTTACCTTGAAGTCGCTCAAGATGTCGCCAAAGGTCGGGGAAAAGGCCCTAAGAAAGCTGGGCTACGTTGCCGGCAAGCCCTATCGCTACATCAACAAGCAGGGCAAGAGCGTCACCGCCAAGATAGTCGGTTCCAGCGTCGACGGCTCGAGCCTGCTGGTAAAGTTCGGTAACAAGGCACACCTCTCGCCCACCACAGTGCCGATCGATACCTGGATAAGACAGGCGACCGGTGCCCCTTGGGGACGTCGAGGCTACACAGTGGCGGCTCCGTTTGCGGTAAAGCAGTTTGCAAGGATGGTCACCGACGACGGCGACATCGACCCAAATGCGATCGAAACGATCCCTCCACTCGACCCGGAACTGGTCTCCAAGGAATCGATGGCATACTTTGAGGACGAGGTGCCAGACTACGACGGTGCTGGTGAGGGGACCTAAATAAAATCCAAAACCATGAAATACGTGATGCTCTTTGAGGAATTTGAGACTAGCGCAAATGTAAAGCTCGACACCATCTCTTACAAAGCACCGGCAGGCGACTGGGACGCGATGCACTCCTTCCAGACCCGTAAGAAGGACGGGTTTGGCGGTAAGGTCCACGAAAAGATAGAGAAGGAGCTCGAAAAGCTCTACAAAAAGGGCATCAACCCAGAGGTAAAGAGCCTTAAGATCAAGATGGACGAGTCCAACTGGACGGTCACAGTCGACGCGGAAATCGGTCCCTCAAGCGACGGCAAGGCCTGGATGGGAATCATCTCAAGGGGAGGAGCGGGCATCAACACCGGCCCTTCTGCCTCGAGCAAACGGGCCAAAAACCAGATCGATAAAAAGCTTAAGGAGCTCGAGAGAGAGGTCGGCGACAGTACCACCGAAAAGTTTGAATACAAGCTGCTGCTCGACTTTGAGCACGACTCGAACAGTAAAAAGACCCACGTTCGCCAGCTCTTTTATACCTACCTAAAACCCAAACAGTATCCCAAAGACAACCCAAATAAACCAAAGCCCATTTCTTAGTAGAATAAAGGCATGGAAAGCGCGATTGCAAGGGCAGCCGACCTCTTTGGAAGAGGAGCTCACTCTCTAAGCTCGATCGAGAAGGCGCTACTGGCTTCCCCTAAGCTGGCTCTGGTGATCGGTCGCTCGGTGGCTCTCCCCAGTATCCAGCTCTTTCTCTATCGCCACGTCCTAAGCCACGAGGCAGCCCTTGGCCGGGCGGAATACTGGCGTGCCTTGACTGGACTGAGCCTAAACCCCAACCTCTCTTCGAGGCTGGTGTGTGAGCTCTACCTTAAGGACAGCTCCTGGTTTTACCACCTTTGCCTAAACCGTAGGTTTTCTCCAGGACTGGCTCTCCTGCTTGCTCTCAAGAGGGACCTGGGAACGGAAAAGGTCGAGGAGCTGCTCTGCTTTTCTCTACAAAACGAGATAAGGCTAAAGCCGGCCGTCCTGGCACTTGCCTGGAGGCTTGGCTGGAGGACGGGCTCAGACCGGATCAAGGAGCTTGTCGCAAACCATCCCGACTCGGACCCAGCCTACCTCTGTGCCTGGCTAGAGGGCAGCTGCTTGCAGGCGATGGAGCTTAGGCGGGAAGGCTTTGCCGAGGAGGACATCGACCTGCTCCATTGCTTTTTTTGGGAGTGATAAATAAAACCATGAAGGACCACATAAAAGACTTTGATTCGCTCCTCCTAGAGGGCAAAACGGACCCGTTTCAAGAGTTTGCTCAAAAGAGGCACGACGGTGCTCGAGACATCGTCGACCGAGCAAAAAAGAAGGGAGGCACTGCGATGCTCACCTATCACCACTTTGTGGTAAAGCTGCCTTACTATCGAGAGGCAGTGGCCGGTCGATTCGATCAGCGTGCCGCAAAGTCGGAGCTCAAGAGGCTTAACCTGGAGCTGGCCTCCCTCCTAAAGACATTTGAGCCCAAGGACCAGATCCCTTTTCAAAAGACGATGGGTAGGATTGAGGTACTTGGAGAGCTAATCATTCGTTCTACCCAAAACGAATAATGGACCCCCTACTTGGATAAATAATTAAAACTGGTGAGTATTATGAAATACTTAAGACCCCTTCTTGAAACCATGGTGCCTGAAGACCCAGCGGACTCTTTAAACCTAAAGGGCGAGACCGACTATTCTGCCCTCTCTGCCGACGAGCTCATGGTCCTAATCGATCAGGCAGCGGCCGATGGCGACTTTAGGGAGGTGGAGAGACTCAATGCAGTGTTAAGAAAAGAGCTAAGGGGCAGGCCCGAAATCCTAGACGTAGAAGGTTATGTGGAGATGCACGAATCGGTCGCTGAGGGCCGAGCCGTACTTAAGGGAATAGTCGATGCCGAGGTAAGAAAAGCAATGCCTGGAATTCTACGTCGACTGGAAGGGCTTCCTGCAGAGGAGCGCGAGGCAGCCGAACAGGAGGCCATTAAAGGGATCGAGGACTCCTATTACAGGGGAGAGGATTTTACTGCCATTCAACGACTGCACTCAAGCCGTCCAAAATACATAGGGCCGTTCACCGTCTTTAGGTTTGTTCAGGGTGCAAGCATGGAAGAGCTTGAACAGATCTCTAACCTGATGACCCAGTTTAGGAGCAACCTAGAAGACCTCGAAAAACAGCCCGAAGAGTACGCTAAAGAAAAGGTGAGGGAAGGCGGCACCCCGCCTTACGAAAAGCTGGCCGACGACCTAAACTCCCTGCTCAAGCTGAGCAGGGGCCGATGGATCGTGAAAGCCTTGCCCAAGGTTGCCTGCTCAACACCTGCACACGTTGCGGCAGGCCTTGGCCCAGTCAACCTTCGCGAGCTCTATGCGGCCGCACCGAAGGAAAAAAAGAACAGGCTGCTTGAGCTTGGCGCAGAAATCAACGACCTGGACAAGCCCAACCTGATCGCAGCGATCAGGATAGAGCTTAGCGGCAAGCCCACCATCGACTCGATAATCGACGACCTTGCACTCAAGGTTGCAAGCGCAAACACCGATCGAGGAGAACTATACGAAAAGGCAATGGGGGCCTACCCAAGCGTCTCTGTGCTCTATAACGGCCCCAATCACATGGTCTTTTCCTTTAGGAGCGATGCCATGCTGCCCGCCCTTTGTGGCAAGGCCAGGGGCTGGTGCATCCAACCCGCATGGTACAACCCAGGATATGCCGGTCGATTCTGGAGCTATGCCAGCGGCTGCCTACAGCTTGGAATCCTGGACTTTACGGTCGACTCGGCTAACAACTTTCACACGGTAGGGTGGACCATTCAACCGGACGGCAGGGTCAGTTCGGTGTGTAACCAACCGAATCGTTGTAATTCAGGCAGCGACTACTCTCAGATGATGAGCGGTTGGAGCGCAAGCGGTGAGAACCATTCCTATCCAAAGGAAGTGATCGAGGCCGTCTCGCTAGTCTTTGACGAGGAGGTAAAGTTTAAGACATCGACCGACAATATCTACAAAAAGATCTATCAGTTTTCTGAGAACGAGCGCGATAGGTTAGAGGCAATGAAGAAGACGATCCTGGGCCTGGTAAGAAACGTCGACGACTTAGTAAAATCCAGTGACTCTAGCTTTGGGGACGTTAATTCTCGTGAAAACATCAATCGTCAGGTGATTGCGGCTGAGCTCAAAAACCTTAGAAATTCCGAAGTCGCCATTGAGGTTCAACAGGAATACGTAAATGGAGCAAAGAACAAGGGAATAATAAGTCCAGCCGACGTCAAGATATTTGAGATAGTGATGGAAGGCTCTAAGCTAATGACTCCACAGCTGATCACCAACATAATGGAGAGAAACCGACTCTTCATCGACAAGATAGTAATGATGGTGAGTAAGGCCACCAAGTTTAACGAAGAGACCCGAAGAAACTGGGAAAGCAAGGTCCAGTCACTAAAGGACGCAAACACCTACTTAGAATCAATGCTCCTTAAAAATCAAGTTAAAAATGAAGAAGAATAAGATCCAACGACTTTATGAATTTAGGTCAGACCGACCTGGCACCAAGCCGGCGACTCGCCCAGGCACCTCGCCTACCCCGACGACTCGCCCAGGCACCTCGCCTACCCCGACGACTCGACCCGGAAGACCGATACCCAGCCGTCGACCCGGCGAGAGGGAAAAAGGGTTACCGATAGCAACCGCCAAAGAGCTATTGGACACTTTCTTTGAAATCTTAGGGGAAGAGCGAGACACTAAGCAAGGCAAAACAATCATCAAAAAATTACACAAAAAGTATGCAGAAAATAGGTAGCTTTCAAGACTTTATTTTTGAGGCCTCGTTAAGAGGTAACGTCGGTATACCCGGTGAGGAAGGCTCAGGTAGGGAATCCTGGCTAGACAAGACAAACCGAAGCTCCGATGCCTCCGCGCAAAGGTTTGCTGGTGAAAATAGAATGGACATTGCAAACTTTCAAAGAAATGCACTCAGGGCCCAAGAATTACAATCGGGCCACGAAAGAGAGCTTGCTGAGCTCGTAGAGGAGGTCGTACGCTCAGTGTTCGGTACCATAATCGATGACGTTAAATTCGACCTGACATTAGGCACTCGAGAAGAAGTAAGTGCCGCAATGGAGGACACCCCGACCGAACAGTTAGAACTTGAGGAGATAACTGACTCTGAAATATTGGATGCGATACAGGTCCGAAAAATACTTAGGACCGTGCAACAGGGCAAGGGCCTTAGCATAAAAGAGATTTTAAACTCAGACATAATGAAGACTGGTCTTCGTAGAATTCTTGGAGAGGACGCGGTCGAATACGTTTCAGTCTTAAACAAGGTATCAAACGTTGCCCAGTTTTTTGATTGGACCGTGCCTGAGGACATACAGAAGGGTGCATGGAGAACAAGAAGCGGTTTTGCAGGCAGCGTCGAACTTGAGTTTCCAACAAAAGAGGAAGGTGAGGACGAAGATAAAGGAGCAGCGGCAGCCGCTGTCCTCTCCGATCTAGAAGAAGGCGAGGACGTCATCAATAATCCAAACGCGGAAGAGCTCTTTTCAGGGGTAGAAACTCAGATCAAAGCAATAGGCATAGACCTTTCTGTTCTTGTTCATGAGGCGGTAAAGGGAGTGTATGGACTGACCGTCCAATGGTCGTTAGAATCCCTTTCAGAGGAGAGCGCAGAGCAGGTGATTGCAAACACGGATACCCTATTTGATGAACTTCAAGAGATCAAGTATGGGAGGCAGCTACAGACTGCCCTTTTTCAAATCGTTGCTAGAAATCCAAAGTTTCTTGAAAAGTTAAATGACTTGACTAGAAACGGCGCAGACGACGATGAGGTCATTGCTTTTCAAGAGCAGATGAGTTTTCTCTTTTTTGGGAAGCTTGTTGCGGTTGCCAAGGAAGAACCCAAAAGGTTTTTAACGATGGTGAACAACATACTTAGCGACGACTCACGCTCACCCAGCGAGTGCTCGCCTCTTATTGAGGAGGCGCTTGATGACCTAGAACAGGAAAAACAGTATCAACGTGAAAAGCGAGGAGAATTGGATCCTAGATCAGAAGACTATTACGATGAAGAAGAGGACGATGTAACTTACCCTGAGGAGTTTCCGGGTTATACTGGACAGTCGACTGGCGACCTGTTAAAAGCCGATGCTTCAGGGATGAGCAAAGACGAGATCGCTAACGCAATAATCGATGCATACGAAAGAGGAGACACGGAAGAGGCAGAACGACTTAGAGGGCTCTTGCCTGAGTCTTATCGTTTCGCTAGGTTAAACAGGCGGTTAAGGCTGTTTGAGGGAATGAGAAAAAAAAGTCAGTTTAGAGCACGATGATGGATCAGGTTTTAGGTTTTGATACCTGGTGTAAAATAAACGAGGCAAGTTCGCTTAAAGACTTAGCTGTTTACACAAAGTTTGAAATAGGAAGGCTTGACTTAGCTTATTATTCATATCTTGAAATAAAGCCAAACTCAAATATTCTACACCAAGCTTTAGAAAAAATAGACGAGACTGCCAACGAATATCTTCCTGGTTTTATTTTTGAAAAATTACCCAATTCTATAAGCAGATATCTGGTGTACCTAGAACATTCAAAGGAAGACACTCTTGAGCTGGACTTTGACGAGATCGAATTTAAAGACATCATTAAGGACTGGCCAGTTCGTGGCATACTTAATAAAATAAAGTCAGAATCTGTAGAAACTATCAAGGAATCCCGCGGAATGCTCGAAGTGATCCTTAAGGAAGAACTTAATCTTTTACCTCAGGAAAGCGTTCTTCCTAAAATATTAGAGGAATACTTTAAAGAATCGAAAATGAGCCTCGAGCCCAAAAGTTTTGAATCTGAATTAGAGTCCATTCTTTTATCACAATCGGTGGGCGGCTCCTTCTTTAACAAGGATGAAGTCAAAAATTTCATGTCTAGATTTTTAAGCCACATAGCGGTGCAGGTGTATTCAAGCCACCTGATTGAACGCATAACGGTCGAGCGCGAAACTCTCGACCTTACTGAGATAGACAGGAGTTTTGAAGCAAAAACAAAGGAAATCTTATTTCAACTTTCAAAACCCATCCTAAACGACGATTCAGCACTAGAAATAATAAAGTTCATAAAGAAACTGCTCGTCTTCTTTAGGCCGAAGGGAGGAAAGATAAAAACAGCGGCCGATTCGGCTCTATCTAGAATAATGACAAAGCTAGAAGAGAGCGACCATTTTACAAAAGTATTCGACCTCTTAAAATAATGGCCTCTTTTGAAATCTTTGCAAACGAAGTGGTGGTAGACGCCCTAGAGACCGTGTTCTATGGCAAAAACCTGCTTCCTATTCTCTCCATAACTTTTCCCAATACGAGCGGTTGGGAACAGGTATTAAGCGAGTCCTCTGAAGAAGACGGACCGATCTATGGAAATTTAGACTGGAGCTTTGAGATAGAGGTGCTGCTGACTGGCAAAAAATACCTAAAGTATTGTGAGGACTTGGGTATTCCAAACAGCGCTGTGCTCTATTTTAGCGTGTTTACCAACATTTCCCTAGACTGTAAAAACTTTCCAGGGAGTTACATGCAACCCGCAGAGTGCGACGTAGATATCAAGGACGTAGATAACGATTTCGATGACGAGGTTTCGGTAGGAGGAGAGTCCATAGGTCTAACTGGAAGAGCTTTAGAATATTTTAAAGGATTTTCAAAAAAACATCGCACCGACACTGACGAAGACCTAGAATACATAGCTATGAAAAACTGGAATGCCCAGCCGTTAGCTAAAATCATTAAATCAGATCGCTAGTCCTGACCCTAGACAATAGCTTAAGAGAGTCGCTAGACACCCCAAGGTCTTTAAGGTCATGGTAAGATTCAATATCAAAAAATCTTTTGAACTCTGGTTTTAACTTGTATTTTCCGTCTTCAGTTTTATCAGTATAAGTAATGAGTAAACCTCTTCTTACTTCAGAGCCTTCGCCATCATCATTATAATAATAAGAACTAGCAGGGTCATCAATAAGATTGTTACCCCATATTCCACGATCAATCTTTGGGTCGTATTCTCTTCCTTGAAATTTTTCGACTAGGAATCTTAAAATGTCCGTATACCTACATCCCTCTTCTCCAAATTCATAAATAAACTTCAAAACGGCGTACGCCTTTGTCTTTCTTGCTCTTTCAAGAAATCTTGGGCTCGCGCCAGGCCTAAGGCCGCCTTTAAAGATTCCTTCTCGCTCGGCCTCGTTCACAAATGTATTAAAAGACTTTAACATTTTTTTATTTTTTTATTTTTTACAAGGTCCACTGCTCAAAATCAGGAAGGCCTTCAAGCTCGGGAGAATTTGGATCTATTCCCAACAAGGAGAGCAGATTCACGGCCGGTGCGTCTATTCTACCGGTCAATAAGTAAAAGGCAAACTTATGTAAAACGTTGTCTAACGTGTGAGTTGAAATCATGCTAGGAACGTCTGCGTATTCTCCAGAAGCAGGGATCTTTCTCCTTACCTTTTCATCGTCTAGCCTGCGAGCTCTTCTATCGTACCGCGATATTCGAGTATCTTTAGGGTCCTCTATCATTCTAAGGTCATAGTTCTTAAAGTATATTCTTCTACCAATAGATTGTTCGTCGGCTAGGTCGTATCCGCTGGTCTTGCGATATGCGCCCTGCCCTTCTTCCCAAAGCTTTTTTCTAAAGTTTATCATGTTAACCCATAGATAAGCTAGGGTTCTTCTAGGGTCTGTGCCTAGGGCGTTAGCAAAACCGACTATCTCTCCAGGAATCTCAAAAGTAGCGTCTTCTATCAACTCCTCGTTGATGTCCTTTATCATCTTTTGTTTTAAACTGGGCTTTGCGTTTTTTAACACGCGTGAATACTTGTCTGCAAAGACCCTAATAAGATCTAAAGAGAGAGAAGTCTTTGCTTGCTGACGTTCTGCAGTTTTTTCTCTAGGCTTAGGCTCGACCGTGAGCTCGTAAGCCAGCACCTTCTTCTTGAGGCTAGGCGCTCCGCCGGTCAAGGAGCTTATGTATTCTTGGACCTTACCGTTGGTGTTTCCTCCTTTGGTGCGGTGTACCTGCCGAACCAGGGTCTTTTCTACCCCCTCAGTGGTAAGCCCAACGAACCCAAAGTCGACTGCCTCCTTAGAGTCCCGGTCCCAAACGAGTATGGCATATTGCTGGCCCCCTGCATTGGGTCCTCCTCCCCACTTCTGTTTGTAGTACAGGTAAAGGTATACCTCATCCTCAGGAACCGCTAGCAATACCGCAATGGGCCCATTGGGTAAGTCTTGTAAGTATTGCGCAAAGTCGGTATACCAGGCAGTCCGATCCACCCCTTCAGGAGGAGGGACTCGTCTGCCCCTAAAGCTGATTGGGGCTGGGATTTCAATGTCGTGCGAAGGTCTTTCGTAAGTATACTGTAGCGTCACTGGAGATCCTCCCTGGTGCACGTAACCTAGGTTTTTGTATCTAGTGCTCCTGTGCTCTTCCTTTTGATGAATGGCACCTATTAGCTTTTTAGGCATTCCTTCTATCTTAGCAAGAGTGGAAGCCTCAAAGAGGTGAGCTGCGCTCTTGAAGTAGTCTTCAAAAGAGAGAATTTCAAAAAGTTCCATTAGTTTTGTAGTTATTTCTAATGTTATTTATTTTGAAACCTACAAACTTTTTATTAGACATCAAAAAGGCAAAACTCTTCCCTATTTCTTTTAGACCTTAAGATCTTTGACCTAGCGTCCTTTATGCCCTTATTAAATATCTGTCGGGCACACTCTGGGGTACGGTCGATCCTCTTACCTATGTCTGAAAAGGACTGGACGTTACCGTCTACTAGTCCTAGCCTCATGCTGATTACTAGCTTTTGGGTTTGACTAAGAGCGTTAAGTATCAGCTTCACCGCGTCAGAGCGGTTTTCTTTCTCTATCAAGGATGAGGTGCTCTCGTTGTTGCTCAACCACGCGATCGGGCCATACCCGTCCTCATCGCTCGTGTCCTCTAGGGGAGTCGACTTAAAATCCACCTCAAGCGTGCTCTGGATCTTTTCTGCATTCATGGCTCGAGTGGTCCCGACAAGCTCATCCTCTATCTCTATCGGGGTGGGCAGCCTGCCCTCCTTTTGGATGTAGCTCGACTCTACTCTTCTGATTGCCGCCAGGTCGGTGATGACGTTTTGGGGAAGCTTGACCGTCCTCGCGTTTTGGCTGAGATAAAGCAGTATCTCTTTACGAATGTGCCACACCGCGTACGAAATAAACTTAAATCCCCTAGTCGGGTCGAAGGTTCTGGCCGCGTGCACAAGTCCCAGATTTCCCTGAGCAATCATTTCAGAGAGCGGCTGTGCGTTGCCCGAGTACTGTTTGGCCACCGACACCACGAACCTAAGGTTAGAGTTTACCAATCGGTGAACGGCTGCCTCGTCGCCGGCCTGCGCAAGCATACCTATTCTAAATTCTTCGTCGAGCGACATCAAAGGCTGTCGCTCGACCTCTCTAAAATAACGGTCGATGTTTTCGTCTCTCAACGTCACCCGGTCTGCCGATATCTTGAGCTGTCTAAGGTTATTTTTCATAATTAAGTTAATTGTACCACTAAAAAACGAAAGTTTTAAACGGGTCAGCTTTGATTTTAGCGGCCTGGCCCTATCCTAAAGCTTTTTCAAGATAAATAACAAAAAATAAAATCAATAAAACTTTCATCTCTTCTAGAGTTTAATCAATAGCTTTTTAAAATACTAAAAATCATAAATTCTAAAAAAAAGAAGCATTCTCCTAATAAATAAAAAAAAATAGAAAATATGTCATACTTATTAAATTACAAAAAATGGCGAGCCGTTCATGAGGCTGCTATTTTTGAGGCACTAGACGTCTTTGGCGGTTCTGCAGTTTTACCTCCACTTACTTCAGAAGACTCTGCAATATTAGAAAAGTTTTTAGCTAGGGGCGGGAACTTTAAGACTGTGATAGTCGAGGCACTTACAAACTATAAGATACTCTTTACTTGTGATGCCGGAACGGCTGCTGATTATTTAATAGTTGGGTTTTTGAAATTATTTTTTGGTAGAGCTGGAAAATATAAAAGGTACGCTAATCGAGAAGCTAAGTTTGATAAAGACGCTGATGTTATACTTACTGAGATTGAGAGTAAGATCAACGCCAACTTTGGACCCGAAGGAATCGCAGCCTGGGCAATGGAAGAAATAACTCTAAACCAAGGAAAAGATCCTAAGACTGGCCAGCTTGCAGAAGGACAAGTTTTAGCTAGAGGTAGCATAACTATTGGTGGAGGAATAGAAGGAGCAAACAACCAGTTGATCTCTACTGTTGATCTTGCAAAGTATTTAAACACTTACAACCTATCTCACCATCCTAAAATCGTTAATGGAAAGGATTCTGGTTACAGTAGCGTACCGATCGATAAGAACGGTGCAGTAAATCTACGAGACGGCTTTGAAACCAACGTAGGAGCAGACATTGACCTATATGCGTTAGCAGACTATACTCCACCCAAATCAGGCACAGTCACTAAATATGTTCCTCCGTTTACTATTACTTCCCCGGGAGCTCAAACCATTGCTGAAGTAAAGAATGCCTTTGAAGTGCTAGACGTTGTGCCGATCGATGCAAAAATACGTGAGGTACAGGACTTTATCCAAAATATCGATGATACTGGCTCAAAAATTTCTAAAATTGAAATAATTGGAGGCGCTTCGACTGAAGCTGTGAGCGGGGCTACTCAAGCTGCTTGGGCAACCAAATATGGAGTGGCAGCAGACACCCTACCGCCAGATAACGTCATAAACGGAACCGGTACAGCAGGTAAGGTCACCGATCCTAAGGCGTCCGGTAACGCGTGGTTAGCGAGCGAAAGAGCTAAGCGATTTGCAGAAAGACTATCACGTAGTACTCCTCTAATGGATGGAGTAACTCCAGTCATAAGCGCAGAGATAGGAACTGATGCGGCAAACTCAAGATTTGTAAAGATAGTTTTTGAAGTACAAGCCAAAGACACAGGCACTGTTGTTCCAGGAAAATGGCTAGTCGATACGATTGCAACAATTGCATCCAGTAACGACCTTGGAGGAGGATTCAAACTGAAGAGATACTATCCTGATCTCTGGTAGAAGGAACACATAACAAAATAAAAAAAGCACGAATAATTCGTGCTTTTTTTATTTTCCAAAATTTTCAAAAGGGGCCAGATATTGACCTAGCTGTAACACACAGACTACTATTTTATACCCACCCTTATCATGAACAGTGGCCGAAATCGCTCCGTATTTTACTAGTCTAGTATCTAGCGATATGCCGCCAAATTGAACGCTAGCAGTCTTTCTTTTTTCAGTATAGATCGGTGACTCGAGACCTCCTCTGTGAAACGGTGAGTGAATCCACTGTTGGACACAAGAATCAGCAATCATCGAGTAATCAAGCCGACCGTCGACTAGTGTAACGCTCACTATAAGTTCTAAAGTCACTTTAGTGTCTTTGCTATGAGTGTATGATGAACTCTTAGAAAGCTCTAAATTCCAAGCAGAAGCCGACGAATACCACTTCTCTGACCAGGCGAATTGAGCTTGGCCGACCGTCTCGCGGTGAGAATTTACTCTGTCAAAAATGACTATTGCCAATTCTTTATCCTCGTAACTATTCAAAGATTTAGGTAAGAGAGTTTGTGAAAAATATCGTGAGACCACAACAAGAAGAATTAGAAAAGTTGAAAGTTTCATCTTTAAATATTTTATTAGTTATAATAATACTATTTTTTGAAAAAGTAAAAATTAATATTTCTAAAAAAAAAAATAAGACAGAGATAAATAAAAAAAAGATATCTAATTATGAGTTTTGACAAGATCTTTTCAATGGTTCAAAGATTAAACGAAAACGACTTTGGGCCTAGTAAAGCAAAGGTGATTTCTGACGGTAACAAGCTAGTCGCTAACCCGATCGATCGTAACTCTCTAAAGGTTAAGGCGGTCGGCTATCAGGACATGATAATACAGGGCAGGCTCACGACTGAGGGATTCAACGGAATCCTAAACTGGCTTATGAGGCAGCCGGACATCATCGATTACTACTACAAGCTAAAGGACCTCTCTAAATACTTTGTAGTCTATGAGATAACTAAGGACAACGATTTTACCGAAAAGCAGGTTTTTGTGTTTACCATAGTGGACCGAACAACGGTGCCCACCCTAAACCCCAAAGTAAATCATGTTTCTCTAGAAGAGCTTCAAGCGATCCAAAAGGGAATGGGCCCAAAGGACCTGGTGGTTTCTCCTAGCCAACAGCTGCTTAAGGACCCTGCCAAAGTGGACCTCAAGACCACCGGCCTGACCTTTCCAATCATGGCAGCCGCCGTTCCCGGTAACAAGAACACAAACCTGGTTGCGTTCTTTAGGGACACGTACGTAAAGATCAAGCAGGAACCAAACGTCTCTAACCACCCTGGCCTGGCCAAAGTAAAGGCCGAGATAAACAAGGGAGAGTTGGGAAAGGCCACTCAGGCGTTTCTCTATGCCCTAAACGCTGGGTTTAACCTCAAGGACTGGTCCGGTGAGGAGACCTCGACCGACCTTACCGCGGCGTTGGCCACTAAGCTCGCCTCGATCCCAACGGTGGCCACCGAGAGCATTGGTTACTTTCTTCACCCTAACGGATACTCGATGATCAAGGAGTCCAGCGCCATTACTGGTTTTGATCCAAACGCTTTTGTGGCGGGCTTTGACGCTGCACTAAAAGGCATAGGCGGAGGCCCAGTCAATACCAAAGACATAGTGGTGCCAGCCGACGGCTTCAAGTACTCTGCCTCCAACACCACTCCCGATTTAGAGCTTAAAAAGTTTCAAGAGATCCTAAAAACGAACCTGCCTACCTTTGCGGGCGGGGCGCTCAAGAGCAAGCCCGCAGTCGCTGCCTTCTTAAAAACCAAAGCGGACGGGCTCTATGGAAACAGGACTAAGGGGCTGATCGAATACCTTAAGATAGGACTCACCGATCCCAAGTATCCAGACAACGACGGCACCACCATCAAGTCGGACTTTGTGAATCGCATGTTGCGTGAGTTTAAGGTGATCACCGAGTGGCGTACCTACCTAGGGCCGGACGGCTTCTCGATTATCGTAGAAGGCTTTGATACTGGCGCGGCCGACATCGGAACCGGTGGCGGTGGCGGTGGCAAGAAGAAGCCCTCAGGTAGCAGCAATAAGAAGCCCTCAGGTAGCAGCAGCAGCACGAGCAAGGTCAAGACCACATATAGCCTCGCATCATGGCCTGACCATGTTTTCTGGGTAGACGGCGCCATGTATTGGAAGTACAAGAAGGGTGGGTCAGCCGAGGGTTATGTGACTTACGAGCCCCTTATCCTACTTCTTCAAACGACTTATCCTTCCGCGGGCGGACACTATATTTTAACGGTTGGCGACCGTTATCAGAGATATCTCTCAGTCGGTGGTGTATGGAAGTATTATGATGGTAGTTCTAACACTTACGTCCCGGCCACCGGTGACCTTCTTACAAAGCTAAACAAGTACTATGGAAGGGGTGGGAAAGGCACCAGCACTCAGCCTACGATGACCATTGCCCAGATCGATGCGGAACACATAGCGATCGCTAAGATGATCAAGGCGCAGTTTCCCGATGACTACACCAGTGCCAGCATCTTCTGGCCCTACATAGATTCCTATAGTGGCGACGACGAATCGGGTGCATGGCAGGCGTTTAAAGTTTGGGCAGTTAACTCAAAGGCTAAATCTAGGTTGGTGAAGGCCGGCGCTGCGATAAATGCCCTGGGCACAAGCGACGAAGACTACCCCAGACTCAAGGCTAACTCGAATGTTTTGTATCAAATATTTGAGCCATCGTCGGCCACTAAGGCCAGCTCCGACTCCTTCTATTATAAGTTTTTCCATTCGAAGAGGCTCTCGGACTACACAATACGTCTGCTGCAGGCAAACGGCACATACTGGACCACAACGGTAGACACCGACTTTGGATAATGAAATCCCACGTAAAGAGCTATGGCAGCTTTGTTAACGAGGCGTATCTCGACGCAGAGGGAGGCCTGCAGGATTTTGACCCGACTTTTGCTGGCTCGTTTGAGCAGCTGGAAGGACTGCTGGACTATCTGGAGGAGAGCGGTGCTCGGGCGATCACCGTGGAGGCGACCCGCGAGACCGTTGTCCTGGGATTTACCTATGCGCTGCGTAGGTTTTCACTAGAGATCGACGACTCACAGTCGATCACTACCCTCTCCCAGGCAGGCCGGCCCAACGACCGGGCCGTGCTCCTACAGCTAGAGACCAGCTCCTTTTTCGATCTGCTGGCAGCCAAGGGGCTGAGGAAGGTGATAGAATCCATGCCCTAACCTCGGCGAAAGAGCCTCCTCATCATTTTTAGAAACTTGGAGGAGATTTCATCCACGATGAGCATGCACTCGCGTTCGTCGTACCTTCTTCCAGAAGTACCTAGCAGGATCCTCTTCATCACCTTTACCTGGTTTGAAAAGTCATAAGTTATCTTTTCGTGAACCTCTTGGACAGTGTCCCTGGTTGATCCAGAGCTGCCGTAGTGTATGAAGTGATCTCCTGGTTTCATGGTCGCCTCTTTTTTGTTATTTATAGCGCTGCTTGAAAAGAGCCCCTAGTCGTGGGGCTAGCGGCTGACTCGATGCGTAGGGATCGACCATAATCGAGCGAGCAGTCAGGTTTTTAAAACCAATCAAAACAACACAGACTGCCGCGCCCAATTATTTTTACGCTTTAGGTGGTCCCACCTGGGCTCGAACCAGGGACCTACGGTTTATGAGACCGCCGCTCTGACCGACTGAGCTATAGGACCAGGCACGGGCTTTTTTTGATCTTGCTTAGGCCGGCCCGACGTCGCCCTAAGTCCAGTTGAGCGCCGCCCAACCTCGTACTTCCGACAGGATTCAAACCTGTGACCTACTCATTAGAAGTGAGTCGTTCTATTCAGCTGAACTACGGAAGCGTTTTAATTGTGTTGCTAATTTGCTTAAAATCGTAGCGGCGATCACCGCCCATTCCGATAAGCGCTTTAGAACAGCCTTTAAAAAGTTCGAGGGAGAGAAGATTAGATTTTCGCCAAAGAGTCTTGAGTCTTAAGCCTTCCTTTTTTAAGTCTTTAGCTTTGAAGCTTGACCGCAAAGTCAAAATCTTTATCAAATCATCGGTCATAAGTTTTAGAAATGTAGGTTACAGATAACTAAAGTTAGCTGTGCTACTCCTCTAACCTAGCTCTCGTCTCGATCATATCTTGGTCACCGCATTAAATGACTCTATCTCTTCTTGAAGGTTTTCAAGCTCCGTTTCCCAAGCCCTTATCTGCTCGTCTTTAGTTATTAGATTCATGAAACACGAGTATTCTAGGTGCTCTCCGTCCCCATACCTGTCCCGGTGCCGGCCCTCCCTAGTGTCCAATCCCTTGATTCTTGAGAGCTGGTTCTTGAGTTCACCGAGCCTAAAGATCTTTTCCAGGATCGGTAGGTTTGCCCGTTGGATCCTGACCTTTATGTCGATTACCTGACGAGTCAGATCCAACCACGCGTTGAATGCTTCCTCCGCGCCGTATGGAACGACGGTGCCCACCTCGTTTGAGTTGAACTGCGCAAACCGAGCATAGGCCTCGTCTGCCTGCCTGATCAGTCTTTTCTTGTGCTTAAGTGCCTTAGTTAAGTTCATTCTTTTTTATTAGTGTACACAAAAAAGCCGATGAGAGTAACCGCGTTCGTATTTATTATGCTTTTTTATTAAGGCTTTAGAGCGACGGCTACGCGTAACGAACGATAAGCAAGCATCAAACCTGGCAGCCAGCATCGACCGTGTATCAAAAATAGGAGAGGCCTTAAGAAAATCAGGTCTCCTTGCCTCCGCTTGAAATCGCATTGGGTTGGGAGCCGATTAGAGAAGAAGCGGCCAGGTCCAGGGCCGCGCTAAATTCTGGGTTTTGAAAGTAATCAGCAAAACCAAGCAAGGCTGTGCTGTCCAGTTGATAACGATTGATCTTTACCTCGTCATTAGAGTTTCCGTCTATTGTGATGAAGCTTTTACCCTCAAGCCGTAATACTATTCCGGTGTGCCCTCCTCCCTTTCGACTCTTGAAAAATATCTGACCGGCTTTGACCAGCTCCGGTTTCTGTATGGCCTGATCCCTAGTGATTTTTAACGCCGATACTGGTACCTTGCTCCAGTGGTCCACCACGCCGGCTGTCTTGGGCAGCGGGTTTGCGCTGCCTGCAAATTCTTTGAATACTCCATACACAAAGGCCATGCACCAAGGATAGCCGGTGCCAAGCCCAACGTTTTTTAACAGAGAGTTTACTAAGGGTCCCCCGTTCTTACCCACTTCCTTCTGTCCTACGTATTTTCTTAGGATATCCGCAAACTCGTTTGCCTTTTGAGGAGCATTTGCTGCTTCTATCTGGATGGCCCCTTCAGAAAGAAACTGTGAAAAGTGATTTATTTTTTTCATGACTTCTTTTTTTTATTTATCTGGTTTTCGACTCTATTATGTGTTCCAATCCGATACTGGGCAGCCTAGATCTAGTTAGAAAGCTCTGCTCTTATTTTTGGGTGATGCCTATAGTCATAGAGCTGGATGTCTTCCTCTAATAAGCACATACAGAATGGGACGCTGGACTTGACTGCCTCAAAAAAAGGCGCGTCCCACCATTCGCTGTTTAAGTTTAGCTTAGGTAGAGGATACGGCTCCCTGGTGTGCTTTGGAGTAGTGTCCTTTGCTATCTCCTCAACGATGTATAGGTTTTCCAATTCAACGTCGGTGTTCTTCATCACCCACTGGACCCGTTCTTCCCAAGTCATTTCTCTTCCCATCTGCTCTTTGGCCTGCTCGACGTGGTTTAGGTATAGGTGTACGTCTCCAAGATTACCGATCAGCTCGTCAGGCACCATGCAGACTTCTTTGGCAATGAGTTCTAGTAACAAGCCGTAAGATGCGATGTTAAATGGTAAACCTAAGAATGTATCTACTGAACGCTGATTCCACATTAGAGAGATTGCCCGTTTTGGAATATTAAGCTTATCTAAATCTTGAACACTCAATTCATCATGAGACTTTGTTTCTCCAAAGGCATCTAAAAGATCTCCTTTGTACATTCTCAACCTTTCTTCTATTGTCAACTCTCTTGTATAAACTTGAAATCCATAATGACAAGGCGGAAGAACAGATGCTTCTAAATCCGCAGGATTCCAAGCCGTAACCATTAGACGTCTACTGTCCGGGTTTGTTTTTAAGTCTGCAATTAGAGATTTAATCTGATCGTGAGGTCCGTGCCAAGCATACTCAGTACCGTTGTGAAACTCTTCATCGTTACCCCAACTTCTCCATTGCTTACCGTACACGGGACCGAGTTCACCCCACTTTTTAGCAAACCCTGGGTCCTTTTTAATTCGTTCAACAAACATTTCTTCGTCCAAATGAGGTTCCCAGGGTTGGACCCGGCTCGAATAATTTTTGTAGGCATCCCCTGTCCAGATATTGCAATCGTTATCGACGAGAAACTTGATGTTGGTGTCGCCACGCAGGAACCACAACAGCTCAACGACTATCCCCTTCCAATAAATCTCTTTAGTCGTAAGAAGAGGAAATCCCTCGCTCATCTTGTGTCGAATCTGTCTACCGAATACTGAAATGGTTCCTGTCCCGGTTCGATCCTTCTTCTCTATTCCGTTCTGCAGTATGTCTCTCAGCAGGCCCTGATAGTTTTTGTCTAATTGGTTCATTTTTTATTTTTTTAACTAATTACTCACCTATTTTTCCTGGTTTTTGCTATTTAAAACCCAATGTAATTGATTTTAAATCGTCTAGCGATTCTTCTTTTCGTTTTTTCGGATCAGGTTTATTATTTTTTCTGGGTTTATTTTTTTTTCGATCCTAAGCCCACCGGACGCATAGAGAGCAAGCATTGAGGCAGTTTCCTTTTTTCCAATGATGCCTTCTACCGTTCTTCCGTCTAGGCCCTGATCCTGAAAGTCGATCCTTTCTAATTCTTTCACCTGGTCTAAAGGCTCACGATACTTGAAAACCAGCTGGCTCGGTCCCTCTTTCTCAATTAGCTCAAAGTGAGAAAAGTTCCATGAAAGACCCTTGATAAATTCATGAAGCTCTTTTCCCAGTCTTCCCGAAAAAATAATTTGCGAAGGAATCTTTTTGTGTTCCGTTGCCAATTCAGAAAATTGGGAATCGATCAGGCTAAAAAGGGAAGTTGCAAACCCAGAGTCCTTTTTTACGGGTACTTCAAATCTCATGCAGGGTCAGGCTCTTTTGCTATCTTACGAAGTATCGCATTCGCTTTACCTACACCGGATCCGTCCACCCAAAACTCTCCATTTTCTTTACATATGAAGTATCTAACTCCACCGTCCATGCAAGAGAGCCTATACTTGTTTGAGGTTCCGCTCACGACCCCAAAATGATACACGAAGCTTTCTCTCTCGTAGTAGTCTGGACTAGCTTCCGTGAATCGGGTCAAGACGTCATACGCCCTTTCTGCAGTCCTGGTCGGCAGGTGTTTCATTGTTTCTTGGTGACCAACCCAAGGATTTTTGACTCTTGTACGCTTGCCACTGCCGAGTCGGCTATTGAGTCTTGAAATCTTTCGTTAAGTATCTCTTCAACCTCAGCAACGCTTTCTGCGTCTACCAAGTATTGTTCGTACACCTTTTTGATCTTTCCGCTGTTTTCGTCAACCGTTTCGAATTTTACCTTTGCAATGTAATACATGTGTTATTTGATTTTAGTTATTATTCTTTTTGTTACTTCCTCCAAGTCCTCTGCCTCTTTAGTCAGGAGCGGTTCTTTCTTGACCTCGATAAGAACGGCGGCTAACGAGTTAGAGACGAGCTCGAGGTTCGCCTTTGTAGGCCCATCAAAGATCTCGCTAATGAAGTCTAGGCTTTCTTTAGGTCCTATCAGCACGTCAGCCTTTAAGTAGATGGCGAGCCCCTCTTTTCCTTCTTCTCTGTAGAGCCTTTCAAGCTCATCACGCCCAGGCAGGCGCCTTTTGTGAAATGACATTTTTAAGTTAAGCAGTTTTGTCTTTATACTTGTTTTTTTTGATGGGTTTAGTACAAAAGCCACAGCGCTACGTTTTTATCCCTCTTTAGGGACGGCGGACCCTGTCTTGTCCTACTGAAAAAACCCATCATACTTCTCTAGACTCGCCATAGACTCCCTTGAACACTGGAAACCTTAAAGAGCTGTTTCCATGTTGATCGACTGTGGTTTCAAAGTACTGGACCTTTATCGTTTTTCCCATCATCTCTTCGGGATTTTGGTGATAGTATCGACGCTCGTCTAGCGTAAAGCCGCTGCCCACTTGCACCTGAGACCCATTGTGCTCTATCGTTATTGCGCTCAGCATCTCCTCCTCTATCTCCCTACCCTCAATTATCACCCGCTGCGGCCCAGTAACGATTCCAGTCACCTCGTATTCTGCATCAAAAAATTCTTTGATCTTTAACATGTTCTTAGACCTTCCTGAAGAATAGGGCACGTCTCTTTTAGCTATGAGGCCCTCCCAATCAAAATCCTTAGACTGCGCCTTCATCTCGTCTAACGAGCCCTCGCCCAAGACATGGACTTGGGGCAATACTTCCAGGATCCCCGTGCGTTCACAGTCCCCTAACCTGTGCCGGCGCGCGTCGATTCGGGTAGAAAAGACTGGGGATTCCAGGCTTCCTTCAAACTCCTCTGGCGCCAGGATGTCAAATATCCAATATTTTGGGTTTTGGATGGTGTGGTCCTTTTTCTGTATCTCTTTTAGGATTCCTTGAAAGTCGTCCGACCCGTCCTCTTTATGGAGGCAGATCTCTCCGTCCAGCACAACATCAGTTATTCCTAGTCTTTTGATCTCGTCCGCCACTCTGCTTAAGGTGTGAAACTCTTTACCGTTTCTTGATAGGAACCTGATGCTTTCTCCGCGAACGATGCATATGCATCTAACCCCATCCAGCTTTCTAGACACATACCAAGAAGAGTCTAGCAGGTCCACCCCCTTGACCTTTGCAGCATCGTAGGCTAGAGCTACCTCAAAGGTGGGAATAAAGCCAGGATTTACCCGGTTGATCAGGGAAACCGTTGCCCTAGTCTCTAGGTTACGATCTATCACCTGGTAGACCAGGTCCGAATATTCCTGACAGTCGGCGACAAACCGGTTGGTCGCCTCAATCGCAGAGTGGCCCGTGATTCGCCTTTCGTTAAGGTCGTCAAGCAGACAGAAGAGGTCATCGTAAATACATAGGGGAGCGATCAGGTCCTGCCTCTTTTTTAGGTTGGTCGAGGTCACTCCAAAATTAAAATAAGGGTTGTATGTATAGAATAGCACACGTTTGACAAAGTCCTCATTTTTGTACCGAGTAAGCACCGCGATCTTGTGGTTGGTAGAGTTTGAAGAGTTCATCTCATCAAAAAACTCACGAAGCTTTCTAAAATCTTCTCTGTGTTTCATCTTTCTTTTTAGTTTAGAATACTAATCTAGAAAGAAAGTTTACAGGGTAGGTTCAGGTTTTTATCACACCAGCCAGCCCTTACCTCCACCGCAAACCTCGCGGGCCTTTTGCTAGAGTATATGTGCTGCTCCTCGTCGCTCAAGCCTTCCCCAGGTTTCATGGTTTCATGACCTAAATAGTTCATGAAAGAATCAAAAAATATCACATCTAGGGGAAACTTTACGTCTTTCATCCAAAAGCCTAGGGGCCGGTCGACGTCATAGACAAAAAGGATGCCCTCGCCGTCTGCTGGCTCCGACTCAGCGTTCATATAGCCTTGCGCCTGGCTCTCAGGAGTGCTTGCCACCCTTAGTCGCAAAGGAACGTTTGCGACCAGCACCTCTATCTCGACGCCGTCTACGTCTTTTTTTCTACAATAGGACTCAAAGAGAGGTATTTCTAAGCTTTTAAAGAACCTATGGCTCATCTGTTGACTTTTATTTTTTCAAAACGCCGGCCTTTCTATCCCAATCGAACTTGGCTCAGGCAAAGCGTCGTTTTCTTGCCTTTGGCTTTTACTTTTTTATTTATCAGTTGGGCTCAAAAATATTTAGGGCCAAAGGATAGATAAAAATAAAAAGAAAACGATGGAAACACTTAAACTCGGCTCAAAAGGAAAGGGCGTTGAGCGACTTCAAGAGCTTTTAAAGATCGCAGTCGACGGAGACTTTGGAAAGAAGACGGAGGCCGCTGTCAAAAAATTTCAATTAGAAAAGGGGCTGGTTGCCGACGGGATAGTTGGTGAAAAGACCTGGAACCTGATGGGAGCCAACGTCACGACCGACCTTTCTGAATCATTCGATTCATCCAATAAACTTATTTTCAATCAAAAATATTTAGATAAAGACGAATATCTTAAAGGCCCAACAAAAAAAGAATATCTATTTTTACATCACACCGCTGGAGGTAATAATCCCTATCAGGTGGTTACAATGTGGAATAACGACACAAGAGGAAGAATTGCAACAGAGTTCGTATTAGGAGGTCAATCTGTTTTTAATGGAGATGAGACCTATGACGGAACGATCGTTCAAGCATTTCCAGAAGGAGGTTACGCATGGCATTTAGGTGACAATGGATCTGAATATATGCATTCACATTCTGTCGGTATAGAAAATTGTAATTTTGGACCGATAAATGATGGAAAAACTTATACTGGTCAAAAAGCAGACCCAAAACAAATTGTTGAATTAAATCAGGTTTTTAGAGGACATAAGACGTGGCACAGGTATTCAGATAAACAGCTCGCAACACTAAGAGAACTTATTTTGTTTGTTGCAAAAAGAGATAATATTGATATTCGCTCGGGTTTGATTTCAGAAATTAAAAAGAATGGTGTCAAAGCATTCGACTTTAACGAAAATGCTTATTACGGAAGGACTAAAGGCATGTGGACACACACAAACACAAGAAAGGACAAGACTGACATGTTTCCTCAACAGGAGCTGATCGACATGCTACTTAGCCTATGAGTAGAAGGCTCTTTTAAAGGGACGGCCGGTCCCCTGTTCATAGAAACCAAAAAAAAGCGGACATCGTCCGCTTTTTTGTATGATAAGGTATAAAGGTAGATTTTACTTTGCTGGAGCAGGCGGCGCTGGCTGTGCAGGCGCTCCTTCTTCGGGCTCCTCTCCTTCTTCGGGCTCCTCTTCTTCAGGCTCCTCTTCTCCCTCTTCTCCTTTTTCAAGCTTTTCTACTCTTTCGGTAAGGTCATCAAGCATTGCCTTGAGGCTGTCTAAGGTTACTTCTTCCTCTTCTTCGCCGTCTTCCTCGTCCTTGTCCTCTTCCTCGTCCTCTGGATTGGCACCATAGTATCCATACTCGTCTGGATTCATTCCATATTCATCACCGGAACCCACGGTTTTTTCCCAGTTTGCAGCAGCCTCGTCTCCCATAAACGTAGGATCTTCCTCCATCCCGCCATTCCATTCGTCAGACTCGGTAAGGCGACTCTGCATGAAACTTCTGAAATTTTTTACTCTAGTCATTTCTTTTTAAATTTTTTATTATTTATCTGACTTTGATTAGGCTTTTTCAGATTTTTGCATAATACTTATTTCAGAGTCTAACTTTTTAATCTCTTCCATACTGGGTCTAAGCAACATGGATACTGCAAATAGCCTGTGCGCCGACTCTTCCCCCTTACCGGAAACTCTACCTAAAAAAAAGTTGATTGACTCTAGCGTGGTTGCAGGTAGGGAAAACTCCTTTCTGGCGTTAGGGTCTTCCCCTTTTTCAAATCCCCGAATCTCATTGCTTAGAGCAGCCACTGCCATTATTTGAAGATATGCCTCGTTGGGCCCGTTCCAAGTAACCTCATTTAGCTTGTTTCTTAAGTACTTTAGGTCGCTAAACGAGAGGGTCACCAAAAAGTTACCCATTCTCTTCGCTATCAGCTGATCGAGCTCGCTCAAAGGCTCGGTCTCTACCCTTGACTCCTGTTCAACTTCAAGGTTTTCAATTTTAGTTTCTTCCACGGGCACATCGACATTTAGTGTTTGTTCTGACATAATTTTTGCTTTATTAGATTTAAACTAATAATGTCTTTAAGGTTTTAATTAACTTCTAGGTTTTTAAGCACCTCCCTAGCCCGTGTAAAGTTTTCCTGTGGCGCATAGCTCCCTCCGTGATTGGCTTTTACGAACGCCGTGAGGGCAGACTCAGTGTCAGTAAAAGAATTAGGATCGATTTTCATCCTCTTTAGGACGTTTAGTAGAAACACGACAGCCGCTTTTGCTGCGACCTTAATGTCGTTCAGGGCCTCAGGGTTAGAGACAAGGTCCATCCCAATGATGTCTCCGTATTTCTTGTAATTTCCCTTAAAGGTTATCCCGTTAAATCCCCTACCTAAGTATTTAGAGCCGTCGCCGGGCTCAGAGTTTCCGTATCTTTGGGAGTTTCCAGTCACGTCGTCTGGGCCATAGACCCTGTCCCAAAACTTTACAGTATCTTTTTTTAGGGCGTCCAGCTCAGTATCGCTTAAGTCCTTTACCCTGGAACCAAATATCTTTCTTATTCTTTCGTTGCTCGTGTTGTTGTACGGAATCTCGTTTTTAGGCAAAAAGCCGCTCTCCTTACCGATTGTTGCAAGCATTCCTAATATCGCGTGGCGATTAGTTATTCCCTGAGCCTTCATTTCAGAGACTAAAAGGTCTATGTTTCTTGCCTTTTCTCCAGTATACTTGGTCTTTATGTTTTGAGTAGTTATCGTGTTCGACGTCTCCTTGCTCCCGCCAAGGCCCGCAGTATCGCTAGTTTTGTTCAGCTTATCGCCGTCTGAATTTAGATTGAATCTTTCCATAAACCAATTTTTTTTTTCTGGGTTCTCAGTGATATAGCTCTCGATAAACTTTGCGGTAGGAGAAGCATTACCGCTTGGAGCATAGCCGGCGTACCAGGTCAAAAACTCTTGATTGTTTACTAGCTTTTCTGCAAAGGTGTTGCCCGGAACAACGGTTACGGTGGAGCCGGCTATCTTAGAAGCCTCGGTGCCTGCTATATCTACCTTCTTGACCCCTATGTGTATTTTATCCATGTGATCCTTAACTCTCCAAGCCACTTGGTAACGATAACCGTTCTTCACAACGTTTAACCATGAGCCGCCTTTGTACTCAGGATTACCGAACCATTCCATCAAATAAGCCAGCAACAGGTCGCCGTCTTCAGCCGAAACGGCCAGGTCCACCGCATACGCGGTCGCGTTTCCTAAATAATGGTCCGACTCGTTGTCGGCTGCCGTTAATTTATCATTGCCTTTTTGGAAAGAAATTACGTTTTTACCCATGTAGTCGTTTGCGATCTTAGCGAAGGCCAATGCCCTTGGCATAGATCCTCCCCAGTTTGAGTCCACCCCTCCTGGAGAAACGGGGGACACGTTGCCCTTTAGCTTATCCAGACCAAAGTTCGGGTCTGGATACCTGGCCAAGGGGTCGAACTCAAAAGTAGCGGACTCGTTAAGTCTGCTCCAGTCGCTAAAGCTGATGAATCTCACAAGGTTTTATTTTATTTATTTATCAAGTGTCGGTCTAATATTATTAGTTGCGGCCTAGCCGTTATTCCATAGGCCTCGTCTCGGTCAACAAACTTTGCCCAGTCTACTTCGTGTAGTTGGAGCATCTCCTTAGGCAGCCGAACGTCTGACAGCCCTATCTCTAAAAGGTCAGAGACTTCACAAACGAAGTAAATCATCTTGCCGTTAACCTCTCCGCTTCTACTATAAAAGTCGATGGTGTGTGGAGTAGGATCCACTAAGGCAGGGTCTATTGAAATTCCCGTCTCCTCAGCAAGCTCTCGTAAAGCGGCATCAAAGGGCTCTTCTCCATCCTCAATCCCTCCCTTTGGAATTCCACAGGTTGCTCGAGTCCAACCCGAATTTGTTGGGTGTATCAGGAGAATCTTGTTATCAAAGATGAGAGCAACTCCGGCTGCCGTCTTTTTATTGGCCTTTTTAGATTCATTCAAGAATCGGTCAAAACTTTTTATCATTGTTTTTAGATTTGTGTTTTGCCCTAAGCGCTTCCCTTCTCCTCGTTATGCTAGGTTTTTCAAATTCCTGAAGGTCTTTAAGCCTCTTTAATTGCTGGCTTTTTTCCACCTTTTTCCGGTATTCCTTTAGGAACCACTCAATCTTTTTATCTTTTCCTTTTATCCACAGCATCTTAACTTAGGCTTTCGTAGTTCAACACACCAGTCGGCTTTATCAAAAGCTGATCGTACTTCATCCTTTGATAGTGGGGTCTTAAGTACTTTTCAAAAACGTGTTTCTTGAACCAGTTAGGAAGCAGGGTCGAATGATGAGATTCATAGAGCCTCTCATAAAGTTTAACTGACTGGGGAACCGTTAGCTCGCCAGATTGACTGACCCTGTCTAGAAACAAGGCGTCCCCTCTTTCTAATACGTGAGCGATGAATATGTTGCTCTCCGTCAGGCTCTTAAGCCTAGTAAGTATCGTAGCAAGCTGATCTTCCCACTTGAATCTAGAAAGGTCTGCATCAAAACTTATTCCTTTCACCCTCTTTGTGATGTGCACCGGCGAGCCGTCCATCGTTAAAACCTCGTATTTTCCCCTAGGTGTTATCTTTTCCTGATACATTGGAAAAGTCTTTTCGGATTGCTTGAATTTGTGATAGGTCCTGTATTCTTGAGAGTCCCCATTACCCAATCCTACTATTGGAAACTTTAGGTTTTTTACCTCTTGTCTAGAGTCTACGGACTTTGCTATAAAGCCTTCTCCCTTCATCATTGCAATGATAGAGGTAGGGTCTTGTAAAAAGGAACGATTGTAGAGGTATTGACCTCCGCTCTCATTGGCTCGATTAAAGCTAAAGTTGTCCCACATTATCAGAGGCACTTCTCGGTCCAATCTTGAAAGTTGATCTAAATTAGACACCCTCTCAAAAAGAGGGTGCGCCTTAAAGTTACAGGCGATTGCTACTCTCTTTTCAAACCGAGTGGGGTCCTTAGAATAAAACTTAGAATAGTTTTCAAAGTTCTTAAGTTTCATCTATAGGCTCTTTTTAAAATCACCGAACGACAGCACCGTTCTGCTCTCGTTTTGGTTTTTCTCAATGTTTCTAACGTCAGTTGAAGTTTGAGTCCTAACGATGTCTCCGGCTCCTCCCCTCTTAATCTCACCGGCTGCGACTTTTTCAAAGAAGGATTTAAACTGCTTAGCTTCTGGGCCGTTGTCCGCTTTATCGTAAACCACAGTCATTATCGACGGTTTGCCGTGCATCTCAGCATAGTGATTTTGATAGTCAGTTATCTTGTCAAACACCTCCTTATCACTGGAATCCAAGTTTAACGACGGTACGAAGTCTGCGCCGGTCTTCTTTTTTTCTTCCTCTATTCTTCGATTAATAAAATCGTTGAACGCCCCGTTTCCGTGCCCCTCTACTTCGGGCCTAGTCCACTTGGATTTACCGTCCACAAACTCGTTACCGAAGATCAGCTTATAGATCTGTTTTCCTACAAAGTAGGGCAGCTTCTTGCTGAGAAACTCAGCCGACTCTTTGCTGAACCTCGTCTTGAAAAAGGCAAGAATTCGCTCTGAAAAGGAGGCACTTACTGCGGGCTTAGTCAAGGTCTTGGAGTATTTTACCCAGTCTGCCCCAGTAGTAAAGAGCTTTGCGGTGTTAGGATCGATCATGTTGTATGCTTTTGCTACCCTTTGTGCTGGATACTTTCCCTCTTTTCCAACGATGCTCACCCACTTTCCATCGGCTGAAATCTGAAACTTTGTACCTGCGGCGATCGCATCGTCTATCTCTCTGACTGCAACCCGAGCGGCTCCTTTTTCCATTAACTTGAAATTTGCGGCAAATAGCCCCATCTTTTCACCGAACGAGGTTAATAGTTTACCCAGTCCTTCAAATATGGGCTTAGTCAATCTGCCTAGTCCTGGGATCCACGACACTAGCCCGCCCAAATTCCCAATGAGCTTTCCTAGAACGGTGGATGCCTTGCTTATCGTTGTGCTTACCATTGAAGCAAGGAGTCCTAAAAACCTAAATACTGGCCCCTTGTTTGAAAGCTTACCTGCAATTTGAGTCGCGGCCTCGACTCCACCTTTTTTAGTCAATTGAACGAAGATTGGCTCTGCGACGTGTGCGACCGGTTTAAACACTTTTAGACCGTCCCCTGCACCAACAATCACAGCAGCCACTAGCGAGAGTAGGGCAAGCAGCCATTTGCCTCTAATTGCATAGATTATCCCGTTTATTACGTCAGCCGCTATTCCGAGTCCAGGAAGCACGGCGTCCCCAAACAAACCAATTACGTCTAGTATTAGGTGAATTATCCCTATCACAGAACCGCCTTCGGTCAAAGCACTCCATAATTTCTTAAGGGTACCCAGTATGGTCCATTTTGACCCTGCAGCGGGTATCTTTCTCTCTCCTCCAGCCAGGGCAGTATCAAAGCCGGCCGCAGAAACAACTGGCGCACCCAGACTCATAGCGTCTTCAAAAAGTCTCTGTTTTATGAAGTTTTTAAAATCCGTGATGGCCTCGTCTATCTGCTTTAGACTCAACCCGTGTGCCCTAGCGTCTTCGAGTATCTGGTTTTTGCCTTCGCTTAGGCCTAAGTAATAGTCTTTTACTCGACTTCCGTTTGGATTCAATATTTTATCTAAGTGTATTTCCATGAAAGTTTTTTCAGGAAGTACTGATTCTATCGAATTTAAGGAGTGTGCCTCACTCACTAAATTCTCAAGAGTGACTGCAGCAAATAGCTGCCTTTCGTATTTTGGAAACTCGGTGTTTATGAATTCACAAGCCAATATCTGTTCAGCCGTCATGTTGATAAGTTTTGATTATTTATCTAACTGGGTGCAGCTTTTTAGTTACTCTAGTCAAAGGGCTTTGCCTTTATGAAGCTATCAACGAATGAGATATAGTTGGTCAACATGTCCTGGTGCGAACACTCCTTAAAGTAGAGATAAATTTCCTCCAAATCTTCAAGGTCATTGAATGAAAAGGCGTTGTGCATGAACTCAAACTTATATGAGACTGGGATCATTCCAAAAATGATGGCTTCATAGATCCTAGCCGGTATGAATTCTAAGTCGTTATACTTGTCCTTAGTGACATTTAGCATTATGTTAGACATCGCTAGCGAGTTAAAGATCCTGATTCGATCGTTCCTATCGATGTGTATGTTGAGCGCAGGATCAAGCACAGCCGTTGAATAGTCTCCGCGCTTACAGATCAAAGTCAAAGTGTCTTCGCCATCCTTCATTTCTTCTATTCTGTGAATGGCTTGAGCCAAGATCGCGTTCTTTTGATTGCCTTCCTTGTACTTTGAGGTATCAACATTTCCATAATACACTGAGTTTAGACCCTCACACTTCTTTTCCCAGTTTTTAACATTGGCCTCAACACAGTCAGTCAAGAAAGAGCCCGAAATTCCAGGAAAGTCTACTGATGGAATCACGATAGTTACTACTGCTCTGTATTTTTCAACGAATTTTTTGGAAAGAGAAAGATCGGTGTCAAGTATTATGATGTCTTCTTTCCCATAGCCATATTCTATTGCGTGTTGAATCAGGTTCTCAAAAAGCCTAGCGTCTCGCCATTTCCTGCCTAACGTAGACAGGTTTCTAAACCTGGCCTTTAGGAAAAGCTTATCGTATGTGTGGTTTGAAATGTTGGCAAATACTCGATGCACACTTATCAAGTACTCGCTTATCCTCATTTCAAAATATTCTTTAAATATCTTGGAGTGGTAAGAGTCTTCTGGGAAACCCGTGAGCTCTTTAGAGGATCCGATAGTCGGTAGGGCCGCGTCTGGATAATAGGTCAAAAAATCAAACTTTTCTTGATTGAAGTGACAAGCGATTGAATCGATGAGTCCCAACTGATATAACGAATGGCCTGGAGAATCGATTTCATGTAGATCAAGTAGACCAAAGTATGCATACAAGCTTTTCATATTTTATCATATTGGATTTTTATCTTGGGTTTTAGCCCAAGCTAGATACTTATTTAAGACTCCATCGGTAGGCTCAACATCAAGGTTTCCCTTTCTAAAGATCTCCCATGAATCCTGAGCGTATTTGCCGATTCCATATAGTTCTTTAGGCTCAGTCCAATCTAGTTCAACCCAGTCCTTTGAGAACCTTTGTATTGTCCTGGTGCGCCTGTTCTTAAAACCCAAATGAGCTATCACTTCCGCCATTTCTTCTGGGTCAGCTGCGATTGCGCTCTCAGGGTATGGATAGAGGTCAAAGAATCGATCCCTTACTCGATCCACCTGTTTTCTAGAAGTACAGTTCAACATAATACAGCAAATGAGCACCCTCCATGGATGCTCATTGTATATCTCTTGTAAAAGATTAAAAGGGCTCTTTAGGATCATCCTTATACGCAACAAAGTGAGTTATGTAATTCTTACCTTCCGCTACGTTTGGCAGCTTGCGAACTCGGTCAAAGTTTTCTTCCAGGATCTGCATGATCTCGTTAAATAAGTCGGTTCGGTGATCCTTTCCTTTTCTTAGGGCTCGTAAAGCATTAAAGTGCCACTCAACAACTATTAATCGAATCTGTGACCAGTCGGTTACTGCTTTGATTAGGTCGTATTCTGCCCCTTCTACATCCATCTTGATTGCAGTTGCTCCGCTCTCTCTAATCGCATCGTTTATGTTTATCGCAGGCACGCTTATGTTTTCGCGGCCTCTAATCTTTAAGATCGAGTGTTTTCCAGAATCTGTAGAAATAAAGAAGTCTATCTTTTTATCGTCAGTTGAACCTATTGCTTTTTGCACAACTTCACAACGATCCTCTACCGCATTCAGCTTAATGTTTTCTAGAGCAAAGGAAACGTTGTGCGGCAACGCCTCATAGGAAACTATTTTTTTTATTTTAGAAAACTGTTTTGCCATTCTTATCGCAAAAAATCCCATGTGTCCGCCGATGTCTAACCACGTGTCTTCCCGGTTCAGCATAAAGTTTACGTCAAGCGGCTCTCCCATGCTCTTAGAGACAAAGGGTTTGATGTATTCTCCGCTGTTTGGTCCACGGGAAACATTTGTACCCACGTTGTAAATTACTTCGTTAAGCCCGCGACGAACCCAAAACTGGAAGTCCCCATATCGGGTCTTCCAGTCAATGAGTTCAAGCTGATCAAATTTTTTTGCAGTATTAAAATCTATTCGAGTATCCATCAAGATGACAGTTTTACTTATTATACTGCTTGAGCCCTTTGAGTTTCGTTTTTAGATTTTAATTTTGTGATAACTAGCTTGTTTCCTTTCTTAGAAGTAGTAACAGAAAGCCCGTTTCTCTTAGTAAAGTATGAGATGCTTGCCCTTAAGTTGCAAAACTCTCGACTTGTCTGTACTCCATCGACTTCAAAGAAGTTTCCAACTTTCATTTTCTTAAGGTTTTCTTGAATTTTGCTGGAGATTGTATTATCCACAGTCTTCATGCTTTTTTGGATAGGGCCCACCATGATTTTACTAACTACTGGAGCATCTCCTCCAATCGAAACTTTTGAAATTTTGTTTTTCATTTTAAATAATTTTAAATTTTAGATTAAAATACTAAATATCTTAAAAGATTAAAATAAAAAGACAAAAAAATAAATGGGTACTAGAAATAGCACCCATTCTTCGACTTTAAAATTATCGCTTAGTTATATGTTTTTCTTTATTATGTCCAAACCGACGTAGTCCTGCTTTAAAGCATTTAGTGTTGTTTCGATAGACTCTTTGATTTTCTCTAGTTTTTTGACAGCGTCTGCCTCTATGTCAGGGTTGTGTATTGCAGCCTGTAGCTTATCTAGGGTAACTTGTAACTTACTAACGTCTCCTAATATGTCTTTTTTCTTTTGTTCTATGTGTTTGTATTTTTCAACCTTTTCATCGATTTTTGTCTTAAATATAGGGCTGATGTCGTAATTAAACTTTTGGGCAAAAAACTCGTACATTTGATACTCGTCCATTTTTTTCCAATTATGTTCTACTGCGTTTAGTTTTTCACAAACAAAGTATTCGTTGTTTATTTTAAACACTTGAGCCTCAATCAAGGTATGGTCGTTAGTCACCTCTTTGATGAAATCAAAGTTAAAGATGTTCTCTGTGTTTTCTAATAAGTTTTTTAGTCTCTGCTTAGTATCAGCGGTCTCTAACGAAATTGCCTCATTTAGGCTGATCTCAGTTTCTGAATCGACTAGATTGCCGTTTAAATAAAGATCAATTGAGTTTTTCTCGTTTACTGCAAGCCTTAGGTTGAAGTTTCTTATTGAATTTGATTCTACACCAGTCCCATCCACGTTTTTCCTAAAACCTAAAGTAGCAAAAGCCTCGGCCACTCTATAAAATCTGGGAAACTTTTCCTTAACGTATTCTGGCTTGACTTCGGCTATCTTTATTTTTTCGTTGATGCATATCTTAGCCTCCTTTCCAGTCAAAGATTTAGACTCTCTAACCGATATAAAACGATCGTTTGCATAGACAATAAAACCGTCTTTTGCTTGAGTTGCAGGCGCAATTAGGTTGCTGACTGCAGTAGTTGAAGTTCCTTCGCCTAAAGTAAAATAACCCTCTTTCTTAGACTCTACCAGCCTTAGATCGTTTACCAGTTGGTTTAATATTGGAATAGTCGTGCCGTATTTTAATTTAAGGACGTCTGAAGTATAAGACTCGCGAATCAGCATCCGCTTTAGGTCTGAGCTGACGTTTCTATACTGGTCGTTAGGCATAGAATCCATGCGATAGATTGCATTCAAAATCAAGAGCTGACTCTGACTTTCCTTTAGATATTTTGAAATTACTCTCATGTGTTTCTTTGCAGTATTGTCGTACTGATGAGAAGACAAAAGATTAACAAAGGACTCACATAAAATAAAGTCAGGAGTTCCTTGAGCTAAGTAACTTTCAAAGAGTTCTAGCTTGGATAAAACTATGGGGTTTTTACCCAACTCAGAAGATTTTAACTCGGATATTCTTGAAGAGAGACCGATCTTTTTAGCTATTTTGGAGATCCTGGTTTCTGGAGTAGACTCAAACTTTGAAAACTGTTCAACTATTGCAGATAGCCTGGGAGACTTTGTGGTTTTTGCCAAGGTCTTTACTCCTTCTTTCAGCTTATCATATATTGCTACCTGGTGTTCACCTAGAGCTATTGACTTGTCGGTAGATTCAACCAACATTTTTACTAAAGGGTTCTTGCCTAGTTTTTGGTCAGATCTTAATGAGTTAAGTAGCTGGTTTATGAAACCTTTCATTTCTTACTATTATTTTTATTATTTATCTTTTTTATGCTATGCGAATTCACTCTAGAATGTAATGATTAGAATTTGTCCAAAGGTTAATTCATCGGTGAGTAAATTATTTGCTTTTCTAATTGAATCTACTGAAACTCCGTATTTTTTTGCAACATCAGCTAGTGTAGATATTTTAGAGTCAACAGTGACAGTTATTTGTTTTTTACTAGTATTAGAAGCAGGTTGTGTTGTTAAAGGGACTAGGTTTTTAACAGTTGCTAAGATTGATTTTGCAGAAGCTATTCCAAACCTATTAACTGTCGGTGCAAAACCAGTTTCTTTTATTGGAGATATGGCATTTGCTGAGTCCTTTTCAGACTGGGTTACCTGCATAGCTTTTTCTTCATTTATCTTATCCAATATGCCTTGAAGGCTGTCTTCCCTATTAGACTCTGCAATTATGTCTTTTATTGCAGAATCGACGTCTGCTTGTTCAATGGTTTTTCTCCATTCTCCGGAGTAAATAAATGTCTCCTTTCCATTTTGTGAAGTAGCAGTTAAGTACATCGTTCTGTTTTTTGAACTTATAATCGTCTCGCTGTCTTTCCTAGAAACATTAAAGGCAAGAACGCCGGTCGAGAGATTTTCTAATTGAGCGTCTTTGCTGTTCTGTATGGAAAGCTTACCTGTGCTTGTTTCAAAGACTATATTATAGATCGATGCGTTTACGTTTAGGTCAAGAGGTATCAGTTTGCTTGAAGTGCTTGGAGAGTTTTTAGTATAGACTTTAAATATTAAAAGATTATCAAAGGGTGAGAGAATAAACCTCAATCTGCCTGGTCCAAATATTACCTCTTCGACCTTGTCTGTAGAGTTTACCAAGCTATTTGTTTGAGAAACCGAAATGTTGTTGTTATTAAAAAAGATGGGAACGTATTCTGTTCTGATCACTTCAGTCACTGTCCCAGTCCCTGTGGCTTGAGAAGAGGGTTGAGTAGGATTTGAAACAGGCTCCGGAACTATAAACAAGGACGTCGCCTCAAAATTATTCTTCAGTATCTTATTGTAGACGGTTTGAGAGCCGGGCTTGTCTAGGATCGGTAGAACGTTAAGCTTTCTACCGTATTTTTTTGGAGAAGTTAGGTTGAATGACGCTTCTCTTATTATCTGCTCCCCATTTCTACGATTAGTCAATCTGCTTATCAAATCGATTGACATGCTCACGGCTTGACCTGCGTTCTTTAATACTGGCCTAAATATGTTGGGCTCATCAAAGCTGTCCTCCTGGAAAAAAACCTGCCTAGAAGTATTGATGAATGTGCTGCCAAGCTGTTCAAAAATACTAAGTTGATGAATTATTATCCAGTCGTCTGCTGGATTTCTTCGATTTAATATAGAGATCAGTTCTTCTGGAAAGCCTAAATTAAAGGTCAAGTAGAACTCTATGTAATCGCCGACTGCTGACTCGTTTACGTATGCTCCGACATTGTCAAACTCGTTGCTTTGGGATACAGTAGCCGTATAAAACTCTGAAACCTCATACGAATCGTAGTCTGTTGATGTTCCAGTAAATATAGTTTTCTTTTTGGTGCAAGCCGCAAGGCCCACTTCGATTGGGTTATTGTAAATAAAGCCAGTAGAGCCGTTTACGGTAGGCGTGATGGCCGCAACAAACGTGTTTGCAGGAACTGCCGCTATTTTGTAATCCTCGTTTATGTTCTTTATTGAAGGAACCATTATGTCTATGTAGCGGTCGTACAAGGCATTAGCAATAAATAGCGGTTTAGCGTTGAAGACTATCAGCTCAGCAATGGTTTCGGGCGCTAGCAGTATGTTTGCAAACTGGTTCTTCTTACCGCTGTTCTCAGTGTGAGACACGCTTAATATCAAGGCAACGAACTGGTCAAAATCGAAACCAGTAACGAAGTGGAACCTTACTTTATCCATCACCACATTAAAACCCGTCACCGACGTGACCACCAGTTCAGGGTCGTACACTAAGTAATCCGGTATCTTTTCGCTGTCTAAATAAGCATAGTTATTGTTTCCTATTGGAGAAACGGTCAGGTCCTTTATGTTTTTAGTGGTGTTATACGAAGAATCGTCATTAAATATCTGACGAGATTCGGTTTTCAGGTTTTCGATTAAGAAGAAGTCATCCGTATAGTAGTTGGAGGAGCCTAGAGGCTCTGCCATGTATTCTGCCATACAGTATGCCGTGAGGTTTACAAATCTGCTTTGTGCCATTTTATTTCTTCTTTAAGGATTTTATCTTGTAGTAGTAGCCTATTCCTACTTGTGATTGGGAATTAGCGCTAACTATTATGTTGTGCGAGTCAAACAAGTTTAGCCCTATGCCTATTCCTATAGAATTAAAGGAAGGATTAATGATAGAGTGATTGTACATTCCACCAACCAACCACTGTATTTTTCTAGGAACAGTGGGTACGTATTTTTCAGGAGGCAGGCTGTTGACTGTTAGAGAGTCCACCTTTAGCCATTCTGGTCCAACTATTCTGTGTTTCCAAAGGCCCCTAGCGTCTTCAGTCACCACTATTTTAATGGGCAACTTTCCAAAGGTAAACTCTCCGCTATATCTGGCTGTGTTTCGATTGATCCAACCATCCCAAAAAACAAAAGGCTCTTCTTTAGATGGATACCTTAGTGCCACATTGATTTTGTTTGTATCTATCCCGTCTATGCTGCCGAATCCCTCAGTTATCTTTGAATCCAGCGAAACTATCGAGTTGGTTATGCTAAGAAGCCTTTCGTTTTGGCCTTTAATGATGTCGTACAACTCCCTATTCTGCTCTTTGAGTTGACCCTTAAGGTCCTTCTCAGAGTTGTAATAGTTTACAAGCTTAGCGTACCTGCCGTCTGCCTCCTTCACCAAAACGTCGGCCGCTATTATAGATTTCTTGAGCTCTTCAGTTTCTTTTAAAGCCGCGTTTTGAGAAAGCCTGACTTGCCATGCCAAAAATATGATTATCACTAGGGCAATAAGTATGAATAATTTATAGAATAAGTCCTTTTTCATTTTCTTTGATTATTTCTAAGATTTCGTTAGGGCCTAGCGTTTTACCTAATCTATTCTCTAGTTTATTTATTATTTCTCTCTCCTCATCTCTAGCTTTATTAAGAACCTCGCTCAGCCCTTTGCGTGAATTTTCTAGATTAACTAGCTCTGAAGAAATTTCTGCCAGGGCAGCATGCACCTGTGAATATACGTTTGTTAAATGTTTTAATCTTTCTATTTCTTCTTTCATTATCTTAACGTTCTTTTATTATTACTTCTAGCGGCCCAGTGAGCGCCAGCTCTATCTTTTTTAATCTTTTTTCAATAGAGGAAAGGTCGGTTGACGAACTGCTTTGGGGAGGCTGCTCACTTTTTGGTGTTGCTCCTTCAGTAGGCGAAGCAGTCGGCCCGCTCTCAGTCAAAGTAGGGGATTGTGGAGTAACGGCCTGAGTCTGGGCAGGCAGAGCTTGCTGCTGGGCAGGTGGGGTCTCTACCTTGGCTGGAATTTGGGTTTCTTCTACCGCTGGCCTAGTCTTTTCAACGGTCGTCTCAACCGTCGGCGAGGCGGTTGTGGTGGAGACAGAGTTATTAGTTGGGCCCCCAAAGCTGGTCTCAGTCTTTGTGTTCTCAATCTTTGTGGGAGAAGAGGTCAAGTTTAGTTGGCTTGCTCCAGTAAACTCCTTTTCCTTTTCTTTTTTTGAGAATGCCTTGCTTATTGTGTTGATCGGCAGTATCTGGTTTAGCTTATATTTTGCTACTTCGAGAGCGTCCTTTGATTTTTCTCCAAGGTTTCCAATAAAAGGAGAAAGCGCCTTGCCTGCAGCAGAGAGTACCTTCTTGAAGAGACCGGGTTTCTTTTTTTCAGAGTCGATTGATGAAATAGTATTTATTGTGTTGTTCACAACGTTTGATTCTGTAGAGATAGAGGTTTGGCTGGTCGAGGCGGGTCCGCCGAGTGTTTGGCTGGTCGAGGTGGGTCCGCTAATGCTTTGAGAATTTATATTAGACGAAGAGACGTTTTTATTTTCACTCAACGTAGTGCTGGTTTGTTCTACTATCGGAGAAGGGGCAGGAACAGGCTTAGGAGTCTCCTCTTCTTTTGAAAGGTTTATGCTGGACGCTGTTGGCTCTGTTGTTGCTTGCGTAGGTTCTAACGGTTGAGTAAGGACGGGTGCAGGTTCAATTTTAGGCTTAGCTTCCTGCTCATTTTTTTCTAAATTTAGGTTTATTGAGGTTCCTGCTACAGCAGGCTGCTCCGATTTTACTAATTCTGGCTTTTTTTCAACAACGGTCGACTCTTCCACAGTAGTCTTCTCCCCGGCCGGCTTCTCTACCTTTTGTGGAGGGTTTATGTTTGCTTGATCGGTCTGAGCAGCCGCTTCGGGCTTTTCTTTTACTGGCTCGTTTATTGGAGACTCGGACTTGGTTTCTTCTTCTTTATTACTAAAGGCGGTGCCTGCTTCAAATTTCTCCTTTAGTAATTCATAAGCCTGCATGCTAGAGTTCACCCCTATTGGGCCTTCAGCTCCCTTTAATTCAACGATAAAATCGTCAGAGTAGCTCTCATAGCTTTCAAATATCTTTTTGAATAACGTCTCCTTTTGAAGCCCTATAGCAAGATAGCTAGAACTCGCAAGTTTCAATATTGCGTTTTCTAATAGGTTTAGGTGGTCCTCCGGCTTACGAGCAGCAAAGGACTCAGAATCAGCTAAGCTTTTCTTGTTTGTTTCGACGCGGTTGGCTGAGTTTTTCATCTTGCTCAGCTCTTTGACCAGCTCAGTCATCGTGTCTCCATACTGAAAGAGGGCACTATAGTTAGGGTTTACTGAAACGCCGTCTGTCGCAATAAGATCTCCTCCAGGCTTAGGGAATACTGATAGAAACTTGTCCTCTATTCCAAGCTTATTGGCCTCACGCTTAGTAGATTCCCAAAACTCGGTAGCGGCAGTTAACTTTTCTTCTGACTTTTTAAGACGCTCCTTTGCTTTATCTACACCCTCTTTAGCCTTTTGGCCGTATAGCGCTACGTATGCTGCCAGTTTTTCGCTCACCAGTTATGAATTTTTATTATTTATTTAAGCTTTAAGTGATCTGGTAAATTTACTTTTACTGGACCAGTTGGGACGGTCGGTACGAAGTCAGGGCTGATCGCCCCGTTTTCCTCCTCAATTTCTTTGTTTACTATGTTGAGGATCAGAGAGTATTCGTTATAGTCTAAGTTGTATAGTGTTTCAAAACTTTGGTTAAGCTTCACTGCTAATCGAGTATTCAACTCAAATAAGTTCATCAAGTCCAGCTGAAATAATGAAAATATCTTTGACAGTGAAGCTTCCGGCCAAAAAAATGTGGCTCTCCGTAATGTTACCGCACTTTTCACACCTACAGCCCGCTCGGTTAAGGCTAGCGTTTTTTAAAGAGTTTGTAAACTTGTGAATAAAAACAAACTTGTTTTCTGACCAGCCGTGCGACCCTATCTTTAGTCCGCTAAGGTATGACTGATCGCAAGTCCTCCAGTTTTCTATCAAGTATGGAGCAAACTCATAAAAAGCATCGTCTATTTCAACGCCTTGAGAAATCTCAGTATTTTTTCTCTGGCGAATCTTTGTGTCTACTCCAAAGCTTGGTAGATATATTCTGATGGTTTCTTGAAGCTTTTCAGAAACAATCTTAAAACATTTTTCTTCTTTGGAATACCACTTTAAAAGTTCAGGTGGACACTCGAAGCCTTTCAGGTTTTGGCTGCCTACTTGTATCTTATTTACGTGCCCACAGCGCTCGTTAGTGCATTTAATGTTTGCCCAAAGCTTGTTTTCCTGGTTTGGAAAAGTCAACTCGTATATCCTAAAGAGTATGTGATACCTGTCTACTTCTAAAAAATCATTAAAGTTGAGAGGGCGCCCTCCTTTTGCGTTGAACTTTGTACAAGCATTGAGCACGAAGTTTATCTTTTCCCTGACGTCGATTGGATCATTTTCGTCTATGGTAGACCAGTGACGTATTTCTTTGGTTTTTGCGGGCCTTAGCAGGAGTTCGGCCTCCTCCGGATAAAACATCCCTAGTGAAGGTAGTCCCCTAAGGTCCAATATCTTCCAGGAGGACTCTGCTGCACCGGAAAGCTCAGTTAATTCTGAATATTTTTCAATGACTCCTAGGTTTTTAGGTTTTTCTTCTATTGTTTCTTTGTCTGGCTTTAATTGGTTGATGCCGTTTGTTGCATCCACCTGATTGAGAAAAAGCGCAGCTTCTTCTTCGTTGATTCCTTCGGTCATAATGGGGTTCTTTTTTATTATTATATTAAAAAAAATAGAATAGTTCTAAGAATTGACGAATTGGAAAAAGTTCATTGCTCTGCCCTCGTAGATTCTTTCGATGGTATCGACATAAACTTCGGTAATCTTTAAGGTTTTTGGATCCCGTATCCAGGCACGAACGTTTCCGTTTTTGTAGTTTGGAGCAAGCCTATGGAGCCTGCCAGTAATAGTTCTATACTTTCCGTTTCTTTGAGAGTTTACCACCAAGCCGCGAATCCTGTCTCCAGGCTTGAAAAAGGTTCTTAACGTTCCGATCTTTATGTCGAAAGGAGTAAATCCAGGATCCCCTTTTACTGACATGTCGGTCAGCGGAGACTGTTTTACCGAAACTCCAGGAGTAAACTGACTTCGACCTGTAGTAAAGTTGAAATCTCCCTTTGTTCCATAAAACGGCAGCCCCCTAGAAAAGTCCCTCTGACCTAATGCGCCAGGCATGCCCATATTTTCATTTAGTCTACTCATTACCAAGCAAGAGGGAGGACCCTTTTCTTATAACCGACTACTGTATATCCCCCGACCGGATCGACTGGGTCACCGATCGAATCGCAAAATAGGAATTTTCTAAGGTACACGTGAATCACTGGATGATTGTTGAAGTATGCGATAGGATAAATGGGAGCGTCGTTATCTTGGTTGTCCACTCCCCATATTTTTATGTGGGTGACTCCTGCATCTACTGAGGAGAGGTCCACGAACTCTAACTTAAATACTGGCCCTCTTGAGAAACCGTACTGTTGGTTCTCACCTATTTGCCAGTATCCAACAGTAGTCGGTTCTGTGGTTGGACGTCTTTTATCTGTGCTAACAAAGGTAGGAGAATATACCGTATCGTTTATCAGTGTGATTAGTTCAGTGCCGCTTTCTAACATTTTGTTTAAATTTTTTAGTCTGCTTTTCCAAATAGTACTAGTGCAGAGACCTTAATGATGTAATCCAAATTAGGGTTTATTATCTCTATTTTATTTATTAAATCTTCTGGATCGTTTGATTTAGGATTAGTAAACATTATGAATAAGTTGTGGAGCGGGTATTCTAGGGACTGCATATCGCTTGCTCTTTCTATAGATATTTTTACTGACTTTTTGCTCAACTTGATTTCCTCAGAATTGTTATCGTAAGTTGGATAAGTTATTTTTATCAAAACTCCTCTAGCGTATGCTTTACCGCTCTCTAGCACTTGGCTTGGTGAATTTATTATCACGCTGTTATCAAAGACGGTTAAGGTACCTCCGCCTACCTCTAAGTTAAGGCCTACGCAGCTATATCCATCTGTTGCCAAGGTTATGTCGCCGATACAAAACTCTTCCTGGATGTCCTTCTTGTCTACTATCTTAAAACACTTGTCGTTGAATAGTTGAAGATATGGCTGGTTTTCATAACCTCCACAGCAATCACAGATGTCGTTTAGATTAGGAATAGCCATTTAGTATTATTTTTTGTGCTCTATTTTTTTTATTTATCTCGAGTTACGATTACCAAACCGTTTCATCTTATCGCTTAGCGCAGCAGGCTTCTTTGCTGGCTTAGATAGGTTTTTTACTCTTTGGCTCTGCTCAATCGCAGGCTCTATATTCGAGGAAAAGTTGTGGGAGTCGTCTAAGTTAGAGTTGGGCTCTACCGCAGGCTCCTCATTAAGGTAAATGCTGTTCGTTATGCCTTCGTCTTCTTCTCTGTGTTCATCGGGTGGGTCGATTGCCTCTTCTCTAGATTCCTCTTCCTCCAAAATGACCTCAGAAGGAAAAGATGTTTCCTTAGCTTCGCCGTCATACTTTATAAAGAAGTGTAAACAGGTTAGCGAAATTAAAGGAAGCAGGCCCCCTTCTAGGAGAGCAAGGACTCTTTTTTGAGCAATAGGGTCAGCAACATTGATCCCCATTGAATCCATGACAGGTAGGGTAAGCTCCATCCACTGTTTGAAAAGCCTAGAGGATTCGTTTATTTCTGTATAGCTAAAATAAATGTTACCTATAAACTGGATAAAGGTAACTATTATGAATACGAACCATACTGAAAAACCCTTAACTTTTACTGAGGCGGCTGCGATTGCAGACATCGCTGCAATTTCAATCGCGATCGACAGGTAAACTGCCCAGCTTATTGGATTCGATAAACCGTACCAGCGTATTACGTGAGAGATGGAGACAGCAGCAACCGAGATTATGGGAATCAAAAATGCTAGCTTGATGATAGAGCGCTGATTGTCGCTAAACCATTTAGTCATTTTCTTCTATCTTGTTTTTTATGTCCGATAGGCTGCTTTTGCCTTTGTCCAAGTCTCCCTCATAGATCAAGTAATTGAACATCGTTCTTTCCATTTCGTCTCTGACTTCTTTTTTAGTGGCAACCACCCTTCTTAAGGAGTCTAGAAGAAGCTGTGTTTTTTGTGAGTTTTCAGAGTATTTTTTTTCAAGGTCTGAGACCTTAGAATAAGTACATCCCTTTGCTAAGTACAGGAACAACAAAGAAAAAGTGCTCACTTTCCAAGCGTGAGTCTTAAGTAGTTCTAACCAATTTTTCATAACTGTTTATTTTTTTTATTTATCTTAAATGCTAAGAATTAGTAAAATTAGTGTTATAGACAGAGCTATCACAGAAAAATAAGAGACTGCCCAGAATATTTCTTTCGTTTTAAGATTTTTATCATCGAATTTTATCTGCAACACATATCCGTAGAAGTCATCGTTGTGTACCCTATCGTAATCGACAGTTATGACATCGAGTATTCCCTCTTTGGTCAAGAATTCATTGTATTTTAACATTTTCTCAGAAATCATCTTGAGTTCTACTGATTCCTGTGAAGTATCAGAGTACAACAAAAGTTCAGGGTTCAAGTTTATTCCTAAATAGAGGTTTGCTTTTTCGTCCACCTTAAGGCCTATTTCTTCAAGCTTTCCTAAATCATTCAATTCATATATGATTTTCCTGTATTTTTTTAGTTTTTTAAGCTCATTTAGGTTACTTTTAAGAGATTTAATCACCCATACTGGATTTATCTTTTTTAACATCATAGTATTGCTTTTATTTTTTCTTCAAAGTGAGGATTTTTCTTAAGAATGACGGTTTTTAGATCATATCGAATCTTTCTAAGCTTGGTCTTTACTGTGTTTTCGTTCATCTCATACTTGACGGCAATGTCTTTTACTTTTTCATTCCTTATCATCTTGTCTACTGCGATCCCTTTAAGCAAAGGATCCGGTATTTCATGGATCTCATTAACTGTAGTGGTATAGATCATATCAAGGTCTCCGTGGCTAACCTGAGCCTCTTCGAACTCGTCTGGGCGCTCTATCTTGTGCTGGACTAACTCTATATCACAGTGAGAATTCTTTTTTAAGTGATATAAGTAGAACAAGGTTTCGTTTCTAGCTATGGTGTATATCCAAGTAGTAAACCTTCCTTTTTGATAGTTGAATTGACAAATGTTTTTAAATATCTTCTTCAAGGTCCACTGTAATGCCTCCTCAGTATCTAGGTCATTTTTACAGAATTTCCAAATAAAATATTTAAGCTTTGGATATATCAGTTTTACTAGCTCGTTCCTATCGGCTTCCTTTACGTCATCCGATAACATTTTTTCAGAGAGTTCTTGTATTCTTTCATTGTTTTTAGCGTTAGTTTGTTCATTCATACTAGTTTAATTCCATTTTTTTACTTCTTATTGAGCTGATTATGCTAACGCATTTTGCACACTTTTCATACTCTTCACTCTCTTCATAAAAAGCAATTGCTTTTTCCAAACCGCTTATAAATTTATCTTGAGAAAGATTGATAGTATAGAGATCGTCGTTTATGTTGATTTTCACTATCGTTGCATCTGTATTTTGTAGGTTTTGATAAGACTCCTCGATCGATGCGATTAGGTTTTCATATATTGCTCTCTTGTGTAGGTTAAAAACTTCGTCGAGAGTTATGTCTCCTTGGAACTTTAGCGTCTTCATAATTTATTTTTTATTATGATAATTATACAAAATAGTCCTAATTTTTAAAAAATTTTGAGTTAATTTTTTTGATCTTGTCCAGTGCCTCCAGGTTAAAAACGTTTGGAACATTTGCGTTATTGTTCTCTGCGCCATTTGTTGGAGCGTTTACTTCCCTTAACGTATCGTAATCATAAAGGGGCTTGGCTGAACCCGTTCTAAATAAGCTAAATATCTTTTCTTCTACTTCTTTTCTATATTCTTCGCTCGTTGCTTCATAGGTTGCAATGGATATGTCCCACATTTGAGAAGACTCAAAGGCTGGTGCAAGGTTGACGCTAGTCATTGCAAGGTCATCGTTTCCATTCTGTCCCCTGTAGGTTCCACCTTTAGATCTTCCAAAGGACATGAGTTCAGCAACTGTGAGATAGTCGTTAGGTACTATCTTTATCACTTCTACTAGGTATTTAAACCTTTCGCAGTACTTTATCTTGTTAGTCGGCCCTAGCCTTATTCCAGGCTTAGGGTGTACTGCCATCTCGGTGTGCTTGGTGTGTATTAGCTGAGAAGACCAATACTCCTCGTTATCGCTTAACCTGTTTTTTATTATTTCTCCTTTGTGATTCATTTCTAAGACGATCCTGACTTTTTCTGGATTAAAAAGCTCGTACGTTATGAATTCGACGGCGGCCGCGAACTGATTGATATCTATTTCGTTAGACCTAAAGGTTGCCACTTGAACTAAAGAGACGGTATCGACTTCTCCACGAATCGCCTCTCTCTTTTTCAAGAGCTCCTTCACCGGTAGGGCGACGGCTTTAAATATGTTAAGGACCGAGTAGTCGCCACCGACTCCGTCTGCAGTATCTATCGAAAATAGGTAGAACGCGGGGTCGTTTTTGTAGTCGAAAAGTTGCAAACGCTTAGCATAGCTTGGGTGTACTGTAAAATACTCGTTTATCCATTGCTTGTCCTCAGTCAACATAAAGGACGTGTTTACATAATTTGCTTTTATTCCGTAAAGTCTCTTTAGCTCATTGGAGTTGAGCAGCAGCTGGTCTGATGAAAAGAACTGAAGCCCATATTCTTGATTGAAGTCTTCCACCGATCCCATGTTGGCAATTACCTTCTGTTTCCAGTCCTCGTCTCTGCCTTTTACTTGCCACCAGTCTACCCTTAAGGGAACGTACTCGCTTATTCCAGCAATCGCGTCATTCCATATCTCGTAAAACTTGTTCCTACCGTTTGGGGTGGATGTGATGATTACTTTTGCATTGGGATCTGCCGTGATCGTGGGCAGGATCGCACGATAAAAATCGTCTAGGTTTGCCTCATTGATGTGGGCAAACTCATCGATATAGAGAAGATTTACGGTTAGTCCGATACCGGATTTTTTAGTGGTAGTTCTACCTACTACTCGACTATCGTTATCGAACTTAATGTTTCCTGAGTTTATGTGCTTTATTCCGGGTTTCATAAAAAACGGAAGGCCGTCTAGGCAGATCCTAAACTTGTCTAAAAGCTCTCTAGTCGTAGTAAAGTTGTCTGCCACGATCAATGCAGTCTTTTCTGAATGAAAGAGTAAAAACCAGAGGATGAATATAGCCGATGTTACTGACTTACCAGTCTGTCTGCTTGCCATTAGGATGTTATACTTGTTTCTCTTGAATGAGGCTAAGATCTCTTCCTGAAAGTCCCTAAGCCCTTGTGTGTCTTTAATAAACTTGACTCCCTCCTCGGTCTGAATCTTACAATAGTTGACTGCAAAATAGATTAGGTCGTTTTTGCATCTTTTCATTTCCTCCCATTCTTCTGGCGTGTATTCAAAAGGAAGGTTTGACCTCTTTAAAGAAATGTCATTGTCTTTAAAAGGAGAGTTGTGAATCCCCTTTATGTCAAAGCCTTCGTTCTCGATCTCATCAAAGAGCTTATTGATGCGAACGGTCGTCCAAACTGATGAACTCGTGTCCTCATCTCCTCCAGAAATGGAAGACATCTTTCTTGAGGTAAATGCGCCCCTATTTGAAATTATGTCTTTCATTAAGCTATAGTATTTCGTTAAGGTCTATAAAGTCAGAGTCTCGGTCCTCGTCCTCTATTTGAATGTTTTTCTCTCTCATCAACTCAGACTTCTTTTTAGGATCTACTAGTTCTCCGGTAGAAGCGGGTTCTTCTGGGTTCACAGGCTCGTTAGGAAGGCTCTTTATCATGTTTTTAGTACCGACTGTTATGAAAAACTGACCCTCTTCTGAGCTAGACACCACCTGATGAGAGTCTGGATTTGCAGGAGTATCGCTGTTTAGCTTTTTGTATGTTTCCTCTAGAAACAGTATGTAATTTGCCTGCATCTTTGTTATTGTTGCCATCTTGTCTTGAAGCTGGCCCATCACTTCAATAAGCCTAGGGTGAGTGTTTCCTGAAGTTATCTCTTCCATGACCTTGATTATAGTTATCTTTATAGTCTTTAATTGAAAGAAAAGGTTGGAAATATTGATAGTATCAAGTTCCTTTTTGTGTTTTGCATAGTCGTTTTCTTCAAAAAGTCCTAGGTCTACGTAATTTTTAAATAACGAATCTGTGATCTGTCTAGCCTTATTGGTGAACTGGTTGCTTATTTCTTCAAAATCGTATGGGCTCTCCCTTTTGGTTTGTTCTGAAACTATGTTGTCTACTACAAACTCAGAATGGTCTTCTTGGCTCAATGCACCAAGCAGGCTGCTTATCTCATTCTTTAGGTGATGTCGGTCTTCTCGACTTATTCCTCCCCCTTTTTTAGCCATGTTTTTATCTTATTTTATTCTCGTATTTGTCTAGAGCAGGGTTGGCAAATATCTTTATCTGTTTCACTGATTCTACCCACTCGTACACTACTTTATCCATTTGTGATATGAAGTAGTCTAGGTTTTGATTAACACCAAACATGTAAGAAGATATAGAGTTCTTCATTATCTTGTCCTTATAGTCGTAGCCAACGTTTAATCTTTGCTCTTTTCTAGCATAGACTGCCCTAAATATACTGTTTTTTACCATATTAAGCCTCCCGTCTTCCTATTATTTCTTTTATCTGTATGTTGACTGGTCCTAACGAATCGTTAGTCAATCCAGTAGAGTAAGAATTTCCATACCTGTCTGAAAAACCTCCACGCACCAAGGGAAGTTCTCCTTCAGATATTATGATATCGTTGAACTCGTCAACTCCAATGTCCTTGGCATTCGGATTAGAGATCTTAGAAATCTCGTTTTTCTTACAGATTATCGTTATCGAGACAGAGTCTACTCCATTAACCTCTTCAATTATCTTGATAAGATCGCTTTTAGGTATTCGGTTTCGCCGAGTCGTCTGTATAAAAAAGTTCGCAATACTATTAAATATGTCTCTTTTGATTATCTCTATCGTAACATCGTCATACACTATGATAGAAACGTTAATCACGTATTCGCTTGCAACCGGATCGACTATTTGGATATCTGTGGAGATCAACTTGCTTCCAGACTTTTCTATGTATTGCAAAAGAGAGTTCTTTTGAAAGGTACTCATGATAAATTTATCTATGTTTGCGTTGTAGTAATCTTGGGGATTAGTAAAGGTTTTTCTTATGTCAGGCACCAAAAAAAGGTTTAAGATACGACTGTCAGATTCGTTCACGTATACTTGAATTATGGAAAAGAGCTTTAGTTTTCTAAGAGCAGTCTCATAGTGGTCCACGTTTACTAGAGCAAAGCTTTTGGACTGTCTTGGTGCAATGAGCTTAGTGAGCCTCGAATCTTCTGGATTTACTCCAAAGAAAGGCGGGTTTGTGGTAGATATCTCTAAGTATTCGTTGAGGTCTATCTCTTCTCCAAGTAGGCTAAAGCCGGTGTCTGCAAACTCAAATTTTACTGACCTTGGGTCGTCTGTCCTAATGTTTCCAAGCACGCCGTCGTTTATGATGTATTCTACAACGATCTCTGCACCCTTTTGTGGAATTTTTCCATAGTTATAGTTACCAAAGTAAATATCAAGCCCGCTAGTTATTCCTGTCCTAGCAATAAAAGCGGGCTCGTTTCTTGGCATATCTAGGATCGATTCGTACTTTTTCCACTTTTCTCCGTTTACGTATACGCTCACATAGAAGTTGTCTATGTGAAAGTTTTGAGGACTGCCTATTGAAAAACTGGTCATGGGCAGTCCAGTCCCAGTGACCGTCTGTTTTTCGACTGTGCCTTGTCGTATTGCTAGCTTTAACCCATTGCTCGTTCCGTTAAAATTAAACTTAACTTCGTCTTGAGGAAGGTCGATCACATAAGGCAGACCGTTGTTTAGGCAGCGTATTTTAGTAAGGTTAGGAATTATTACAAGATCAGAGGGAAAATCAGTATCTCCACTTAATATCGAAAGGCCTATCTCTCCAGTGGCAGAGACTGATCTGCTGGGGTTGTGACCGGCCAGGGCAGCCAAAGAATAGATTGAAGTAAGCCTAGATGCCTCGTTTATGTTGAGCTCAGTTATCGAATCTTCGATATAATAAAATATCAACTGGGTAAGGTTTTCAGTAACCAATAGCAACTGGCCAAAAGGCGAGGCCGTCGTGAACACGTTTCTGCTTTGAGCAAACCTAGTTGTCAAAGTAGTTATGGTCTGGCCTAATATGTCTTGAATATAGGTAGAAAGCCTATTAAGCACTTTAAAATTATCAGTAGCACTCGCCATCTATTATGTAATTTATTTTATTTATCCTTCTTATAAAAGAGCAAAACTATAACTTTTAATACTCTAATTTAACTAAAGTTAGATAAATAAATCAAAGATCTTTTCATGTTTAAGTCACTAGATAGTAAAAACATATACGAGAGCACTAAACTCTCGTTTAATTTTGATTTCTTTTCTCCTCTCTCCAGAAAAGAAACTGCCTCAAAGTTGGCAAAAGCGCTAGGCGTGAAGGTGATTTGGTCAAACTCCATGACCAAAGCATACGAGTCTAGTGCCAATCAATTTAAACTGGAGCCTACCTATTCTAAGGGTTATAAAGAGCTCTCTTTTTCTACTAAGTTTCTTCCTTATCAAGAAGGAATCCACCTCTTTTTAAAAGCAATGAACGTAATAGACGAGATAGGTTTTACTAATGAGAGGTGCGGAGTAAAGACTTCAATAATGATGAACGAAAAAAGCCTAGGCACGGCCTCAGGAATAGACAAGCTGAATCGCTTGAAATACTTGATAGGATTAAACGAAAGGCAGATATTCGAATGGTGGCCACAGTCAGAAAACGAGTCTAAACTTGTCTATCAAGGTCAATCAAAGCACATAAAGATAAAAAAGGCCTATGAGACCCTAATTTCAACTAGGCTATTGGAAAAAATGGATCCCCAGCACCTAGTTTTGATAGAATCAGATTTTTTTGGGAACGACTTCTCAAAACTAGGAAAAAAGGTGATTTCTATAAATTACATAAGCGGAAAGGACTATACTAAAAAGAAGAGAGAGGCAGTCGATACTATAAACCTAGTGATCGACCGGTTGTATGAGACCCTTAAGGAAAATCAAAAATACTCAGAAAAAGAAAAAGCTAAGATAGACGAGCTTTCTGAATCTCTTCAATCGGCTCTTAGTAAGACTAGGTCCTATACTAGCTTTAAGTCTTCTTTTCCAGAAGCTTCGATCTATGTTGACCTAAAGAGGGACGAGAGACTGATTGAGTCCCAATACCTCTTTATGAGGGAACGACTTTTTGAATTTGCACTGGCTGAGGGCATAGACGACGCCTCCTTCAATTGGGATTCAAAAAGAAAAAAATTTCAGGTAAAGGGAGCTAAGTTTAAAAACAATCTAATGGTCGAGAATGCCGAGTTTTTCAACTGTACCCTAGAGGGAGAACTAAAGAACTGCCTGGTAGAGAGCAGCATATTGAGAAACTCAAAGCTAGTAGAGTGTACGGTTTACTCAAATAACCTGATAAAATTTTCAAAACTTTTTGAGTGTGAATACTTGGGAGGAGCCAATGAGATTTCTTCCAGCTTCCTAGATAATTCTGAAGATCGACCCATTCTTGCTGATTTGAGGGAGTGCTTGATATACAGAGGAACGCTTTCTCTGCTTTCCACAGTAGACTCTTCCACTAAGATAATAAAATAAACGCGGTTACTCTGCAGGCCGAATAACCAGTAAATAAATAAAAAAAAATAACGGTACGTAACGATGTCTATCTACACTAATCTGAACTCTACTAGAAAACTGACAACTTCTAGCCTTACCTCTATCGTAGACATCACTAACCTAAATTTCAAAACCCTTTCGGCCGCTACTCTAGAGTTTTTAACTAACATTAAATATGATGAGACGACCAACGATTTTACTCTAAATTCAGGTAATTTTCAATTCGTTAGCATTGAAAACCAGCTTTCTCTTAAGACGGATGGGATAACTACATTTAGGATAGACTCGCTAGGTAGAGCAGAAGGTCAAGAGCTATTAGTGCAGATGGCCGAGGCTAAGAGGATACGGTTTACTAATTTTGAGGACTGGCCGGACCATGGAGTACCTGGAGAAGTGATTTATACTGGTATTCAAAACCAAAAACCTCAGTTTGGTGAAGACTTCATAGGTTATTTACAGAGTAGAGGCTGGGTAAGCTTGACCCAAAACGGACCTTCGAATTACTTGATCTTGACTGAGCTAGCCGGTAGCCCTCCTTTTCCAGAGCAGCCGGCTCAAAACCAAGGAGTGGTATGGATCGGTTCTCCTGGTTATGAGACCAACTATACGCCCACGACTCAAACGATCTATTATACGGACGAAAACGGTCAGATCTTTGATCTTATCTATTCTAACGGTGCGCCGGGTCCACAAGGACCAGCCGGTCCTACTGGTCCACAAGGACCAACCGGTCCTATAGGACCGGTTGGGTCGAACCTAATGAAATCGTATGTGGTCAAGCTTGCATTCAACGGTGGTTCGATAGATTCAGTGTCTCCTTTTACCGCGGCTGAGGACCCTGACGGAAACGACCTTTTGAGCACTCTGGGCTGGTCATTTACTAGAGACAGTTCCTCTCAAATAACTATAACTCACCCAATAGCTCAGACCGCTATAAACTTCACGACTCACGCAGAAAGCTCTACGAATATTTTTGTAACGAAGGCGGTTGCTGGGCTTAGCGGCTCAGACACTAGTGCTGAGCAGGACTTTGCAACAACTTCTATCACTATAACTGGGCTTTCTCCTCTTTTTACTGGAGTAAATTCTGGCACAGGATACAGACTGTATTTGACTTGGCAGTTCTCAGACAACTCGATATTCATCTAACACCTACTGGTGAGTACCTTTAGGCGGCAGCTAGATCTTTACGATCTGCGTGTCTGAAAAATGATCAACTTGATTAACGAGTATTCTATAATCGAAAAACTCTTCGGGCAAGGCCTCGTGCGACACTACAAAGATCGTCATGTTGTATTTTTGAGCGTATTCTTTAAGGATAGAGATTGCTTTATAGACGTTGTTCTTATCTAACGAGCTAAAAATTTCATCTAAGAACATCACGTTCATCTGGCTGTGTTTCATCTTTATTATCTCTATGAATGCAAGAAGAACAATAAGATTCATCTTTTTTCGCTGGCCGCTAGAAAGGCTTTCTGGAGATACTTGATGGCTTAGATACGTTATGTGCGGATCAAATTCACTATCAAACTCAAAGGAAAACTTGAATTCAAGGCTATCAGATATTTCTTGGATCCTAGCGTTAAGGGTTGGGATTATTTTGTCAATCATCGATTTCTTTATTCCAGAATCGGAGAGAAGATCGTCTAGGCTCAAATAGACCGCTTTCTTTTCGTTGAGCGCAGAGAGACCTAACCTATCCTCTTCTATTTTAGCCTTTACCGAACCTATTATTTGCAAGATCGAGTCTGAGCCGTCGTCTTCCTCGCTATTCTTTTGAGAGTCGACTAGTGATTTTTTAAGAGAGCCTAGGTCTGAGACCAATGTGTATTTTTCTAAATCAAGCTCAGTCTTTTTAGAAACAGCAGCGGTTTGGTTCTCGCTTAACATTGAATGGTTTTTCTCTATTCCAGGCAAAGAGGCAAGCAGCTCTTTTAGCCTTTCGGATATTTTATTCTTAACGTCTAACGAGGACTCTGATTTTAGATCGTTTAGACAGTGTGGACACCTGTTCTTATCGTAAACTTCTAGTTTTGACTTAAGGTCGCGTATCCCGCTTTTTGCCTTCTCGAGCTCGGCAGCGGCTAGCTTTAAAGATTCTGATTTTTCTTCAATCTCTTTTTTTATTTCAGAGATCAAACAGTCAGTCGAGTCTAACTCAGATTGTTTTTTTTCGATGGATTCCAAAAGATCATTCTCGACCTTTTGTTTTTTGGCGGTTAGCTTTTCACGAAGCGTAACGAGTTGACCTTCGTAGGCCTCCAAGTTAAGAGAACCCCTAGAGATCGCTGCCTCTAAAAGATCTGACTCGCTCTTTATTTCTCTTAGGTTTTCTTTTACTTTAGCTCTCATGTCTGATAGTATATCGATTCCAAAGATACGGTCGACTATCCTTCTCTTGTCTTCCTTGCTTAGGTTGACGAAAGATTTAAAGTCATCGAAAGAGAGGCTTATGGTGTTACAAAAAACGCTAAATGGGATCTTTGCAAGCTCTTCTTCTATAAATTCATCCACTTTTCTCTTGTCTGGAAGGTTAAAGATTGCGTCGTTTATCTTGATGTTGCTAAAGTTAGGGTCTATTCCCCTATCGAGCTCCACTATTTCTCCTGAATTTATCTTAAATTTTACTTGTGTATAGGCGTTCCTATTGATCCAGTTGGGTATGTCCTTCATCTTACGGATGGCAGACCTGCCGTAAATCGAAACGGTCAAAGCTTCCTTTATTGAGGACTTACCTGCTCCATTTTCTCCCTCTACTAAAATAAGCTTTGCCCCATCATCAAACTTAAAAGTCTGCAGCTTATTTCCGTAAGAAAGTATGTTTTTGTAAGAAAATTCTAAAAGTTTCATTGATCGTAGCGTTTAGTGTTTCTTAGCGAATCGTATATCTCTCTAAACCTATCACCTATTTGGATGCATCTGTACTCTGGAAGGTTCAGCAGTGATAGCTTTTCTTCTAAGACGTTGAATATGTTGTATTCATAACTTAAATCGATCTCCGTCTCGCTTTTTGATTTTGCCTGATCCGCTGAATAGGATGAGAATTCAAGACGGCGATGACCTAAGTCTTTTACCAGGTCCGTAAACCTAGAGATTGAGAGCCTTTGGGAAAAGCTAGACTCTATTGATATGTCAATAAAGTTGTTTTGAAAAAGCCTTTTTAATTCAATCAGGTTTAGGTTCAAGAGTTCAATGGCGTCAAACCTTAGGTGCTTAGGCGAAATAGTGTTAGGCACAAATTTTTCTTTTATTGAATCTCCACTAACGTCCAATACGTAGAAGCCCTTAGTGTTTCCACGATCTCCTCTGTCCATCTCATAAGGAGTACCTACATAAAGAACGTTTCCTTTTTCTTGGCGAATGTGTATGTGACCGGAATAGATCCTTTTAAACTCTGCTGTATCCTTTGCCTCTAGCCCATGTTCAAGCTTAGTAACCGCGTTGAGGTTAAATCCTTTAAAATCGGTATGGCAGACTATGTGGGTGGCCACTGCATTATTTTTAAGGGCTGCCCTTAGGCTTTCCAAGTTTTCTATCCAAGGCAGCATGAGGAAACGATGGGAGTTTATCTTTATGGTCTCTGGCTTCTCAAAAACGTGAAAGTTTTTGAATATCTTATCAAAGCCTTCTAACGAGTGAGTGTCTGTCCTGTCTTTATAGTACACGTCGTGGTTTCCAAGTATCACATAGACCCCTTTTGAAAATTTTTTGGTAAACTCCTCAGCTATCTTTATCGATAGCTTATGGATCCTAGTGTTTGTTGATTCTCTTACGTGGTTCCAGTCTCCTGCCTGGAAAAGAACGTCGGTTGATGGATCAAATCCCTCTTCCTCTACCTGTTTTAAGAAGACGTTTACTAGGTAGTCGTACTGTATTTCCGACCATTCTAAGGAGTTATTTCTCACACCAAGGTGTAGATCACCAAGTATGAATATCTTTCTAACTTTTTCTAATATCATCCCTGGTTAGCTAGCTTGTCTATGTCTATTACTCTAGCTATGCTTTCGAGTTTTGCTAAAACTTCGGAGCGGTCGGCTAATGTTGAAAAAGAATAGGTGACTGGCAGTATCGAGTTAGCATCGTATATGGTCAAATCCGAGGTTCCGGTTTCTTCGATGCTGTATACTTGGTCTAGGTTTATGTATATCGAACCCGAAGAGTGAGTCAATCTAATAAAAGTCATTAGTGTATTCTTTTTTTGTGGATTTTTCCGTCTAAAAAATTATATTTTTTATCGAGCTCTACTAACAGTAGCTCTTGAGAGTCGGTGTCTAAATAATCAAATATCTTTTTATAGTCTAGTCCAGAAAAAGAAGAGATTGCCTCTAACACATAGATCGGGTTATAGAAAGTAGAGGAACTGTTGACTCCGTCTAAGGAGGTGTGTATCTTATTGAATATGACGTTTATTTCATCCTTAGCGAACTTGTTCTTGAAAATCTGGGAATCGGAAGTAGAGTAGAACACCATCTTATTTAGCGAGTCGTCTTTTTTAATGAATTCAAAGATTCCATCAAGTATGAATTTTGTCTCTAGGTTTTCCTCGTATTCGTAAACGTCCTTTAAGTAAGAGTCAGAATAATCAGAAGAAACCGATATTTTTTTTGAAAATTCATATTCTTCGGTGTCCCTTAGTCCTTCGCCGGTGTTGTAGCTATTGTTGAATATCTTGTCCTCTTTGTGTAAGAATTCTTCAGGGTAGGTTAAGTCTTCCTCTTTTTCACGATCATCATTTAACATTAGATTAAATTATTTTATATTGAAGCAAACAGAGAGTCATAGTCCTCCTCCTTATTTATTAAGGAGATCTTTTTCTCTTCTATTTTTTTATCTATTTCTTGATATTCGCTACGAAGCTCGTCTGCCATCCTATTTACTTCCTCGTCGTCGCTATAGAATTCGCTATTTGCTCCAACTTCCTCAGTCAACCTAAAAAAATCCTTTTGCATGGAATAAAACTTCCAGCTTTCTTCGTATCCGTTATCCCTATTTGCAATCACTTTGATCTTCATCCTACTTTCTAGAGGGCTTCGCATTAACCCAAAAAGAGAGTCTACCGTATGTATGAGACCAAAGGATTCAGCAACCGATTCCATGCCTAAATCAAAGTTATCTACGTCCTCTCTTCGTATCTGAGTTGCACTTATGATGCACCACTCGTTCCGCATAGCCACCCCGCGTAGCTCTTCAGAAATCATCTTGATCTTTTCGTACAGCCCGTTTTGATCTTTTATTGGCCTAAGCAGGTTTAAATAGTCTACGACGATTACCTTAAACTTCTTGTTCATCTTTTGTTCAAGCCTCAAGAAATAGTTTTCTATATCGATTGCAGTTGCCCCACCCGTTGGAAACTCTTTGACTATTAGCTCTCCTATTGTTCTTCCGCTTTCCTTTAACTCTTGGATCTTATCGTGGATCAGCTTGGCGGCAGCATCGTCCGTTATTCTAGAATAGTCTTCTGACTTGATGTTTAGAATGTTTGAGCCGATCCTTTTCATATAGGCACGATCTGCAAGCTCTACTGTGACCAGGCCGGTCACATTTCCGGTCAAGAACGAACGTGCTGCAATGTTACCCAGAACCATTGATTTTCCTACCTTAGGTCGACCTTGAAATACAACTAAGGCTTTTGAGTTCCAGCCTCCACCTTGAACCTTATCTAGAAAAGGAAATCCAGTTGGGCTGCCGGTTTTTGAAATTTGAATGTGGGCGGTCGGATTAAAAAAGTTTAGGCCAGAATCCCCACTAGAAAAATTTATAGCTAGCTTGTTGCTTATATCATTTCTTACCTTTTGTGATATCTGATCGATGTTTTGAGGATCGATTGCGGTCGTCTTTAGGTAGGTAAAAAGGTCGGCAACCGTTAGATTCAAGTTTCTAAGAAGGATAAAGGACCTTACGTATTTGTAGAGATAGTCGTAGTTGTATTCGCTTAGTGAAAAAGCATATAGGTCTTCAAACTCTTCATCTGAAGTAGAATAGTTCAATAGCTCTAGGTAGGTTTTTAGTTCCTTTGGATTAGGAATCTTCTCGTATTCCTTAAAGAACTTTAGGGCAGCCTTGAAAGATTCTTGTCTAGCATCGTCATTAAAATAGCTTGGCTTGATCATCGGCATGATCTCTTCTTTTCTTAATGAGTCGTGGTTGCTAGGCTTAAGGTCTGTGACATCGTTTCTAGTGTTCAGTACAAAATTCCAAACCATCTTCTCTAAAGAGTCGATATTTTCCGTAAAATCAATCATTTATCTGATAAAAGTGCATTAATGCTTTTTTTGTGAAAAAGATAGAGTCTCCCTTTGAGACCAAGTATTCCTCCTTTAGCAAGTCCTTTAGATATTGAACTATCTCTTCCTTAAAGGTTTCGTCCTTTAGCTTGTCTCCAAAAACGTATTTCAGTGATTTTGAAGAAAACTTAAAGGAGCTCATTTCGAGCTCCTTTGTTTTTGCAGTGTTTACTCTGATGAGATGCTGTGATATTTCAAAAATAGGATAGAACTTGTCCCGTAACGGACCTTCGCCGCTTAGGTCTAGGTAATACTTTATAGGCAGGTCCTCCTTAACTAATAGAGTCATCTTCTTCGTTAAGATTTAATAACTCATCGTTCTCTAAAATATCTATTTCTTCTTGGGTCTCTGGAAATTTAAAAGTTGGTTTTATCACCTTCTCATCAAGCTCTTTTAAAACCTCGTAAGTAAAGAGTCTAGGCGTAAAAAAGTCTTTTATTGGAACTAGGTCTCCGTTGTGTCGAACGACGTAATTTTTTCCTAATTTTTTGGGCATAAAATAAAACTTTTCACTGTTTATTTCAAACTCAGAACAAATAGACTGTTCATCTGTTTTTAATTTTAAGTATTCTTTTTCGGTAAGCTTGTTACCTCTAGCCACTCCACAGTTTTCCCAACTTACAAACTGTTCTAACCCAACAAACTGGTTCATTCCTTTATGAAAAGATATGTGAAACTCGATATCGATAGGTTTAGCAAGACGATTTTTTCTGGTCTTAGACCTGACTATGATCCCAGTGGTGGTCTTTGCCTCGTCCCTTAGCGTGCCTTTGCTTAGCATTAAGATGATTGATGCTGAAAACTCAGGTCCGCCACCGCCGGACATTCCTTTTGGAGTATACTGGTCCATCGAAGCGTACGTGTGATTAGTAAAGATGAAGGGAACCTTTAGGTTAGAAAGATCTAACGTAAAGGACTTAAACATCGCCCTAAGCTCTTTGGAGCGAAGCCCCATGTCCGCTGCGTTTTTCCCAGCTTCCATATCTCTCTTACTCTTGTCGGTGTCTAACATACCGACAGAATCGACAAAGATCGCTACCTTTAAACCGGTGTTCTCTTTCATCGTTTCGATAAAGTCGTTTATGAAAAACTTAACATCGCTAATAAGCCCCATCCTAAGGTATTTCAACCGGTCTAGGTCTACTCCAAATTTTTGGTAATCCGATCTGTCTATCGCTCCCTCAGTGTCTATGTAAAAAACAAAGTAGTCCTTTTTCTGTAATTCTCTAGTAGCGTTTAAGCATAAAAAGGTTTTTCCTGCGCCAGAATCCCCAGCAATTCCAATGCTTCTAGTGTTAGGATACCCGCCAAACACTGAGCCTGAAAGTTGAGCGTTTAGGAGATAATTACCAGTTGAGATGTATTCATCTATGTCTGAAAATCCCATTAGTGAGACTTTAGATTTTACTTTTTTTTCTAGGAGGTCATTGAATTTATTAAACGCAGAAATTGCGTCTTTTGAACTTGACATAAGCGATTGTTTTATTTTCTTTTACAAAAAAATCTAAAAAAGTTCTACTCTGAAATATATGAAAGCAAAAGAAGAGTACAAGAAAGAATAAGAGAGTCTGAGATCTCTCCGTTTACTATTCTACTTAACTTTACCTTGTCTAAAGAGTGTCTCTCGCCTTCCTTAGAATATGAAAATCCACTAGGCTCTTCGTAATAATCGTTTAGGTTTATTGCATAGGCTTTGTAGGTCTTATGAAAAGGGGAACCGTGTTGAATGTTACCTAGATAATAAACTGCGTTTGGTTCGATTTTCATTATTCCAAGTTCATCACCTATACAGGAGACTAAGGAATTGTGATAAGTATCAAATTCGTCAGGGTGAAGGGTCCTAGTTATGCATTTTTTATTGGGTCTTTCTGTAATGTAGTCATGAAAACTGTGTAAATAGACGTTTTTTATCTGACCGTTTTCATTCATGTCAAAAGGTAGAATGCAGATCGAATCGTTAAGTGCAACTGCTCTTTTGGAGTCGCCCTTTTCGCTTTTGAAAGTTATTACTTTGTATTTTTCGTCTGTGTAATCCTCTTTTTTTATGACATGCTCTTTATTCATGAATCTCAGTAAAATTTATTTCACCTGATTTTTGGGTAGAAGCCTTGCCCTCAAACATTTTAACGATTGAGTCTTTGACTACTTTTTTATTTATTACTCTAATCACGTACTCCGTTAACTCATCCATAAACCTGTCCTTGTCTTTTGCGTTAGAATGTAACATAGTTAAAAAATTTTGGTCTGGAAGCTTTACAGTAACGCTCAATTGGATGTCTCTATCGGTGGAGTCAAACATTTCAAACATGCTAGCCACGTGAGGCCTATCTGAGGCAGTCTTTGAGTCTTGCGCTTGAGAATTTATGGGTTGAACCCTAGGCTTAGGCTGAACCCTGGTAGAGCCGGAAATTGCTTCTACTTCTGCTCTAGTTAACGGTTGCATGTCCTCAGTTATCATAAATAAAGAACTGTTTAATTGATCTGCGTATATGGAAGAACCGTCCTCGAAAACGGCAATAAATGTGTTTCCTTTAGGCTCGATGCTCTTACACTTGACTATTTTACCCAGTAGCTCTGGCCGATTTGTTTTTATCCATTGAAACCTTTGGCCTTTAAAGTTTTCCATTAATTGGATAAGTCTTTCTTCGTTAACCATTTTTTTCTTGTTTTTTTAATCTTCGAAAAGCTCTTCCATAGTGGAAGCAGCTTTATTCTTTTCAATAGCTCTTTGAAAGTCATCGTCGTCTATGAATTTTTCAACAGCTCCTTCTTGTGCTTGACCTAATCCAAACGTTGGATTTTTAAATGATGGAACCTGAAGGTTTAGGATGCTTGCTGCTCTCTCCTCGACCTTTAAGCTCTCTAGTTTTTTTCTTATGTCTTTTACGTGCTGAACGGTTGGTTTGTTTTTACAGGCATCCAATAGGCCTTCCAACCAATTAGTAAATTTTTCGTGAGAATTCATATCATTTATTTTTTATTTTTTTTATTTCGCCTTGAGTCTTAATCCTTTCATCGTATAGTCGAGTCAATATTGTTCTGGCTACCGAATCGGACTCGTTTGAGAAAGCAGTATTGTTTTTAGTATGGATATCCTTACTGCTTCTTTTTATCTCGTCCACTTTCCCTAAATACGTATCTGGAGATATATTGAATTGGATTTGAATGTTGGGATACATTGATGAAAAGTCATAGCATGCGACTGCGCCGTAGTATCCGGGCACTGGGTCCATCACGTATGCTCCCTCATAGGTTGCGTCGAGTTCGTTTGTTTCTCCCCAAGGAAGCTTCATCATTCTTTGGTTTTTGTTCAAGAATTCTCTACACATCAAAACCTCGGCAATGTATACTGGGCTGAATACTTTGTTTATCTCTATTTGTGCCACGTTTGCCATGGAAAAGGCAACGTCTAGGATTGAGAGCTTATCTTCAATCAGTTTTACTAGAATCACGTCGATCACGTTATACATTGTAAAGAGATAGGTGTCTTTTTGAAAATCTGCAAATGAACTGTATTTATGCTTTAGTTTAGCTGTGCCTAGAACTAGCTCAGAAATATAGTCCAGTTTATAGTTTTCTACTACTTTAAAGGGTTTCAACTTTTCAAATACCTGCATATAATCAAGTATCCCTAGATGCGTTGGGATGCGAACCTTGGAAAACATTGTTTTGGTTGGCATCTCTTGAATAGGGTCTATTTTAATGTTCTTTGCTCGATTCATAAGATACTTCCAGTCAAACTCAGTGACGTTCCAGCCTGTAACAAAAGAAAAGTGAGGCACGATCTTATGAAAATAAAAAGACATTAAGTCCTCCTCAGTCTTGAAAAACTTGTATTTTATCTTGAACTCTTGTTGAAAAAGATGAGCGTCCTCTGGGCGAAGCGGTTTTGTTTTTCTAAAATATTCGTTTACTTCACGCTCCATCCTTACTATTTCTTCATGGGCTAATCCTTCTGGCTGTTCTTCTGAGTTTAAGATAGAGAGTATGTAAGTTATGTTTTCTTCGTTACAAAAAGAAATAAGACCGACCGGCATTCTAGCCTTTTCTGGTTCTGGAAAAGAGTCATCGATTAGTTTTATCTCAATATCTAAGTATGTTTTTTTAGGAAAATTATCAAAGTTGTAAATTAGTTGTTGTTCCTCGGTTGTTAATTTTTCTCTAATCAGTTCCTGTATTCTAAACTGGTTGACGTACTGTCCTTGAGTGGAGCTCTTTTTTATGAATTTGTTGTCCCAGTTTCTAACAGTAGTCGCCGATTGAGCTTCTACCCAATTAAAGACTTCGTGATCCACTAATCTCTTCTTAATGAAATCGATCTTTCCGTTATTGTTGTAATACGATATTATCAATTGATTATCGTGAGTTACCTCAGAGCCTACTATCATACGTTAGGTTTAAATAATTCGTTGATGTGTCCGCACTTTGAACAGACCATGACTGGGATTGGGACAATTGAGTCTTGTGAGGCGCCAGTCATAAACTTAGATACTTTTTTGATCATTAGTTTTTCTTCAAAAGTTGTGTTTTGACAGCTTTCACACTCTAGATAGGGCACCTCAGAAAGGTTGATATTAAGCGGTAGCGGTTGTTCCATTTTTTACTTGTTTTTAGTAGCCGCGTTTTTGACGAGCTAGGTTTTCTTTGTTTTTTGATATGTACATATTATAGATCTCCTGTGAAGTCATTCCTATTGAAATTGCATAGTTCATGAAAAAGTGCAACATGTCTATTATTTCAAACTTTGCTTCAAGCTGATCGCTTGTTGAGAGGTCTGAAAACTTGATATTTTCATATTTAGTATAATCTTTTTTCCAGTACTTCCAAATTGCGTTACCGCTGCCGTCCTTGATTCCACCCAAAGCGTCGGTAGCTTCGTGTATTTCATCTATCATTGCATGGGTGTTTGCGTGCCAGAAAGACATTGTTTCTCTAAGTGACATTTTTGAGAAATCATAGCCGTAAACGTTAAGCTGTGTGTCTTTCTGTAATTCCATTATGTCGCCTAACGTGTCTTCTTCAGGCACGGGCCTTGCTGACCATACGTCCTCTATTTGGAGAGCAGCGCAACTGTTGTCGGTATTTGCCATAGTATACTATTTGATATATTATACTGCTAAAAGGATTAAGGATCTAGTAAATTTAGCACTTTTTAAAATTTATCTGTGCCTTGATAGATAAATAATTAAAAAATAGTATAAGAGAAATGGCAGAACCAAGAGTAAACTTAAATAACTATAAATCGAGCGGTGTCTACACAATCGAAATAGACGCTAGCGAGAACGTGGTGTTGCCTCTTACTACAGGAAGACTTGTAGTTGGATCCAGCAAGGTAGGGCCGTTCAACACAGTTGTGTTAATTAACGATATTCGAACCCTTAAGGCAGTGTTTGGTGATATTGATAACAAATTAGAAAAAGCAGGAAGCTACTTTCACCGAACAATTGAGGTGGCATTAAGGGAAGGCCCGGTATTTGCACTTAATGTGATGCCGTTGGACACAGAAGAGGACCCGGCCTTAAACTTAGATCAGGCATACTATACTACCTTTAACACTGAATCTACTTCTAACAACAACCAGTCGCTACCTGACCAGTGGCCAGCAGTAGAGTTCTTTAATAGAAGAAGATTGTGGTTTGCTAGCGAGGAAGAATTAAACAAATCTAAGAACATTTCCTTAGGCGACGATTACATCAACAACCCCGGAGGATACGGTCAGACGACGGCTACTTCTAACAAGATACTCTCCTTTGTCAACTTAGGAAATTCTAACCTAACTATTTGGGTAAGAAGAGCAAATATCACAGGATACGATGTTACGGCTAAGGAGTGGTATAACACAGTAGGAGGTGGAAAAGCCATTGACTTTCCAACTTTTGTTCACCCAGACGATTTTATTTCTGATTATTTTGTTGAAGTGGTGGTGATAAATGGGGACTGGTCAAACTATTTGAAGCTTGCAAAGGATCCAATATACGGTCAATTTTTCACAGAAGCAGGGCTTAGATCAGAAAAGTCGGCAGACTTTTTTGCATTAAGAGAGATAAAGGTCATCAATAGAACAGTCGGTAGCCTTATTCCAGGATTTAGGGACCAGTCTGGAAACACCGTCGCTGTTGATACCTTAGTCAATAGGGTTTTTGCTAGTACTGGTCTTCTTTGCGCAATCGATTCAGAAAAGCTAGATCTAGTTAACTTAGATTCAACTAGCTTTATCGATAATGACATGGAGACGCATCGAATCGATTTGATTGGGCACGGGTTTGATGAGCTTGACTCACAAGACACCTACACAGCAGACGACGGAGGATATGACGTAATTGGTTCTCCATTACAGGCAGCCGATGCTACTCCATTGATTGACATATTAAGCTATTCTAGACCGGCCGACTCTGAATTGATCTTCTTAATAAGCAATAACCCTAGCTTAAATACTTTAAATGAAGTCGACTTTTTGGCAGGATATAGCGATTCTCCAGGAGTAAATCCAGTTTCATTAGGCGACAGCTACCTGGTTACACCTGCTTTGGGAGACGAGTATCTTGCAGCAATGGAAGGCAGCAAGCTCTATCAGGCATACGCTAAAGGCTTTTTAAGAAATGGAGACACGATGGTGGATGGAGTCAGCACATACTACGTAAAGATAACTGATAACCTGTTGAGCGGTGGATTAAAGTACGTAAAGGTAGCTACCTATCAAGACATAACCCAATTGAATCAAGTAGACACTAATTATTATACTGGACCTGATGCAGAAGATTATATCAAAGTCATATTAGAAAATGGAGCAGACTTTAAAAGAACGTTTGATTTGACGGACTCTGCTTTCTTTACTAACTATAGCGTCCAACAGCCCAATAAGATTGTCTTAGGTATAAACACTGCAAACGCTGCAAACAAAGCTAAGATTGACGAGTTTATTAAGGTAAACAACTTTATCAAAGCTAAAGTAAATGGATCGGTTAGACCACGATTATTAAAGATAATCTCAGTTTCCTCCGTTGAGGAGCTAAGTCCATACTCATTAACATACACAGTCACGACTATGGCTCCAAGCGTAGACGACGTTATTGGACTTGACGTAGATGGCAACGAATTAAAGGTTTACAAAGGAATCTATAGTTTTGTTACTGAACTGAAAGGTCAAAACCTAGGTTCTTTCAAACTAAGGGATGCTTCTCTTCCAAACGGAACGGCTGACCGTCAAGCGAGCATACTGAGTTACCTATTTGAATACACCTCCATTCCAGAAACCTTAGCAAACGGAGAACTAGTTGATTTTAGATATGTGGTCGACTCTTATGAAGGAGAGATATCTAGCAATTCTAAGTACTATTTAGCTAAGATTGCAGCGATGCACGGACAAGCAATGGCGCTGTTGAACGCGCCATCGATCAGACAGTTTGAAAAATCAGTTACTCCAAGCTTTATCAACCCAGTTAGTAAATTGGTTTCAACTGAATACATCTCGGTTGGAGGTAACTTGTCGCTCAACCCTGAATTTACTTTTAAATTTGCAGAAGAGGACGTGAATGGGATTCCTCTTTCTTCCTATGCTAACTATACGTTCCCTAACGTAATCGTTAGAAACGGATCTAGAAACGTATCGGTTCCACCAGCTGCATACATCTCTAACCTATACGTTAGAAAGTTTAAAAACGGAACGCCTTTCTTGATCGTTGCTGGAGGTAAACGCGGGGCGATCACCGATCCTGAATTAGTAGGACTGGAGTACGACTTGACTGATTCTGACAGGGACTATTTAGAGCCTGCAGGTTTTAACTTAATCGTTAGAAGAAGAGGTTTCGGTACGATACTTTTCTCAAACAATACGGCATATCAGAGAATCAACTCTGCACTAAACAATGCGCACGTTAGGGATAACTTATCGACGATTGAGAGAGACGTAGAAAGAATCTTGTTTAACTTCTTGTTTGACTTTAACGATGAGATCACGAGGTTAAGAGTTAGGACCATTGTTGAAAATTACTTAGACGCGGTGGTCAACGCTAGAGGAATCAGCTCCTATGAAGTAATCTTCGATACGTCAAACAACACTAACGAAGTTATTTCTGCAAACGCAGCGGTGTTGGACATACGAGTAGACTTCCCTAGAGGAATTCAAAAGTTCATCAATCGAATCACTATAACTAGAGTTGGAGGCACGCTTAGCTCTGATGCTACTGGATTTATACCTAGCTTCTAAAAGTTGGTGAGACTACTGGTTTAAAAAATTAAATCTATACAAATTAAAAAAGGGAGCGAATGCTCCCTTTTCTTTTAAGAAGTATTAGATCATTCAAACTCATCTAGTGAAATGTCATCTATGTCATCTAAAATCCCGATTATCTCGTTGGCCATTATGACGTAGTGTTTTTCACCTTTATAGTACAGTTCAGCACCAGCATACCTGTTGAAAAGTATCAAGTCCCCAGTCTTGACCAACATGGGGTTGTTCAAGGAGCCGTCCCCGCACGCAACCACAGTTCCAATGTTTGGTTTTTTTACGGCTTTTTCAGGAAGAAGTATTCCTTGAGAAGTCCTAGTTTCTTTTTCTTTGGGTTTTACTAAAACTCTTTCATACAGTGGTTTCATATTGAAGATAAATTATTTTTTAAGTTTGTAAACTCTCTAACATTAAAAAGTTTTGTAGAATAGCTATTAAAAAAAGCAGCTAACGATTCTCTTATTTCATCAGGTAATACTTTAGTACAAAGACGAGTTAACCTAATATTAAATAGCAAGTGTTCCCTGATTTCATCTAAATCGCTCTCTCCTTTAGATTTAGTGATGACTTGTATCTGCTTAGCAACCTCATCGATAAAGTAAGAGTCTAAAGAGTCCAGCTTTTCTATCAACGTCTCTCCAAATCTTTCATACAGGTTATCTATTAGCTTTTGGGACCTGGATGGAGTCAAGTTAGTTATCTTTGGAATGTTGTCTGATTTGTCACCCAAAAAGACTTTATTTAGAACTTCACCGATTAGGTCTACTTTGTGTTCCACGTATTCTTTGTTTTTAAGAGAAGCTATTGTTTTTTCTATTTCAGATCCTCCTATGTGGCTATCGTTAAGGGAGAAAAAGTTGTCTTCCTCATGGGTGGCTTGAATTGGGACCAGGTGAGTAGGGACAAAAAGCCTCTTGTGTTTTGCCATTTGTTTAGGAACAATAAGTAAAACATTTTTTTGTGGAGTTCCAGTAAGCTGTTTAAGATCCTGATCTACTGAATATATCAAGAGATCGGCATTTAAAGTTTCACAGAGATAAGCGATGATGTCATCTCCTTCAGTTCCTCTAAACCTATACTGATTGATGCCGCAGCTCTCGGTTAAACGCGGTATTATGGTCTGTTGAAAATAATCAAAAAACAAGTATTGAAACTCGTCGTATTTTCTAGTACCCTTATACTTAAATTCCTGAGGAGCGGCCGCTGTTTTAAATTCAGAGTCCTTAAAGAAATCAGTGGTGTATTCTTTTCTCCAGCTGTTGGAATCAAATACTATGTGTATCTCATTAGGAGTAGAAGACATCGAGGATATCAAAGAATTCAAATAGGTAAAACAAAAGTTTCTAAAAGAGATCTTAGCTGATTCTTTTAAACGATAGCCATCATCAATAAGATCAAAAACATAGTAGGCCTCGCCTATCGACTTGTCTTTGGAAGAGACTGATTTTGTAACACTGATTGCTACATTGATAAAGGCGTTTCCGTCTATGATTAGGTGCATAGCATTTATTTTTGTTGATCTGCTGATACTTTTCTCAAAACTCTTACTGCAGAAGCTAGGGTCTCGGCCTCAAGAAGACCATAGGCTCCTTTCTTTTGAGAATAGTTTGCAGATGCAACAAGCACGTATATTGCCTGATCTGGCGTAAGGTTACGTATAAAATTTTCGTATGCCTCATCGTCTTTATAGCTTATTATTCCAAATAGAACTCGATTTGGGTCCACCTGTTGAGACTGCTCATCTGTCAGCTCTTCGTTTTTTTGTACTTCAACTTGTGCTTCTTCCATGGCTTTATAAATTTTTAAATAATGAATCGTATTCGTCATCATCGCTAGAGTCAGAAGAATCTTCAAAGATAGATTCTTTTTGTGTGGTGCTATTTGACGAGTCTGAAGAAAAGATTAGGTCTTCTGATGAGTCCTTGACTGGGTGACTCGCCTTTGTGCTACTGTTAGTCATTCTAGCCTTGATTAGGTCGTTCATCTTTGTGTCCTTGCTTCTTTCTAAAATCATTTGAATGATTTCTTTTTGAGGAATGGCAGACAAGATTGATTCGGCCACCCTTTCAAAGTCTTCTTCTTTCCAGTCTTGGTGCTGGTATTCATCTAACTTTGGGGTGTTTTTAAGCAAGTATTCCTCTACTAGTTTTGAACACTTTTGAGTATTTTCAACGATGATTTGAGAATCTCCTATCTTAAATACGAAAGGGGTGACATCGTCCATAAACTTACATTTACTCCAGTCCCTAAATTCCTTTGTTTTCTTACCCACTACGCAAAGAAAATCCTTTCCTTCTAAGAGGTGAAATGGGTTAACTTTTCTAGAAAGAGACATTCCATCAACCTCTTCTGGGTTGATCATTTGATCGATCAGCTGGTCTATTTGGTTTCTAAACTTAAAAACTTTAAGCTGTCCTTCTAGGTCAGGACGTTGAGGATCCTTCTTTATGTAAACTATCGAGTGGTGAGTATACCACCTAGAAAAACGGGATTCTATGTCTTTGACCAGTTCAGGTTCCTCTTTCTTTAGGGAACGCAGGACGGATTCAATCGTCCATAGAATGGAAGGTTGACCAACATTAGACGGACAATCTAGGATAACCGACTCTTTAGTTAATGGATTCCAAAATTTTGCAGTGTACTTTGTGTACTTGCTTTTGGATTTGTCATGAATGTAGGGCACAAATCTGAATACTGACTTGTAAGAACCGTTGTGTGCATTTGGATCTGGATCGTAAACCTTCTCGTCTGCTTTTCTACTGTTCGAAGAGGCCTTCTGTTTTGAAAAGGCATCCTCTGGTAAATCAAAGAAATCTGTCATAAGTAAAATTTTAATTTTTATTATTGTACTTAGGAATACTTAATAAGTTTTAATACAGACGAAAAAATGCCTCAAAAGAGGCATTTTTAAATAAAATAAGACGGTTTTAAGACTATGCGGGGGTCTTAACCGAGTCGACTAACTGTTGACGTAGGGTTTTAGCTCCTTCTTGGATCTTTGTCATTTCGGCCTTGACTGCTGGATGCTTGATGGCTTTTCTAATCTCTTGCATCTTTTTCTTAAGCCTATTTCCAGCGCTCCTAATTCCTTTATTGTAATATTTTTGAGCGTCGTCTTCCGCGGATTCAATGATTTCATTGATCGGTGAAAAGATGGCAGATTGAGCAGCTGTGATCTCAGCTTTTAGTTTTTCAAAATCGTTCATACTGGTTTGTTTTCTTTTCTTTTACTTAGAAAAGAGCTAAGGTTTTATAGTGAATTGATAATTGGGTCTGATTTTGATGAAAACTTGGCATCTGGATAGCTTTCAATCGCATGAGTTATCCACTCACGCATAGTCTTTTCAAACTCTTTCCTTGTTATGTAACCGGTTTTAACGAATGGATCAAGGTATTCAAAAAAGATCTCGTCTAGATACCTGTCTTCTGAGATGGATCTGGCATGCATGCCTTTCACCATTGACTCTATTTCTTCAGGCAAAAGAAAATAACTATTGCTTTTTTTTGCGAGTTTTCTATTTTTTTGGGAAGAAACTTGAGTGTTAGGATAACGCCTATTGATTCCTACTTGTTCTAGGTGATTTGTTTCGTGGGTAAGTATGTCTATTAACTTATAATAGAGTTCACCGTAACACGAAGGCTCCTTTTTTGGATCTAGTATTATGTGAATCTCTATCTTAGGAACCACCAGCTCCTCCTTGTTCATTTTGGTATTTGCGTCTATCATATATCCATTTTTCTCGAAGTTTAGGTCTTCCCAAGGAAGACCTTTAAAGTGGGAATCGAACTTTGAGTCTGGGTTAGGGTCTCTTTTTATGTTTAAAATCAAATCAAATAGAAAAGGCTCTTTAAATTCCATACCTTTAAGAGAAAGATAATCATTCTCCTCATAGGACCTAGTGGCTCCTATTCTACCGATCAGGTTTTTAGCAACAGCTATGATGAACGTAGCTTCTTTGTCTTCGCTCTCGTTGATAAACTGTATAAACGACATCGCTTTCATTTTTTAGTTCGGATGAACGTGACGTTTATTGCATTAGTTGTTGGGGTGCCGTCTTGGGTGAAAACTACCTCGATCACAGATTTCTTTTTTCCAAAAATATCGGTTGTCACGGAATTTTTTAGTTTTTCAATGAAGGTCAAGTCAGTATCGGATACGTTTTTCTTTTTTCCTTTTACTAGCTCAGTCAAGTTCTTCTTTTTTACTTCTAGATCAGAATCCGTGTGTTTTTGTTTTTCTCCAGAGATCACGTTTTTCTTTATCCATTCTTCCAATTCAGGTTCTGTGACTGCATATGTGGGATAGTCGATGACTACACTACCGTCTGGATACTTACGCCTGCGCTCTCCATTATCCTCGGCGTCTCCTATAAAAGTAAAAACATATTCTTTAGGTGGAGTGTTGGCTGCCGGTTGGCCTGGAGCAGGCGGAGTTCCTGGTAAAGGAGGTAGCTCCTGCTCAGACAAAAAAATACCGTATTTCTTTATGTATTTCATTTTTATCTAACGACGTTTCCGTAGTTTTTGAACATGTTTCGATTTATCAGTTTAGGGTCAAGGTCCTTGTATTTTTCTCTTGTCTGGACCCCAATTATGATTCCTTCGTTTCTGTCGATCACCCTATATCTGACCGCCCTATAATAAAATTCATCTCCGTCTTTTAGATTGTCAAAGGCTTCCTCTAATTCTTTGAGTAGGTATGGGTCTCGGTGTTCAAATATAAACTCGCTAAAGCTTGGAATCATGGCATAGTTTTTTATTATTTATCCACGCGATAGATAAATAATTCATCATCCATCGCAGGCCAAACAGTCTAGAGTAGCACGAGCAGCAATATCTCCCCTAAGTACAGACTCTGTCCTCATGTAATAAAGAGTCTTGACTCCCATGTTGTATGCCTCAAGATGAACCTGGTTGATGAACTTGGGCTCAGCCTCAGTAGGAAAAGCTAGGTTAAGCGAAACTGACTGATCGATATATTGTTGTCGTATTCCTGCCTGTCTCACCAGTTCTAACTGGTTTAGCTCTTTAAAGGTTAGAAAAACTTCCTTTAGCGGAACGTATGCCTTTTTTTCTAAGTCAGTAAGTTTTGATTTTTTTGAAGAGGTGATTGGGTTTGATGCTTCTCCAAGCTTTACCCAATAGTTATCCATAAAATCTAACCCTTGAACGGAACCGCCGTCTGCTAGTATCTGGTTCCAAACCTCCGTTGTGTTGTTTGCTATTTTTTCAAGAACCTTTTCTAAGGATGGATTTTTTCTAATAAACGTCCCTTTTGCAGTCTGTTCTGTAAAAACGTTTGCCGCCCAGGGCTCTATTCCAGCAGAAACGTTGCCTGCTAATTTTGAGTTAGAAACGGTTGGGGCTATCGCTCTTAAATGAGAGTTTCTCATTCCAGTACCAGCACACCACAACGGCTCGCCTATTTCTCTAGCCATGTCCCTAGACGCTCTTTCACTCTCTATCTTTAATTGAGAAAATATCTTTCTAGTCTCAAACTGGGAAACTAGTGAATCGAATGGAATGTTTTTATTTTGTAAATATGTATGCCATCCTAAAACTCCCAAACCTAAAGCCCTGCCTTTTTGTGCAGACCTGACTGAGTTTTCAAAGCCCCTCATGTATTTTGCTCTCTGGATAAACTCCTCAAGGACTCCATCTAGAAACCAAGTAGCGGTGTAAATGAGATCGGTGTCCTTCCACTCTTCGTATTTTGCTAGGTTCAAGGAAGAGAGGCAACAGACAAAGGAGTGATTTTCATCAGTGTGTAGTGTTATCTCGCTACAGATGTTTGTCATGTACACCTTGAGTCCGTTTTTTTTGTAAGCCTCTGGGTTTTGACGATTGATGTTACCTTTATACATGATATAAGGTTCACCAGTGGCCTTTCTCTTCTTTAAAACTGCGGTCCACCTACGACGAGCCTCCTTGTCTCCTTGTTCAAGCTTATTCATAAAATCGTCTGAGACCACCACGCATTGGTGTAAATTAAGGCACTGCCGATTGATGTCGCCTTTTGGTTCTCTTATTTCAAGCCATTCCCAAAAATCTCCATGTTCGATATCGATGTTTACTGAGGCTGCGCCCCTACGGACTGAGCCTTGATTTGTCGCAAGGACCGAGGAATCGTAGATCTTACAGAACGGAACAACGCCGTCTGAAGTTCCGTTTTGTGAAATAATCGAGCCTGCCTGCCTGATCTGATTTACGCCAATGCCTACTCCTCCTCCGTGCTTGGCAAGGAGCATCATTTCTAGGTTTTTACCTCCAATGTCTGCGATAGAATCAGCAACGTCTATTCCGAAACAAGAAATAGGAAGTCCCCGCTCGGTTCCAGTATTTGAAAATACTGGCGTTGCTAGGTTCAGCCAGCCCTTCCACATGTAGTCAAAAAACTTTGAGGCAAGCTCTGGCTTTTTTAATCTTTTAGCAACAGTCGTTGCGACTCTCCAATAAGCGTCCTTTGGCGTCTCTCCTTCTAATAAGTAACCTCTTGAAACGGTTTTAACGTAGACTTCGGTGTTTGCCCAGACTGGAAAATGGACTCCCACTTCCCAGCCTAAGGCCTCGCCTTGATTTATTTCTTTTTCTTCCATTTTTTGTTTGTGTTTTAAAGATTGTGTGTTAACTAAACAAGGAGTCTTCGTCCCAATCTTCTTGTTCACCGGCTTTTGAATAATCAGTAGATCGGATAGCAAAAAAATCAGTCCACGTTACTCCTCCTGCCAGATGATAAAACCAGTCTAGCTCCTTTGAGGCAGCTTCATCGTATTCGAATATGGCTTCATAACCTAATTCTGCAAGTTTTTCATTTGCTCTTTTTTTGATGAATTCTTTTAAATCGTTTGCTTTTAAGTTCTCTAGGTCCCCCATCTCAAACATTTTATCTATAAAGTTTATTTCCATTTGAACCATAAGAGAAGCCGCCTCTTCAACTTGAAACCTGACGCTTTCTAATAATTCTGGATACTCTTCACACATGTGCCTAAATAGATGACACCCCATTTTTGAGTGAAGTGATTCGTCCCTTACCGACCATTTCATCTGTTGACCTATTCCTTTAAGAAGGTCCCGCATTTGAAAAGAATAGAGAACTGCAAAGGAAGAATAGAGAGAAACTCCCTCAGCAAAAGCAGAAAATATTGCTAAGGAGCGCGCAACGTCCTTTCGAGCGTCTGAAGATTTTTCAAGATCTTCATGGGTATACTCGTTGGTGGTTTCTACTAAAAATTCAAATTTTTCTGCAATCGAGGGTTCGTGTAGGAAGGCCTTAAAGTCTTCTAGACCAAGGGTCTCGTTTAGGTAAGAATAGGCAGTCGCGTGGATTGTTTCTTGGGAGCCAAAAATCATTGCCATTTGTCTAATCTCATGTTTTGGAAACCATTTAGTTACCATGCCAGTCCAATAATCAGAGACTGCACATTCGGTTTGTGCAAAACCAAGTAAAATGTTTCCGACTAAGTTTTTTTCAGAACTCGTAAGCTTTTCATTCCAATCCTTAACGTCGCCCTGCATAGAGATTTCAGTGTGTAACCAAAAAGCCTGTGCCTGCTTTAACCAGCCCTCAGTGTAATATATCGGATATTCAAAGGGCTTGTATTCTATTCTCTCTTGAAATAACTTCGGTTCCATATTTTTAATTTTTTTAGACAGCACAGCCATACTATCAGCTGAGCCAATTGTTAGATTTTTTTGTTAGAGTTACTCTTTAGGTGTTCTTGAATCAGATTCAAGATTATTTATCTGAGTATCCTTAAGGACGTAGGTGAGTTTGAAAAATTTATTGGACAAAGTCTTCAGTAAACTCAAATTTAAGATTTTTGTTGATTGGATCGACCTTAGAGACCTTAACGTAGGGATACTGGTTTATGTTTTTTTCTAGGTCTTTTCTTTTCAAGGAAACTTCAAAGCTTTCTCCATCTACTTCGATGGCAATTGAATTGTTTTTAGAGTCGACCGTGTATGAAAAGCTTTTGTTTTCAGTACGATCCCTAAGTCTTTGCCATGCCATCTTTTCAAGATTTGTGTTTTCTGGAGAAAGGGTAAAAACTATTCTAAACTGACCTTTTTTATGAGTTATGTCCTTCACATAAACTTCGATATTGTCTCCAGGCTTAAAGCTTTTCCTAGTTTCATTATAGTTTTCAAATTCAGAGTTATGAATAAGCCCGGTGAAATATTCTTCGACTTCTACAAATATTCCAAAATCATAAGGTTTACTAGTAACTTTTCCAGAATATGCCTTGTTGAATTGTAGGTTTTCTATCATCACTGACATCGAATGAGTAATGTATTTCTTGTGAGAAAGAATAAAAAGATCGTTAGTCTGATCGTAATTGTCTACCATGACGTTGAGAGTTTTACCTAACATGTCACTGAAATTATGGACAACGTTGGCTGCTGCATGTGAGCCTGGAATAAAACACTCAACTTCATTTTTATAGAGAGCCAAATAGCCACCTTTTATTAGTTTAATGATTGTGATGTCAAACCAAGTATCGCTGTTTTGGTGATCAAAAAGTTCATACTTATAAGAAACAGTTAGAGCTTTTTTCTCAGAACCAAAGTTTTCTCCATAAGTGTTTGCTTTATACAGCATTACATAGAAGCTAGGATCATCGCTCTTTATTAGTTCTTCTATGCTTGATGAATACTCCCTAAATGGGACGATGACTGTTGTGCCTGAGTCTATTTCCTCAGAGTAAATAATTGAATCTTTATAAGAGACCTGCTTTGCTGATACTCGATAAACGCTTCCGCTTATTAGGTCCTTAGTCTTCAAAGATTCTTCTTTTTTCCAGCTCCTCATCCTATCGTACAGATCTTGGGCGTAGGACTCATGACAGTATATCTTGACCCTGGCTCTTTTGTCTTCCTCGGTTAACTTTATCTCAGTGTTGTATTTTCCTGTTTTTTTAAAAACGTCAGTCGTCAGGATCGGATATTTTTCTATCATTTTTTGTATTTTAAGAGTTATACAATAATATTTAATTGTAGTTTTGTTGAAAAAAATACTACTCCTTGTTTTCTTTGATCTGCTCCTCCATCAAGGTACATTCAGTAGTCAACATTAGGCCTACTATCGATACTGCGTTTTCTAAAGCAGACCTGGTTACTTTGGCCGGGTCGATTATTCCGGCTTCCAATAGGTCTGTGAAGCTTTGACGTTTTGCATCGTATCCGTATGTTCCATTGACTATTGGCTCTTTTTCGTTAGAAATAAGCTTGCTCTTTATCAGTTCTGGAGAAATACCAGCATTGTTTAATATAATATCAAAGGGTGCTTCACAGGCTTGAATCAGGATCTTGGCTCCAAACAGCTCGTCCTCATTTTCAAAGCTAAGAACGTTTTGCCTTAATTCTCTTTCTAAAGTTGAGGCGGCATAGAGCAAAGAAATTCCTCCACCGGGCAAAATTCCTTCCTCAATGGCAGATCGGGTAGCGCTTAATGCGTCGTCTAGCCTGTCCTTCTTTTCTTTGTGTTCTACCTCGCTATATGATCCGATCTTAAGGACAGCGACTCCTCCTGAAATCTTAGCAAGCCTTTCGCGTAAGATCAGCTTTTCAGACTCGTTATCCGAATATTCTATTTGAGACTCTATCTCCTTTATTTTTGCCTCAATGTCTTGGGCAAAACCCTTACCGTTGACTAGGGTAGTCGAGCTTGCGGTGATAGTTACTTTTTCACAAGAGCCTAAGAGCTCACCTACCATGCTAGGATTTACGTTTGCCAGATCCTGACCAGCCTCTTCAGAAAGATAGGTGGCTCCAACAATAGCGGCAATGTCTTTTAGCTGGTCTCTCTTGTTTTCTCCAAACCCAGGTGCCCCTACTGCTGCTGCTTCCAATACGCTGTTTATCCTGTTTAGGATCAAAGCCTGTAGCGCATCTCCTTCTAATGAATCTGCAATTATCAACAGTTGTGACTTTCTAGAAGAGACCCAATCCAGTATGTTAACTAGCCCTTTTAGGTTTTTAATCTTGCCGTTGTATACCAAGATATATGGGTTGCTGAACTGTACCTCCATTTTGTTGCTTTGATTCACAAAATAGGGAGACATGTACCCGCTAGAAAATTGCATTCCTTCTACTAATTCCATGTGGGTCTCGTGAGTCTTGCTGTCCTCAACCGTGACTACTCCATCAAAGCCGACTGCTTCCATAGCGTCGGCAATTATATTGCCTATTGTGGTGTCGCCGTTTGCTGAGACTGTGGCAACGTTTCTAATCTGTTCAAAGTTATCGACCTTTACTGCCATTTTTAAAAGGCTCTCTTTTATGTAATCGGCAGCTTTGTCTATTCCTCGTTTAAGATCCATTGGGTCGTAACCCGTCTCGATCAGCTTGATTCCGCTGTTTAATATAGATTGGGAAAGCACAGTTGCAGTGGTGGTTCCGTCGCCGGCTTCATAAGCAACATTGGAGGCAACCTGTTTTACCATTTGTGCCCCAAGGTTTTCTATAGGGTCCTTTAGAAAAACTTCTCTAGCAACGCTTACCCCGTCTTTGGTGATAGCGTACTGTCCTTTTCTACCAAGTATTACGTTGCGACCCTTTGGGCCTAATGTTACTTTTACTGAATTCGCCAGCGCGTCGACTCCTCGCTTAAGGGCAAGTCGCGATTCTGAACCAAATCTAATGTCTCTAGGGTTATTACTCATAGTCTGTTGTTGTTTTTTTGTAAAAATTCATGTAATCTGTCTCTTAGATCTACTATCTTATAGAGGTAAGGTTTTGGGTTTGGGCCTAACCATACTACAAAGCCGCCATTCGTCTCAAACCCAGATTCTTCCAGAAGGATCAATCGATATAGGCTTATTTGAATCGAATAACCGTTTAAGGAGTTATCCCAAAGATCATCAAAAGGATACAGCAGCCTCTGTCGGCGACCCTCGGGCTGCTCGTCAGTGGTAAATTTCTTGTTTGTCTTCCAATCGCCTACGTAATATCTTGAATTTAGCTTGAAGATCTCGTCCATGGTTCCAGCAATTCCCCATTTTCTAGAGAACACCCTAAACTCTTGCCTTACTGGGGTAAAGCTTTTAAGCTTTTCGTTGTGTATCCTTTCAAACTTTTTTATCCTGTCCAGCGCAGCCGGATCCTCCGGATATTCTGGAGAAAGACCGTTGTAATAGTCTTCGATCCACTTGTGAACGGTCGTTCCTAAGTCTAAAGCGGTGTCGCTTATCTGTTTCCACTCGTTTAATACGTCTTGATGATTAAGACCTCGCTGCTTTGCCACCCGCTTAGCAATGATCTCAGACTCAAACTTTGTTTTAAATTGAGACAGAAAACCAGTAACAGATGTAAAGGTCTGTATCGGCTTTAGGGTAGAAGAATCTAGGTAAGAATAGGTGTGAAATGCCTCGTTAAATACGAAATTAGGATCTAAAAAATAGTCTAGCTTTGATTCCAAAGGTTGTTATGCTTGATATGCATAGTCTTCTACTGTGGAAAGTCCAGAAAGTTTTAATAAAATGTTGGTTGTTGTCAAAACATCGCGCTCGCAATACTTAGTAATTTCAGCGAGCCTGCCTGACCAAAAATAAGAGTTTACCTCAGAGCCTTGAAGCTCCTCCTTAGGTGAGTCTAGGCCGATCGAAGTAGCGAGCAGGTCTAGAGAGACGAAGCTTTCTTGCCATGCACCAAAGCTCCAAACCTCAGATGTATCGATGAATGGCATCTCCCAGGGCTTTAGGTTGTGAATGAGTAGCCCTTTGGGAAGGGAAAATTCGTTTATTAAAAGCCTCTTACACATGACTGGAACGTCGAATCTTTTTATATTATGACCTACGAATTTTAGATTAAAAAACTTTTCGAATACTTTGTGGATTCCATCTAACACCTCTTTTTCTGACTCGCTAGCATAGCTCTTGACCACTAGACTGGGACTAGTCTCTTTCCAACTGAGCCTTGCAAAGGTGGCACAGATCACCCTAGAAAATTCTGGAGCAAGGGCGGCTTTTTCTAAGTAAATTTGCTCATCGCTAAGGTCCTTGTTTTCTTCAAATCTGGCTCTTAGGTACTCACAGCGCTTGGTCCAAAGCTCTGCTTTTTTAGGATTGGCAATGGCAAGTTCGTCTAATGACCTAAATTCAGCGGCAGTCTCTAGGTCAAAGTAGACGGCTTTTGTTAGTTCGGATTGGCTGTACATTTTTTAAATATTAAGGTTTGGTCTTATACTTATTCTATTTTTCTAGTTTTCTTCGAAATCAAAAGGCAAGGGCTTTTCAAGAAGGTCTGTGCTACTGCGATAACGAAGTATCGCAAGGTCTTTGGCTTTAGACTCTACTTCCACATCAACTGTTAGTCCATGGCTTGGGATGATCTCATAAACATAATCTGCATGAGAGCGGCCGATCGCCTTTGAATCTTCATAGAGCGCCTTTGAGCTGGAATAGTGCTGCATGGGTGTGAAGCCTTTCCAGGTCGAAGCTGCTAGGTGAGCAGCCTCGTTTGCAGAAAGACCACCTGTGCAAAAGCGATGATGTAGGTGATCGAAGGTGATAGGACAGCCGACTACTCGATAGACGCCATACCATAGGTCTTTGACTGAAAACTGACTGGCTTTATCGTCGTTTTCCACGACAAGCCTTGCTTTAGTACTGTCAGAAAGAAGTAAAAAGTTTTTACAGAACCTATCGAGAGCAGACGGCTTGTCGCCGTACGATCCTCCTACGTGGATGTTGATAGGAGAACGATAGTCTACCGGAAGGCACATCAGGTCCATTATCTTTGAGTGCTGGTCTAGGTCCCAGATTGTTTTTTTTACTACACTCTCGTTTGGAGAAGCCAAAACATCAAATTGGCCTGGATGAAAAGAGAGGCGCATTCCGTTTTCAGAGACAAATGCACCGATCTTTGCTGCATTCTCTGCTATCTCATTAAAGTCAGGAAGATCTGTCAAGCAGTATTCGCTCATCCATGGAAAAATATCAGAAGACATACGATACACCTTGATGTCGTGCTGTTTGTTCCATTCCAGGATTTTAAGCAGATCCTTTAGGTTTGCTAACGCAAGCGAGCTGGCATAAGCTATGCCTTTTTCTTTCCAGGTCTTCTTTATCATTCCTCTGTTTATCGTTATTCCATCGTCCTTAAGAGAAAGGTTGATGCAACAGTAACCTAGTCGTATGCTCATGGTGTTATGATACTAATTTTTATTGAAATTAAAAATTTTCCGCACGCGCGAAAGTACTATTATAGTATAGTCTATAGTAATAAAATAAAGAGCATCTGTTGTAATATTTACTATTATAGTACTACTGTAGTATACCCGCCCGCCATCCCATTGTACTGTGAAATTTATCAAAGGTTTTAGATAAATACATAATAGCTAGAAAACTTTTCAAGAGACGATTAGTATAAAAAGTTGACTTAAAAACATCGACAGATGAATGACTATTATAAGTATTGACTTTTCTATACTTTATCCAGGAATATGCATAGTAAAGGATTTCAAAGATTTTAAATGGTCTGCAATAGTCAACACTAAAATAAGCAAAAAAGAAAAGGAAAACCTAGATTGCTTAGTTTCCCTCTACCCTAATCTCTCTATAAATTACACTAAAAGCAAAAGAAAAAAAGAGGAAGAATACCATTTAACTGAAAGAACAAAGCTTATCAATTATCAAGAACTAGTAGACTTAATAATAGACGAGATACTTAAAAAAACAGAAGACGACGAAATACTCTGTTCCATAGAGGGAATTTCATATGGGTCTAAGGGAAACGCTTTAGTTGATATATCCCAGTCCACTGGAATACTAAAGATAAAACTAATTGAAAGGGTGTTAAACTATAGACACGACAGGCTTTTTATATTTAGTCCAAGCGAACTCAAAAACGCAATAGGTGAAAAAGGAAATGCTAGCAAGCTTGACGTGTTTAATAGGTTTAAAAACTCACCTGGAATACCTGAAGCACTAGACTCAGACCTACACAAAGCTGTTAATTCTCAAAAATGGATACAAAATAAGGAAAAGATAGCTTCCCCAATCATAGACATGGTAGATTCCTATCTAGGTATAGTAAAAATCTACAATTTAATAAAATAACCCTTACAAAAATGGCTAGAAAAAGAAAGGGCGACGCCCATTACATCAACAACAAAGAGTTTACTCAAGACATCATCGATTGCAAAAAGACTGGAGAGCTCTCAGAATATTCTATCTCCTGTTTTATGAGTCTAGCTAACAGGGCGGTGGACAGGCTCTACTTTAGGGACGCTCGTGATAGAGAAGACTGCATACAGTCTGCAATAATAGACTGTTTAAAGTATTGGAAGAGCTTTGATGAAAATAAGACCTCTACCCCTAATGCTTTTTCTTATTTTACACAAATATGTAAAAACGGTTATGCTAAAGAGTGGAAAAAGATACACAAAAAGACGGGTTTAGACCACACTGATAAGCTAGAATTCATTTCTTTAAACATGAATGGTGAAAATTCAGTCTACAGCATATAGAGTTTAGTTCTGGATAAATAATCTAGATAAAAAGAGATGATAGTCCAAAATCTTCAATTTTTCGATAAGTTTGGTGAAAATCTAAACTTGGACTTTGACGTTGACCTCTCAGCGTGGGTCGGTAACCTCTATTTTGAGCCAATATCGGCTAGCGTCTTTGAAAACGAAAACTTGTTCATTTTGGAAAAGGTAGGGGCCTTATATAAGTTCCCAACTTTAAACAGCGGTGAGTCTATTAGTTTTTCTTGGGAATCCAATGAAAACTCTTCACAATTTTTCATATACGAAGTAGTCCAGGACCTAGAAATCAAAGAAAATTTCATAAACAAGGTAGAAACAAAGGCGGTTTCTCATTCTGATTTTAACACCGGTTCTAACTCTCCATTAGATTATAGGTTTCCTCTACAAGTAAACGTTGCTTTTAATCCAGACGAAGAAAAGAGCTATGAACGTACGTTATTGATCAAGCTTGGGAGCACACTTATTGCAAAAATAGGCTTTTATGGAGAGGGGGAGGTCGAGGAGGAAAGATTTAGGATCTGGCTAGAAAATTTTGGGATAAAATTCATAAAGGAGGACGCAAATATCCTAAAAAGTTACGACATAAAGGAAGTCAACCCAAATCTAGAGTCACTGAACCAAATCAGAAAGGAAATTCTGGTAAATAGGGAAGAAATATATCCATACGTGGGCACTTACAAGGGCCTTGTTAATTTTGTAAACATTTTAGGCTACAAAAACGTCTTACGGGTTAAAGAATATTGGAAAAACGTTAACCCTAACTCATCCTATTTCAACAAACTTAACCTGGTGGATATCACCGACTACTTGGATGATGGAAAAATAGATACTTTAGACCTAATTGACGCAGGGAAGGCCTTAAAAGAGGGAAAACAGTTTAAAAAGACCGAATTTTTAGCACTAGTTTATGAATTTGTCCAAGAAACAGGCGATTTCGATGACGACGGCGTTCCCATAACGAAAGAAACCACAGAATTTACCGTAAACGAGATATTTTATAAGCTAGATAAGCTTAGTCGTAAGCTAAAAAATGAATTTTTACCCATAAACGTAAAAATAAAGGACGTAATCGGAGAGTTTTTATATTTTCAAAAAATTACAATAAACTATTGGACGGACTCTACCATAATATACGACTACGAGCTGAACACGGCAGTCAAAGTTGTGAGTTACCCCAGTCCTAAAAAGTCAAACCTCATAGTCAGGGACCTCTCTCCTTTATATCGTAAGAGACAGGCGACTGGAATCGACTTTGGAGTGGTGAGACTAAACTCCTCAAGTCAAGACCCTTATGAAAACGGTCAACTTTGGACCAAGGATCAGATTCCAGGCATCGTAAGTTACATAGAAAGCTTTTACGATGAGATCAAAGATCAGCGATTTTCTGATATCAATGCAAGACTGAGCTGGGAGTACGGCGACGATCCTCAAAAGCCCATAGGCGCACCTGTAGTTCTTTCTCTCGACCTTAAAAAGCTAACTGTAATGGACCTTAAAGGCGTAAAGTTAGAAGACCTGGACGCAATTGCTGCTGGACTGGATCCCTATTGGACTTTTGAAAACATCGACTATCGAAATTATTATGAAATAAACTGGAAAATCACTAAGGCTGCCCCAAATCCATACAATTTTGAGTATAGGGGAAGAGTGATTGACCTCAACGTCCTTCCCCACTTTTTAATTTCTTCTGGAGATCACAGAGTAACAGTTGAGCTCTATGATTTTTGTGGAAACATTAGCGTATTTTCAAAAATATTGAACGTGCCAGAAAGACTGACTCCAGAAATAATAGGTCTTACTAGGTTAGAGGACAAGTTCGATTATCGAGTAGGCAACCTTGCAAACGTTCAGCTTCAAGACTTTGGTGCAAACCCTCTCTATTTCCCAAGGGTAAACGTTCTCGACTTTGAAAAAATCTCTACCCAAGTAAACATCTACAAAAACCTAATGGACTGGATCGCATTTTACAGAAATCGCTATGGGATGGGACAAAACCTGTATGATGTTGAGATATATGACGATGGAACAGATACCTATGTTCCTTATCTGGATCCTCTACAAAATGATCCCAGAAAAAGGGATTGGGGCCTAGGCGAAGGCGATATTCCAATAAAGATAAAGGACATCAGGGACATGGAACTCAATAGTCTCTACTGGATGCGGCTTGCCGACCTGGTCTACTTGGACGATTTTAGTGCAGGTTTTCACATAACTAAGCCTGCGCCTGGAAAAATAATAAGAATCTCTCTTTTTTCAGATTATGTGATACCTAATTATCAAGGTCTGACCCAGCTTGCTGAAATATTAAACGCAAGCGACCACCCAGGAGTAAGCCTATTCTACTATTCAGTCGTTGGCAAACTGATCCACGCTAGAGCAAAATACCTAAGCAAAGAAATGTATCACATACTCTTTTCTCCAGGCACAGGCAGCCCAGCGTTAAGTCCTTCTCCTGGAATAGCAAGCGCTGGACTAGACGAATACACCTTCTTTTTACCCAAAAAAGTCTACTCTAAACGATCGGTCGACCTGTTAAAGACTATCTCTCCTATCTTTGATGAGGAGACCTTGTTTTTGTTAGCTAAGACTAGCGACCTACTAAACGGCAACGTTCAGGACCCCCAGTTTTGGGTGGAACAGAAGTATTGGAAGTTCGATAATAACAAACAGACCGGTCACCTACCCACAGTTATAGACCAGAACGCTTTTAACTTTACTAGTGTAAAGATATTTAAAGACTCCTTTGTCGTTCCAGAAAACGGAATAGTCTTTTTTGTGATAAACAACATCGACGGCAAGAATGACTTTATTTGGACGCTAAGGGATGAACCCAATAATGAGACGATAATTAGAGTAAAGTCAGTTCCGTTCTTCTCCTGGAAATTTAAAGAGATAGGAACCTATACTTTATCAGTAGACGTTATTGATTCAAATAAAACAATTTATCAAAACTCAGTAAAAAACCTAGTAAGGGTTTTAGATAGAAAAGACTACATCAGTTATACTGAGAATCGTTTAAACCAACGAAAAAACGAGTTAATGAATAAATGATTAAAAATTTAATAAATAACTAAAAATAATAAAAAACAATGGCGTTTACACCAGTTTCTTTACCGATTCAAGAAATACTTTTAAGCGATTTCGTCACTGACGTTGCCACCATAAGCAATACAAACGACCTTTTGCTTAAGGACAAACTAGAGGACTTAATCAACATATTTGAAATGGATCTTAACACAGTTTCAATAGGTACAGATAATCCCATCAACTATTTAAAGGCAGGCACAGTCATTGCTCAAGGTACTGGTTTTATCTTTCAAACCAATGCGCCGGTTCAGGTGATTTCAAAGATAGAAAAAAACGCTAGTAACGAGTCAGTGTTCACAATCGATAGAATAAACTCAAACCTTTCTATAGTTACTGACCAGTTGACTTCAAACGACCTTATTTTAAACACCTCTCTGGTTTCAAACGGGACTGCTGAATTCAATTCTAGCACTACTTTTAAAGGACAAATTACCGAGTCTAAGGAAAGCGTCACTATAGATTTGACTAAAACCAGCCCAATTGAGGCTTCTGCTAGGTTGAATCTTACTAGTTCTTCTAGAAAAAACATTTTTGTCACCTTAAAGGCAACAACGGCTCCCACCTTGAATCCAGTATACGATGGAGTTTCAGCAATAACCCCTGGGATACTTGGTATTTCTCTTTATATCGATTTTGATTCAACAAATCCTCCAGCACAAAACTCAGTCTTTAACATATACATAGTCGACGTTACTGAAGAGTTTTCCTCAACTTCGATAATTCCAGCCATCTCTTCAGGTTCCCTCCCTTTTTTAATAAAAGGAGGGATAAACTTGAATGCAGGCCCAGCTGTGCCCATATTATTACACGATTCTGTCAATCAAGTAGGAGTCAACCCTAACAGCTTAGTAGTGGGTAACAACCAGCTTACTAAGTTCGGACAAAACGCATCATTGTTATACATAGTTGACCAAAACACTAACGATAGGCTAATCGTAACCAGCCTAGTTGGACTAGAGTTCTTCTAATAAAAAATTATTAAGCTAAATGGCAGTAACGTCTTTAATAAAGCCAGTACAAGACAAGAAGGGTATATTCTACAGCTTTCAAAGCGCGTTAGAAGACATCAACATAACTTTAAGCAACAGCGAAAACGCCGTTCGTTTTTCCAAGTTTGCCCTATTAAGGATACCTGAAATTGGTGAACCCAATACCCTATTGACCGATAACAAGATACAGTTTCTTGCTCCTGGAGAATCTCCAATGATCGAAGGCCTAAATCCAGACAACAACGTAAACTTGGCAGAGAGCTTTCAAAACTACGCATTAAACTTTGAAGCCTTGCTTTTAAGTAGAAGCCAGTACAAGAAAAACGAGAAACTTACCGTTTCTGAAAGGGTTTTTTTTAAGTGGCTCAAAGAAATAGGGGCAATTAGATTTCAAAACGCTAACGCTCTAGAAAAAAACACAAACGTTTTAGGAACACAAAAAAGGTTTGTTGAAAAAACAGAAGTTAGCTCTACTTACAACCGTGTAGTAAAATACGTTGGAGAGATAGACGTTGTAAATTCATTAAAATCCAATCAAAACTCATACACAGAAGTCTACATCCACGTCCCTACAAACGTGGGTACGACTCCATACGTTCTTTTCAAGTCACTGAGCGACGATAACTATTTTCCAAACATGACTGTCTCTAACTTAGGAGCAGAGCCTTTGAATGTAGAATATCTGGCTGGTAGAAAATACAATGAGACCCACCCCTTTGGTCTTTCCTTAAAAGCTTTTTATGACTTGGACGACCAGAGCATTTTGACTCAAATAAAGAACAACATAGGTGACCCATACGTTACTGGCAACTGGTTTACCCAAACAGTCAACAACGCATACTATACCGATAACTATTCAGGGACGGGCAGTTTTGATGTCGCAGTCGATCAGTTCATCAGCAAACAAAACGGTCTCTTAAGCGTTGAATACGTCAGAAATACCCTAGACGGTATCTCGATAGATTTTGATCTAGCCAATTATAAGCTAGCTAGCGAGAATTCAGAGATAAAAGTATTTTCCCAATTCAATGACTACGTAGCTAATCGTGACTTTGAGTTCAATGCAGTCTTGGTTTACTACGACACATACGATCCAAACAACCTAGACTCGACCGGCGCTCCGATTGACTTCAAGACAAACCTCTATGGGGTCCTGTTTTTGGACAGGATCCAACAGGATGGATTAGAATTTAAAATTCCAGTCATATCTAAATACAAACCAGACGTATTAAATAAAGTAAATGGAAATTCCTTTTCATTTAAAGTAAACCTTAAGTTAGATACTTCAATAGAGGACACCAAAGTTGAAAAGTCTATAAACGACTACTCTACCTTTTCTCTAGATCTGTTTACTGATGTTCTTACTGAGTTTAAAAACCTACAGGCCAGGTATACTGATCAGCTCCTAGTATTTCAACAGTTGACTCAGGATGTTGAAAACTTAAAAGGGCTTTTGCTAAACAGTGAGGACCGTGTTGAACTTGATCTTAGGGTTTCTAACCTAGAAACCTCAATCACCGCAAACCAGGCAATTTTTGAAAATACTGGAGAGCTGGTCAAAATGATAAACAACACTAACACTAAGATCGAATCCATAATAAACGGAGAGTCCAGCTTAACTATTTCTTATGATATAAACGCAGTTAGAGGAGGAGACGGAATCGGACTTAACCGTAGGACTCCAAACCGCGTAGTGATAAACAACGTAAACCAAGGATACAACATAACTCCAGAGTCATTGAGAAATGTTTTTAGTTCTAACGTGATAACTCTGAATAAGTTTTCAAACTACGTATCCCATCAAAACAATGCAACCCCAATAATTTTAACAAAGGACTTATCGATTTACATCGATGACTCTAAGGTCTCATGGACGGCCGGCCAGGTGCTGCGACTAGTATTCGAGGATCAGATAGTTACTGGTGCGTTCGACATAAAGCTATATACAGATAAGCCAAATAACAAAGGATTCGGCCAATACGGCTTGCAGATAGCCGTGTTTAACAGCACAGACTTTACCCCGTCAAACAACTCACCCATCTTTGATATACTGTGCTTAGACTCAAACGCTTTAACCTTTAAAATAGATAAAATAAGATAACTATGCCTGAGACCAAACACACACTATCCGACGTTTTAAAAAGACTGGTTGTCGACATAGACAACATGAACTCTTTTCTTTTTAGATTGCAGGACATACTTGAATCTAAGTCAGAAAACGTAGTAATCGATCAGAAAAAGGAAGACGGCTCCTCCGTTGTAATAAACGTGCCCTCTTTTGGATATCTTAAAGGCAAAATCGATGAGTTAAACAAGAATTTTGATACTCTAGTTTCAGCCAATAATAACGTAGTCGGTTTAAAGTCAGCAAACGGAGACGTTAGAAAGTTTGAGCTCAAGAAAACATCACAGCTCATCTCTGAATTAGAAAAATCGATCGGCTCTAGCCTAACGGTTCCTACTTCTTTTAAGGTAAGAAACAACTGGTTTTTCGAATCTTTCTTAAACCCTCTACTTTATGTCGGATTGGACATATCTGCTATACTAACTGACGATATCGATCGGTTTTCAGTAAAAAGAATAATCATAAACTCAGCAGACGATTCTGCTAACGACTTTTTTGATGCTAACTACAAAGGAAATAACTCTATAAGTTTAGCTGCCTTGAAGAAGGAACTCAACAGCAATTCAATAGACTATTTTGAGGACGATAACTTGGTTGAGTTAGATACTCCAGTGAATCGATACAAAGGCTCTTTTGACGTGTTAAATATTGTTGAGGAGAGCATAAACCAGACCTTGAGCAGCGGAACCACAGTCACAGTAAATCGTTTACGCTATAAGTTCAATACCCTAGCATATACAGACGTTCTTTCTGATATCTCTAATACTAGAACTCTTGGGGTTGGAAACGTGTTGATAACTACTAACGACTCGGAATATAGAGTGACTTCAGTAAATACCACTGAATCCGAAGTAGTGTTGGAGAGAATCTTTGGGATAGAGCCCATCACAATAGGCGCCGACGTGCTTAGGCTTAAGCCCACGCCATACCGCTTCCCTGAGCTAGCAGTAAACGTTGGGTTCAACGAGCGAGAGATAATATTTATCAGACCGGTGAGCAAGGCTCAAAACTTAACGATTGACGAGTTTTCTAACGGTGTTGCTATCTACACTAACGAGCTCACTATTCCTCTACAGGACAACAGCACCACTACCCTAGGCCAATACTATATGAATTTTGTCTCTGACTTTGGCCTTATCCTTTTAAACTTGGCTAAAGAAAAAACCGTGCCTGCAATAATAGGTAGCACGCCAGATGCTCCTGTGCTAGACTCTAAAAACTTTAGCGTTGTGCAAGTAGACCAGCACGTACAGGACGACAAAAACATAAATGATCTAAAAAATAATATCAAAGAAAAAGCTGGCCTTCAAAAAGAGATTGATGAGCTCAACAAAAAAATAGAATCAGTAAAGTCAAACATAACTGGAGTTTCAAAAACACCCAAGGAAACCCTACGGCTCAAAAAACAGTTGATTGATTCTAGAAAAGAACTAGATGACAAGACCTCTGCTCTCTCTACGCTAGTCACAAACATAAGCCTACAGCTTTCTACTTCTCCAGGGTTCGTTTCTCCTAAAAAATATAGAGTCAGAGGATTTTGGCAGATTCCTTTAGCTAAGAGCAGCAAATATGGAGAACAGCAAATAGTTCAATTCAAGTACAGATATAGGTACCTGAGTTCATCCGGAAATCAGCCAAATTCGCAGCAACAGTCTTTTTTAGACGTCGACGGTTCCACAAAACAGGCAACCTTTTCTTCTTGGACTGAAGTGCTGACTTCTCCTAGAAAAAAAGAGTTAAACGAAAACACCGGACTGTATAATTGGTCTGAGGAAAAGGTGACAGACGCCGACTCAGTAAACACAAATCAGCTCGACATTCCAATAAGAAAGGGAGAGGTCGTTGAGCTTCAAATAAAATCTATTTCTGAGGCGGGCTGGCCTACTAATCCAGTAGAATCAAATTGGTCTGAGCCTGTGCAAATAAGTTTTCCTGAAAACATCCAATCCGAAGAGGAAGGGACCATTACTTCTCAAAAGGCATTTGCAGATAAGACTAGAATCGATTTTGAAAACTCTCTGAGCTCAAGAGGAGTAACCACTCATATTGAAAACCAATTTACTCAAAACGGTAAGTTTTATGGCCATCGGGCAGAAGACATCGCTAGTGGATTCTTTACCAATGAGGGAAACGTCATAGATTTATACGAAAAGTTAAAATCCGTACAGTCTTCGCTAGATTCGATACAGCAGTCCATAAACACAGACACTGGACTCTTAAAGGTGAGCATAATCGATTCTGATGGAAATCAAACAGAAGTTGCAAACGGAGACACCATCAATCTTTTTGCAGGATACTATCGAGACTTAATAAAAGACACTACTGGCGGAACTGTAATTTACAAAGAGGGCTCAATAATCACTAAACAGTACTCGATATCCATTCAAAACACTTCTGCTACTGGCTTAGAACTGATATCTCTACTCTTTGGCGGACTTTCTCAATCTGCAAATGCTTCAAATCCCATCGCAAACCCAGATCAAGACTATCATGTGAATAGAAGATACGACATAGTGCCAATAGGCGTTAATTCCAACCCAGTCCCAGAAATAGGAGACTTTAAACACATAGCTAGCGCTCAGTCTTCTCAAGTAAGAAGCCAATTCATTCACTCCAGAGTAAGAAACTATGGACTTTCTGAAGAAATTTATGCACCAACCGATCCGGCTAACGACTATTCGTTAGACTCAACGTACGCTACTGGGTCTTCCACTGCGTATCGCGGTCAGACTGTGGGTGCTTCTCTAGTTCCATATAATTGGGGTCATTACTTGCCTTTCAATCCAAACTTTGCAGTTCCAGGAACCAGCACCAACTCTAAGGTATGGGCGGGGACTACTGACTCTGCAGGTAATCCAAACGGCGGAGGCTATCTTACCGAGTTCTGCATAAGCAAAGACCATCCAGACCTTAAAACATATGGAGTCAACTTTAACTCACCTTATTTGATAGCTAACATAACCGATAAGTTTAGACCCGACTTTACGATGTCCGTTCCTCCCACGATTGACGCAAACTCTCCACAAGCGTATCTGCCTTTTGCTCATGCGATCCACATGGAGACGTCGGTTTCTGAGATAACGAATGCCTTTGGCACAGAGTATTACAAACAGGCTACCAGAATAACTCCAAGCACTCCCACTACCTCTACTACTAGGGACGATTCGCACTATCCGATAAAACTTGGATTTACCCCAAACGACGAGTACCTAATAGGTAAATTTACTTGCGGTTCTTATCTGTATCTTTTCCCAACTAATTATGAATCCGTCTCAGTCGAGGGAAACTTTCCAGCGAGATCCACTAAAATAGTGAAATTTGGACCCGAAAACGCAATAAACATTCCAGTCATATTCCAGTTTCGATGTTCGGATAGACTGGGAAATATCGGAGGTTTTAGAACCGCGTCGACTTTAACTAATATAAAGTATACAAAGAAACTAGGAATAGATCTTATATTAAAAGAAGGTTCTCCTTTTTCTTTTGATCTACAAGTAAGCGCACAATATGACAAAGAGACCACGCTCGATGCACCACTAGTTCAAAGCAAAGGATCTATCGTTAGCTTTTAAAATACTATCATAAGGTACTATGCAAGAATTACAGTATACTAAGGTTTTAAAGAATGATTCTAGTTTTCAGCTAGTTAGAACAAACCCTAAGCTTACCGGCAACGTAAAGATAGCAGTCAACGAAAAAGGAGACATGTACCTTAATTCTATTAAGGCAAATTTAGAGCTTTCAAACGATGATTATTCCAAGTTCCCATTGGACCCAAACCTTTCTCATGCTGCCAACCTCTTCTATTTTTTTAGGTCTGGAACCACTCCAAACGAAATAATATTCGACCTAAACACACAAGTAGACCTCTATAAGACCTCAAAAAACTTTAAAGACCAATACGATTTTTCTTATTACTTTAGTGGAGCCAAATACCTTGCTTCAAACAAGTATGAGGAAAGAATGAGTTATTTTGCTCCTATCTATCTAAAAAAGGAGATTCCAAATTATTTTGTAGTATTCAAAATAGAGGATCCTTTAAATGACATCGTCTCTGAAGTCAAGGCAGCGTACGACGCTGGCGACGATCGTGGACAATACATGATCGATTTCTTCAAGAAGGCAACCATCATCAAGACCTTTGATCTAAGGCCAGAGACAAAGGTCGGTAAATACATAAGAACCTACGTTGAAGACATAAACTTTCCAATAAGCCCGCTTACCGTTTCTTTTGAAGAGGACGATCTTACTACATGGAACGGGATTTTGGTAAAAGACGGAGTGTTTGGTAAAAAAGGAGAATACCTATATGATTTTTATCAAAGTTCATATCCTTTAAAGTTTTTTGAGGAAAACATCACGAATGGATTTTCTAGAAACGGTGTAATATTTCCAAATATCTTAAACTTAGAATTCGTATTTAACGACGATAGCTCAAAAAAATACGACCTAAATCGTTATTTTGGAATGTATGTTAACTCTTTAGAGGTCACTCGCCTAGAATTGGACATGCGGAGAGCGTATTTAGAAAGGTCTTCTTGGGAAAACACCCCAGTCCCAAATAGAGAATACTTAGAAACAGACGAAGTTGCTTTGATTCAAGAAAACGTAAATGGGGTCCAATTTACTTATAAAGGCTCAGAGCACTATCTTTCAGAGTTCAATGAAAGCTTTACCGACGTCAATAAGATCTATTTTAACTATCTTCAAGACAAAGACGGCGGACTTCACTTATTAAACACTACTCCGGACTTTCTGCCAGATTACTCTGAAGAGAGGTTGGCAAGCCTAAGCTATTCGGCCTTGACCAACATTGTCACCGCCTCTGTGGATTCGCATGGATACTCTACTGGAGACATAGTAGTCATAAATTCAGTAGATGTTAGCTACGCTGGAGAGTTTAGCATACAGGTAATAGACAGTGACTCTTTTACTTATCTCATAGCTGGTGCATCTCTACCGACTGCACAAGGCACTTCAAAAAAAGAACTTAAAAGCGGAAAGCTTAGGCTTTCTGATAAGAAAGTAGACATGGGGCTCTTCTTTGGACAGAGTCGCAGTCTCTTTTTACAAGACGAAGGCTTTACAACTACTGTTGCTGGTCACTCTCACCTAGTCATAAAGCTTACTTTAAACCCTTCAGACCTGGACGAAATACGCCTCTACCACCCTAGGGGAACTAGAAAAGACCTAAATGGCAAGTATGAACTCATAGTTGCGACTTCTAACTATTCGTTAGTTCCCACTTCTAAAGACTTTTATGCATACAACGACTTTGATGAAATAGTGGGAAACGATGTGTTCTATTTTAATTCGACTGGCTATTTGAATGAGGTTGCAATCGCACTTACCGGCTGCATAAACGGGATAAGAAACAGGCAGTTTACCGCCTATTCGTATAAGGAGTACGTCTTTATCAAGCTAAATATTCCAGGAGACTTTGATGCTTTGCATAAGCTCAACTTTAGCTCCCCATCGAACAACTACTCTCCGTTTACAGTCAATCAGATTTCTGACATTCAAAATAAATTCATCCCTTTTGAAGGAGGCTCTCTAGAAAGAGGAAACAGGCTCATCATAGACGCTGGCCACTTGGAAAAGATACAGCAAAATTTAAAAGATGTGCTGATCAAAACTTCAAACGGTTGGTCCAAGATCAAAAAGGTTTCAAAATACATCGATTTGATAAGTGAGGAGAACTTATCAAGCCCGCAGACCATTGACTCTGCCCTTGGTGATTATCTAGAAAAAATAGCAATCGTCTTAGAAGAAAAAGAAACTCCGACTGTCCGCTATGCTCAGTTCACAATGCGACTTAAATTTAAACCTTCGTTTGGACTAATTTCAATTTTTCCAATCAAGGACCTGGACTTTGACTTTTATGCGAGCGAATACACTAATTTTCCAGAAATAGACCTGTATAACTACTACTTCATACCGCCTGGAGCAAACCTACTTCTTGCTGGTAAAAAATATGAAGTACTTGGTTCTGGAGTAATTGAGATAAACGGCACGCAGTATTCTGCAGGCACATCGATCCTTGCGGTAACGGATTCTAAGTATACGATAGTTTCTGGAAACCCACTGGTAACCTATTATACTGATTACACTACAGTCGGTGAGTTTCGCACCACTCCAATCAACGATGAAAACAACGAGTTAAAAGATTTTCAAGGGTTCTCTATCCTTAAGGATCCAAGCAAAGTAGTGCAGCAGTCTGCTACCATAGAATATCAATTAAAGACAAAGTTTTTAAACGGTCTGACTTCCACCGAGTACGATTACTATAAAGAAAATGACTCTCTAGACTTTGCAGTAAGGTCTAAGATCTTACCTTACATAAATAAGTGGGGAATACTTGACGGAAAGGATTCTAGAGATAACCAATATCGCTTGAATACTGAGCTAGTTTTTGGAAGAAACAACTTTTCACCAGACCATGAAGACAGGACCCAAAACCCACTCAATTTTACCCATGAATGGTTCTATATAGAGTCAGTTTTTAATTACATAAAGGATCCCATCTCTATAAAATTAAATTACAACTATTTTGAAAATCCACTGGATGAAAACCTTCTTCTTTCTGATCCTGATTACTTCATAAACTACTTCACCTATACTCCAAACTATAACGGTAAAGAATTTTCACAGACACAGATTCGCTATTCTAACGTGCTAAGAAATAAGGCAGGTGTGTATGAGACCTTCTTTAAGGGCTTTAAACTGAGCTTTAAGGACTACTTAGATCCAAGTTTTTTAGGCGAGGACAACAAGCCCCAGCCGAGTTTCTCAAATCGATTTGATGGATATAGGTTTTCAGCGCTATTGAAAGTTGTTCCCGAGGACATAAACGATAAGTCCCAGGTCCCAGTAAAATACCGAGTGATTGAGCACAAAGATTACAAGTTCATCGTCTTAATAATAGAGCTTGCTCTCGGTTCCATCAATGAAATCGAAGATTACTGGAAAAAAGTAAATGCAGTCGAGCCCATATCTAACATAGACGTCACCAATTTTTTAGACCCAACCTATTCTTCCATACTAACCGGTAAGCTGCCGTTTGAGTCGGTCGACGGCGAGTATCGGATAGCTTTTAACCAGGACCTAGTATCAAACCTAAACAACACTTTTCTCTATGCAATAAAGAGCAAAAAATTTAACAACCTATTAAATCGATTCTCTACAGTAAAAGTGAACAAAAACCTGTCCTTTCAACTAAACGGTCCTTCTGGAGTGGACTCTGCCGCTGGAACAATAAAAAGCTTTGCCAACTCTTCTACTCTAAACTACTCTGGAGGATTAAGCGATGACGTTACTTCTTTTACTGACGTCAACTTCATCACCATAAAAGACACAAGCAGCGGCTCTAATTTCTTTATGACCAGCTTAAACGGCTTTGTTCCAGTCGTTAAAAACCCAGTGACCGGTGCGTTTACCGAGTTTTTGACCTACGATAACACTCAAAACCTGTGCTTGATAACCACCTCGGGAGCTCCTCCTTACTATTCTTTCAGCAGCGTCCTTCCCTCAGGCAGCAATCTAATCGTTGATCGATTTTATGCATTCAAGGTTTTGACCGGCGGAGAAAAGTATTTTGAAAAGATATTTCAAAAGCTCTCTTTTGGAAACTTTAAGAGATATGTTAATTCATTAGACCCAATGATAGAATATTATTCCTATAGCTTAGGCTCTAATGGAAATTCTGTTCTTGCAGATCAGCCTCTTTTCTATTTTGAAGTGATCGATCAGAACATCATAACAAAGGTAAATCAGGTGATATACCAAACCACTCCTCAGGTTCCTAACCAGTTTTCAGGACAGTCTTCGATAGGCTATGAATACGAGCAAGTTTCACTAAATCTTAAGTATGCTCTGAATAGGTATAAAGGAGAGTATGAACCTTTAACGACTACCGTTCTCTCCTGCAATTCTACCTTTTATTTTAGTAAAAACAACATTTTACCCCTAAGCTTAGCCAATATTTTGATCAACCCTGAGATTGAAAAAAACCTAAGCATAAGAAACTTTAATCACATAAAAGTAGCCGACTCTAAGATACTTGACCTAGAATCCGACTCTACTTATCTAGCTAAGTATCCTACCATAGACGAGGTTGCTATAAACCATGCAGAATACTTCTTGTTAAGGGGCAACTGGGATTGGGGATTTCACTATCGATATTCAAACAAATCAAAATTCACGCCAGTTTCGGGTGCCCTTAGGGTAGAAGAGGACGAGTGCTTTGTTTCTAAGCTTTTAACTCTTCCCGAAACAATAGAGTTACAAAATTTTACTGTTCTTATACTAGGTAAGGATCAGGAGCTTAAGGACACAGACCTTGACCAAATAGAAATAGTGGTAAAGGAGGGTCAATTTTTAGTAGAGGGATACATAAACCTTAATACTGTTCTGACTAGGTACTTTATAGAAGACGGCATCTCTCAAAAGTTCTCAAGTTTTTTATCTAACTCAAATACCTACATAGGCAATTACCTTACTATCCAGCAGTACGTTGAAGATTACATAAAGCAGAACGTATTGAAGCTGTATGAGGTTTCAACCAATGAGTTTTTTACTAAAAACGTTACTAACATAGTCTCGGCGGTGGGTGCCTCAAATATAAATTCTATTTCTTTCTATTTTTTAGACGATAAGGAGCGCTTTAGACAGGGCTATTCCTTAAATAGAGCTCTACAAATAAATAACACCAGCAGACTGATTCTAAAATTTAGCTTTAATAAGAAGCCAGGATCAGGATTAGCGGTTAGCCCTAAAATAACAGTCAAATTCAATTAAGATGCCAATTAGAATAAACCTAAAAGAACTATTTCCTTCAGACTCACAAGACATAACCGTCGACAAGTTAAACTTTAACTTTAACAAGCTCTTAGCCCTTGGTGTGGGAGATCAGGGGGATCAAGGGGTTTCTGGCCCGCAAGGATCGGCCGGCCCAGTAGGTCTTTCTGGACTACAAGGACTTAGGGGCAGCACCTGGTACGTTGACTCAGGCGATCCGAACACCCTGACCTTTGTCGACCTGATAGACAACGACCTCTACTTAGACACTGCCACTTTTTCGGTTTGGCAGTATACTGCTTCCTCTTCTACCTGGTCACAAGTGCTAAACTTTAGTTCAATAGTAAGTTTTTACATCTCACAGACCCCATCTCCTTTTAATCGAGGCTTTGGAATAACTTCACAGGACGATAGGTTTATTACCTTTAATCGTAGAGGAAATAACTATCCAAACTCACAGACCGATGTGAATCGAGGAAGCTTTAACACAGCAAACAGTGACGTTCTGTTTTTAAATAACTTTAATGAGACCACCATTTCAAACGCAATAGGTTTTCCAAACTTTTTAACCTCGCCCGGCGACGTGTTTGATGCCCTATTAAAGATCTATGTAAACCACACAGAAGGCGTTTCTGAAGTCACCGGAAGATATCACCTTGAACTAGGTTCCCTTTATTTAGACACCAGTGTTCCGCCTGAGACCACCTTTTCTAACCTAAGAAACAACCTAAAGGTCAAGTTTAAGAAGAACAATGTTTCTTTGACTACCGGTTTGACCAACACTAACACCTTTGTGAACATTTCTCAGTTTTCAATGTCTGTTCCCGAGCCTGAACCCATCTCTGGAATTCTTCAAAATGGGATATTCGAGTTTGTGATGCCAAAGTGGAACAACGAAACCACTCCCATTCAGGACGAAATACGTGTATGGCTAGGATCCACCGAGGGGGTACAAGAATACGTGAGCTTTACTGAAAAAGAAATAGGCGACGGTATCGTGATCACCGACTCTACGAGCGCAGCTTCGTTTGGCATAATGAAGGACCTAGGAAACAATTTCACAATCCCTTATGCCGACGATGACTTTTTACTGATAAACACCGACTCTCTTGATGGAGTCTTCATAAACAGCAAGACCGTACAGACCAACGGTACCTTTGACGTTATTCACACAAACTCAGCAAGGTTCAAGAGCAAAATCTTGTCTGCAAGCACGCTCGACGGAAACACCAATAAGTACCTGTCTTCCATCTTTTCAAACGGAAACCTGCTCATCTCGACTTGGGCAGGCGCCTCCTCCGTCGTTTCACAGAACGGCACGGTAAGCGGTCTAATTAGGATAAACCAGCTAGACTCTACTCTTACTGTCCTTGAAAACCTATCGAACTCCTCCTCATACTCAACAGCGTTCGTCGGCCCATACTACGATAACCACGGACACCAAATCGACGGCATATACGGTGGCTTCCATGCCACCAACCTTACCCATGCAGATTTTGTTGGAAAATACTTGTACACAACTCGAGTCAGACCTCAGACGCAGATACCCCCAGTCGGTACTGATTATAACTATAACACCCTGCTCATTTCAGAACTAGATTCAGCCGGTTATTTTATACAGACTGTTGGCCTTTGGGGAACAACTTCAACCGACGAATACTATGCCAAAAAGGTACAGGTGGTCGGCAGCGTTGCCTATGTGCTCACTAAGAAGCAGGCCACTTCTTCTTGGACCGCCACTGATTCTTACTTGCACGCGGTGGACGTCACCAACCCCACCGGCCCGTTTACCATAGACAAGGTCACCGTAAGTTCGGTCCATAACTTTCTAGACTTTGTGATACTTAACGAAAGGGCCTATATTTCTTCATACGACGACTCTGCCAATGCCATCAAGCTGATCAAAATAGACATACATGACCCTTCTAACCTGGCCGCCGGCACTAGCCCTACCACTGTCTTGGCCTCAGGCGCTACCGAACGGCCTGCTCCAATAAAAGTCGACGGGGCTAGAGTTTACGTAGGCTATGGTTCTAGGATATATGCCTATTCTACCGATAACCCTAACAATTCTACCATGTCTTCCCTTATAAGCGGCGGCTATTCGGTGGACCCCAACCTTCAGATAACCGACATCATCGTAAATGGGAATTACATGTACGTTTTGGGAGAAAACTCAACAAATAGCTATGGAGAGCTTTACACGCTTGACATAACCACGGTTTCTTCTCCCATTCTGGTTGGCGTGGACTCTAGGTCAACCCTTACTGCTCCAGGAAAGATGACGATTGTCGGCAATACTATCTATGCCATTAGTTCTCAAGGAACCGGTGGACTCTCCACGACGGACGGCGGAGTCTCTATTTTTGAATTGGATGGGATAGTTTCCCCTACCGCAGACTTGAGCACGCTCAAGTCAAACGAAGCAAAGATCTCAAACAACCTCTACGTCGGTGAAAAGCTGGACGTTGGAAACTCGGTAAACGTGGGCAGCGGAGGGGTTT
>Ga0214923_10000152_pt1 | contig 104324 bp, 94 predicted proteins | sample LL1510_MetaG_FD_177993 | JGI IMG/M metagenome (GOLD analysis project Ga0214923, IMG submission 177993) | Freshwater microbial communities from Lake Lanier, Atlanta, Georgia, United States - LL-1510 | ecosystem: Environmental > Aquatic > Freshwater > Lake | place: USA: Georgia | collected... | reverse complement strand
ATACGCTCCCGTGGTTTATTGTTTTGTTCAGTCATGGCTGAGATCTCCTGTAGTTTTGGGTTTAGGTAAACTACATTCTACAGCGAATTTTCTTAGCCGTGACTTACTGCATCCGTAGGTACTATGGGCCTGAATTTAGATACAGTCACGGATTAGTAGCCCCAGTTTATTATTGCCACCCAAGAAAACCTCAACAGCGAGGGACTGTAGAAAATGCTATTGGCCTGATTAGACAATATATTAAGCGTAAAACTGATTTATCAGCTCTTTCTGATGAGGACCTCCAAGCAGTTGAAAACTGTATCAACTTTAGGCCCAGAAAGTGTCTTGACTATAAAACGCCTTATGAGGTTTTTTATGGAACTAATGTCGCACTGGCAACTTGAATTCAGCGCCGTACCTTTTGGAGGTGGTGGGTGCTGCAGGGGTCGAACCTGCGACCTCCTCGGTGTAAGCGAGGCGCTCTAACCAACTGAGCTAAGCACCCAAGATAGAGTCAAAGAGCGAATGGTTTACCATAAAAGTTTTAAAAATTCTTGGAAACATTAAAAAATTTACTTCAGTCCCAGGTTGGGGCAAATTTATCCAGTGGATCCAAGGTTTTATCAAATCGTCTTCTTGTCATCCTTTCTTATTATTGGAGTTGTTTTTAGAGACTTTAAAGTGGGTTGGGCGCAGTTAGGAGCCATTCTAATGCCGGCCCTTTTCACTCAGTGGCTAGCTATTCGAGAACTCAAACTTCCCTATGCCAGCATTCGAAGTGCTGTGATTTCAAGTTTAGGACTTATTCTTCTTATTCGGAGTGAGTCACTGGCCCTGTTGGCCCTAGCTAGTGCGATAGCCATCTTAAGTAAGTTTACAATCCGTTATCAAGGTAAACATTTTTTTAACCCCACCAATTTTGCTTTAGCACTTATGTTGTTGTTTTCTGAAGGAGCATGGGTGTCACCTGCTCAATGGGGGGAGGAGTTTATCATTGCATCTTGGATTATTCTTCTGGGAATTTTAGTTACTGAGAAAGCTCTTCGCAGTGACATCAGCTTTTCATTCTTGGGATGGTATCTTCTCTTGTTGTTAGCTCGAGTAACTTACTTGGGCCAGCCCTACAGTGTTTTTTTCCATCAATTAAAAAATGGCTCTCTACTTCTTTTTTCTTTCTTTATGATTTCCGATCCAAAATCCACTCCGGATCACCCCGTTGGCCGAATTATTTTTTCTTTCTTAGTGGCTGTGCTTGCCTATTTTATAAAGTTTCATCTCTATAATCCCAATGCCTTGATTCTAGCTCTTTTTTTCCTGTCGCCCTTAACATTGTTCATTGATAAATTATTACCAGCAAAAAGATTTGATTGGCCGGTCAACAACGCCAAGATGAGGAGCCCGAATTACTATGAAACTTTTGATAGAGTTGTTACTGGCATTAGTAAGCATTAATTGTTTTGGATTTTGCGGTTTCTACGTCGCTAAAGCAGACAGTTCTTTGTACAACAAATCCTCCCAAGTTGTTTTGGTCAGACATGAGAACAAAACGGCACTTACCATGTTCAGTGATTATCGGGGCGAGATGAAAGATTTTGCAATGGTAGTTCCAGTTCCGGAAGTTTTAAGTCGTGAACAGATCAATGTCGCAGATAGAGCTATCATTGAAAGGGTGGATGCTTTTTCTGCACCAAGACTAGTTGAGTATTTTGATGCAGACCCCTGTGAGCCCCCCATGTGGAGCACCATGCGGTCGATGAAAGCCAGTAAGGGTGGCCTAGTGGGTCCCTCGTCGGACAAAACCTTGGGAGTTACGATTGAAGCTCAATACACTGTGGGCGAGTATGACATTCTGATTTTAGGAGCAAAGGAATCATCAGGACTAGAAAAGTGGCTCAAAGAGAATGGATACCAATTGCCCAAAGGTACTTCTAAAGCGCTCGAACCTTACATCAAACAAAATCTCAAATTCTTTGTAGCGAAAGTAAATCTTAGTGAACAAGTCAAAACGGGATTTCAATATCTTAGACCCATTCAGTTCGCTTATGAGTCTAGTCGGTTCATGTTGCCTATTCGTCTCGGAATGGTGAACTCGGAGGGTCCCCAAGACATGTTGATTTACGCTATTACAAAAAAGGGGAGAGTAGAAACAACCAACTATCGTACAGTAAAACTCCCAACGGGGATGGATCTCCCGCTCTATGTGAAAAGTAAGTTTGCCGATTTTTATCGTTCGATGTTTGAAGTGGCTCATAATAAAGAAAATCAAAAAGTCGTTTTTCTTGAGTATGCTTGGAACATGGGATGGTGCGACCCTTGCGCAGCTGATCCTTTGACGACAGAAGAACTAAGAAAGTTGGGAGTTTTTTGGGCTACGGAAAGTAACTACAATTTGAAATCGCCTAAAGTGCGCCCTGGAGTCATTCCTCCACTACAAACGCTTCCCGAAGCATTCATAACAAGACTTCATGTCAAATACGATGCTAAGCATTTTCCAGAAGACCTCTTTTTTCAGGAAACTGGGGACTCCGAAAACTTTCAGGGCCGCTACGTTCTTCGTCATCCTTGGATGAAAGAGGCCAAATGTGAAGCCGCTGTTCGTTATCAAAAAGAGTTAAAAAGCCGTCAGACCAAAGAGGCTGAGACCTTGGCTAAGCTTACCAACTGGAAACTTGAAGATATTTACAAAGAAATGGGAAAAGAGCTTTCAAGTTCCAGTGAATCTTCCGAAAAGACTTCCGAGAAGTGGTACCAAAATATCTTTAAATGAGAAGTCGCTATGGCGAATAAAACTGAGACAGTGGGGATCATCGGCTTGGGCCGAATGGGGCGATGCATGGTCAAGGGGCTCCTAGAAACCCAAACTTTGAAGAAGAATGAAGTTTTCTTCACAACAAAGCATAAGGAGACCTCTGCTCAAGTTGAAAAAGAGCTGGGTATTAAATCCTGCAAAACTAATGATGAACTTATTGAGAAAAGCGACATTATTGTGATCGCAGTAAAACCGCAAAACAGTGCGGAAGTTCTCGAAGAAATTGGGAAGAAGATTTCGAAAGGTAGAACAGTTGTTTCGATCGTGGCCAGTATCCCCACTTCACTTATTGAATCTAAACTCCCCAAGGGAGTAGCAGTAATTAGAGCCATGCCCAACACGCCGGCGTTCGTGGGTGCTGGTATGACAGCTTGGTGCGCTGGGTCAGGGGCTAAAGAGCCGGATTGGCAACGCGTACAAACCTTGTTTGAACCGTTAGGAAAAGTCGCCAGAGTCGATGAAAAACATATGGATGCTGTTACAGGTTTAAGTGGTTGTGGACCGGCCTATCTTTACGTCGTATTGGAATCATTGACCGATGCTGGAATTAAGGTAGGTTTACCGCGAGAATTAGCAACTCTTTTAGCAGGTCAGACTGTTCTAGGAGCTGCCCGTATGTTATTAGACACTGGGCGCCATCCTGCGGCTTTGAAAGATGAAGTGACGACCCCCGCCGGTTGCACTATCGACGGTTTATTAGAGCTCGAAGAAGGAAAGCTCAGAGTGACTTTAATCAAAGCTGTGGTTCAAGCAACCAAAAGAGCCAAGGCTTTAGCTAAACAAGTAAAGTTATAGAGGTGACATCGTGGCAAACGACAAAAAAGCAATCCTTAAAGTAGATGGAAAAGAATACGAATTAGATATCGTGGAAGGTTCTGAAAAAGAACGCGCAATAGATATTACCAACTTAAGAGCTCAGACCGGATTGGTGACTCTGGATTCTGGTTACATGAATACGGGTGCTTGCCAAAGTGCGATTACGTTTCTTGATGGTGAGAAGGGAATTTTAAGGTATCGCGGGTATCCCATCGAGCAGCTTGCTGAAAAGTCTAACTTTGTCGAAGTTTGTTACTTATTGATTTACGGCAGGCTTCCAACCCAAAAAGAACTGGAAAGATTCCGCACAAGTCTCACTCGGCACACAATGCTTCATGAAGACATGAAACGATTCTATGATGGCTTTCCTCGTGATGCCCATCCGATGGCCACTCTGTCATCGGCAGTGAGTACACTATCAACTTTCTATCAAGACTCTTCCGATTTCACAAAGCCACTTGATATGGAGTTATCTATTTGGCGGTTGCTTGCAAAACTGCCAACCATTGCCGCTTTCTCCTACAAAAAATCGATCGGACAGCCCTTTATCTATCCGACCAATAGCTTAGATTATTGCTCTAACTTCTTAAAAATGATGTTTGCTGTTCCTGCAGAGGACTATCAACTAGACCCTGAAGTTGCGAGGGCTCTTGATCTACTGTTGATCCTTCACGCGGATCACGAGCAAAATTGTAGTACTTCTACGGTCCGACTTGTAGGTAGTAGCCGAGCAAACCTCTATGCTTCGGTCTCGGCCGGTATTTCCGCCCTTTGGGGACCTCTCCATGGAGGAGCCAACCAAGAAGTTGTAGAGATGTTACAGGAGATCAAGAACTCAGGAATGGATGTAAAAACTTTCGTGGGAAAAGTGAAAGATAAAGCTTCCGGAGCAAGACTCATGGGCTTTGGTCACCGAGTTTATAAAAACTTTGATCCGAGGGCCAAAATTATCAAGCGCAGCTGCGATACCATTTTAAAGAAGCTCAATATTCATGATCCCTTGTTGGATATTGCGAAGCGGCTTGAAGAAACAGCTTTAAGCGATGATTACTTCGTTTCTCGAAAGCTCTACCCTAACGTAGACTTCTATAGTGGTATCATTTATCGCGCTCTTGGCATTCCAACCAACATGTTTACTGTGATGTTTGCGATTGGAAGGCTTCCAGGGTGGATCGCTCAATGGAAAGAGATGCTAGAGTCCCCCAACGCAAAAATTGGCCGTCCCCGACAGATTTATACGGGTCCGGAAGAGCGTTCTTATACCCCTATCCATGATCGACACTAGTTGTTGAACTTGGGTAGTTTGCAAAAAGATCATTCGTCACATATTATCTAAACCATCGTGGCGAAACAAAAAATTACATCAAGCAGTACGGCGGAGTATTTTTCTAAAAACCTGCAGCAAGTGGGCTTTTCTTCACCCACTAAAGCTGTTCTTACAACGCTTAAAGAGGCAATCGACAACTCTTTAGATGCTTGTGAGGATGAAGGTATTCTTCCTGAGCTCTATATTGAGATTGAAAAAGTAGGGGCAGGAACTATTAAAAATACGGACCTTATTAGAATAAAGGTCGAGGACAATGGACCGGGACTTAACATCGAAGATGTTCCCAAAGTCTTCGGCGAATATTTAGCCTCCTCAAAGTTTGGTCGAGGCCGATGTTCGAGGGGTCAACAGGGTATAGGTATTTCTGCAGCAACAACTTGGGCACAACTCACAAGCGCCAAAGGTGCTAAGATCATCACCAAAACCAAAAGTATGCGCCAAGCCGTCTCTTGTTTGGTTGAAGTGGATGTTAAAAATAACAAAGGAAATTTAAAGGACAAGAAAGCTATTAGTTGGGACCGTCCTCATGGCGTAAGTGTCGAATTTGTTCTAGATGGCAGAATTCAATTGCAAGGTGAGGGCGGGCTTATCACATACCTTACGGGAACTGCTCTTGTGAACCCGCACTTAAATCTGCGCTACAAGCTCTTAGATCAACCTGTTACTAAAATTGATAGAGTTTCTGACAAATGTCCCGATATTCCATCAGCTGTTGAGCCTCATCCACACACGATGAAGTTGGGTGAATTCATTGCTCACTCCCATCTTTTTGGCAAAGCTACAGTTGCTAATTTCTTGAAAAAGGGATTTTCAAGAATCACAGACAATACTTTTCAAGAGTTTGTCAAAAATGGAATGGACAAAAAGTTTCTAGCACAAGCGGTAGACAAAACCACCGATGCACAATTTAAAGATATTTTTGGTGCCATTCATAAGACGGAGCTTATGTCTCCTAGTACCCGCTCTGTGATGATCATTGGCGAAGAGACTTTTTCTAAAAGTGTCCGAAGGCTCGGAGAAGTTGACTTCTTCTCAGTCGTAACTCGAAAGCCGACAATCTGTGATTTTAAACCTGTGGCTATCGAAATAGCAGTTGCCCGATTGAAAACGGCCCAAAAAGTTGAAGGGGATGATAGTCCTCCGGTGCAAGTGCTTCGTTTCGCAAATCGTGTGCCTCTGCAGTTTGATAAATCGGCCTGTGCGATGGTCAAAGCGATTGAAACTGTGAATTGGCGATCCTATGGTATTCCTCAGCCCAAAAATAGTTTGCCGTTAGGTCCCTACGTGATCGCAGTCAGCCTTGTTTCTCCTTTTATTAAATTTAAAAACGCTTCCAAAGAAACGGTAGATGCGAGTGATGAATTAGTAGAAGAGATTCGAAGGGCCCTTATTCAAGCCGGTCAGCGGCTTTCTAGACACATTAAGAAAGAGCATCGCGAAGCCGACCTTGAGGAAAAACTAAGACACATTGAGCAGTTTTGTCCTATTTTGGTGGATTGTTTATGCCGAATTACCAAAGCACCAGCCAAGCGAAAAAAAGCAGCAACTGAAGGGCTTGTTAAACTATTGGGCAGAGATGTGAATGCTGCAAAAAAAGAGCTAGATGAAGCTTTAAAACATCATAAAGAAGCTCACGCTAAAGGGAAAATCCAGATCGTAGAGAAAGAAGAGACAAAGTCAGAGGAGAGTGAAGAGGAGTTAAAACCTCCTCACCCTGAGGAGTCGGTTGAAGCAGAAGAAACTGACGAAGCGCCAGTTAAGGCAAAATCTAAATCAGAAAAACCGGCTGCAAAGACTAAGAAAAAAGCAGCCGCTAAATCCAAAGAAAAACTGAAAGAGAAAGAAGCATGAGAGAAGACACAATACCCAAGCTTTCAAAAGACCTTTGTAACCGAATGCTTACCGATCTTGAAAACGCAAGAAGACCGGTATTAGAAGCTATCAAATGCTCACTCGACAATTCAAATTACAATCCGAAAGTAGGATACCTTACTCCGGGAAATAAAATGGTTCGCTCCGAGCTCAATGTGGCTTCGGTTCAAAAAATGTCTCGAGCTATTTTTATTTTAGAAATTTTGCTTCGAAATATAGAAACAGGAGCAGTCAACACCAAGCGTGAGCTTTATTATATTTCTAAAGGTGAAGTAAAACACAATCCCGAACTCCGTCCTCTCGATTTTGGGGATCAATCGGAAAGTGACGCGATTATTGATTTTATTTGTGAAATGATGGAGTGCTATCGTGAGGATCTCAACTGTTACGCTAATGATCGAGGCGGGCAGACCTATTCCAATCAACTCGTCGTCACTGAAACTCTCCCCGACGGCGGAAAAGCAGTTGTTGATCTGAGCTCACTTGGAACTTCACCTTTTCAGCCGAAGAACCGTCCTCAAAGCTTAACTCTAAAAGCAAAAAAGAAGATCGATTTTTGCCTAGTGGTCGAGTCGGAAGGTACCGCTAATACTTTCGTTACTAACGGTTTTTGCAAAAGAAACAACGCTATCCTTATGGGCGCTCAAGGGGTTCCAAGTAACGCCGTTCGAGGTTGGTGTAAGCTCATTCAAGATCAACTCAAAGTGCCGATTTACTTTTTCGGAGATCTTGACGCCTATACGTTGCAGAATATTTTTAGAACACTAAAAGCAGGATCTGCTGCAAGTTTAATTCGAAACTCTGATTTTTCAGCTCCCGATGTCCGGTTTTTAGGAGTTCTTCCAGAAGATATTAAAAAGTACGATTTAGCTGACTACCCAGTAAAAGAGAATGATTTACAAGAGGCTAGAGCGCTAAAAAAAGCATCAGATGCTTTAAAAAATGATCCATTCTTTAAAGACAAAAAGAACAAAGGGCTTGCGAAGATTTTAGAATGGCTTCTTAAGAACAAAAGACGTTGTGAGCAACAGTCTTATTTTACAGTAGATCCAAGAGATCCTGTAATGCCTGAAAAGATTATTATCGAAAAGATCAAGAAAGGCGATTTTATTTAAGTTGTCTTTTTCGATATCATTTGTCTAGTCACTAAAACGACCGACAAAACCCACAAAATAAAGATTCCAAAGGTTTTATTCATTTGCAACCACGAGCTAGGATTCCAAATAACTTTGGGCCAAATATCGTTCATGCAAAGGGTAGTAAAGAATATTCCTAGAGACCAAAAAACAAAGGTTGCATATTTCAATGGGCCCGTAAGGCCGAGTGCATACCTTTGCAGAAAAAGATAGCCGGGTCCGCCCAGTACAAAAGTCGGTGATTCGGTTCTGGGATTCACTAAAAGCAGAGTGTAAAGCCCCAATGGAATCCAAAGGTTCCATTCGAAAGTCTTCTTTTTGAGCCAAAAAACAACAAACAAAAAAATTGAAAGCACGCTTAGGGGATAAAGTGCCCACAGTTTGGTGTCTTTGAAGCCCAAAGTTTTGAGAACAGTCGCAACGTCTAAGAGCCCATCGGTATTAGTGTCTCTCCTAAGAAGTAAGTACCAGTCCTCGTGGAAAGACACGGTTTTTGAGAATCCCCAGAAAATCATGGGAACTATCAAGCATACAAAAGCTCCGGCGACGATTCCTTGAATGTATTTCTTTTTAGGAGGCAATAAAAGGCCCGCCAGAAATAATCCTGGTAGAATTTTAATGTTGCTAACGAGGGTGAGCCAAAAACCCGCCTGATGCAATCGCCCCTCTTTATAAAAATAGAGCCCAAGAAGTGACAGTCCAATGAGTGATGGATTCATCTGTTGGTATCTGAAAGATCCATCCGCTTCCATCGAGCACAAAACAAATCCAAGCCAGAGCCATTTGGATTCCAGTTTTTTCCAAGGGAACCAGACTGAGACACCCGCCCAAAAGCAGACGATATTAAAAAGCCCCCAACATCCAGCCTGTAGTGAGCTGTTAAGCTTCGCAAAGGGTGTGTAGAACCAAGCAAAAAGAGGGGAGTATTTAAACCAATCTCCGGCTCCTCGAGGATCTGTGTATGGTGAAAGACCCTCCCAGAATTGTCGGCTGCCGAAAGCATAAGTGTGAGTGACAATGTTTGTTCCGTTGATAAATAGGTAAGGAACGACAAACAGTATTGTGATGAGTGAAAGAATAACAAGTTGCTTCAAATAAGATTGGTGTTTCATTTGACGGTTGCCGAGATAATCTTGTCACCTAACTCGAGCCTGTCAACAACGTCCAACCCAGATGTGATTTCACCGAAAACCGTGTATCGGCCGTTCAGATGGTAGTTTGGAAAAGTATTAAAGAAGAACTGAGACCCACCAGTGTCCTTCCCTGCTGTTGCGATTCCTACAGTGCCACGTTCATGATTTCTTGGACTAAATTCATCTCTTATAAGAAATCCGGGGCCGCCAAAACCATCGCCTCTAGGGTCCCCGCCCTGAACGACGAAATTTGGGACAACTCTGTGAAATAGTTTCTCGTCGTAAAAGTGCTTGCTTATCAAGTCGACCAAGTGATGTGCCGTCATGGGCGAATCTTCAAAAAATTTAATTTCAATAGTGCCGCGGTTCGTTCTTAATACCAAAAGTTTACCGCTTGCAGGCCTCCAAACATTAAACTCAGGAATTGTGTGACTTACTTTGGAGTTGATTGGAATTATAATTTGGGGTTCTTTCCCATTAATCGCCTTGGCAGCATCAAATGCTGCGATAACTACTTGTTTTTCTCGATCCTTTAAAGCGATATCTACCACATTAATTTGGTCCTCAGAGCCAATACTTGAAAGGCTCTGAATGATAGCAGTTCGCGTTTCCACAGTATCTTCTAAAGGAATAGCTTTATAGGCATCTGCTAGGGGTTGTGCGAAATCCTTCCAGCCTTTTTGGGCAGCTAGTTGAGCGATAAGAGCTAGAACACCCGGGTCTTTCTTGAAGATAAGATCCTTTAGAGTTGTTTTTAGATCGCTATGAATATCGAGTTCATTTTGGGTCAGCATTTCTAAAGACAATGAAATATGTTTAGAATCACCTTCTACAAAGTAGGGCCTGATTTTTTGCCAGTCTTCGGCTTTATTAACCCCTATCAATGAGGCCAGAGCCGTCGCAACCAAAAGTGGTTCGTTGCTTTTAAGATTTTGAAGAGCTAGATCTCGTGCTTTTTCCGGAGCAAGTTTAACTAAAGTTCTCAAGGCTGTGACTTTTATCCAAAGCGATGAACTTTTTTTTGCTAAACTCTCGACCGAATCTGTCAGATTTATAAAAGCTGCGGGTTGAGCTTCGATGGCCTCTAAAGAAGTCACAAGAAGAGGGCTCGGGGTTTCAGTTAGATTTTTTTGAAAAAGACTTAAACCCAATCCCTCCAACTTTCGGCCTTTTAGAGCCTTAGTAGCCTCGACCCTCACTACGATAGAGTTTGTGCTCGTAATTTTTGAGATCAAAAAGGTTGTTATCTCGGGTCCCTCAGAACGTGAAAGCGCACGCACGAGAAGCGCTTGATAGAAAGGGTTGTTCGCCTTGGAAATCGATTGGATAATTTGAGCTGTGGGAATCTTTTTGCTATCTCCTTTGTACTGGGAAAGTGCAAACGAAGCAGCTCCACTGAATCGAGGACTTGAAAGAGCAAGGACGGCTACCTTCTTGAGCAATTCTTCAGGAACATCCCATGAAGATGAATCACCGCTTAGAAGAATCCCTAGACCCTCAACGATGTTTCTAAGAACTTCAGTCTGCCCCTCCGTTTCAATTGCTTTTGCGAGTAGTGGTAGGGCGGATGGTTTTCTGCTGAAGCCAATCGCTCTGAAAACAGCGCCCCTTACTTCAGCTTTTTTCTCCATGGCAGCGTGTTGACTTAATAGCGTTATACAAAGTTCATCACCAATCTGTCCCAAGCTAAAAGCCGCCAACATTTTCATTTCGCTGTTTTTACTGTTCAAAACTCTTGAGAGAGTCTCGATGCTGTTGGGGTTTCCGATTCTACCAAGAGCTAAGATCGCGGTTTTAGAAACCTGTTTTGAAGCATGAAAAGCAGCTTGATTGAGATAGGGGTCGCTTTCGATTCTTTGGTTTTCAGATTTGATGACTCGGTGAAGAGCCAAGGATTCAGATGTGGTTGTGTTTAAGCTTCCGAGGGATCGATTTGTAAAAATATTGCTGGGGCGCCAGTATTTTTGGGCCTTTTTGGGTTTTCCAAAACCAACTAAGCAGAAACAACAGCAAAGTATTAAGATGAACAGGTGTCTTTGATAAATCATGAGCCTAGAAGTTCGCTGATAAACATTGTTTCTGCAAGTCTCTTCTTGGCTATTTGAATGCCGGCAAGCAACAAAAATAGCCATCTTTTAATGATTGAGAAACTAGAGGCGTGGGCAAATATTTGCATTGGCTTATTAAGCCGGCCGATTGATGCGTTTTTAAAAACAATGAGAGATCTGAAATTCCGATAGACCAAAAACCGGTAATATAACCTATGTGGTAGGGTTCCACAGATTTTATAAAAAATGGGTAAGTAATATCATCTACTACTAAATGCTTCGTCGATGGTCTGTTTTCGAGGTTACATTGTGCTGACAATCGCAATACCCTTTCCCGGACTTCGTTCCATTTAAATGCGGAAAAGGAGTTATATTGAAATTCAAGTTGTCCACCTTTTTGCCAATTTGTTATGTGTTTTGGGAGATACAAATAAGCAGCAAAAATTAAGCTTACGAACGACAGGCCAATTGTAAAATAGGAAAGCGATTTTCTAAGGTTTTCATTGGAGGTGTTAATCGAGACCTTCTTATTTCCAAGCATTCCAGCCAAGATGAGAATTGGAAAAAACAAGGTTGAGTTATAAAAACTCTTAGTTGTTTGTAGTAGGACCAATGAAAATGCTGCTAGGTAAAGAGTTGAACAGCCAATAGCTCGAAAATCTAGATTTAAAACAGAACTTTGTTTTCTCAAAGACCTACAGCACCGCAAAGCCTCATCGATTAACCAACCGGCTAAAAGAGTGAGCATCAAAAAGTTTAGAATCTTCACAGGAAGGCTGATTTCAATAGGAGGAAGCCAACTCGCTTCAGAACTTGCTGAGAAGCTAATCGCATTGAAGTATTTTGAGATGCTAAAGAGGTTTCTGACAACTTGCTTTGTGTAAAACCAGGGCATCTTCAAAAACATTGAGGGTGAGATGAGAGTCGCAGAAAAGAGTTGTTCAATATCGTGGTTGAGTGGGCAAGCGTGATAGACCGAGTAAAAAGAAAAAGAGCTGTAGGCCATTACAAAGATCCAAAGTGTGAGGCCAAAGCGATAAGCTCTCCGAATGGGCAAGAAAAAACAGACCGTTAGAAAAAAGGGAAGAAAGAGGAGTGTTTTGGGGTGCTGGGGAAAAAACCAGGCCACTAAAAATGAGAACGAAGAAATTAAAAAAATTTGTATCGAGATACCGTTTCCTTGAATGAGTGGCAGAAAACACGATGCAGTTATAGCTACAATCAATGCTTGTTCTGGTCTGTTTAGTGTCATCATTATGGGGAGAGTTCCAAAAAACATCAGGGAGGTTTTCAGTAGAAAGTGGCGCTCAAAATTCGTTGTTATTAGACGCCGACATAGAAAAAACAGAAGAGTTAACCAAATTATAAAGCTTAAGATTCCAAAGACTCTTATTATCAGTGGGTTTGCGATATCTGAGTAGAGATAGCTATCAAAGAGGCGAGAAACCAAAAATAGTTTAGGCGTTTTTTGACTAAATTCCTCTACGCAATGAGGAAAAAGCCCTAAAGCAACGCCATTATCAAGCCAGAGCCTGCCTGAGAACCACTTGTAGAGTAGTTCGTCAGAGTAAATGGGTAAGTAAAATGAGATAAAGATCAGCGGAACTACCAGTAATAAACTGAGTAACATAGATGCACTATGATGATGGGGTTGCGTTGATTATTAAAGGTTTTTATCTCATGAAATCCCGATAATGCATCGCTACAGACCAAATCCTCTTGACGCGCCAGCAATAATTTAGAAATCTCTGGGTTTAATTGGGGTAGCTGGGAGTCAATCGTTGAATTATTTAGACACATTAAATGGCCCGCAAAGGGATGCGGTTTTACACGGCACTGGGCCCATTCTTATTCTAGCCGGTGCGGGCTCGGGCAAAACAAGAGTTTTAACCCATCGGATAGCCCATTTGATTTTGAATCATCAAGTTGACCCGACACAAATCTTCTCTGTGACGTTTACCAACAAAGCTGCAGCCGAGATGCGAGAACGTGTTTCTCATATTTTAGGGCGGCTGGCTCCGGGGCCCGTGGATTCAAGAGACCTTTGGATCAGTACTTTCCACTCAGCATGTGTGCGTATTTTGCGCTCAGAAATTCACCACCTTGGTTATTCCAATAACTTTACGATTTATGATGATTCCGATCAGCTCTCTGTCGTAAAGGCTGTCATGAAAGAGCTTCATTTGAGCGATTCCATGTATTCGCCAAAAGCCATGCAGTCAAAGATCAATCGAGCTAAAAACGACGGGATTGATCACTCAAGCTACAAGCCAAGCTATGGCGGGCCCATTGAAGACGCCTTTATGCGAATTTTTAGCCGCTATACTGAAGTTTTGAAAGCTTCATCGGCCTTAGATTTTGCCGATTTAATTTTAACCACCGTAAAGTTATTTCAAACATGTCCCCCAGTACTTCATAACTATCAAAAGAGGTTCCCCTATCTTTTAATTGATGAGTATCAAGACACCAATCGTTGCCAATATCTTTTAATGAAGCTTTTAGCTGGCACTCAAGCCAATATCTGTGCAGTCGGTGACGAAGATCAGTCTATCTATAAATGGAGAGGGGCTGACATCAGCAATATTTTAAATTTTGAGAAAGATTTTCCCAATGCGCAGATTTTCAAACTAGAGCAAAACTATCGCTCGACAAAAAACATCATCGAAGCTGCAAGCCATGTGATCTCTTACAACACCGAAAGACGAGATAAAAAACTTTTTACCCAAAATGATTCTGGGGAAAAGATCCAAGTCATAGAAGCTTATGACGAACATGATGAAGCACATAAAGTAACAGATCTTGTTTCTCAAGGGGTGAAAGAGGGGCAGCCCTTAAATCAGATGGCTATCTTCTATCGTACCAATGCTCAATCTCGTCTGCTTGAGGACATGCTGAGAGCGAAAGGTATCAACTATCAAATTTACGGCGGCCTAAAGTTTTATGATAGGCTCGAAGTCAAAGATGTCTTAGCCTACCTTAAGCTTGTTTCTAATCCTAATGATGATGTGAGTTTTAGAAGAATTATCAATGTTCCTACTCGGGGAATTGGTGCAGTTTCCCTTGAGAAGTTTACTAGCAAAGCTAGAGAACTCAATATCAGCTGTTTTCAATTGCTATTAGATATTTTTGGTGCTGAGCCCAAAGTTCAAGCAGATCTGGGGCGCTCTCAGAAAAATTTTAAACAATTTTATGAGCTCATGGAGGCTTTGAGAGCCGCGAAAAATTCCGTACTTCCTTCCGACCTCATTAACATGGTCATTGAGGAAAGTGGTTATCGAAAAAGCTTAACTGACGAAGGCACTGTTGAAGCTCAAAGTCGACTCGAGAACTTGGCAGAGTTGAGACAAAGTGTTGTGGAGTATGAACTTCGAAAAGGGGGAGAGGATCCAACAAAGGAGCTTACTCTTGAGGGGTTTCTCGAAGAAATTGCCTTAGTATCTGATATCGATCGGTTTGATCCCAATGCCCCAGCCATCAAGTTGATGACCATTCACATGGCCAAGGGGCTTGAGTTTGATTTTGTTTGCATAGTGGGTCTTGAAGAGGAGTTGTTCCCCAATGTCCGACCTTGGGAGCCCGAAGAGCCTTCAGATGTGGAAGAGGAACGAAGGCTATTTTATGTAGGGATGACCCGAGCTCGAAAACGACTTCATCTCTTCTATGCTAAGAATCGAACCGTTTTTGGAAATTCGAGTTTTAGAGTGTTGAGTCGATTCGTAGAAGAAATCCCGCAAGATTATTTAGAACTGAAAAAAGCCGATTACTTTTCAAGAAAACGGCATTTTACAGAGCGACCAGGCCTCATTCCGCAACGAGGCAGCTGGCAAGACAACGACAGCTTCGAAAGTAGACCATCCCGATTTAATCAGGATGATTTTAGTCAAGTATACGAGGGAGATGATTCGAGTTCATACACCGATGTTCAGGATGAAAGTGGTGTTTCTGTGGGCTCTCGTGTGCAGCACCCCACTTTTGGAGAAGGTATTGTTCGTCAAAACTTAGGCGGAGATAAATTAATTGTTGAATTTCGAGGCCGAGGTTTAAAAAAGATATCTCTCAAATTCACTCAGCTTAAGTTTTAATGGCCTATCTCACTATTGATCAAGCAAGTGCATCTGAACGAGAAGCCCTAGCGCTCATTCGAGCTGAAGCATGGGCCAAAGAATTAAGCCGTGTTGAATTTTGTGAACGAAATAAAATTCTCTACTCCCACCCGTTTGGAACAAAAAGAATTCAAACCCTTTTGCTCAAGAACCCTGAAAAGAAAATTGTATCTTCGATGGACGCTCTGCAAGTGAAGTTTTTTTTCAAAGAGACGGAGACCCAAAAGATTGTAGTTCGAGAGGGGTTTTTAATTGCTTCGGTATTGACTCCAATCCAGCACCGCAGAAAGGGCTACGCATCTCATTTAATGAAAGATTTTCTAAGTCGGCAAAACTTGGGCATTGGCGTACTGTACTCAGATATTGGTCCTAAGTTCTACGAGCGGTACGGGTTTCAAAAAACCAAAGTTCAATCGAGGGAGTTAGTAGAGCCCTTTCTAAACACGAGCATCGATCCAGTGCCCATTGAAATGAATGACTGGATCGAAAAAGTGAAAAGTTTTCGTAGGATTCGATTCGAGAGGGAAAAAGCGGCCCAGTTGTGTCTGGTTCCTGAAACAGAATTTTGGGACTGGCAAATCGAGCGATATCGATACTTTTCAAGGCTCAAAGGGCACCCTACTATCCCGGCTCCATTTTTTGAAATTAACACCAACAGCGGACCAAGCTATTTCTGTGTAGTGAAAAATGTTCTCACCCAAACTGCCGATGTTTTATGGTTTGATTCCGACTGCCCCGAGAGCCTGCCCGCTATAGGTCGAATTGCTAAAGATTGGGGATTGGGACGAATCCATTTTTGGAGCCCAAAAGAACTGGGCCAGTCGATCCACGAAGAGTGCCCTATGGGCTGGTTTCAGGGGGCTTCAAAGCCCAGTCCCGAGGGGTTTTATGACCCCCAGTTATGTGATTGGTGGTGACCAAAATCTCAAGCTGAGGTATGTTCTTGGGCTATGTTAAGTCGAGAAGAGGTATTAAAAATAGCCAAATTAGCCCGACTCACTTTGACCGAGGATGAGATAGGGTTCTATCAAAAACAACTGACGCGGGTTTTAGACCACATTCAGGATCTTAATCAGGTTCCGACCGAAAAAGAGGCTTTTGTGCAGCACGTTCCCCATGATGCTGAACCTTTCCGTGAGGACGTAGCCGTTCCTTTTACTAATCACGACGGGCTTATGAAAAACGCTCCCGCCGTTGAGAACAATTGCTTTTTGTTACCCGCTATTATGGAGCAGAACTAATGGAATTTGGTACGCTCAGTATTCAACAATTGCTTTCAGGATATCAGAAGAAGGACTTTAAACCCTCCGAAGTCGCAGCCTCTTTTTTAAAGAACATCTCTGATAAAAATGAAAAGCTTAATGCTTTTCTGCAAGTGCGCCCAGATGAGACTCTGTCTCAAGCGAGAGCTTTAGATGAAAAAATGTCGCAAGTTGAAAAGTTGCCTCTTTTTGGAATTCCCATTGCCATCAAAGACAATTTTTTAGTCCGAGGTTGGCAGGCGACAGCCGGTTCAAAAGTTCTCTCGGGCTATTTGTCCCCCTATACGGCAACTTCAGTTGAGAGATTGCAATCCATGGGGGCTGTGATTGTTGGAAAAGTGAATTGTGATGAATTTGCGATGGGCTCTTCAAATGAAAATTCGGCTTTTGGACCTGTGAGAAACCCTTGGGCTTTGGATAGAGTTCCCGGCGGCTCAAGTGGAGGGTCCTCTGCTGCAGTAGCTGCGGGTCTTGCCACTGTTTCTCTTGGAACCGATACCGGTGGTTCTATTCGTCAGCCTGCAAGTCTTTGTGGTCTTGTGGGGTTAAAGCCCTCTTATGGTCGAGTCAGTCGATACGGCATAGTTTCTTATGCAAGCTCTTTAGATCAGGTGGGGCCATTTTCAAGAACAGTTTGGGATTCTGCTCGCGTGCTTGAAGTCATGGCTGGACATGATGGCATGGATGCTACTTCAGCAAAAAGAGCTGTGCCACGGTTCACAGAGGAACTGAAAGCTCCATCTAAGAAATCTTTTACTTTGGGGGTTTCTCGTTCTTGGCTTGAGGGCGTTGATTCGGATGTGGCTAAAGCCTTTGATGTTGCGATTGAGTTTTTCAAGAAAATGGGCGGTAAAGTCGTTGAAATTGATCTCCCTCACACCCAATATGCATTATCGACGTATTATTTGATCGCTCCTAGTGAGGCCAGCAGTAATTTAGCTAGATATGATGGAGTCCACTATGGATACCGAACTCAGTCGGCCAAAACAAGCGAAGAGCTTTACAGTAAGAGCCGTGGGGAAGGGATTGGCCGAGAAGTAAAGCTCAGAATTATGTTGGGGACCTATGCTTTGAGTGCAGGGTATTACGATGCTTTTTACCTTAAGGCCAACCAAGTACGAAGAAAGATTCAAGAAGATTTTGAGAAAGCTTTCACACAGTGCGACTTTGTTGTTTCGCCCACTTCTCCTAGCACCGCCTTTAAGCTTGGAGAAAAAACAGATGATCCTTTGAAAATGTATTTGTCTGATATTTTCACTCTTCCAGTAAATTTAGCAGGTCTACCTGGGTTGTCAGTTCCCTGCGGGCTTGATTCCAACAACCTTCCCATCGGATTTCAAATGATAGGAAAACCCTTTGGTGAGAGCGAACTTTTTTCAGCGGCCCATCAGTACGAACAGATTCGCGGAGAGTTTCCCGTGGCCGATATGGCGAAGGGGAGAGGATAAACTATGTCGCTTGAAAAATACGAAGCAGTCATTGGTTTAGAGGTTCATGCTCAGCTTATGACAGCGAGCAAGATGTTTTGTCGTTGTCCCAACCAATATGGTTCTTCGCCAAATACCAACGTATGTCCTGTTTGCACAGGACAACCTGGTGCTTTGCCAGTCATTAACAAGAAAGCGATGGAGTTGGGTGTTCGAGCTGCGATTGCTTTAAATTGCGAAATACATTCGGAGAGTGTTTTTGCGAGAAAAAACTATTTCTATCCAGACCTTCCGAAGGGGTATCAGATTAGTCAGTATGAAAAGCCCTTCTGTACTCAGGGGCATGTTGTCGTCCAACTCAAAACAGGAGAGGAAAAGCGAATTGGAATTACTCGCATTCATTTTGAGGAAGATGCGGGTAAGTCAAATCACGAGGCCTATGGGACGTTAGTGAATTTAAATCGGGCCGGTGTTCCACTTTGTGAAATTGTGAGTGAGCCCGACATGAGAACTGCTCACGAAGCAGGGCAGTATTTAAGGGCTCTTCATAGCATTTTAAGATACGCAGACATTTGTGACGGCAATATGGAAGAAGGAAATTTTCGTTGCGATGCCAATATTTCGGTTCGGCCAGTTGGCACTGAAAAATTCGGGACTAAAGTAGAGCTCAAAAATATTAATTCCTTTAAGTTTGTTGAAAAAGCGATTGAGTATGAAGTTCAGCGACAAGTTTTCGCTATTGAGAATGGCGAAAAAATTATTCAGCAAACGCGTAGCTGGAACTCAGCTAAAAATGTCACCGAAGTGATGAGAGAAAAAGAACAAGCCCACGATTACAGATATTTCCCAGAGCCAGATCTCCCTAAACTGGTTTTTTCATCTTCATGGCTAGACAAAATTAAGAAAGAGATGCCCGAATTGCCTCAGCAAACTTCAGCACGATTTAAAGCTGCTTTTGATTTGTCCGACTATGATGCTTCGGTTCTCACTAGTTCGAAGGAGTTGGCAAAGTATTTTGAAAGTGTTGTTAGTCATTCCAAAAATGGTAAGGCCAGCGCAAACTGGGTGATGAATGAGCTTTTAGGTCGCCTTAATGCGGCGAGCAAGGAAATCGACTCCTCCCCTGTCTCATCAACCCAACTAGCTGAACTTATAGCGAAAATCGATAGTGGGGAGATCAGCGGAAAAATAGCCAAGACTGTCTTTGAAGAAATGTTTGCGACAAGTAAAGATGCAAGCAGTATCATTAAGGACAAAGGTTTCGTTCAGATCAGCGATCCTGCAGCTTTAGAAAATGTGATACGCAAAGTGATTGAGAGTAATCCTTCTCAATTAGCCGATTACAAAGCGGGGAAAGTTAAATTGCTTGGATTTTTTGTTGGCCAAGCGATGAAAGAAACCAAGGGACAAGCGAATCCGGCGCTTTTAAATGAGCTTGTTAAAAAATTCTTAGATAGCTAATTCAAAACTGAGTGGGTGGGTTGCAGTCATTTATCGGGGGAATGAATGCGAGCTTTAATCACGGGTATTACTGGGCAAGATGGGTCTTATCTAGCGGAGTTTTTACTTTCAAAAGGGTACGAGGTCTGGGGAATTGTACGGCGTTCCTCTTCAGATGCCTTTGAAAGAATCCAACACATCAGGGATCAAATTCATCTTTTTGAGGCCGATCTGTTAGATCAAACTTCTCTCACAAGAGCTGTTGAAGCAGCAAAGCCAGACGAAGTTTATAATCTCGCCGCTCAGTCCTTTGTGCCCACTTCATTTGTGCAACCCGTGCTAACTGCGGAGTTTACCGGGATTGGGGTCGCAAGATTATTAGAAGCTGTTAAAAATGCTGCTCCAAAAGCCAAGTTCTACCAAGCTAGCTCCTCTGAAATGTTTGGCAAAGTCGTTGAGACTCCTCAGACTGAAAAAACCCGGTTTTATCCAAGAAGTCCCTATGGAGTTGCTAAAGTTTATGCACATTACCTGACTGTAAATTATCGAGAGAGTTACGGGATGTTTGCAGTTTCTGGAATTTTATTTAACCACGAATCTCCCAGACGAGGCATTGAGTTTGTAACGCGAAAAATTACCGATGGAGTTGCGAGAATAAAGTTGGGTTTAGCTAAAGATCTAAGACTTGGAAACCTTGAAGCACAAAGAGATTGGGGTTTTGCTGGTGATTATGTTCGTGCTATGTGGATGATGCTCCAACGGAAAGAGCCCTCGGATTATGTTGTAGCCATGGGAGTTACGCATTCCGTGAGAGAGTTTTGTGACATCGCTTTTAAATCGGTTGGTTTAAATTACGAAGATCACATCGTCGTAGATCCTGCTTTCTTTCGACCCGCTGAAGTGGATCAGCTCACAGGCTGTCCCAAAAGAGCCCAAAAAGAACTTGGTTGGAAACCCGAAGTGAGCTTTTCGGAAATGGTTGAGATGATGGTGCAGGCCGATCTTAAAAGACTAAAGTCACAAAAATCAAAAGTCGTTTCTATGCCAAAATCGCTCGATTCTAGAAAAACGGCGTAAAAAGCTTTTTTGCATTAATGGTTCAATCGATTAGTATTTCAAAAGTTTGGGTGTAGAACGCTGAAATGAAAATCTTAGTTACAGGATCTGCAGGTTTTATCGGGGCCGAGTTAACTCTACAATTGTTGCATCGGGGAGAGCAGGTCATAGGAATTGATAATCATAATAATTATTATGATCCGACTCTGAAAGAGGCCCGACTGAAGAGATTTATCCACCACCCGGGCTATCTCCATTTACGAGCGGACTTGGCAGATAAAAAAGCGATTGAGCAAATTTTTGAAAGCCATCGACCGCAGCGCGTAGTGCATTTGGCGGCTCAAGCTGGAGTTCGCTACTCTATTGAAAATCCACTTCTTTATATCGACAGTAATCTTGTCGGATTTGCACACGTTCTAGAAGGTTGTCGAAAATCTAAAGTTGAACATTTGGTTTATGCTAGTAGCTCTAGTGTTTATGGTTCCAACACAACCACACCCTATTCGACCCTCCAGAATGCCGATCATCCATTAAGTTTATATGCAGCCACCAAAAAAGCGAACGAAGTGATGGCGCACACCTATAGCCATTTGTATGGGATACCAGCGACGGGGCTTCGTTTTTTTACGGTCTATGGTCCTTGGGGACGCCCGGACATGGCGCTTTTTAAGTTCACCAAAAATATTTTTGAAGGTAAGTCCATTCAAGTATTTAATCATGGAAAGCATCGCCGGGATTTTACTTACATTGATGACATAGTAGAAGGTGTCATTCGAGTGTTGGACAAGCCGGCTCAAGCAGATCCGAACTGGAATAGTGACAATCCAAACCCTTCAACCAGCAAAGCGCCCTGGCGTCTCTACAACATTGGAAATAATCGTCCAGTCCAATTGTTGGATTTTATTTCAGCGCTTGAAATGGCCATTGGTAAACCTGCCATCAAAGAACTCGCTCCATTACAAGCAGGAGATGTACTAGAGACTTATGCCGATGTGACAGACTTAGTAAGAGATTTCGACTATCAACCGCAGACTACGGTGAATGAGGGGATTCTAAAGTTTGTGGCTTGGTACAGGAGTTTCTTTCACCAGTAGGGGATATGGTTAAGAAACACTTAAGAGTTCATGAAGTCGTAACACTCCAACCACATCGCCATTCTTAAGAACCGGGACGACATTAAGAGGTGGCTGATGACTTTCCATGAGGTCTAGGGCTTTCACAGCCATCATTTCGGGCTCAATTGTTACAGGGTTTCGATTGATTACTTTTTCAAGACTTAAGTCGAAAATCTCCGCTCTGTGCCGATTCAGAAGTCTTCTAATGTCTCCGTCGGTTAGAATGCCCGTCAGTTTTGGAGCCTTTTCGCAAAAAATGAGAATTCCCAGTCCGTAGGTTCCCAGATCTGCAATGCTTTGCTCTATCGAAGCTTTCTCCAAATTTAAAATTGGGCACTTTTCTTTTGGGATCATAAGATCGGCAACGCGCAACGAAAGTCTTTTCCCCAACTTTCCTCCGGGATGATATTTAGCAAAATCTTCAGGCTGAAAATTTTTCACTTTCATGAGGGTAACCGCTAACGCATCTCCCACTGCTAGGGCCAATGTCGTCGATACGGTCGGGGCTAAATCGAGTGGACAGGCTTCTTTGACTACCGGAGTGTGAAGGACGATGTCAGCCTGTTGGGCGAGGGTCGAATTCTTTTTGCTAGTGATAGCGATAACTTTTGCATTAAGTCTTTTGATCGCGGGAATAAGGTTATTAAGTTCTTCGCTCTCGCCACTTTTTCCAAGGGCGACAACGACATCATCGCAAGTGAGCATTCCAAGATCTCCGTGCATGCCGTCTGAAGGGTGAAGGAAAGTGGCCACAGTTCCTGTACTACTCATGGTCGCTGCGATTTTTCGTGCAATGAGCCCCGATTTTCCCACGCCAGTGAAGACAATCTTTCCCTTAGTAGACATCAGCAAGCAAATCGCTTCAAAGAAAGAGTCTCCAATAGCTCCCGCCATCGCATTTAAGGCTTCAGCTTCAAGGCAAACGACTTCCCGAATATTCTGAAGAATCTCTGTCTTTTGATCCTGTAAGGTTTGATTCATGGCGCGATGTACCAAAGACAACTTAGTTGGAGAGTTTGATTATTGTCAATTGAAGGTTAGCTTGGAATTAAATTAACTAACCCATAAATTTCGGGTATCTTTAATAGATTCCGATTTTTTATTTAACTTACGACAACTTAGATGTTTTTTTCTTTCTAGAATCGAATGAAAAACTCCAAAGAATTTAAGTTGGCAGTCATTGGTTTAGGTTATGTGGGACTTCCTTTGGCTGTTGAATTCGGTCGTAAACTGACAGTTGTTGGATTCGATATTGATCCTGTCCGAATCCAGGAGCTAAAAAGTGGCAACGATAAGACGTTAGAAACAGCTCCCGATGAAATAAATTCCGCGGCTAAACTGACCTTTACCAATAAAGAACAGGACCTAAAAAACTGTAATTGTTTTATTATCACAGTTCCTACTCCTATCGATGCTCACAAGCGACCTGATCTCACTCTTTTACAAAAAGCTACTGAAACGGTGGGTAGATCCCTGAAAAAAGGGGACATCGTCATCTACGAGTCAACGGTCTATCCAGGGGCCACCGAAGAAGAAAGTGTCCCTTTACTAGAGAGAACCTCCGGTTTGGAGTTCAATAAAGACTTTTTCTGTGGCTATAGTCCTGAGCGGATTAATCCCGGAGATCCTCTTCACCGCTTACCCCAAATCAAAAAAATCACTTCGGGTTCAACACCGGAAATTGCCGAGGTGATTGATCGTCTTTACAAAGAAATTATTACTGCCGGGACCTACAAAGCGGAAAGCATCAAAGTAGCTGAAGCTGCAAAAGTGATTGAAAACACTCAGCGAGATTTGAATATTGCTCTAGTTAATGAGCTAGCGATTATTTTTAATCGGATGGGAATAGACACCGAATCAGTTCTAAAAGCAGCAAGTACAAAGTGGAATTTTATTTCATTTCGGCCGGGATTGGTGGGTGGGCATTGTATCGGAGTTGATCCCTATTACTTAACTCATAAAGCACAGTCTATAGGCCATCATCCTGAGATCATTTTGGCAGGTCGAAGACTCAACGACAACATGGGAAACTATGTCGTGTCTCAACTGCTCAGGGCAATGGTGAGAAAAAAAATTCAAGTTGAGGACTCTAGAGTTCTTATGATGGGAATTACATTTAAAGAAAATTGCCCAGATATTCGAAACTCTCGAGTGATTGAGATGGTTCGAGACCTAAAAGAACTGCACTGTAAAGTTGATGTGTATGATCCTTGGACTTCTGCGGAGGCCGTAAAAAAAGAATATGGAATTTCTCTTTCAAAGGACCTGGAGAAGGGTGCTTATGATGCCATTATCGTTGCGGTATCACATCGACAATTCAAAGAGATGGGCGAATCTGCGATTCGGGCGCTAGGAAAACCTCAGCACATTCTTTACGATCTTAAATATGTTCTACCTTTGGGCGCATCGGATTTGAGATTATGAAATCAAATTTCTACGACACTATTTTAGCAAAATTAAGAAACCATCCCAAAATATGGTGTATCACCGGAGTTGCTGGCTTTATTGGAAGTAATTTATTGGAAACCTTGCTCCAATTGGACCAGCGGGTTGTTGGCTTGGATAATTTTTCTACAGGCCACCAGAAAAATTTAGAGGAAGTAAAAGCGTTAGTAAAATCAGAACAGTGGTCAAATTTTCATTTGGTTCAAGGGGACATAGGTTCCTTGGAAGACTGCAGAAAAAGCATGTCCTTTAAAGGTCAGCCTGTAGATTATGTCTTGCATCAGGCGGCCTTGGGTTCAGTGCCTAGGAGCATCTCTGATCCCATTGAGACAAACCGATCTAACATTGATGGGTTTGTGAATATGATTTTGGCTGCCAAGGACGCTAAAGTGATAAATTTTGTTTATGCTTCCAGTAGTGCAGTCTATGGCGATGAGCCGAACCTTCCCAAAGTGGAGGACAAAATAGGAAACCCTTTGAGCCCCTATGCGGTCTCAAAGCGAGTGAACGAACTTTATGCCGACGTCTTCCATCGTGCTTATGGTTTCGATTCTATCGGCCTTCGATATTTTAATGTTTTCGGTCGCCGCCAAGATCCCGAGGGTGCATATGCAGCTGTGATCCCTAAATGGATTGCGGCAATAATTAAAGGAGAACAAGTGTTCATTAATGGTGATGGTGAGACCAGTCGAGACTTTTGCTACATTGATAATGTGATTCAGGCCAATGTGCTCGCTGCTGTAGCAGAAAAACTGGAAGCTAAAAATCGGGTCTATAATGTTGCGGTTGGTGAAAAAACTAGTCTTAATGAGTTATATCAGCTTCTTTTGACTGTTTTGCTAAAACTTCAAATTTCTACGGATCGAAATCCGATATATAAAGAATTTCGGTCGGGAGATGTTAAACATTCGCTCGCAGATATTGAGAAAGCAAGAAGGTATTTAAAATATCAACCCACAATTAAAATTCTAGATGGACTACAAACTTCTATTGATTGGTATGTTCTATCCTTAAAATCTACCTAGTAAATAAAATCGGCTTCTAATAAGAAAGATGCTTCTCATCAACCAAACCAAAATCACTCTGGTATAGTCGTTCGATTTTTTTAATTAACTCTTCGTTAAGGACTGGTTTCTGGATGTCAGTTGCTAACTCCAATACATGTTCCTTGCGCTTAACTCCAAAAATGATTTTGTGGACCTTCATTTGGGAAAAGAGATATCTGCGTGCCAGTTGACTGATGGGCAGTTCAATTTCAGCCTTGATGGCATCTACTCGTTTAAGAATTGAGCTGAGTCGCTCCCCCTTCACCCAGCTTTTTCTATGATCCTCTGCCGATAGTACTGTTGAAGAGGTGAATGCACCGCTTAAAAGTCCTGATGCTAATGGGGAACGGGCCATCAGTTTCGTTTGCAGGGGAAGCTCTTTAAATAAAGGATCAAGATAAAGGAGGTTTATATCATCTTGAATAAAGTCAAAATGACTAAGCAGTTCAAGGTTATAGTTGAATCCCTTGGCCAAACTGATACCGGTTTTCAAAATCTTCCCACCGGCTTTAAGCGTCTCCATCCAACGAAGAATGGGTTCATAGTCCACAATTTCGGTCCTGGGATTGTGTAAAAATAGAACATTTATACATGAGGCCCCTGTTCGCTTGAGGCTTTGTTCGATAGATTGGGTTAGGGATTCTATCGCGAAGGATTTTCCATTAAAAGGTAAGTTTCCACATTTTGTATTGATCATGAAATCCTGACGACCAAAAAGAAACCTCCCAAGACAAAACTCGATGAATCCGTTCCCGTAATTTGGAGCAGTATCAAATTCGCGAAAACCAAGATCCCAACAGGTTTCTAGAGTATCTGAAATTTGACCCAAACCAACATTTCCGAAATCCCCACTGAGTGGCCAGGTTCCAATTACAACCTTGTTGTTCACTGCAAGAGCCCTTCAGCTTTCTTTAGCCCGTTAATATTCTCGGTTCCATTTCGAACTAGGTAATTAAAATTTTTTTTATAGAAATTTAGTGTTTTTGCGTCTACCTGTGAAGAATTGCTGACCGTTCGCAATTGTCCGTCCACATGGTATTCGTAGTCATCAAAATATTTTTCAATTACTCCAATTTCAGCTTGTTGAGTCCCTATATAGGGGGAGTAAAAAGCAACTGTAATGTTGTCCGGCTGTAACCTGTGGTTGAGATTGATCGTGTCTAGAATCATCTCCTCACTTTCTTTTGGAAGACCAATTATGTTGTAAGTTGTGCATTTGATCCCCTCTGTTTTCAACAAGGCGATGTTTTTTTCCAAAAGGTCGGTGGAAGCAAAACGATTCAGAAAAGATGTTCTAAAGGAAGCACTGGACAGCTCTACCCCGGTTCCAACGCCATCGACGCGAAGTCGTTTTAGTAGGTGAATATCAGCAGGCGAAATTCTATCTACGCGGGTTTCCACATACAATTTAACATCAACGGGATCAGAATCCAACAAATCGGCCAGTTCATTAAGAGTGGTTCTATTGATTGTTAAAAAATTCGTGTCCTGACATCGGATTAGATTAATCCCCAGTTCACGATGGAGATATTTTAACTCCTCATGAACACGCTTTCCGCTTTTAGCGCGTAGGTATTTCTTGGGCTCTTTTAGTGCACCCGAAATTGTACTGCTCTCGAAAACCCCGTAATATTTTTGAAGAACTGTTTCCACACAATAAGAACAGGTATATATGCAGCCTCGAGACAACTCATAATCCACCGCTTTCAAAACGGTTCCGTTGTAGGGTCTAAGAAAAACCTGTGGGTCGAAGATCGAATAATCATATTTGGGAATTTGGTCTAAATCAGAAATAAGCTTTTGTGGTGGATTTACTTTAATATCGCTTCCATCTCGCCAAACCAGACCGGGCAAAGCCTGGATCTTCGAATCGTCTCCGAGGTAGGTTGCTAATTCAGCTAACACAAATTCCGATTCTCCAGCGATAAAGTAATTTACCATCGGAAACCGCGAAAATGCAGCCTTGGGCTGGGCAGTAACTTGAAGTCCTCCAGTAACTAGGGTTGCCCTTGGGGATATTCGCTCAATAAGTTCATATCCGTACTGAATATTAACGTATTCACCCTCGCCATGAATATGGGAAGAGATAGCTGACCAGAATATTAAATCTGGTTTGAAATTCTGAATTTCTTCCTTTAGGGCCTCGAAAATGTTCTTTTCAGAATAGGTAATTAGTTTGTGGTAATCTGTGGGCTGATACTGCTTGTTTGCAGTATTGAAAGAGGTTTCATCAAGAGACCAATCCTTAAAAAAGGTGCAGTCAAATAACCTTACTTCATGTCCAAAGGATTTGAGAACGGCGGTATGAGAGGGGATCCATATTGAGGTGATTCCCCGTCCCCATTTGTTGGGGTTTATTAATAAAATTTTAGCCATAGGCCAGGAAGGTAATATAAAAAACTGGTTTTTTCAATATCTTAACCTCTGCTTCGATGGATGAATTGGGGCAATTTAGCTGTCCGATTCTTCAGAAAAAGTCATGTAATTTCCAAGGTGTTTGAAATCGCTCTTGAATAAGTATGCAATAAAAATCCCCATAATTGAATTCGCTGTAACGAGCATTAAGATGGTCTCAACTCGATTGAAGCAAAGCTTAAGTAGGCAATAAACGATAAATTGCGATCCAAAGATTACCGGTAAGGCGAGAAAAGTTTTTTTACCGATAGAGTAAAGATTCAAACCAAAGTCGGTTGATATTGGATTTTTAAGTATCCAGGCAAGTAGCAAAAACTGAAGCAGAGTGCAACTGATTGTTCCTACAATGCCACCGTAGTATGTCGCAGGTATTGAACAAACGAGATTGAACACAGAAACTATGGTGGGTCCCCAAGTCATTAAGTCTGCCCGACCATCTCGACCCATAAGTAAGGCAGCGGGTGATGATGAGAAAGCGTGAAATAGGGGTATAAAAGCGGCAATTTTGAATCCCAGTACTATCTGTGGACTAATATCTATCCCCAGCCATGCTTCTAGGATCTGTTTTCCATAAAAAAGAGCCCCACAACCGAGGGCAAGCGATAGGGTTAGCTGTAGAAACAAAAGTCTAGACAAAATATTATTGATCAACTTTTGTCCCTTTGGATTCTGATTTGCGCCAGAAAAGGTAATCAAGGATTCACTGATGCGACCCATTAAAACCTTCAGAAATGAGGGTATTTTCGTGGCAATATCGTAATACGCAACGAGTTCTGGCCCTCCAAAAAATAAAACAATTGCTGTATCACTTTGTTTAATAGCGAGACCATTGAGTTTAGCAAACAAAAAGGGCTTCCAATCTGACCAGTTCTTCAAAAATTTTAGGGATGGAGTAAGTTGAATTTTAATAGCACGCTTATAAAATTGCTTAACGTAAAAGAAGTATAAAAAGCTTTGAAGACACTGGGAGAGGGCAAATGCGCTAACTAAAGTGATCACATTTTTTTTGAAAAACAGCCCCAAAAAAGCGAAGACCAAAAAACAAAAGTAGCAAACGGTTTCAGTTTTCTTAACAAGTGCGTTTTGTTGTTGAGAGAGCAAAAAACTCAAGTAAACACTTCCTAGGCTCGCTATAAGATTTGTTGCAAGCACGAGGTAGCTACCAATTATAAAATACCCAATATTCTGGTTATCAATTCCAAATTTTTTTGCCACGAACTTCGAAGAAAAAACAAATATACAACAGATAAGTCCCTGACTTAATACCCAAGTTGAGAAAAAATAAGAACATTCCCGTTCAAACTCCTTAAGAGCTTTCTCTCCGTTTAACTTCGCAGAGTGTTTTGTTAGAAAGTTAAAATATCCGACGTCGGTCTGGTTGAAAAATCCCTGACTGTATGAGAGCAGCAATATTGCATTAAAAATCCCATACTGGACAGTTCCGAGCCGAGAAACAACAACTGGAATAAATAGAAAGCCCAAGCCAGATCTAAGAAGCTGGGCACCGACACCCCAACGGGTGTTAGAGAGCAAACTGTCAGGTTTCATAAAAAAGTTGTTTAGCTTGAAACATTAGAGTTTTAAAGCTTTTACTTCAAATTTGAATAAAAGAATTAAGGTTTGAAAGGAAGGATTTTAGTGCTCTGACGAATGTGGGCTAGTAAATTTAGTAAATTCGAAATGTTGATTGGTTTTCAAGGAGATCTGTAGTACTAAGCAAGAGTCTAATAATATGTTGCTTAGTGCCTTTCCAGGGTTGTTTTTGCATTTGTTTTTAAGTCCTTTGGCTATTGGGTCCCTAATAATCAAAAAAGTTCATAAAAAAGGGAGTTGGTCTCAAGAGCAACTGGTTGTATTTTCCTATCCGCTTTACTTGAGTCTTCATGCGTGCAGTATTTATTTGCTGTCCTACTTTAATGTCCTGCACTACAATCAACTCATTCTCCTAACTTCGCTTGTCACCCTTGGTTGTATTTTTAAAAATCGGAGTGAATTTTTGGATCTGGTGAAGTGCTTTTGCCAACATACCGTCAATACCCCCTGCTTTTGGTTGGTCCTGTTTTACTTTGGATTGTTTGATTGGTTTGCTTACGATATCCCGTTCAAAGATTACTTTGCTGGCATGCATTTTTTTCAGGGAGCTGATAACATCGCACAGTTTTCATTCGTAAACCCCTTCAACACAGATTCTTATCTCCCTCATGTGCAAGATATATATGCCTCAGCATCCTCTATCGTTGGCATTCCAGCTTTAGAGCTGGATACCATGGTCGGTTATCTGTTTTTGCTGATACAGTATTTTTACTTGGATGTGCTTGGTGAACAACTCTTTAATAGTCGGAGATTAGCAGGAACATTCGCTTGTTTATTTTTAATAACGACAAACCAGCCTCTCCTCTCCAACACCGTGTTGTGCCTGATGGGATTGGTGGCTATTTTCTTGGTTTACAATGACTTGAGTAAAAACATATTCGACTTCAATGCGCCGCTTTCTGCAATATTATTTTTGATCGTACTAAAATGGCTCGATCTAATGATTTTTGCCTCCGTCGTAAGCGAATATAAACTCATTGGAATTTGTGCACTGGTGCTAGTGGTTTTCTCTCTTTGTTTGCTCGGGCCAGCGCTAAGATACCAAGGACTTCCCTTCTTGCTTGTTGTTTCCACCTATTCTTTTCATCGTTCAGCCTTAGTTTTTCTTTTGTTGTTGCTTTGCGGTCTAACGATTTATCAGCTTGAAATTTGTAAGTCGTTACGTACTTTGAAGATAGTACAAGGAGCCTCGATTTTAATTTGTGGGGCCTCAGTAGTTATTTTATTGTTTGCTGCTCTGCTGGGAGCTAACTTGATTAATCCTGAAAATGGCTTTTTGAGAGCCCAGTTGGTGCTGTTTGCACGCATTTTTCCTGATAGTGATCATTTCCAGGGCGTAAAAGAGGTCTCTTATATTAGAAACGGGTTAATTGAAACCGTGAGATTTTTCTCCCCCTTTAAACTATTATTACTTATCACTAGTGTTTTTGTTTGCGTAAAGACAGAGCGAAAAAAAACAAATATTGTGATAAGTGTTTTTGCAGTTTCTATCGGAATGTTGATGTTGTCCTTAATGTTTCCATATTCATACCGACTGATTCCGCTTTTTTCAGTTGTTTTTTATTTCATTTTGATTGATTTCGGTAGGTTGGTTACCAGCAGTTCTTCAAACAAAAATGTGCTCTTGGTGTTACTGGTAACTAGCATAGTGTCTGTGATCTATTTTGGGATTTCTATAGGAATAAGTCGATTAAACCAGTTTTCGGCAGTTGCATCTGAACTGAGGTACTGTTTTATTATCGTGCCCGTTGCAGTGTTGATTGGGGTTGTCACCCCGAGATTTCGTAATCAGTTGTTTTTTGCCAGCGTGATTACACTTTTATTTACTGAGGCTTTGTTCATTAGGATTGCATTGTTGGGACATTCCTATGGATATTCTGGAACATTTCCCATATCGCATTTGAACGCTAATGACTTTGATTGTTCTAGAAATATAAAGTCGACTTTGGGTGAACGGGTCCATTTTGGTTTAATTGTTTCGGATCCTCATACGTTAGTAAACTACAGTACTTTATTGAATGCTGTGCCCAGTTATTTCGTGCAGAACCTAGAAGATGTAAACCGTCAAATTGAACCAGATGTTCGCACCCTGTTAAATCGAATAACAAAAGGGGAAAAAGTTAGTTCCTATCAAGTAGAGCAGTATTTGCCAGAAGCGCCTCGATTGATTAGTGAGCGCAGAGCTATAGTTTCAAATAGACTAAATGAATCGTACCCGGAGTATTTTGTAATTATAAATAACCATACTTTAAGCTGGCTGAAAGGAAAACGGAGTTATTTTCCGGACAATGGGCCAATTTCGAAATCGCTCATTAGGTCAATGGCTAGGTCGTATCCGAAAATGTTAACAATTGATGAAAAATGTCTTGTTATCAAGTTGGAATAAATGCATGCATATTGTTTTCACATCTTTGGCGTTTAATCAAACGGAGTATTTCGTTGAGCTTTGTGTCGAGTTGAAAAAGCTTGGTCTTTCTTCTTCAATTATTTCATTTCATGAAGACAGCAATGATTATATTGAAAAAAAAGGAGTAACTGTTTTCAATGTGTTTGAACGGGGTTCAAGGTGTAAAAATAATTTGGAAGGTATTGAAAGAAAGTTCTTGGAGCTAGTTAAAAGTTACAAAATCGAATCCGCAAATATTCTGTTGAGCCACGAAAAAGCTGCATTTAATTTAACAGAGGAGGTTCCATTAAAGCGAAAATTTGTGGAATACATCGCTGCAGTTGAAGATATACTAAAGGAACTGAAATCCACTAAGGGTAATGAGCTGGTGGTCTTTCAGGAGCTGGGAGCGTTTGCTTCGTTGCTTTCAACATATTTTGTCGCCAGGGAAAATGGCATCTCTCATTTTTTTATGGAGCCCGCCATTTTTAAGGGCCGAATGTTTTTAGTAAAAAATTCTCTTTTTGCTCATAAGCCAATTGAGAAAACCGTCGTCGTAGATGACGAGCTCAAGCTTTACCTTGAGCAGATAAAACGCACTAAAGATATTGTTATACCAAAGAAAGATGTGGGATATTATCGGCATCCATTTTTCAAAATTGCGAGCAAACACAACATTAGGAGGCTTTGTCAAAAGTTATTGAGTAAGTATGTAAAAGGGAGAAGAGAAGAGTTTAACCATATAGGAAGTTTCGTTTTTCGACACGTCAAGATGCTGGTAAATCGAATTCGATTTGTTCCGCTATATTCACAGTTACCCAGAGAAAAATTTATCTATTATCCTCTACATGTACCAATTGATGTTGCTCTCACTGTAAGAGCACCGCTTTATTTAGATCAATACGCGTTAATAGATTACATATCTCGAAACATTCCTCCAGACTACAAGTTAGTTGTTAAGGAACACCCAGCTATGGTGGGATTAATATCTTTTGGGCGCATGAAAAGCCTTCTAAGAAACCACCCGAATATTCAGATTCTACACCCGAAAATTAATAACCACACGATTATAGGTAATATGGAGCTTTTGATAACTGTTAATTCAAAAACAGGGGCTGAAAGTCTCATGCAGGGTAAGAAGGTAATTTGTTTAGGAGACGCATTCTATAGCAATTCGAGCAGCGTTAATTTTATCGGTGACATAAATAATTTATATAAACTGATCAATAAAACAATTTCCGAATTGCCACCCTCTGGGAGCTCTATAAACAACTTCTTTCAGTGTACTTGGGATGAAACCTACCCCGGGGAACTGTATTATTGCTCTCCAAGTAATATTTCCGTTTCGGCTAGATCCATAGCCAAGAGTATTGGTTTCATGTAGACCACAGTTCCCCTTTGTGGTACCTAGTTTTTTAAAGGATCTGTTCCATGTTGCCCAATAAATTTTGGAATGAGTGGGAGCCCCGGGTCAGTTTTCCCACCTTTAAAGGGGTAGAAAACCTGATAAGTTTTACCCCAGATCTTTCTTTGAATCGGAAGACTACCAGAGAGTTTGCGTTACCTCTTTACTATTTGTGGAAGAAACAAAAATCTTTAAAATCTGTGATTAAAAACTTCCAATGGTTAATAGTGTCCCCCAAACTGCGTTTCCGCGGCGCATTGTTGTCTAGGGATGGGACTCTTTTGTCGCCAATTAATTTTGAAGGAGAATATGGACCGGGGGATATTTTTACTGCAAACGTCTCCACTTTAATGCGAGAACTAAATCTTCCTGATGAGGATGGACAATTTTTATTGATAGCAAGTCGAGGTAGGAATGACTGGATAAATTCGGCTCCGGGCAACACCACGGTACGGTATGTTGGAAAGGAATTTATTTCTGGCTATCGAACGGGTTTTTTTGCTCGGCCTTTGAATTCCTCTCAAAAAAATCATTATGGCTTTACTGGCATTAATCCCCAGGTAATGGTCACGGATACTCTTGAAAGTGCAATTCTTTTAATAAATCATTCCTCAAACCCTGCTTATACGCTTTCTGTGAACCCCAAGGTTAGATTGTATAGAAATACTAAGGAGTTTATTGAGGCTGATTTTGGTGAAATTCCCCCGCTGGGCATTCGAGAGCGATCGGTTCTATCTCTTTTTCCAAATGCGAGAGAGTTTTTGGCAAAAGCCCATGGTTTAGGAACAACTGTTACTAAGGTTAAGGGAGCGACATTGGCTAGCTTTCACATTACTCGTAGCTTAAACGGGGACTCATTTGGAATTGAGCATTCGAGACCAACACATTCCTATGTGGTTCACTATACTCGGATGAAGGGGTATAACAAGAAAGCAAAATAAAGAATTTGTAACTATGAATTTAGACGCCTTCATTAAAAAGCAGCCTAATTTTTCGATCCCAACGACCTACTTTAAAGTCACCTCAAAATTTTCAACTATTATTTCATTTTATAATTACTTCAAAGAAATTTTTCCTGATTTAGAAACACCCGTAACTTTAAATGTTTTTATATTTAACTCTGGTGGGCTTCAAGTTGCCCATAAGCAATTTAGGTTGGTAACTGGTGAGTCAACTCAGATAAGCTTGCGAGAACTCTGCGCTGAAATGGAGGGCATGGTTTGTTGTGTTGCTGTTCCTGAGTTTAATCTTGAAGACTTCGCAAGGGACAAAATCGTTTTGCGAACCAAAGTATCCACGGGTTTCTATGTGACATGGTTCGATGATTCAAATCATGTGGATATCATGCACGAGTGGAACACCGTCAGCGCTGGAGTTCAGCCCTTTCAAACCAGCTTTTTGAATTACAGCTTTTTGGGGGGGGTAATTCGCCCAGGTGTGATTTTGATGAACACAACACATACCTCAAACCGAGAAGGGTTTGCTGAGCCTTTAATGCAGCTATATACGATGAAAAATGGTAAACAGTTAGTTTTACAATCAAAATCTATCGATCCAATTCCACCCATGGGTACTAGGGTTATTGATATTTACAGTCTTTTCGGGGAGGCCAGGCATTTTTTGGAACAATATGGAACTCTGGGATTAAGCGTTTCTAGTGCTAACTTACCGTTGCCCCTTACCATCGAATCTCACGAAAGTGGAGATTTTCACATTCATCACGGGTAGTTAGGCTTCTGCCTCTAAAATATTGATCTTTGCGCTTTCAATTGCTAGATTTCAGCAACTTTTCGGAGTCTTTAGATGTTTGCTAACAAGCGAGTTTTAGTTACAGGTGGAACTGGTTCTTTTGGTAGGCGTTTCGTAGAACATCTTCTAAATCTATACCCTAATATTCCTCGGTTGGTTATTTATTCCAGGGATGAATTAAAACAATATGAGATGGCTCAGCTTTTCCCACGAAGCAAGTATCCAGGAATTAGATTTTTTATTGGAGATGTTAGGGATGGCCAGAGGTTAAAGCGAGCTTGTGAGCGAATTGATGTTATAGTTCATGCCGCTGCTTTGAAGCACGTTCCTATAGCAGAGTACAACCCGTTTGAGTGTATTAGTACAAACATTTTAGGTGCTGAAAATGTTATCAACGCTGCTCTAGACACTAATGTTGAAAAAGTAGTCGCTCTTTCCACTGACAAAGCAGCTGCTCCTTTGAATCTCTACGGAGCAACAAAGTTGTGCTCAGATAAACTTTTTATTGCAGCAAACAACATTAAAGGTTCACGAAACATCAGTTTCTCAGTGGTTCGCTATGGAAATGTGTTTGGCTCTAGAGGTTCGGTAGTGCCCTTCTTTTTGAGGGAGAGGAAAACAGGTTCCATTTCAGTAACTAACCCTGAAATGACCCGATTTAGTATTACTCTAGACGAAGGAGTTGGACTCGTCATGTATGCACTTAATAGTGCTTGGGGCGGCGAGGTCTTTGTTCCCAAAATACCTAGTTACAAGATTTTAGACGTAGCTGAAGCCGTTGCACCCGGCTGTGATATTAAATACATTGGGGTTCGTCCCGGTGAAAAAATCCATGAAGAGATGATAACTGACAACGACGCCTATTTCACATACGAAAGTAAATCTCTTTATATTATTACTCCCACTGCGCCCGTATGGGACCGAGAAAAGTGGAGCGATGTCTTTGCGGCTTCTAAGGTTTCTGAAGGCTTTAGATATAATTCGGGTACTAACAATCGTTGGTTATCTGTAGATGAAATTCGCTCTCTGATCAAGAGTCAGCTTGATACCTCTTTTGAGCCAGTTCCTAGATGACCTCGCAAAACAAGCGATTAATTTTTCATGGAGAGGCTGATTCAATCAGAGGAACGGGCCATTTAGTAAGGGCCGTCGGTCTTGCTGGCGAGGTTAATAAGTCTTCTGGAGGAAAGTATCAAGTCGAGACTTTTACGAACAATCCTGATTTAGTCAAACAGCTTTTTATTGATTGGAAAAGCCTCGAGGTACTTGAACCGCTAAATTATTTTTTCCCCTCCTTAGAAAACCAACTTTGGTCTGACAAACAAAAGAACAACTTTATTGAGGTGGCATGTAACATTCCAAGATCAAATGAAGAAGAGTGGTTCATTTCAGATAATAAGTACGATCTCAAATACCAGGACATAGAGAAGCTTTATAGTAGGTTTGACCGTTTAATATTTGTAGACAATGCCTCTTGTGTGGATAAGTCGATCGACGCATTAATAGTTCCGCATGATTTTTGTGACCTAAAACCGGCTAATAGCCCTTTAATTTTTGGACCGGACTGGCTATGGCTAAATCCATCAATAGAATCCACGGTGCTTCCGGGAAAAAATGATTACGACTATTCGATATTTATGGGGGGAGCTGATCCTCATCAGCTAACATTGGAAGCCCTAAAAGATTTAAGAGCCCTCTATGCAGAAAAAAAACTTCAGATTTTAGTTTGCATCGGGCCGTATAATCATAACCTCACCTCAATTAATCAGTTTGTTAGAGAGCATCCTAGCTTTGATATTAGCTTAGAAATGGCTAGTGGACGGGTAGTGGATAGTCTTTCAAGAGCTGAGGTCTGTTTGGTGGCGTTTGGTTTGACTGGAATTGAATTGGAATTCTTGGGAAAACACACCGTCTTTTATAGCCACCACGAGCAGCATCGGTTGGAAATGGAGAGATATCTGAAGCTTCATCCGGAAGGCAGCAAATCTCGTGATAGCTGGCGCAGCGGTGATCATAAGTGGCTGAAAACACAAAGAAAACAGAGACCAAACGTAGGGCAGACTTTTCTAAACACGTTTCAACTCTAGTCTCTTAGTTGAGCCTATTACAATTTGAGAAAATGGGGTATGAAAGAGCTGGAGTTGCTATCGGAATCTATATTTGAGGAAATGTGAAAATGCTTATAGCGGACTGGGTAGCTAATTACTTAAAGAATCAGGGTATAGAACGTTTGTTTGTCTATCCGGGAGGAACAATAGCCCCTCTAATAGACTCGTGTTTGAAGGTTGGCATTAAGTATGAGTGTTTTAAGAGCGAACAAGGGGCTGGTTTTGCTGGGTTGGCATATAGCCGGCTGAAAAAGGTTCCTCAAGTCGTGATGGTTACTTCAGGTCCAGGAGTGACAAATGTCATTACTCCCCTGGCCGATGCTTTCTATGATTCTGTTCCATTAATTGTAATAACTGGTCAGATTTCCTCTCTCGATCTTCAAGCCCGGAAGGAGGTTCGTCAGAGAGGTTTTCAAGAGACTCCAACCGTGCAGTTGACTCAGTCAATTACTAAAAAAAGCACCTGTTTGATTGATGAGGATACAGTTTTTAAAGCTTTTCCCGAAGCCTTTAGCATCTCAGTTGACGGCCGAAAGGGTCCAGTAGTTTTAGATTTTCCGATGAATATTCAACGGACGGAAATTTTAAATGGATTTCCCGCTTATTCAGAAAAGAAACTCATAAAAGCTGAGTGCTCCGGTTTTCCTGAAACTGATTTGGTAAGTCAGATTGCGCAGGCAATGCATAAGTCCAAACGACCTGTAATCTTATTGGGCCATGGGGCACTTAATTCGGGGAAGTATTCAGAGTTTGTTGAGCTAGCTGAAAAAACGGATGCGCTTGTCGTCAGTAGTCTTCTTGGGATGGGGGCTTATGATACTCACGATTCGAGATTTATGGGCTATATTGGTCACACTGGCCATTTATCTGCTAATAAAGCGGTACATCAAGCTGACTTTCTTTTGGTATTAGGAGCGCGCCTGGATGTGAGACAAACGGGAACAGTCACGGATCAATTTGTTCCAAACGGAGAGGTGGCTTGGATAGATGCCGATCTGAGTGAGTTGAATTCTCCGAGAGTTAAAACTAAATGGAAAGTAAATTGTGCTATTGAGGAGTTTTTGCCTGAGTTATTGAAAAGTCTTCCGAAAGAGGCTCATCTATCTGAACGAAGTTGGATGGAACATATAAAAAATATTAAGGATCTTCAAATAGAAGATAGAGACTATTCAAGTACAAATGGTCTTTTTCCCAAACCTGTTCTTTCACAGCTATCTTTAAAATTAAGAGATATTCCTTACACTTTGGTAACCGGAGTGGGATGCCATCAGCACTGGGCTGCCAGGCATTTACCCTTGAGCCCGAATAAGCAAACGCTTCTTACATCCGCTGGTCATGGAACGATGGGATACGATTTGCCCGCTGCCATAGGTGCTTCTATGGCGAGTCCGGGTCAGTTAGTCTTGTGCGTAGTTGGTGATGGGTCTCTGTTAATGAATATTCAGGAGTTGGCATCAATCAAAGAGCGAAGACTAAATATAAAAATTTTAGTCATGAATAATCGACGACTAGGTATTGTATCCCAGTTCCAAAAAATGAATTGGGGTAGTGATCCTACGACCGGGGACTTTGCTGAGGTGAACTTCAGTGAAGTTGCTAAATCGTTTGGTATCGTCTCAGACAAGTTAACAGATTGTTCGAAAATAGAAGAGAAAGTAAATTGGCTCATTCACTACAAAACTGCTGCTCTATTGGAAGTGATGATTGATCCCAAGGCGGACATTCTTCCTATGTTACTTGCGGGACAAACGATGGATAAAATGTGGATGGGTTATCAAGAATGAGAAAAGCGGTCGTAACTGGATGTAACAGAGGAATTGGTTTGGCAATAACCAAAAGATTGCTAAAAGATGATTATGAAGTTTACGGTACTTATAGAAGCATAACCCAAGAATTAGAAGGCCTACAAAAATTAAAAAATTTTAAGAGTTTTAAATTGGAGTTAGACAGATCAGATTCAATCGATAGGTTGATCGAAGAAGTAATTACACCAGAAAAGCCCGATGTTTTAGTAAACAACGCTGGCATGGCTCAGAGAAAACCTTTTTTGAGTCTTACTGCGACCGACTGGCAAATCATGTTTGAAACCAACTTTTTTTCAGCAGTACGCTTGTGTCAAGCAGTTTTACCATTCATGGTTGAGAAACGTTCAGGAAGAGTTATTAATATTGTATCGATAGGTGGCCAATGGGGAGGTATCCATCAGGTCCACTACGCGGCAGCTAAGGCTTCGTTGATTAACTTAACAAAATCTCTCGCCAAACTATTCTCTAGAGAAAACGTTACGGTTAACGCAATTGCCCCGGGTTCAATAGATACAGAAATGATTCAAGGGGAAATACCGACAGATCCCGAGCTGAAAAAGAATTTTTTCAAAACGATTCCTGCGGGAAGACTGGGAAAACCATCTGAAATTGCGGATTTGGTTGGGTTTTTAGTTTCAGATCAAGCCGGATATATCACTGGGCAGACTATTGGAATCAATGGTGGAGTTTATTTTGAGTAAAACCTTACTGATAATTGGGGCCGGTGCTGAGCAGGTTCCTGCATATGAGATAGCGAAAAAACGTGGACTTACTGTAGTGGCCTCGGATATTTCTGAAAATGCTCCGGCTATTAGGTTGGCTGATCACTTCTTGAAAGCATCGACTAGAGACGCAGATGCAACAAAAGCAGCAGTCCAAAAGTTTATTTTAAAGCATCCCATTCACGGGGTAATGACTATCGCAAATGATGTTCCCGTGACGGTAGCACAAGTGGCCGTGGCATTGGGTTTAAAATCGATTTCACTCGAAAGTGCGATAGCGGCTAGTCACAAAAGAATCATGAAGAATCTTTTTGAAAAAAATGGAGTCGCGTGTCCTTGGAATCAGACTGTCAGAAACACCTCGGAACTGAAACAAGTGCTCGATCTTAAAAAATCCCGCCTTGTTCTAAAGCCAGTTGATGGTCGAGGCGCTCGAGGAGTTCTTCAAATTGATAAAGGCTCTGATCTGGAATGGGCTTTTACTGAAAGCAAAAGATGGGGAGAAAGTGGTGAGCTTTTAGTTGAGGAATTTATAGAGGGGCCACAGCTATCAACTGAGAGCTTTATATTAGATGGTAAATGTTATACTGCTGCCATCGCGGAAAGAAACTACTCGGGAATCGATAAGTTTTTCCCATACATTATCGAGGATGGGGGAACGATCCCAGCTTTGTTAACGGATGAGCTTCGAAAAAAAATTGATGATCTTATCCTAAAAGGGGCTCGTGCTTTAGGGATCTCCGAAGGACCTATAAAAGGGGATCTGGTTATTAATAAGCAAGGGGAACCACTGATAATCGAGCTTGCCGCTCGACTATCTGGAGGATGGTTTGCGACTCATCAAATTCCATCTGCCTCGGGAATAGACCTTGTTGGTGCTGTCATCTCATATTCGCTAGGCGAATCGGTCTCGGTGGAGAGTCTAAGGCCGACGAAAAACAATTCTACGGCTATTCGGTATTGGTTTCCGCCTCCAGGGAAAATTAAACAGATTTCAGGACTAGAGCGCCTTAGAGAGTTTCCTTTTGTGTTGTCCTACGGTGTTTTTAGAGGCGAGGGAGATGTTCAGCCAGTTGTAAGGATGCATCCAGACCGTTTTGGCTATGTGATCGTCAAGGGAAATAATAGAGAAGAATCTCTGAAAAATGTTCAGACAGCTCTAGATTCAGTTTCGATATCCATATCAGATGATGAGTAAACAACCTAAATTTGCGGCGATAATTCAGGCTCGTATGACTTCTCAAAGGTTACCGGGCAAGGTTTTGTTAGAGGTTATGGGAAAATCCCTGCTGCGGCATCAGATAGAGCGCCTTAGAAGGGCTAAGTACCTAGACCAAATTATCGTAGCAACAACCCTAAATTCCACAGATGCCCCAATTGTAAAACAGTGTGATGAATTAGGGGTATGTGTGTTTCGGGGGTCAGAAAAAGATGTTCTGGATCGATATTATCGAGCTCATCAAGCGTTTCCATCTGAATTTATTTTAAGAATCACGTCCGATTGTCCACTGATTGATCCTGAAATCGTTGACCACTGTATTAAACAATACAGCACGGACGATGCGGCTTATCTCTCAAATTCACTGCATTACCCTAATGGCATGAATGTCGAGATTTTCAATTCTTCTATGCTCCATGAAGCCCATGAGAAAGGTGTGAAGCCTTATGAAAGAGAGCACGTCACCCCATACTTTTATGAGCCGCTGGGTAAATTTAAAATTCATCATGTAAGAGATTCTAATTCCTATCCTAAATATCGACTTACAGTAGATACTCCAGAAGATTTCGAGTTAATTGAGACCTTATTACAGAGGCTATTGCCCAATAAGCCTAATTTTAACCTTAGAGATATTTGTTTCGAATTTGCAAAAGATTCTCAGTTAGCGGAAATCAACGGTCATATTCATCAAAAACATTTTACTGATGTTTCAAAGTAAAAATAACAGAATCTCCACTTTGGACTACTTCTGCTTTTTCAAAGAGATTCAGTTGAGTCTGGGAAAAATAGGATACTAGATCTCGGCATTGTTGGGCGTTAAAACGTTTGGAGATTTTTACCGTGGATTTTCTAGTCAGCATTTTGACGAGGTTTCTTAACAGGTAAAATGCTCTCCAGAAGTAAATAAGTGCCTTTTTGTGGGTTTTCTCCACATTAAGTTTCTCAAAAATAATATTGGAAATTCTTTCGGAGGCCCGTCCGTCGAACTGATAATAAACGCTCTCTGTCACTTTCGCAGTATTTACGGCTAAAGATGCTTCTGGTTGGTAGGTTCCCTGGAGTACTTGTTCAAACTTTAATAAAAGATCATCTGTTGATTCACAATAACTTGTTACGCTGGCAACCGATTCGATGGGCCTGAGATGCGAATATCCACCTAAAGAAAAAGTTGGTATGCCCAGAAGTGCCGCTTCCAATGCAGTTGAACATTCAAAATGAAACAAGGCCTTTGAACGGCGAAGCCAAAAATCAACAGTTTTCTGACTATTGACTTCAATATTTCCAAAGCTTCGAAATCTCGTTTGGTAAAGCGAGGCTCCTTCAAAAGGGTGTGGGCGGACAACAAATGTTTCGTTGTTAAAAGTTTTAGCCATCTCTTCAACGGCTTGAAGAAATATTTCGACAAAACTCCGCTGGTTTTTCAAAGCCTCAAAAACTTTTTTTTCATTAAATCCGAAATCTGAGACTAGGGCTTCGGCTTCGGCCTCAGCACTTCGGTACTTAGGGTTTGCTAGAGTGAAGCTAGTATTAACTAGAATTAGGTCTTTTGGGGGGTTTTCGCCCGTCCACTTTGGATGAAACACATCCGTTCTTGGGGTTCCAGTGAGTCGAAGTGCTTCAGGCGGAAAGGGTCCTTCTTTTTTTAGGAAATCATAAATGTTACGTCCCCAAACAAAGTAATCTACCATCCCTTTGATCACCGTTTGGTTATCCGAAAATGTCTTAACGAAATTGGGTTTTCCACCTTCGTCTTCCATTTTGACAAAGACGCCACCCTCGGTATCGAGAACTCCAAATTGAATTCCAGTTTCAGTTAAACGCTTTAAAAAATGCTCATTGTTTTTTCGTACATAGTTCACTAGCAAATAATCAGGGGCCAATCGAAAGGTTTCATACGGTGCATTGTCGAAAGGTGTAAGAACAACTTTGTGATTATGCGCTAGCAGGTGACCAGTAAGCAAAACATCGCAAGTTAAATCTCTTAAAGGGTTGTCTACCACTATTTGGATAGTCGCCATCGTTGAGAGGACCCCTAAGTTAGTCTTTCGGCTACTATCATCATATTGTGTCCTTTCGGATCCTTGGGAATGGTAATGCAACCAGATTTAATTCCTATGACCTCAATTACATTAAATAGCGGTTTAAGTAGTGCGACCATCTGTTCCACAGAAAACTCCCGGTCGTGTGCGGCATTAAGGGGTATATGTCCATGAGAGTTTTGGGGTGTGCTAATAATAAGTTTCCCTTTTGGTTTTAAAACGCGGTGGAGTTCTTTCAGAGCAAGTGCTGGGTTGATGTGCTCCATAGTTTCCATCGAGGTTATACACTCGAAAGATTCTGAGGGAAAAGATAGAGCTGTAATGTCCTGACATCCAAAGGAAACATTCGGAATATGTCCGAATAGTCTTCTTGCCTCTTCGATAATGGCCGAATCCAAATCGCCGCCATAAAAAGTTTTTGCCTTGGTCATGATCAGTTCCGACCCAAATCCGTTGCCACATGCTATGTCTAAAACAGAGCCTCCAACTTGGATCCAGTCCAAGGCTTTTTCGTAATGAAATCGGATTTGGTCTCCATGCTTTATATATTTCTGTCCAACCTCTATTCTTGGGTTTGAGTAGAGAACGGCCATCTTTTTTCGTAGGTGTTGAAGCTCAGAATCAGCAATACGACCAGGATCAAGGTACTTTACATTGAACTGATTCGGATAATGCATTGGAATGAATTTACAATGAACCGAAAAAGCTTTAGGCAATTTGTCTTGTTTAAGCTTGGAGTTCGCGTTTCTAAGCGCTCTGGTGTTCCAAATTTCAAATGCTAATTGACCTGGAAAATCATCTGGGAATTTAATAAGATCAGTATTGAGATCTAAAAGCATTCCAATTTTATCTAGGTGTCTTCGAAATAAACCAAAATGGAGGCCGTCGACTCTCAAAATGAATCCGTTTTCGATATCATTTGATTGCAAAATTAATCGATCAATCGGTGAATCATCATGACTATAGCTGGGCCTACAGTTAGCGAACTCTGCACATAGTAAATCGAAGGCACCACCCTTATCAAATTCCGGTGCTACTAGCCGAATTTCAGTTGAAGGGAAGAACTCTCGAAGCAAGGAAATCGTATGCCAAATTGCTGGTTTTCCATCAACTTGAATCATTGACTTGTCCGGCCCACCAGACCAAGAACGCGAGGCAGATTGAACTAATATACGGTCAATTTTAACGGGATTATTCATGATATTCCCTGCATTTTTAATTTGGTTTTGTGAAAACACAAGTGATAGTTCTCCCAATTTTATGGTCCGCAAAAAACTTATAGAACGCTTCCAAGAGGTCAGAGTTACCGGATTCAATCAAATTAAGCTCGAACTTCATTCTAGCAAGATGAACGTGGGATCCAATTTTCCCATCTGATAGGTAATCATACCCAGATAAAATAGCGGCCTCCATTGGAAACGACGCATAGGATTTCAAAAATTTAAAGCCGAATTTCTCACCGACAGAGCGAAGAGATTTTTCGTTGAAATAATTCAGATGGTCGGGGTGGGCAACAAACCAGTCCTCGTGATTTAAATGAGAAGTAACAATTCTCTGAAGCCTATTGAATTCATTTGGTGTCTCACACACCAGAATACCATGGGGCCTAAGTTTGGATAAACACCACTCTAAATAGTGCTTTGGATCTATTAGGTGCTCCATAACTAACGAGCTGTGAATGACGTCAAAGCTCTCATTTGGAATGTTGGTCTGTTCATAGCTTTTACAGAGGGTTTCAATACCAAATCTCTCTATGGCGTAGGCAGCTGCTTTTTCGGACGGTTCAATTCCCAAAACCCTAGCTCCCAAAGATTGGGCTGCGAACAGAAATAAACCACCTGATGAACCAACATCCAAGACCCTAGGATTTTTTTCTTGCAGCTCTCTGAAGAATAATTCGATCTTCATTTTATAAATTGCAATCCAATATTTTTCTTCGGACTCCATTTTAGACAGGTAATCAGGTTTTTGTTTTTCATAGAAATGGTAGGCATAGAACTGTCCGAGTTCTTCATTTGAGGGAAGCGGATTTAGATGGGGGTATCCGCAGTTAATGCAGTCGATCACTTCCCGAGCTCTTAACTGTCCGGTTAAATCCTTTTGACTTCGTTTTGCGATAACTTCACCTTGATGGTTCACAAGGCCTCCAATCTGTAGTGGAATTCAATGGTTTGATCCGAAAAATCCCAATCTTCTTTTCTTGTCTCGTCGTATTCGGAAACCGTAAAATAGAGACGGAAAAATCTCCCCTCCCTGGCCATTTTGTTTTCAATCATGGCTAGTGGTCTCAGCGTTGAACTTATGAGAGATATGGTAAGTATGTGTCTTGAGGTCAAGATTTTTATTATTCCCTCAGTCATTCCGAATCCCTGAGAGGCAGAGACCAGAGATGATGCGCTCTCACCGTGGTCGAAATCCCTGTCAGGAATTTCAAAATACTCTAGTTCCGTGCCCCCTAGGTGCGTGGCAATAGTCAACTTGTCATTGCCAAGCTCGTGCTGGTTTAGAGTCAGAAATCCAAATCTCAAACTACCGATGGGGAGACTTGGAATGCGAAAATGAAATCGCTGGTTCCAGCAAGGTTGTGTTTTGTCGAATTGGATACTTTTAAGAATGGTGCCATTTAAAAATGGAACTGAGCAATCGAAAGAAACCTTGTCTTGCGATTCGCTTTTCTCGCAGGATACCTTCTTAAGATCAGTTTCTTGCCCCTTTCCAGGCAATTGCAGTACTACATTTCCTGAAAACCAATCTGCACTCAAGTCGATTCTACTGAAAGATCCGTGGGGAAGTCGTCCCAAAAAAGGCGATTCACCTTTTAGGTTTATGCCTTCTATGCTTAACCCCTTTAAAGGGTTTAATGTGGCATCAAAGTGTTCGGTGTGTATGTTAATTTTTGACACTGGGAAAACTGTTTCGGTTGGAGCTGTTGTCGATCTGTTTTCGGTGAATTTAGAGGCCGGTAAAGACTTCCAAAGATTTTGCAATTCTAAATACATTGCATCCCACCGTTGTTGCGTTATGTGAGTTCGGTAATCAGAAGCCCATAGCTCGCATATCTTCTTGGCAGATAGCATCGATTTGGGGTTGAGAGCCAAATCAAAACATTGTTGATTTATTCTCGAGGAAAATCTTCCCGTGACTGCCCACCTAGTTAAGTTGTATTTGGGCTGTTTTTTTATGGAACAAGGAGATATTGCGTCCGTTAGGTTAAGTGTTTTCGGACTATAAGTGTGCTTAAGGTTATCCGAAGGTAAGACGAATTGGAAATTCATTTGTCTCATTTGCTCAAGTAAGCTAAATATTCTTTTCCACTCTGTAAAATGATCCAGTTCAGGTTCTGTCTTAAACCGTCCTGGGCGAAAATCGAAAATTTCAGCATCATTCCCATAGAAACAAAAGCTTGGCGGAAATTCTTGGTTCTGCATTTTTGTGGCTATTGCACCGAGATAATCGATATACTCCTCAAGAAGTATTTCACCATGTATGACTCGCTGAAATTTTTGGAAAGCTAGGGAGTCACTCCAGATAACATTTAATTCTCGCCCTTTAGAATCCAAGGTCTTCTGCGGTGAAAACTCAAAAGCTTCTGACCAGCTAGGGTTGCTGCTGAAGGAATTCGACCAATCGACAACGACGCTGGTGATTCCATGATCATAAAGACATTCGGCCAAACCCTTCGAGTAGGTTTGCTCATTTGCCATCCAGAGGGTTGGTGCTTGTCCCAAAAGTTCTTGGTAGGTCTTCTTTCCCTCAATGATATTATAGTGATTCACCTTGGCAGGGACCAAGGGTCCAATTATTTGGCTGTATCCGGATCCGATTAATTCAACCATCCCCGACTGAATGCAATTCTTCAGCTCCGAAAGCCACTTGTTGTCTATTGATTTGACAATTTCAAGGGTGAGCCCGGGGGCCTCGATCCCAATCTTGAATCCACTCTTCGCTAACTCTATTAACGGCCAAAAGCACTTTTGAACTACTTCTGCACGGCGCTGAACCTCTATTGAGGAATACATTATGTTTAAGTGCCATATTGAATAAAAGGCCGATTGCATTTTTAGAAAGTTTCCCTAATGATCTTGAACGGTCGCAGTCCATCTGAAGGATCGGCTCTCCATAGGCGATCACTAATTTCACTCGGAGATGGCTCCTTGATTCCAGAGCCGTCTGCTACGAAGCCGTCTCTAGTGGTACTGATTACACTGCTGATTTGTGAAGGCAACCAACAATGCCCAGTCTTAAACTCGTCTCCCTGACCATCAATATCCAGGTGAAATTCTATAACCTCAGCATTGTATTTGTGGACGGCCCTGTAAATCACTCCCGGATTTACGGTATGGTCCGACCAACCCACTTTGGCCCCTGTTGTATTTAGTATGGTTCGAATTGCCTCTAAGTTTGCATCAGCAACAGGGGTTGGGTAGCTCGAATTACAGTGGAGTAAGGTAATATCTTTCGCGCCTGATTGAACCAAAACCTGGTGAGCTTCGACTATTTCAGGCATGTTCGCCATTCCAGTGGACAAGATGACAGGTTTTCCAGTTTGAGCGCATTCCTTGAGAAGATCCTTCCAAGTCAATTCGTAGGAGGCGATTTTATAAAAACTGACAAAAGGGTATAGTTCCGCAACTGCATCTAAATAAAAAGGGGTGCAACCAAATTGGATGTCTGCTCGCGAGCACTCGTTGGCAATCTTGGGCAAAAAATCTAAAGGCAGCTCCCAGGACTTTCTTTGTCTGTGCGTTTCGCTTTTTTTTAGGATTTCCGGTGCAAACAGCTGGTCAATACGAAAAAGTTGAAATTTAACTGATGTACAACCAGCCTCCTTTGCAGAGTTTACAAACTGTAAGCATCGGTTGATATCTTGATGATGATTGCTTGAAACTTCAGCTATAAAATTTACTTTTTTCATTCTTTTAATTCTTCCCCTTAAAAAATGAGGCAACCTCTCTAATCACTGAGGCTTGATCTACTTCGGTCAATGAGTGATACATCGGTAAGCTTAGAGCTCTAGAATAATAGTTTTGCGAATTTTGTAACAATTGTGATCCGTAACGTTCAACATAGTAAGGTTGTTGGTGTATTGGAATATAGTGGATCTGCGAGTAAATATTCCTGGTTTTCAAATGTTCGTAAAGTTCATTTCGACGATCTGACTGTATGATGTATAGGTGAAATGCATGGAAAATATTTGAGTCTCTTGAAGGTCTGGTAATAGTTACCGGAAGTTCCCTATCATATCTATCCGCAATTTCATTTCTCCGTTTTAAGTTATGATTTAGTCGTTTTATTTGAGAAATTCCGAGGGCGCAAAGTATGTCAGGTAACCGGTAGTTAAAACCTAACTGCTGCATTTCGTAATACCATCCCCCATGATAAGCTTTAGTTCGGGCAGGATTTCTTTCGATTCCATGGCTTCGTAATTTGAGGAGATTTTGAAAAATTTCTGGCCGTTGAGTGGTTATCATTCCCCCTTCACCGGTGCAAATATGTTTGACCGGATGGAAGGAAAAAACAGATATGTCTGAATAATCACAGCTTCCTACTAAGCTCCAATTGTTTTTTGAATCTAAGAATTTCGCACCGGGGGCATGACAAGAATCTTCAATAATCCAAAGATCGTATTTTCTTACAACCTGTGAAAGTTCCTCAGTGTTAGCTGGATATCCTGCTAGGTGAACGATAATGATTCCCGCATAGGTATCTTGAGGACTACCCAATAGTTTCTTTTCTACCTCTTGAATGTCGATACAATAAGTTGAAGGATCAATATCGACAAATTCAACCTCTCCTCCGGCGTACCGTATGCAATTTGCCGAGGCTACGAAGCTAATGGTCGGACAGAGAACTTTTTGTCCGGGTTTTAAACCTAAAGCTAAAACAGATAGATGTAAGCCGGCGGTCGCGTTATTCACTGAGACAGCAAAACGACTACTAACTAGTTTAGCAAAGTCATTTTCGAATTGGTCAACTAGGGGGCCTTGAGTGAGAAAGTCAGATTTTAAAACTTTTTCGACCGCTTCAATATCCTCGGCCAAAACCTCTTGTTTTCCATAAGGGATCTTATTCATGCTATAGGCACTCTGTAATATAACCCGTCAAAAGCAGAAAAATAATAATCACAGAGGTTTAACTAATACAAGGGAACAAATTAGAATGAGAGACTTAGAGTTGGTCCCCAGAAAAACCATTGAAAAATAGGGGGGCTACTTGTATGAATAGCTCATGCTTGAAAACGCCTGTCAACCCACTGTCATTGCCGAAGTCGGCTGCAATCACAAGGGAGATATGAACATTGCCCACGAGATGATAAAAGTGGCATCTCTTTTCTGTAGGGTTGGTGTTATAAAGTTCCAAAAAAGAAATAATTCCGAGCTCTTAACTCCGGAGGAATACAATTCTCCCCACCCCAATCCGGCCAATTCCTATGGCAAAACTTATGGGGAACACAGGGAGTTTTTAGAGTTTAATCTAGATCAACATAAGCAATTACAAGATTGGTGCAAGTCCTATGGAATTGAGTACTCTACTTCAGTTTGGGATGTTACGAGCGCCAGGGAAATTAGGGGTTTAAATCCTAAGTTGATAAAAGTCCCTTCAGCCACCAACTTAAATAAAGCGTTACTGTTGGAGCTAATTAACAACTACGGAGGAGAGATCCACGTCTCGTTGGGAATGACTAACCATGAAGAAGAGGAACTCATTGTTTCGCTATTTGAAACTCACAATAGAGCAAAGGATTTAGTTATTTACTCCTGCACTTCAGGCTATCCAGTATCCTTTGACGATATCTGTTTGTTTGAGATCAAGCGGCTCAGAGACAAGTTTGGCAGAAGAGTGAAGGGAATAGCTTTCTCTGGCCACCACTTGGGTATTGCGGCAGATATTGCAGCCATCACGCTGGGAGCAACTCATATTGAAAGGCACTTTACCTTGGATAGAACTTGGAAAGGGACCGATCACGCGGCCTCACTTGAGCCTGATGGCATGAGAAAACTCTGCAGAGATACGGCTTCAGTCTTTAAAGCTCTTGATTATAAAAAGCAGGAAATTCTGAGCGTAGAGGAAGTTCAACGGAACAAATTGAAACGCAATCAGATTCATTGGCAATGAATCCTAAAACCGTAGCATTTATCCCTCTTCGCGGGGGAAGCAAGTCAATCCCCTTAAAAAACATCAAATTGATGGCTGGTAAGCCGCTAGCCTTTTGGACAATTAAAGCGGCTCTGGATTGTCAAACGATAGATCGAGTTGTGGTATCAACCGATTCCGAAACTATTCGACAGGAATTAAGTTTTATTAAGAGCCCCAAGTTAAGTTTTTTTGAGCGATCCCCCGAGACTGCCACCGACACGGCCAGCACTGAAAGCGCTATGTGGGACTATTTTTCGCAAAATAGTTGCGATCAAATTGTCCTCATTCAAGCGACTTCACCGTTGCTAACCAAAGATGATTTGGAGGGGGGACTTAAAGCTCTGAAAACTCAAAATTTTGATTCTGTGTTGTCTTTAGTGCGATTAAAACGATTTCTCTGGTCTGAAAAAAATGGGCAGGCTGAGCCAAGAAATTATTCGTTGTCGATTCGCCCTCGACGTCAGGATTTTGAGGGTGAGCTTTTTGAAAATGGGGCTTTCTATATTACGAGCCATTCTTTGTTTCTAAAGTCCAAATGTCGCCTGAACGGAAAAATCGGCTTTTATGAAATGGATCCCGATTCCTTTGTCGAAATAGATGAGCCCAGTGACTGGTCAATAGTTGAATCTTTGCTTTTAACTAGAAAGAAACATGATGTTTTGAAACCTTTAAAGAGCATAAAAGTTTTTGCGACTGACATTGATGGCTGTTTGACGGACGCCGGAATGTATTATTCGGAAAATGGCGATGAGCTTAAAAAGTTCAACACACGAGATGGGATGGGACTAAAGCTATTGCAGAAGTCTGGGATTAAGGTGGGAGTGATTACAGCCGAAGATCGCGACTTAAATAGGCGGCGGTCTAAAAAATTAAATTTAGATTTTGAATACCACAAAGCAGAGGAAAAACTTCAGATTCTCAGTGAGTTGTGCAAAAAGTACCAAGTGACTCCAGAAGAGATTGCCTATGTGGGCGATGATGTGAACGATATTGGCCTATTAAAGGCAGTTGGTTTTTCAGCGTGTCCTGCAGATGCCTGCCGAGAAGTCAAAGCGGTCGTTCATTTTATAAGCTCTTTGAGCGGTGGCCAGGGTGTAATTCGAGAGTTGTCTAATCTCTACTTTCAATAGCCTAGGTCAGGCCGATTCTTTTTAAAAAAGCATTCTTTGCATAGTGAAGCAAGTAAACAGAGCTTGGTAAAAGACCGAGCTTTTCATGCTTTCTGTAGATGTTCCAAACCCACTTCGCAGCCCGCAGCTTGTTGCTGGATACTGATTTTTCCATCACTCGATAGTGGACTAGGTTTTCTCGTAAGCAGTGGGCTTCAATGCCTTGTTTCAAGATATCGAGCCAGAGGACATAGTCGTCGTAGCCCCATCCCTCTTTGAATTTTATGTCACCTGTCTTTTGTCGGTCTAACATGACCGTAGAAGTTGTAATGCAAGTGTCTTTTAAAAGATCAGTGTAAGAAACCTTAGATTGGCAATGGTTGACGAAGTCATAAAGTTCGCCGGTGGGATCCATTCTCTGATAGTCAGTAAAAGTAAATGCGAATTGATTACTTTTCATAAACAAGAGTTGTCTTTCAAGTTTAGAGGTGTTCCAACAATCATCGCTGTCCAGAAAGGCTAAATAACGTCCTTTCGCTCGAGAAACAGAGGCGTTTCTTGCTACTGCTGGGCCGCTATTTTGAGATAAGCGGGAATATTTGATCCTGGGTTCGTTGTTTGCGAGCTTTAGAACAATTTCTTCTAAATTGTCAGGAGAACAGTCATTGGTAATGAGTAGCTCCCATTTAGGGTAGTTCTGAAGAATGACTGAGCGAATAGTCTGCTCAATGTAATTTGCTGAGCCATAGGCAGGCATAATGATTGAAACAAGTTCTTCAGACAAAGGAGTTTTCCTCGATTTTAGATATTAATCGTTTTATAGTCTCAAAATTATTGAAGATAAAGAAAAATGAACTCCACTTCATCTGCTACTAAAACGGTTCTTGTAACGGGTCCCAATGGATTTATTGGACAACAACTCATACACGTGCTTCGTGAACAGCTTCCTGATTGGAATATCAAGATTATTTCTCGTAAGCCTGTAGAGGAGATAGATGGTTTTTTGGAATTTGAGCGATTTTTTGCAGGGGATTTTGACACCTCATTTTTTGGCGACATCACCCATGTCATTCATTTGGCTGGACTTGCACATCGTTTTAAAAATGTCGATTCAAGAGAGCTTGAGCGAGTTAACGTCGGCTTTCTTCAGAAACTTTTATTCAATTTAAATTCAAAGTTGTTAGAAAAGCTGATTTTTATGAGTAGCTATTCCGTGACCTTACTCGAGCAAAGTATTGTGATGGATACAGCCCAATATGCGGTGACTAAGCAAAATGCAGAACTGTTGTTAAAGGACTGGTATCAAAAGACCTCAAAATTATTTGAAGTGATTATTTTACGGCCCACTATGGTCTATGGTCGGGGGGCGCCCGGTAACTTTGAAAGGCTTCAAAAGTTACTGAAGATTCCAATTCCGTTACCTTTTGGCAATCTTGATAGAAGGCGTTCTTTTATTCATGTAAGAAATCTGTCTTCGGCCATGCTCTCTTTGCTTAAAGCACCTCGGCAAGCCGGAATAGCTGTTTGGGAGTTGTCTGACCCATGGTCGGAAACATTTATCGGATTTATTCAGGATTTGAATAAGGCAATTGATGGAAAGGCTATCATTTTTAAATTTCCCATTTGTCTTCTTCGCTATGGTCTTTCTTTGTTGGGTAAAGCAGATTTGTTTCGAAAGTTGACTCTCAGCTTTCACATTGATGTGGGACCATTTATCAAGCAATTCAATTGGAGCAATGTTGTAAGCTTTGAAAGTCGTTTTGATGACCTAGAAGGGGCGAATTGATTTTTATTTAAGGCCTAAAACTATCTTCCAAAATCATCACCTGAAAAACTTTGGGAGAGGTATTGAAACAAAAACCACCTACAACTTTTTTATTAAATTTTTCGGAGTACAATTTTTCGGTGTCTGCCACCCTTTCTAAGCACTCTCCGAGGGTATTATAGGTTTTCGGATCGATTCTTTCGGATATAGGTCTTGATTTGATGATGTCCGGAGTTAAATTGATAACATCGAGTACGTATCCTTCAAAATATTTGCTGCATAAAACTCCAATAGGAGCAATTTGGGCTTTTGAAAGACCTGACTTAATGCGATCAACTTGGGTTGCGCAACTTGCGGGCTCAGTGAAGTTTCCAAATTTCTCAGTGGTCGCCCATAATCTAGCGGAACTGTAAAATCTGATTCTTACTTCCGCTCCAGGTCCTGTTGCAATCACGTGTACCGAGGGGGCAGTAATGCCTCGGGCTTGAATTCCCTCTTGAATTTCTTGTAGGGCCTTTTCCCAACCAATAGTTGGTGTGGTTCCTAATAGAGTCTCGGCTCCAAAGAATAATTTTTGTGAATTCCCAATCGCTTCAATGACGGGATAGTAAGTGTTTTTTCCGACAACGGAAGTTTCAGTTGCACAGAAGGAGATCCAAGGAGAAAGGCCAACCTCTCTGATAAAAAGCTCTTTTTCAAAAGCCAAAGATTTTTCACAGTCCTCGAATTTCGAATAGACCCCCCGCCATATTACTGAAGAGAAAGAATTGCGATCAATAGTGGCGGGAAGAGCCAATCTCTCCTGCGATATATAAGCAATTTTTACATCACATTCGGTGTCCGAAGTTTTTGTTCCACCCGCGAAGTAGATCTCTACTCCTGCTGCTTGCGAAAAGGCTTGTGCCAATTCTTCGGCAATAGCTTCGCAACGCCTACTATTGGAAGGATAAGCTTTTAGTTCGTGCTCAAATACATCGCTTGCTTGGGCAAAGACCCCTGAAAACAACAGTATCAAAACTTGGACTTTAAACATAATTCGCTGCCCCCTTTGGAAGCCTCTCAGTAAGGCTTATTTATCCTCGAGTGAGTTTCTGTTTGTACAGGTAGTTAACGGTTTTGTCCATGGGGTTATCCCTGGGTATGATCGGGTTGAAAACACATAATATATTATGTATAATATAGTATGTTTTACGGTCTTGTTCGAAGCCAACGGCGCGCTTTAGGACTCACTCAGGCTCAGCTCAGCTCTTTGTCAGGTGTTAGCTTACCCACTGTTCAACTTATTGAATCAGGTCGTGCCAACCCAGAGCTCGCAACGGTTGAGCGATTACTTTCAGTGTTGGGACTTGAAACACAATTTATCCCCAAAAAAGCGGACTGGGATTTTTTGGTGTCCTGTGGGGTTCCGTTAACTGTGCTGCAACAAAACGAGAAAAAGCGAGTTTTGAAAGAGTTTCCTACTAAAAGTCGTTTTGTTGAAGAGATGCGTTTGGCTCTTCTCGAGGTTTGCTCTGCTAAAGACTCGGGAGAAGATAATCGAAAATTAAAAGCTGTTGCTGCTACTCTCATAGCTTTGCAAACCCATTACCCTTCAGTCTATGTAGAGTTTTCGGGCTCCGAAAAAGTAAAAGATCTGATTAAATTAAAGGGACTCGAAAAATTGAGGCGAATAGCTTTGGCCGGATTAATGAAGATGTTATGAAAGTGATTAATTCCAAAATCAGCAAGAAGTTTCTTGAGTTGGTCTCTAAAGAGCTCAGAGGTGATTGGGTTCTTATGGGGGGGGCTGTCATGGTTTTTCTCGGGGTGAATGAGAGAGTGACTGTTGATATTGACTTGGCGGGACCCCAAACGGCTAACCAATCAGACACCATCAAGCTTATGACTATCGCAGAAAAAATTGGCTTGAGTCCCGAAGCTATAAATCAGGCTGGAGCCTTTTTCCTGCACAGAATTCCAAACTGGCAAGAGAATTTAGTGCCACTTTTAAGAACAGATAAATTTTCTCTTTCCCGTCCGAACTCCTTTTTGTTTCTGCAATTAAAAATGGCGCGGCTGTCTGAGTCGGATCTGTCGGATTGTATGAATATGCTGAAATTAGAACCCTTAACAGCCAAGCAAACAAAAAATTTAAAAACTAAGATCATCCGAGTCTCGAAGAACTCCAATGTGACAAACGAATTTAGAAATAGATGTGCTGAGTTGTTAAAAAAGCTGGAAGAGTTGAATTGAACTGTTTTGGATTGTTCTCAGGAATTGTGGGCTCTGGTGGGCACCAGTATTTATCACAGCACACTGAGCCCTTTGCGCCATGGGAGGGCAGATATCTTTCCAAATTTCTTCTCAATAGGGTCATTTGAAAAACAATAGAAGGAGGCTTTGGGAAAATCTTTCTGGAAATGAGCAAGTCGTCTCAACATATCTTCGCGAACTTGATGGGTGGATTTGATTTCAATGAGTGCCAAAGGCTTACCTGGACGTTCCACGACTACATCTATCTCTGCGTCATCTTCGGTTTGCAAAAAAGTGAGGCGATATTCTCTGTTTAAATAGGATTCCTGTCGATAAAGTTCCAAAACAACGAGGCGCTCGAAAAGCTCCCCGTAGTAACTAGTCGATTTAGCGGCTTTCATTGTCAATTGTCTTGAAAGGGCTCGACTGACACCTAAGTCGAAAAAGTAGAACTTAGGTGATACTTTTATTCGTTTTCTTACCGAAGTGTGAAAACTTTCTAAATAGAAGCCTACTAAAGTGTCTTCTAAAATTTCATAGTAAGATTTGACCGTTTTGGAATCTGTCCCGGTATCTCTAGCGATGTTCAGGTAGTTCACAACTTTTCCATCCGATTGTGCAGCTACTTCAAGGAAACGTCTAAAGGGATCTAGATTTCTAACTAGTTGCTCAAGTTGAATCTCCTCTTTTAAGTAGGTCAAGGCGTAGGATTGAAGAAACTCCATGCGTTCTTCATCATTTTTAAGCGAAAAGATCTTGGGCAAGGTTCCCCAAGCTAGAGCAGAATCTAAATCAAAGGCATCTGCCAGCTCAAGTTGTGTCAGAGGAAAAAGATTTTTAGTGACTCCGCGTCCTGCGAGTAAATTTGCTTTGCCTCGTTTTAATTTCCTAGCGCTGCTGCCAGTGAGGATAAAACGTCTTTTGTTTTTAGCCGTCTCTATCATGTGGTGAACGAGGTCTAAAAGCTTTGGTACTTTTTGAATTTCATCCACCACGATATTGGTAATTTTAGGGCTTAGCGCTTCAATTTCGGCTTGAAAGAGTTCGGGGGATCTTGCGAACCTGTCTTCTTCGCTTGGGATGAGTAGATTAATAAAATGTGTGTCTTTAACTGAAAAACGGTCATTCAAGAGCGTGCTCTTACCAGAACCCCGGGGGCCAAAGAGGAAAAAGCTCTGGGTTTTAGGTAGTTTAATTGTTCTTTGGAACATACCCCAATAATATACCGGAAATTTGGAGTTATGTCTAATTTTCTTCGGATAACCCCAAAATTGATTAATTACCGATCAAGTGTGTTAATTTTTTAATATGGCATAAGTCCCCTCGCTTTCGTTGGGTGGTTATGCCGAAAGTGTAAACTATGTGCTCGGTATGAAGTGTAAAGGATGTCCCCGGAATGTACCTGAATGGCGGAGAGGAGAGGATTCGAACCTCCGATACGGTGTTACCCGTATAACGGTTTAGCAAACCGCCGCCTTCGGCCACTCGGCCACCTCTCCGCAATAAAGAGATTCATAGTTTCTATCATCGAAATCTCGATCCTTCAAACCCGAAACTGAAAGCTCTGATTTACAAATAGAAGTGCATCATGGCCCAAAAAAAGTCGTTGTAATCTGCTGAAACTCTTAAGTTTCTCTGCTTTTGATAGGAGCCCAGAAACTCAAAATGGGGTCTTGGGAAAAACTGAATTCCACCACCAAAACTCTGGCTCAAAGATAAGGAGTCTTTAAAATCGCTTTTGATGAGGTCTTGCGCCAAAAAGACATGGAGGCCCTGAACCACTTCATAATCGAACCGGCCGTAATTGGCCCAGCCCCACGTCGGGGTCTCGCCGTCGGGGCGATTGTTTTGGAAATCGACTTCGGCCAGAAGGAAAAGATCTTTTCTAAATCCCAACAAAGCGTAAGGGCCAAAAACGTGCCGAGACGCAGTCGATTTGTCCCCGTAAAAATAGCTTATCCCTGCTTTGTGATTCTCTCCCACGTTGAAACCCGCTCTTGTAGCAACCCCTTTCTCTCGGTCGAGGTCAGATTTGTCGGGTCTTCCAAAAACACCTGTTAGGAAAAGATCTTTGTCGGCGTCGATCCAGGAAGCTTCAAGGTTGTAAGTCTCTGAACCATAGTTCCAACCAAGACCCTGTTTGGTGCTTACGATGTGATCTGGAAGGTTGATTCCAAAAGCTTTTTGAAATCTTCCAGCACGAAGGTAGATCTCTTCTTGAGGATGATAAATGACATAATGTCTGCGGCTCATGAAGTGATCGATAAATTTAGGAGGGTCTGAGTCGTGACTTTTACCTATCGTCGCTAGAACTGTGAATTCTCCATTGGAAATGGCCATTTCAGCGTCGGCTTGCATTATGACCCATTTACCGGATCGATAAGACGGGGTATCAAGTCTAGTTTGAACTGCTCGAAAATCGCCACCTGCGTTGATCCAGTCTGGAAGTTCTAGTGTGGACCACAAAAACGCTGATTCATTTTCAGTGGTCCAAGTGCTTAAGACTTCTTGTGAAAGAGCCCTGCCATAGGGAGTGATAAGCCCACCTCCATTCGGGCTTACGTGGCAAGTGATGCAGTTTGGATACCCGTGACGTATCATCTCCGGAAAGCCCAGAGCAAAATCTCCAGCTATTGTGGAAACGATTAGAACTAAAATATTCAGAGCTCGCTTCAAAGAGAGCCTTCTAGAATAACTTTTACTTCGACCTCTTCGCCCATGACGACTCCCATGTACTTGGGAGTAGAGATTCCAAAGTCGCTCGTTTTAATTTTGAAATCGTGCTCTAAAATAAGTTGAGCCCCCTTTTTCTTGACCAAAACAAAACCGGAAATAGGCTTTTCAACTCCGTGAAGTTTAAGAATGCCCTCGAATGGAATTTTTTCGCTAGAAAGATCAGTGGGTAGAGTTAGTTTTTTATAAGTGAAAGAGCTTTCAGGAAATTTTGAGGCCTCCAAGTAGTTTTCTTTCATGTGGCGATCTCGTAGGCTTATTCCAGTCGAAAAAGTATCTAGCCTGAGGATTGAGGACCCCAAGACTTGATTATTCTCGATTTTTATATCCGTTTTAAGAGCTGATGATTCCGCTTGTTTCCCAGAAATTTTGAGAGCACCTGGAGTTGCTAGAGCTAAAAATTCAACTTTACTGGAACTGACTTGGTAGGGTGCAGCTAGTACAAGAGAATGTATTAAACTAAATAAACACAAAATAGAGAGTTTCATTTAAAGGTTCCTTCCAAAAAACGGGTGTACATCATTTCTTTGTTTTTGGTTAAAGTCGACTCAAACTTTTGTGGATGAAAAAGAGTGCTTAAAAGTTCGCAGGACTCAATGATTCGGGGTCCCGGCCTATTAAAAAGTTGGTTTCCATCACAAACAAAAACTTTTCCCTCCCTAAAGGCGCGCAAGCTCGAGATTTGTTTTGAGAGGTGTGAGTTGCGAAGCTCATCTAAGGTTTTACTTATCGGGTAGCCGCAGGGGAATAGGGTTACGATGTCGGGGTCGCAATCCATGACTTCAATCCAACTGATCTCTTTGAATTTCTCAGGGCGAGAAATGATTTGCGGAATTCCCCCCGCTATTTTGATTATTTCAGGGATCCATCCCCCAGCCACCATCAAAGGGTCTAACCACTCAATACAAAGGACTCTCGGATGGGTGGGAATGTCAGTGCCCACTTTGGAATTGATTCTATTAAGTCGAATCCAAAACTCAGTGATAAGGTCTTTGGCTTCGGCTTCTCGATTTGTAGCTTTTCCTATTTTTGTAAAGTCTCGATGTATATCATCGAGAGTGTGAGGACTTAGAGTGCAGATCTCGGTTTTTATTTGAGTCCATTGGCAGATAGCCTTTTCTAAATCCTGAAAAGACACTGCACAGACATGGCACTGGTCTTGGGTAATGATGAGATCTGGGCTCAGTTTTCTGAGATTTTCTACATCGACTTCGTAAATACTTAACCCCTGACTCAATAAAGACTTTAGGTTGTTGTGAATCTCTAAGCTTTTTCGATTGGGGTCGATCTTGGGTTTTGTGAGTTTGGGTAGATTTTGAATTGTTGATGGGAAATCACACTCATGGGATACCCCCACAAGGTTTTTCTCCAAGCCTAAACGGCATAAGATTTCAGTGGCACTTGGAAGCAGGGAAACAATTCTTAAGCTATTTGAGCTCTTTAAAGTCATTGCCAGGTTATACCCAGCTAACCTCAGAGTGGCAATTTCCCTCGTTTTAGAGTAAAACGGGCCTATGATTTCAGCTCAAAAAATTAAAAGTTTAGTCGAAGCGGCTTTGCCAGGCTCTCATGTTCAGGCCGAGGACACTACTGGAACCAACGACCATTTTCAGTTGGTGGTGGTCTCTTCTGCTTTTGAGGGCAAAGGCATGGTGGAACGTCATCGAATAATTTATGGAATTTTAGGAGCAGCTGTGGGAGGAGCTATTCATGCGCTTTCCCTAAGAACTCTCACGCCCAGCGAAGCGGGAAAACAATCTTAAATTTAAGGAGAAAAAAATGAACCCAGAAGTACAGAAACGCATTGCCGAAGACGTAAAAAATCACAAAGTGCTCATGTATGTGAAAGGTAACAAAGAGATGCCTATGTGTGGGTTCTCTAAGAGAGTCATGGATATTTTTCTAGATCTCGGCGTCAAGTTTGAAACTCGAGATGTCTTATCTGATCCTGAAATTAGAGAAGGGGTCAAAGAATTTACCCAATGGCCTACGATTCCTCAGATTTTCATTAATGGAGAGTTTGTTGGCGGGTGTGATATTGTCACGGATCTTTATGCTAGCGGTGAGTTAAAAAAGATGGTCGACAAAGCTTGAACCTTCGAAGCGACTTCGATACTCTTAAAGGATGAGAAAACTATTTATTATCCTTTTTGGTGTCACTTCCCTTTTCGCTGCTAAACCCACTCCGCCAAAGTTTTTATCGGTTGAACCCATAAAGACGATGTGGGTTTCAGCCGGAAAAAGCTTTGAGACAACAGTGACAGTGAAAGTGGAGCCTCCATTTCATATTCAGGCAAATCCTGTAAGTCAGCCCAATCTTATTCCGACTACTATCGAGTTTGCTGAAAAAGAGGGTGTTTCGCTCGAAGCAGTGACTTATCCAGAGGGGAAAGTTTTTCGTTTGGAAAACTCCGACAAAGACCTCATGGTTTACGGTGGCGAAGCGAAGTTCAAAGTGAAGTTTTCAACAGCTAAAGCAAAGCCCGGCAAAGTAGACTTAGTAGGAACTTTTCGGTTTCAACCCTGTAATGACAAGATCTGTTTTTTCCCTACGAGACTCCCTTTGAACGTCACTGTTCAGGTCATGAAGTAGGCTAGGGGATGTCTAAGCCTGTAAGTAATTTCGAACACCTTTTCCCTGAAGTCATTTTTGAGGCCGCTGAATCCTTGGGCGGTCGGTGCACGGGACGATATCTGGCTCTCAATGCCATGGAAAATCGCGTCTACGACATTTCGATGGAGGATGAAGACAATCGTATTATCAAATTTTATCGTCCGGGACGTTGGAGTCGGGAAAGCATTGAGTCGGAGCATCTTTTTCTAAAAAAAGCTTTTGCTGCTGAAATCCCAGTCGTTTGCCCCATAGAAAAAGAGGGAAAAACTCTTTTTGAAAAAAATGGGATCTTCTTTGCTATTTTTCCCAAACGACTTGGAAGGCTCGAACCAGAGCTTAACGATGAGCAATTGAAACGTTTGGGTCGGTACTTGGCTCGTTTGCACAATGTTGGAGCAGAGTTAAAAAACCTTCTTAGAATAGAACTTACTCCAACCACTTATGGACGAAATTGTGTCAAAGGTCTCATCGAGATGAAACAGTTGCCACCAGGGAATTTGGGGGCCATTTATCAGCAATTAGTTTCAGAGATTTGCGATCGCAGCGAGCCTTTCTTTGAAGGAGTTGAGAAGATTTTAATTCATGGCGATTGCCACGCTGGAAATATTCTGTGGAAGGGGAGTGAACCCTATTTCATCGATTTTGATGACATGCTTTATGCTCCACCAGTTCAGGATTTTTGGATGTTGATAGGCGGTGACGATGAGTATGCCATGAAAAATCGAGATAAGATCATCGATGCCTATCTTGAAATTAGGGATTTTGATGAGAGAACTTTAAAACTGGTGGAGCCCTTGAGGGCTTTACGACTGATCTGTTTTAGCTCGTGGATTGGGCAACGTTGGGAAGATGGAGCCTTCAAGCAGGCTTTTCCCCATTTCGGCACAGAAAAGTACTGGCAGCAGCAGTTGGAACACCTTTCGTTTCAGCTTGAGCGAATCAAGGCTCTGAAAGAGTATTGAGACAGATTAAGATCTTTGGTAGGTAGGTACATCTATGGACTCTAAAATTGTAAAGCCTTTACGTGGCGCAGTGATTGGTTATGGTTTCATTTCCGGCCATGGGCACATTCCAGCCTATCTCCAAAGAGCTCAAGAAAAGGGTGATGTTCAGATTGTTGCGATTGCAGATACTTGCGAAGCCCGCCGCCAGTTGGCTTGCGAAACACTGCCGGATGTCAGAGTTTATACCGACTATGAGATTCTTCTTGAGCAAGAAGCTGAGAATTTAGACTTTATAGATATTTCAACTCCACCGGTCTACCACGCACAAATTGCTCTGGCTGGGTTCAAACGTGGGCTACATGTTCTTTGTGAGAAACCCTTAACCGTCTCGGTGGAAGAAGCTCACGCTCTTTTAAAAGCGGCTCAAGAATCTAAGAGAGTTCTTTTCCCATGTCACAATTACAAACATGCTCCAGTCGTACAAGCGATTAGAGATATCGTCGAAAGTGGAAAGATCGGAAAAGTTCGTTCTGTAACTCTCAATACTTTTAGAAACACACATGCCAAAGGGGTTAATGAGTGGAGAACTCATTGGCGACGAGAAAAAAGATTTAGCGGTGGTGGTATTGCGATGGATCATGGCAGTCACACTTTCTATCTCACTTTCGATTGGATGAAATCTTACCCCACCAGTGTGACAGCGAAGATGAGCATTTTGGAACCTGAGAGATACGATACTGAAGATAACTTTTCAGCTGTGCTGACTTTTCCGACGGGACTAGCTCATGTGCATCTAACTTGGACTGCTGGCGTGAGAAAAGTTATCTACACCGTTCAAGGAGAAAAGGGTGCGATCACTGTCGATGATGATGAAATCCAGATTGCAACTCAACACAAAACTGAAGGCCCCGATGTTGCTCAAGGTGCGATCACTTGGCATGTTGAGAGACAAAATATCTCATCAAATTGGATGGATGCCAGCCATGTCAGTTGGTTTAATTCTCTTTTTGATCAGTTCAAAACTGCGATTGAAAATGGGGATTACGTTAGCCAAGAGGCTAAAGAGGCCTATCTTTGTGTTCAATTGATTCAGACCGCCTACCGATCGGCTGCTGAGAGCAGTCGAGAGCTCCCACTGGCAACAAATGTGCTAATATAATAATTTTAGTTCGGGTTGTGGTGGAATCCTTGTCAGGATTTTGTTAAAAGAATCCCTGTTTTTATTCGGAGAGCTCATGCTTGCTTACGATTTTGTTAATACTATCGCATTGTTAGCTATTTTAGGCCTTGTGGTTGCCGCTTACAGTGTCAAGCTAATTTTAAAGGGCAGAACCCAATATGACAGAGTAAACCGTCAGGGTGGCAGCGTTCTTATGGGACGTGGAATGATGGAAGTGGGTTATTGGGCCTTACAACCTGTCGCAAAACTCCTCGTTTTTCTTCATGTGACCCCTAATCAGATCTCTTGGGCTTCTTTGGTTTTTGGAGGAATTTCGGGAACCGCTTTGGCCTATGGCTATTTTGGATTTGCAGCACTTTTTGCCTGCTATTCGGCTTTTATGGATTGTTTGGATGGAATGGTCGCTCGAATGACTGAAGTTGCTTCTGATGCTGGAGAGGTTTTAGATGCTGCCGTTGATAGGTATGTGGAATTTTTCTTTTTAGCAGGACTTATTATCTACTACCGCGAGGAACCTGTATTTCAGACGATAGCTCTTTTCGCATTGGCGGGTTCTTTTATGGTGAGTTACTCGACGGCAAAAGCAGAGGCTTTGCACATTCCTCCTCCTCCGGGGATCATGAGACGTCCTGAAAGAGCCTTTTACCTGACTTTGGGAGCCGCTCTTTCTACTTTCCCTGTTCCTTGGCTGGATAGTTATTTTAATTTCTCAAAGCCAGTGGGATACCCCTTGCTTTTAGCTACTTTCGCAATTGCGGTCCTTTCCAATATCTCAGCGATTGAAAGGCTTTGGACGATTGGCCGAGCCATGAGAGAGAGAGAAGCTGCAGCTCAGCTTCAAGAGCTCGAAGAAGTTGCTGTTGAAGAGAGTCAGATGCTTTTGATCTCCTCTGAAGACGATGATCTGGCTCTGTCTCGCAGAGATTAGCTTTCAAAGCCTAACTATTTGATCCCTAGAGAAGTTGATGTATAAGATTCGCCTATGAATCAAAGCCCTATTTCTCAACCCCAAAACCAAAAACCCACCATTAAAACAGCTATTCCGGGCCCAAAAAGTACAGCCCTAAGAGCCCGAGAGGACAGAGGTCTTGCTCCTGGCCTGCAAGGGTTTGCATTGATGGCGGGAATCGTTGCCGATTCTGCTCAAGGAAATGCAGTGACCGATGTGGATGGGAATACTTTTTTAGATGTGATTGGCGGAATCGGGGTCAATGGGCTTGGTCATAGCCACCCTAAATTTGTGAATGCGATCAAAGAGCAGGTCGAAAAAATCTCTGTGGGAAGTTTCACTTCTGAAGCCCGAGTCGATCTTTTTGAAAGACTTCACGAAAAGGCTCCAGCTCCGGGATTGAATCGTGCTCAACTTTACTCAGGTGGTTCGGAAGCTGTGGAATCGGCTCTGAGATTAGCTAAGTGCTATACAGGAAAATATGAGTTTGTAAGTTTCTGGGGGGGGTTCCACGGAAAGACCATGGGAACCCTATCTCTCATGGGTTCTGATTTTAAAGACAAGCTGGGGCCTATGGTTCCGGGAAGCCACCAAGTCCCTTACGCCAACTGCTATCGATGTCCATTTAAAATGGAATATCCGTCATGTGGTATGGCCTGTGTGGAATTTGTGAGAAAGCAGCTTAAAGTTACAACTGCAGGAGAAGTAGCTGCGATCATTGCAGAGCCCATGCAGGGAACTGCTGGAAACATTATTCCCCCCAAAGAATTTATGCCCGCGATGAAAGATATTGCGAAAGAGCTTGGGGCCTTGCTTATCGTGGATGAAATGATCACAGGCTTTGGAAGAACTGGAAACTATTGGGGCGCCCAGCATTCTGGTGTTGTTCCCGACATTATTACTCTCGGGAAACAATTTGGTGGCGGTTATCCGATGTCTGCTCTGATGTCTCGAGATGAGATTGTAAACACTAAGCCTTGGTCCAATGCTTCAGGTTCCTCTTCGAGTTATGGCGGAAATCCGCTTGGAGCGAAAGCTGCTGCAACGGCTTTAAGAATTATTGATGAAGAAGGACTAGTAGAGAATTCTCGCAAAGTAGGGGCTTATTTTTTAAATCTCATTAAGCCATTTGAAGAGAAATACTCATTTGTCGGCCAGGTTCGAGGCGCAGGTCTTTTTATGGGTATTGAAATGGTTAAAGACAAAAAGACCAAAGAGCCGATTGCAAAATCAGTTTGTAATCGAATTTTCCAAGAGCATTTAAAACGAGGGCTTCTTACGATGTCCTATGCTCCAAGTTTTAGAATTCAACCCTCAATGACAATCGATGAGAGAACTGTCGACAATGTGGTCGGAATCATGAAAGAGGTTTTTGACCTCGTTGAGAAAGAGAGGCTGTGGAGTTAAAGAAATAAAATGAGTTATTCGCTTGCTACGTGGACGATAACTACATTAACAATCCACTCTGCACTTTTCAAAGCTTGAGTAGCATCCTCTTTTTTGTAAAACATAGATGGCGTCAGGTCTTCTGAACCATAAAAGGCAAGTTCTCTGTCTCTCCGCAGTTGCCTTGAAATATGAACAATCCTGCTTAAAGATTCCTGTATTTTTTTGGGGAGTCGTTCTTTATTTTCTTCGAGCACTGGACTTACGTCGTGGATACGGGGTACTTCTATGGAACAGGCTCTGAGCAGCGATTTCAGCGCAAGCTCCACAACCTCTTGGCTTTCTCTAACTACGTCAGACCAACTTTCTTCTTTCAAAAGCACTTCGACAGCTTTTAATCTTTTCTGTGCACGAACGATATAGTCTCTTGCTAAACTTATATTTTTCACAGCTTCTCCTCGGTCCAGTAGGGGTGTCCGTGTGCAAACTTTCTACGCCAGCGCCCTTGGGCGATTAAGTTTCGAATTTGAAGAACTTTTTTTTGTATCTTGGTGTCTTTCAACTCAAAAATTAAAATTCCTTCGAGAGCACATTCTAACCAGATGCTGCCGCATTTTTTGAGATCTTCGGGCAAATAAACAAAGTGAACAGTTATCTCATGAGACCCACAAAAACGGTAGTTGCTGAACGCGAGGTCCCATTCTTGATACAAAGTTCGTTCGATTTTTTTTTCAGGTGAGAGAATCACCAAAAGATCGATATCAGAACTTTCGTCCTGTTCTCCTCGAGCAAACGAACCAAATAGTAAAATTCCTTCAATCGGTAACTCTAATTTTTTAGCGGTATCTAAGATCTGTGTCAGAACACTTTGGGGTAATGGGCTTGTTTTTTGAGCGCGGCTTTGATTAGGCAATGACAACCGCTCCTGACAAAGTTCATTAAGAGACAGACCACGTTTTAAGCTTTCGCTTTTTAGTTGCTGGTGGACTTGTGGAGAAAGCCGGACAACGAATTTGCCTGAAAGTGACTTCATAGGAATATAGTATCATGATACTATAAAAGTGACAACGAGTGTAAAAACACAATAAATTCAGTTAATTGGATCTTCGCCTGGAACAACAATGCCAGCTTTCTTTAAGTTGTGATTCCAGAGCATATCAATGCTGAAAGCCACAACTACCGCGTAAACAGAGCCCCAGATAATATCTAAAATATAGTGGTGGTTTAAATAAACCGCTGAGAAACACATTAAAAGATAGAAAGCGACTGTGAACTTTTTTAGAGCCCCAAATCGAAAAGCATAATAGACAGCCATTAAGGGATAAGCAATGTGAAGCGAGGGAATAGCTCCATGTACATCGGCTGATTTTCCGTACCAGTTTACAAAAACAGGAAGCCCAACAAGAGCATCGAACCTTGCACATCCAGCGACATTGGCTAAGACATCGGTTCTCGCAGGACCCAAACCATAGAGCGCAACGTACCAGGGAGGAGAGGCTGCATACCAGTAGTAAGTGGAGTAGCCGATCATGTTGAGCCAAAAAAAGCCCCACATCATTTGTGGAGATCGCAAGAGAATGCTTCGCGGGTGTCTTAAGTAGGTTCCAGTTCGGCTTGCAAAAAACCGGAAGTAAGCTGCACACCCAACATAAACGGGAATAAAAATAATATAAGCCAGCCCGCATATAAAATCTAAGAAGGGATGAGTGTGTATTTGAAACCACTCATTGGGGGTCAACTTTCCAGTCAGTGTAGAAATCCCAAAAAAGTATTTATCAAATTCATAAGGCTCTCTAACGTGGATAGGGCCTCTGATGTAATCTGCGTAGTATCTCTGACTATCGTAGATGATGCTTGTTAAGAACAAAGGCAGAGTGAATTGAAAGATAGGGTATGACCTTGGCCCCATATAGTAGAGAACAGTAGGAAGAAGGCTACTGATAACCAGATCGTTTCTTAGTCCGTTAAGTCTGATTAAAAAAGACCAATAAGTGGCAAGCAAGACAATGGGAGCAATCTTTTTGGAGACCGGTAGAACTCTCCACCAATCACTCCATTCTTTTTTAAATAGGTGAAACGAAATTTTCATGGATTACAAGTTGAGTCCAATGCCTATATGGATTTCATTGGTCTCGTTGTTTTTTGCAAATACGCGGGAAAAATCGAAATAGAGGCGGTCGATAAACTCCCCAATTCTAAACATGATGCCGGCAGTTGCGACGGGGGAGATTCCACCTTGACCATGCCAGTTTTGCATTCCACCCCCAGCTTCGAGAGTAATCAGCGGTAGCACTGACAACATACCTAAAAGTTCATAGTTTGTGATCATGAACTTGCTTGAAGTGCTTCTCTTGGCTGAGAAAATACTGATGTCTCCGCGAAGAGCGACAATGCCCAGATCGAAAATGGGGGTCCAGCCTACTTCGGGGGACTGACTGCTGGGAAACAGTTTGGGTGAAACTTTCGAAAAACCAAATTTGAAGTTGGTGAGTCTAACAGGGTTAAGGGCACCAGATGATGCGACGCAGAAGAGTGTTAAAAAGCTGATACTTAAAAGAAATCGTGTTCGGTTGGTCATAAAAGCTCCTGTAGTATCTTTTAATTATAAGACAAGAATTAGATTGTCGGGGTCTAAAAACTAAACTATTTATTCTATTGTATATTGTGGCTCGGCCCTGTGCGACGGACTTTTGCAAACCCCGTCAGGTCCGGAAGGAAGCAGCGGTAGCAGAAAGATTTGTGCGACGCAGGTCACCCGAGCCTTCTTTTCTTTTATGGCCTATTTAGCAATAGCACGAAAGTGGCGTCCTCACTCTTTTGAAGACTTGGTGGGGCAAGGTCACGTAGTACAAACATTAACCAACGCCATTCGTTTGAATAGAGTTTCACATGCTTACCTTTTTAGTGGAGCACGCGGTATTGGAAAAACTTCAGTCGCTCGGATTTTTGCTAAAGCTCTTCGATGTCCCAACGCGAAAGATGCAGTTCCTTGTAACACTTGTAATGAGTGTGTAGCCATTTCCGAGAGTCGCTCAGTCGACGTAGTTGAGATCGATGGCGCTTCCAATAATGGAGTGGAAGCCGTGAGGGGGATTCGCGACAACGTTGCTTATGGTGCAGCTTCTGGAAATTACAAAATTTATATCATTGATGAAGTGCATATGCTTTCCTTAAGCGCTTTCAATGCACTTCTTAAAACATTGGAAGAACCACCTGCCCACGTTATTTTTCTTCTTGCCACGACAGAAGTTCAAAAAATTCCTCTGACAGTTTTAGGAAGGTGTCAGCGATTTGAGTTTAGAAGGCTAACGAGTCAACAAATCATTGACCGGATTCAGCAGATTTTAAAAACGGAAGGAATATCGATTTCCGAAGAGGGTTTAAGACTTATCGCAAGTCATAGCGATGGCAGCTTGAGAGATGCATTGTCTTTGCTTGATCAAGTGCTCTCTTATTTTGGTGGCAATTCTAAGAAGTCAGATAAAGACACGCTGATTTTCAATGACACACAAGTGGTTGAGGCCCTGGGAATTAGTCAAACTAATGTTGTTTCAGATTATTGGAAGTTTATCGTTCATAAAGATATTAAAAAACTTTTGGCTCTTATCTCTGAAGCTTATTTGTCCGGAGTCGATCTCAAACACTTTGCTGAAAGATGCCTAGAGGAACTTCGGCTTTTGTATCTCATTCAAGCTGCTAAAGAATCTCGAGAAGATCTCACAGCAGAAGCTTTAGATATCTCCTCTATTCACTTTAAAGAGCTCAGTGCTTTAAGTGAAAAGACATCTTTGATTCAATTAGAAAGAATGGCTCAAATACTTTCTAAAACGATTAGCCAAATTTCATGGAGCAGTTTACCTAGATTTGTTCTTGAAGTGGCTTCAGTTCGAATGACCAAGCTTGATGAGTTAGACCAGTTTCAGCAAAGCTCAAGCCATGGCGGCGACAAAAGACCCATCATGACAGATGATGGGAGTGCTACTGAGACCGAACCTAGTGTCCTCGAAAAAAAAGAGATTAAAGTAGTTCCTAAGTTAGAAGTTATTCCCAGTTCACAAGTTGAGCCAGAGCCCCACGGAGAGAGAGCAGAAAATGGCGGGGAACCATGGAAAGCTTTTGTAGAATTTGTCATGAAAAAAAGGCCCTTATTAGGAGCTCTTCTTAATCATGCGAGTTTTGCCCTAGAAGATATTAATAATGGCAAGAACGTAACTTTGGGTTTTGGAGAGGGGAGTTTCTACGAGAAGCAAGCGAGCGACCCTAAAAACATCCAAGATATTACTGCCTTTTTAAAAACCTATTTTGGTCCTCAATCAGTATTAAAACTTTCGAACTCTGAAACAAATGCAAAACAGAGTTTAGAAAAGGGTAGGCAGGCCGAGGAAGCTACGTTACGAAAAAGTGCTTTAGAACACCCTGCAGTTTCTCAAGCTCGAGAAATTTTTGGTGCTGAAGTTGTAGATGTGAGGGTGGAAATATAATGGCTTTTAAGACATCAGGTACAGGACAGGGAATCAAAGCTCTTGATGAAATGATTCTTGAGTTGAAGAAGCTTCCTGGAATCGGAGAGAAAACTGCAACTCGATTGGCCTATTTTATTTTAAGACAACCTGAAAACTTTGCGATGGGGCTATCAGGAGCGATTAAAAACGCACGAGAAAAGCTCCACTCTTGTAATCAGTGTTGTACTTTCACTGAAGAGCCCATGTGTGAAATTTGTAACAATCCTGAGAGAACTGATGAAATTCTTTGTGTGGTTGAAGAGCCTTCAGATGTAATGGCTTTTGAGAAAAGTCGGCAGTTTAATGGAAAGTACCACGTTCTTCACGGAGCTCTTTCCCCACTTGATGGGATTGATGAAGGCAAATTAAAGATTCGAGAGCTTCAAAATCGTATCAAGCAAGGGCAGATCAAAGAAGTGGTTTTGGCTACGAACCCGACCGTTGAGGGTGATACAACGGCCTTGTATATTGCAAGACTCATCAAATACAATGACATTAAAGTGAGCCGGATTGCACACGGAATTCCGGTTGGGGCAGAAATTGAATATTTGGATGGAGCGACTTTAGGTAAAGCGCTTCAAAATCGCGTTTCGTTATAGGACAGATTAACTCATGTCGTTTATTAACTACGCTGCTAGAGAACTGAATTGTAAGATTGTCTATTACGGCCCAGGTTTAGGGGGAAAGACAACTAACCTTCAGTACATCTACAATACAACCAACCCAGATAGTAAGGGTAAGATGGTTTCCTTAACGGGCGAGACCGAAAGAACGCTGTTTTTTGACTTTTTACCGTTAAATATCGGAGAGATTCGAGGCTTTAAGACCCGCTTTCATCTTTACACCGTTCCCGGGCAGCACTTCTACGATGCTAGCCGGAAGCTAGTTCTGAAGGGTGTAGATGGGATTGTTTTTGTAGCCGACTCTAATGTTGATAGGATGGAAGATAATCTTGAAAGTTTAAAATCATTGGATGCCAACTTAAGAGAGCAGGGATTTGATATGCATCAAATACCCTTTGTATTTCAGTGGAATAAGAGAGATGTGGAGAATCCAGTGCCCCTGAGGGTACTTCACGAGCAGCTTAATACCTTTGGAGCGGAGGAATTTGAGGCCATTGCTCTAAAAGGGGTAGGGGTTTTTGATACGTTAAAGGCGGTTTCTAAGCAGATTTTGAAGGTTTTAAGAACCTAAAAATTGGATTTTACAAGTCGCTTAACCTTTGACAATATGCTTGGTCTGTTCCCGGGTAGCTCAGTCGGTAGAGCAGGTGGCTGTTAACCACCGCGTCGGGGGTTCGATTCCCTCCCCGGGAGCCAGTTTTAAAATTCAATCAAACTAAATTTCCCAACCGAAAAAATTTGTTACCGACCGTATTTTCCTGTTCTTTCTGATGTGTTACCCAGATGAAACTTCGCTGGTTTCCATTTTTGACCCAACTTAAAACTTCCTTTTCGAAAATATGTGCTTTGTTCCGGTCTAAAGAAGCAGTTGGTTCGTCGAGAAGAAGGATCACTGGGTCTAAAGCAAGTGCTCGAACAAGTGAAACGATTTGAGCTTCACCACCTGAAAGTAATTTGGCCGGTTTTTCGATGAATGAAGGACCGAATCCAAAACGCTCTAACCTCTCGCGATTTAAATTTATATCGAACGTTTTATTCTGATGGATTTTGTTCTTAAAAGCAGACTTTAAATTCGACTCAACCGATCCCTCTTCCAGGGTCGGCTTTTGTGGTAAATAGATGACGCGACTTCTGTAAAAGGGGATCTCTGCTGCGACCACTTTCTTTTCGAGAAAAAAAATATCTTCACTCGTAATAGGCTCGAGAAAAACTATGGACCGAAGTAAAAGAGATTTTCCTGCCCCAGAATCTCCAGTCAGAACTAGTTGATCATGGGGCATCAAATCGAGCGAAATGGAACTAAAAATCGGAAGCCCATCTTTCAGTATGCCGCTTGTCAGATGATTGACTTGGAGAACAGGAATCATTTCTTTGAACCCACTTTCCAATACTCGAACTGATGCCATTGATTGAATAATTTTTTGTATCCAAGTCCTGAGACGATGAGTGCCCCGAGAATGGTACTTGTCGCGATCAAAAACATAATGACGATTTGGTATTTCACAGCTTCTAAGGGACTTACCCCAGCAATGAGTTGGCCCGTCATCATTCCTGGAAGACTTACGACACCAGCCACCATCATTGAGTTAAGGATTGGGAGAGTTCCGGTCCGGATCGCATTTCTAAGAGCTGGTTGGGCTGCTTCCCAGCTTGTGGCCCCCAAAGAGAGTGAAAGTTCTACTTGGTCCCTTTTGGAAAAAAGCTCCTCAGTGAATCGATCCAAAGCTAGGCTTATTCCGTTAAGAGAATTGCCAAGGATCATCCCTAGTAAAGGTATGACGTATTGGGGGTTATAACCATCTGGGTTTTGAAAGACGAGAAAGTTCCCGTAGGCCAACAGAGCCCACGAGCTCGTCCAAATAGACAAAACACTATTCAATAAAACTCCGGGAAACGGTCGGGCGCAGCGAGAAGTGGATGTCCAAGCAGCCACTAAAGTCATGACAATTAATACACACGTCACTGCTATTTTGGACTCTGTTTTGAAAACCCATTGGAGCAGAAACCCCATTGCAAAAAGTTGTAGAGCGGTTCGAATGCTGGCTATCAAAATCGATTTTGTGATTTTCAATCCAAGATAAAAGCTTAATAGCGCACTCAAAAACATAAGAGCACTCGCTATTGAAACCTGAACAAGATTGAGAGTGAGATAAGAATTACCCATTAGATTTTATCTTCTTTTAACGCTGAAATAAAAAGAGATGTACCGAAGGGATAATTAACAAATTCCGATAACTTGCTTTCCCATTTGGAGAGTCTAATCAGTGATTGATTCATCCATTTAGGTACTCTGGGATATTGAAGATTCTCTTGTTGTTTTGAAAACAGAAATCGATAGGGTGCGGCCAAAGCTAAAAACGACCATCCATAGGATACGCTCTGGATTTTAAAACCCGATTTTCTCAATTTGTTGATGAGAGATTTTTTTGAATACCTGCGATAATGTCCTAAAGCTTTGTCCCAGTTTGAAAAGAGAACAGGGTGAGCTGCAGTTGATAATATCAAGAGCCCGCCAGGTGAGATTTGAGACATTAGAGTATCTAAAAAAGCCTCATCATTTTTTAAGTGCTCAATAACATCCATGCAAGTGATGAGATTAGGCTTAAATGGCAACTGGAAATCTGTTTCGAGATCCAGCTTGACCAATTCAGTATCGGGTCCTGGATTAATTTTTTTTAGTGCTGCTGGATTGTTGTCTACCAAGATCGTTTTCTGAAAAGAAAAAGTCTTTTGAATCTGTCTTCCAAGACCACCAGTGCCGCATCCAAGATCCGCGTAGTGAATGGTTTTGAGTGAGCCAGTTATCTTCATCCAGTTTTTTATGAAACGTTCAGCCCAAAATACTCTACCCTCGTACCACCAGTAGCCCTTTTCGATCTCTTTCAACGAATCAAAATGATGATCGGGGAATGGATGATTCAGTGTTTTCATTGGGTTTCATTATAGCATCAATAGCAATCGCTCCGGTAATGTCCCCGATAACATTGTTAACCGACCTTAGACGAGCCAATACCCAATCAACAGTCATTAAAACTGGCAGAATCTCTATGGGAAGCCCAACACTCGATAGAACGAGAGATAATGAAATCATTCCGGCATCCGGGACTCCCGCTACACCAATAGTTGCAATAACACAGATTAACGAGAGAACTAATTCTTGTCCTAAACTCAACTGCCATCCAAAAGCTTGAACGACAAAAAGGGCCGCCACGACTTCGTACAACAAAATACCGTCGTTGTTTAAATTTGTTCCAATACAAGCAGCCAAACGGGCTGATCCCTCAGAGACGTTTAGTTTTTTTAAAGCTTTGAGAGTGAGGGGTAGAGTAGCTAGGCTGCTATTGACTCCAAATGAATAGATCATGGGTTCTTTTGTTATAGCCCAAAAGCCTCTGAGATTTCGCTTGGCAAAAAGCTTAATCCAGCTTTGGTAAACCAAGATGACTTGTAGAAGCATTCCCCCTGCGCAAGCTAAGAGATAAGCTACAAGTCCTTTCATGGCGCCAAAGCCCTGCGTTCCAACTACTTTGGCCATAGCTGTAAAAACGGCAATAGGGGTTAAGTGAACTAAATAGCCAATAACTTTGTACAGAAACTCGAGCCCTTTGGCGTTGATACTTTGGAAAGATTCTTGGACTCGCTTGAACCTTTGACCCAGAACCCATTTGAAAAGGAGAAATATAAAACCAGAAGCCACTGCGATCGCTATCGCTGCGGTTGTTCCTGTGAAAAAGTGGGCGCTTCTGCCATTTGCTCGAAACAGATCCCAGTGAAAGTGAACATTTAATGATTCAGGTGCTTTGGCGAGTTTTTTTAGTGCAGAATCGATAATTAGGTATGAACCAGGTTTAAAAAGATGAGAGATCGTAAGGGCAATAGTGATTGAACAAAGAGCATTGAATAAACAAACAAAAAGAAGCCAGAAAAAACCTCTGCCCTTTAAGTTGACGCTTACAAAAGCATCAAAGATTGCAAGAAACAGCAAAGGGGTAGCCACGGTTTTGATCAATTCGATAATATATTTAGCCGCAACACCCAGCTCTTCGGCCTTTGGACCTAGCAATACGCCGGTAAACGCACCTAGAACCATAGCTAGAATGGTCTGGGAATAAATGGGCCATTTGAAAATGTTCATGAGTTGCTCTTAACGAAGAAATCAGCATATTACTGAAATTTGGCCAGAGCAACGAAAGTGAGTAAATCTTAGCGTTTTGATTCTAGGAACTTAATGAGTTCGGCTTTTTCCTGAGGAGTTAAGCTTTTCCCTTTTGGCATGTTACCACTTTGAACTTGTGTTATCGATTTGTTCGCCGAAGTGGAGTTTAGAACGGTCAGATTGGGAGGGCCGGAGGCACCTCCATGACAAGACAAACAATTATTTCTAAAAACAGTCTCTCCATTTGAGCTAGCAGAGATAGTGGGTTTGGGTGCACTTGTTGGGGCGCTAGGGGGTGTTAAGCTTATCGCGCTCAAATCAACAGCACCTGCAGGGACAGGTCGCCCCGCTAAGCACGCAGAAATATATTCGTGAAGCTTACTGCCTTTGTTCGTTTTGGAGTCGGGTCGTGTCGGCGTAGGGGTTTGAGTCCCACTTTGGTGGTCTTCAGCGCGCAGCAAGCTAGCAGTATTCATTACAACTAAAACAGCAACTATGAATAACAGTCTCATCATCCACTCTTCCTCAAGGCCGATACAATGCAATGGCAATGCCTGTTTGAATTTTGAAGGCTGTAGTCTGAGAGTGATCAGGTTTTGCGCTTGATTGGCAGCTCAAAATAACCTGAATGGCCCACCAATACTGTGATTTCGGGGGGCTAAGGATGTTTTGAGACAAAAAGTGTAGTCAGCTGTTAAAAAGTTATCAGGGGGGGGTTTTGCGAAGTAATAGCAGATCTTTAAAAGATTTAGCTAAGAGGAGTCGAGAGCTTTTGGCGGTCATTGACGGGAAAAGACGGTTCATTTTGAGGAGTGCTTTTCCATTCCATGTTGGAAAAATTTCCTCTTTTCCCCGAACGATTCCCGTTAGCATTTCGAAAGCAACATCTTCTGGGGTCGAAAGTACTGACGATAGCCAGTTGGGAAATCCCTCTCGGGTTCCCTTTTGAATCATTTCAGTGTCAACAAAACCAGGGGAAACGAGAAGTAATTTGATAGGGCAATCTTTGAGCTTTAGTTCCTGTCTCAGTGCTCGAGTAAAGCCCACAACTCCATGTTTGCTCGCTGAATAAGCGCACAGGTAAGGAGCGCTAATGTGACCCGCAACCGATGCAACATTGACTACCGTGCCTCGTCCGAGTTTTTCCATGTGCTCTATCGCTAGTCGGGTTCCAATCACAACACCGTTAAGATTTACTTTAAGAGTAAATTCGAATTCTTCGAAAGATTTTTCCATAAAATCTCCGAGGCCCGACACGCCGGCATTATTCACCCAAAAATGGATAGCTGGAGTTTTTGCTGTGATTTCCTGAAGAGCGGTTTTTACATCATCGTAATTTGAGACATCTACTTTTAAAGTCTGAATGGGCTCTGAAAACTTCTCCCCCTCTTTTTCAAGGCTTTTAAGACCTGCAATGTTTTGATCAATTGCCCAAACCGAAGCTCCGGAACTTAGAAATGCATGTGTAAGGGCTCTTCCGATTCCCCCAGCGGCACCCGTGATAACAACCACTTTTCCGGTTAGATTTTTCATAGGAAAGACTTTCCATATTGTGGGTTGGGTTCTAGCCATTTTACCCGGTTAGGTTCGACCATCAAAATTTCTTCAAACTTAGCACCGAATGAGGGAGTTCCGATGTGGGGTTCGATGGCCCACAGACCCGTTAAGTCACCACAGAAATTGGAGTTTAAAAGTTGCCCGAATAGTCCTCTTGAAGCCAGAGTCCAGTAAGACTGCCAGCCAAAGTTAAGAACTTTTAAAAAACCCAGATGTTCGTTTGTTTCATGTATCCTGTGACCCAACACGGAAAAGGGGTACTTTTGATGGATATTAGTGTAGCCAGCCTCATTAATTTTCCGATCGATTTCATTCCAAACATCCCCCCCATTTTTTGTATTTTGAAACAAACTTGGGATAAGACCGCGCAGTTCGCTGAGAAAGTTTTTTGCTTTTTCAAGCTCCGCATTGTTTCCAAGCGAAAAAGTGTAGCCGATATCAGCAATGTAGCCATGGTAGATGGGTGCAGCATCTAAAATAAAAACTTCTCCAGGTAGTAGTCGTCGTTTGCTTGGGCCATACTGCGAGTATGATTTTATTCCTTCGAAGCGACTTCTTTCTCCAAACCAAGCAAAAGGGTGGTGAAAAAAGGCTCTTACTCCCGAATCCATTAAACTCGTTTTAAAGAGTTGTGCAGCCTGAGTTTCAGTCCACCCCTCTCGAGCAAGCCCCGCGACTTCAAGAGCAGCTCTTTGAGCTAGTCGTTGGCATCTGAGGTATCCTTCAATCATTTCGTTTGAGGGGGTAATGTTCGATCGAGGAGACAAATGCTCTATCAACGGCAGACCCGTAACTTTGGATACTTGCTTAAGAAGAGGCTGCATTTTTTTCTCCTTGGTTTAAGAAGTTTCCAATAAGTGCGTTCAGAAAATCTGGACTCTCCCGAAAAAGCCAGTGCCCACCTTGAAGAATTCGGATGGTGAGTTGTTCGGCGTTGGGTTCAATTTCATCAGTCGTTGGCGCCAGCAGGAAGGGGTCATTTTTGCCCCAAACAACTAACGTTGGAGCTTTGACTTTGGGAGGTGGAAAGTTTTCTTGATTTAAAAGTTCTTTCACAAAAGCGCGATAAAGTCGAAGAGTCGCGACAGGAAAAGGGCTGTCGAGTTTTAGTTTGGGAAACTGTTCTTTTTTTAATCCGCCCAATCTATAAGCCCAAGGGAGGAGCCGTTTTGAAAAATGACCAATGAGTTTTTCGGAAAGTTTTGGAACAAGAAATGGGAAAATATACCAAGAGTGAAGCCATTGGCTGGGGCGGGAAAGCAATCTAGCTCGCATCTGTTCAATGGATAAGCTGTTGATAATCACAAGCCTAGAAAGCCTAGGTCCTAAGTACGTTGCTAAGCGCCAAGCTACAGCCCCTCCGAGATCATGTCCTACAACGTGAACCCCTTTTTTTCCCTGAGGATCTATCAGCTTAAGTATTTCCAAAACATCCAGAGAAAGTGAGTGTGTGGAGAATCGGCTGAGTTCGGAGCTGGGTTCAGATGCGAAAGTGCCACGGATGTATGGGCATATAATATGGTAGCTATCTGCGAAATATTCTATCTGTTTTGACCAAATATCGGGTCCATCTGGGTAGCCATGCAAGAAAACAAGAAAAGGAGCAGACTTATTTCCTCCTTCAAGCCAAGAGGTATTTAATGTTCGCAAGAAAGCTTGTTTTGTTTCAGTCAGCATGATTCATCCTTGGCTTTTTATAAGCGGTATAAAAGTTTCAGCTTCGTGAGGCTTAGGAAAGGGCACTGATAAAACAGTGTGCTCTTTTGCAAGCCGAGTTGATTTGGAGTGATAGTTTCCATTGAGCATCAAGCTGATATAAGGCGCAGAGATGAACAGTTTTTTCGCTAGATCTTTAGGTCCCAAGCCTTTAAAAAGCGGTTCACAGCTTGCGATAACATCAAAGAAAGGATGTTTGTGCTTTAAGTGTTTTGCTTCGAAGACTTTGTTGAGTTCAGCAACTACCCAACCCGTTGAAAACATCTGGCCAATGATTCGATCGGTTTTAGAAAAAAAGTGATCGCTGAGGGAAGAATTGGTCTCGCGAATCAGTTCTAACATTAAAAAAGCGTAATTGTGATGGCGGGATTCTTCCTCCATATGTTTTAAATGAACTTGATGATAAAGGGGATCGATTTGGTTTTTAAAGGGACTAAGGTTTTTATAGAGGTCGATTGAAACTTCCTCGACTGCGGCTACAACCCACCAAAAAGCATGTCCTCCCCACTTCGCATTGTGTTTGATAGCTTTTACAAACAGAGAGCCGTAGGCTTTAGGCAAAAGTCGATTGAGATCAGCAATATCTATTTTTGTTTCTTCGCAAAAGATAAGATTGTAACGATTAAAAGCTTTTGAGTGTTTTATCTCCTCTTCAAAAAAGAGTTCACCCAGATCTTTTATTTCAGGCCCGATTGGGTAATTTCTAATAATTTTACTCCAACAATCGTAACGTACTTTGGTGATCACATCTTCCAACTCGGCGATCGTTGAATTGACAATAAGCCCTAAGAGTTGAGAAATCGCTAATTTTTGCTCCTCACTAGCTCCCGGAAATGCAATAGCATCAGAGTCGATGGGGAGAAAGTATCGGTCGGTATCAACTCCGATTCTCCACGGAATCTGTGTTTCCAGGTCCCAAGCATATTTTTGTTGTCGTTTTACTTGGAGTGCTAGGGCCTGAGGATCATATAGCACTTTAGCAAACATAAAATTGTGGTCCTCTTTAAGGATAACTCTTTTTAAACCCGTTGAACATGGGCCAAGAACAGGTCGATAAGTTTTCTTCCAAAATCAAAGGCTTGAGGTCCGACATTATGTCGGTCCCCCATATTTTTTAGAAATAATGTCGTTGATTCCGGATGTCCCTGTAATGACCAAATGGGTAAAGTTTTGTGAGATAAGCCGTCGATAGCGACTTCCGAACTTGTTGCAATAATCTGCATAGTTTGTGGACACTCAACGACTGCTTCTCGATGAGAAACATAAATTTCACCTGCGAGCTCTTGATTATTCCAAAGTGGGTTTTTAGAGAGAGTTATTTTTCGAAAACCTTGAAGTTTATGGCGGTCCGAAAAAATAAAATCAACTTTTCCTCCGAAAAGGTAAGCTAACAATTGGTGGCCATAACAGAGTCCTAGAGTAGGCTTTCCTTTTTCGAGTTGTTGCTTAAGCCAAATTTCAAGAGGTGATTGCCAAGGTAGTCGATCGTTTACGCTCGATGAGCTTCCTAAAATCATGAGCGCAGTTACGGAGTCTTGCACCGCTACTAACGAATCCATCCCGAAAAGACCGGGTAAGTGGTAGGAAGTGTGGATCTGGCTTCTCAGTGCAATTTGGTTGTAGCAGTCGAGTTCTGGGATGCGAACTGCGGGATCAATAATTGCCAAGTGGGGAGTAGCCATAAGTCTCCGAAATTAGTGACAAAAGACGCTACTGGATCTTGCCCCCCGAAATATGGTAACCAAAGGGAGCGTTAAACCAGGAGTAACTACAATTTTAGATGAAATTTCAAATAGTTGCCAGAAAGAACCGGCAGTAAAATCAAGCCCCTTTTTGGTGATGACACAAGATGAAATGGCCCGTCGAGGATGGGACTACGTGGATGTCGTCATTGTGACTGGGGATGCTTATGTCGATCATCCAAGTTTTGCGATGGCGATTTTGGGTAGGGTTTTAGAGTTTCATGGCTTTCGAGTAGCGATTTTAAGCCAACCTAATTGGATGAATTGCCAAGACTGGAAGCGGTTTGGAAAGCCTCGTCTTTTCTTTGGAATCAGTGCAGGAAACATGGATTCCATGATCAATCACTATACGGCCAATAAAAAAGTACGAAACGATGATGCCTATTCTCCCGGAGGAAAAATCGGATTGCGTCCTGACCGGGCTACTTTGGCCTATTGTCAAAGAGCACGAGAAGCTTATCCGGGAGTTCCAGTAATTGCTGGCGGTGTTGAAGCTTCCTTGAGACGCCTTGCTCATTATGATTATTGGAGTGATACGGTTAAAAGGTCAATTTTGTTAGATAGCAAAGCCGACCTCGTTGTTTACGGAATGGGTGAAAAACCTATCATCGAAATCGCAAAGAGACTATCGAAGGGTGAAAGTGTCAAAGCTTTCAGAGACATGAGAGGAGTCGCTTACTCTCTTGGTGCTTCAGAGACTCCACCGACTGAGTTTGAAGGTAAATCGGTAGTCACGGTTCCATGTTTTGAGAAAGTTTGTTCAGATAAGTTCGCTTTTGCTGAAGCTACAAAAATCATCCACACTCATACTAATCCTTTTAATGCAGCCGCATTGGTACAATTTCACGATCGACAATCGGTAGTGGTTAATCCTCCCACTTTTCCTTTGTCCAACAATCAGATGGATCAAATTTACGACCTCCCATTCACAAGGAAGCCACACACTTCCTATAAAGAATCTATCCCCGCTTTTGAGATGATCAAGGACTCAGTGACGATTATGAGAGGGTGTTTTGGTGGATGTACTTTTTGCTCCATTACCGCTCATCAGGGAAAGATCATCCAATCTCGTTCCGAAGTATCGGTTTTGAAAGAGCTTCAGTCCATTGGTAGAGATCCCCAATTTTCGGGTGTTGTCAGTGATATCGGCGGTCCGACCGCAAACATGTACCAGATGAAATGTACTCGACCCGAAATAGAAGCGAAATGCCGAAGACAATCTTGTGTCGACCCTACTATTTGTAAGCTTTTAGGAACTGATCATGGTCCCCTTGTTTCGCTCATGAAAAAAGCAAGAAAAGTGCCTGGTATTAGAAAAGTCTTTGTCGCAAGTGGTGTGAGGATGGACCTAGCACAATTATCTGATGAATACATGAAAGAGCTTGCAGCTCATCATGTTGGGGGGCTTTTGAAAGTAGCTCCCGAGCACACCGACAAAAAAGTTTTAAGTCTCATGAAAAAACCACAGATCGATAATTTTGAAAGTTTTGGAGAGAAATTCAAAAGAGTCACTGCCGAGGTGGGCAAGCCCAAGCAATTTTTAGTGCCATATTTTATTGCGAGTCATCCGGGGTCTGATCTTAATGCCATGATCGATTTAGCGTTATTTCTAAAACGAAATGGATACAAGCCCGACCAAGTCCAAGATTTTATTCCAGCCCCTTTCGATGTTGCGACCTGTATGTACCATACCGGCTTAGACCCCTTTACCAAGAAAGAGGTCTTTATTGCAAAGCACTTACGCGATAGAAAGCTTCAGCGAGCTTTGTTGCAATTCTTTAAACCAGAAAATTATTTTGAAGTAAGAAAAGCGCTGGAACAGGCCGGAAGAACTGATTTGATTGGCGAGGGTTGTGATGCGCTCATCCCTTCTCAAGCGCCGAGAGCTGCGATCTCGGCACGTATGGAGAGAGCGAATCAGAGGGTGAAGTCAGATTTTGTACATCGAATACCTAGTCAACAGTCCGGTGGATACCGACCCAAACGAAACTCAGCCCATCGTAGAGATAGAAAATCTCAGTGGGTAAGCGAATCAAGCCCACGAAACTAAATCGACTCCGACTCGTTGTTACGTTTTCTGCCTGTGAAGAAGTAAAGTGCTACCATCAAAAGGATTGACCCGATAGCAGTTGCTAACCAGTGACGTTGTATAAAGTTGCCAATCTCCACGCTAGCTAAAAGTGGAGATGATTCTTCTTCTTCTCCCAGCGCGTTTAGCATAGGCTCCTCTGGTTTTGGCACAACTCTTTCGAGTGCATCCCCATTCTCAACGATTTCCACGACTGGAGCTTTTTTGACAGTTTCTATTGAATTTTCAATGCGTCCATTGCTACTTGGTTTTTTCGAGGGGACTGGATCATTGTTTTTCTTTAAACGATTTGGGACTCCGATGGTGGGCTCTACTTGGGATGGAGCGACAACCTCATCTGCAGGAGGTTCACTCGCCACTTCCCGAGCAGCCTCGGGTTTTGGATCAATATTGTTTTCAGGGGCCTCAACTTTGACTTCTTCAACTGGAGAAGCAGCTTCATCTAATTTCGCCACTTCCATTTGAGGGGTTTGCTTTGAATCTATTTCTGAAATTTCTGCAGATAGTTCTGACTCTTCGTTATCAGAGTTAAGCTCATTTTCGGACTTCATCTCAGAAACGGATTTCTGTTCATTCATTGAGTTAGCGTCTTGCTCTTTTTCAACGGCTTCTAATTGCACCTCTTCACTTTCAGAACCTTGTGCGGCAACAGCTTCCTGAATATCTCTCGACTCAGACCAAACATGCTCTTCTGAAGGAACTTCAGTATCAATCATGAGGCTTGCATCTTTGCCTTGGTGTGCGCAAGAAATACAGGTCATGGCTAGAACGACCAAGAGGGAAAATTGGCTCAGTGACAGTAGAGTTTTTTTCATGGGGTCTTACCTCGATAATCAGTGTTACTATTGTTATTGTATCGGAAGAAATTGGGGCTTAAATGAGGCTCTAAAGTAAATTTTAACTTAATTTCATGTCTCGATGGACACAAATATTTAAGCCGAAAAATTCACGTCATCTTCATAATTGCCGCAAAAAAAAATGGGATAGTCGAATTGAGTAATCGTTGAGTAGTCACCGGAAAGCAGCTCTGGGTAGGCATTTCGTGAGACTACTCAAACCTTAAAGGAGGTGCTTAGCGCTCCGATAATCTAAAATCAGCTAGAGCTTTAGGTGTGACCCCAAGAGTCGAGGTTGCTTCTGTAACCTTTTTGACGGCTTGCTCTGGGTCATCGGTGACAAAAAAGAAGGAGAGGTCCTCCTTGCTGATGGCACCGTTAGCTAGCATCGTGTTTTCCAGCCATTCGATACAAGATGCCCAGTAATCTTTTCCCATGAGGATGACAGGAAACTTGTAGAGTTTGCCGGTCTGAATCAAAGTTAAGGCTTCGAAGAACTCATCCATGGTTCCATAACCACCCGGTAGAACTATAAAAGCCATGGAGTACTTTACGAGGATCACTTTGCGGACAAAGAAATAACGAAAAGTGACAAATTTATCGAGGAACGGATTCGGCTTTTGCTCCATGGGGAGCTTAATATTTGCACCGACCGTAGGAAATCCATTTTCGAAAGCCCCACGATTAGCAGCTTCCATGATTCCTGGGCCTCCACCCGTGATGATGACAAAACCCACCTTCGAAAAAGCTTCTGCAGTTTTTCGGGCTAATTCATAGTAAGGATGACCGGCTTCGAAGCGAGCCGATCCAAAAAAGGTAACCCCTGGCCCTAAAAAGTGAAATGCTCTAAAACCTTTGATGAACTCAACAGCAATTTTTACAACAAGAAAAAACTCTCGAACTCGAGAGTATCTTCCCGAAAGAAATTTCCCCTCTCCAGTTTCGGAGTAGGGAAACCTCTTAATTTTGAAAGGAATGGGTTTAAGAATTCTCTTAAGAAGCTTCACAATATCGCTCAAAAAGCTTCATGCCAAAAAGGGGCCACGCTTTCGAGACTTTTTCCACCCATTTCTCGGAATTGTAGAGCTGGAGTTATCTTCCATGGTTGTTCCACATACCCAGAATTAATTTTCAGATTTTCTCCTCGCTTGATGATAGCTTTGGCCCAATCCGAATTAATTTCTTCAAGCGGAGCGTAGTTTTTAAACAACTTCTTCAATGCGTCTTCATTTCGATTGGCTTTGATGCTTTGAAGTTCTCCTAATAAGCTCTTCGACACCTCGTAAAACTTCTCATAGTCCTTAACAATCAGCACGCCATCTTCGGGGGTGTACTTTTCCGCGCCAGTTTTCGAGGCCCATCCAATGGCTTTGGCTTCTAAAAGCTTTTTAATAAAAAGCCAATGGCCCCTTTGATGTGCTTCTGTAAATGTTCTTTGTGCCGATGTCCTTCTTAAAAAATCATAGATATAGTAGTCGTACATTTCATTTCGAATCGTTTTTGCCTCGTCTATGGTTTGATAGATCCCAACATCTACCAAAGTTTTATCGCCACCAAACACTAAAGCAGTTAAGTCAGCTCTTTGCTCTTCGAGCGCACTTCCTAAAGGTCCAAGGGTCGAAATCGGATCGATGCCTTTTCCATACTTCGATTCATCATACGTTCCCGAGCCGTGGCCAATAATTTCGTGTAGAACTACAATCACCTTCCAAATAGTTTCTCTGTTTTTGAGAAGTGACTCAACTTTACTCGCAGGCGCGTATTCGCTAATAGCTTCTTTCACCATTTCTTTGAAAATTGGATCTTCAGTTTCTCCAGGAAGAGGAAGTCTAATAATGTTTTTTGCTCCGATATCTCTGCGGATATCGTCAAAGTTGGGCAAATTGTAACCACCTGTTCGGTAGCTGCCGCGCTCTTGAAAATAATAGACCATCAGAGCAGGAGGCGCGTAGTTTTTGGGGAAGGTTTTTTTAAATGTCCCATAAGGCATGCCATCTTCAAAATATTGTGCGTGGGTTGCTAGAGCTTGGGCCTGTTTGCTGATGACAGGATCGAGAACCTGTACATAAGTTTCCCAAGAACCCACTCTAGCTAGCCAATCTTCGTAGACTTCAACCCAGCCAATCATGGTATCGACCGTTGAGCTAGCACCATCTTTTACCCACGCGATATTGGCCGACCTAAAGTCTTCGACATTTCCATTTTCGAAATATTCGATTGTTTTTCTGAGTTGTTCTTTCTGTAGTTTTGTTGAGGCCCAAGGGATCGCATTTTTTAAGTGGCCTACAATTTTAGTTAGGGTTTCTCCAACGATCCCTGAGGTTTTGGTTGTCTGGACTTCGCAACCGAGGCTGCCTGCTTGTCGAACAACTCGGCAATTGAGATTTATTTTGAGAGATTTATCCAAAACCGATCGAACTTCCTCCCCTGTAACCCCTTTTTCATAAATATTTCCACCGGTCGTCTCAAGTCCAGTTCCCTCTTGGTTTTCTGGGTAGAGCTGTAATTCATAAGTTGGGTCAGTGAGCAATTTGGCAACTTCGGTTTTAGTGCTTTCGGGCCACTTCGAAGCTGTTATATCGATTAATTGGGTTAGTTTCTCAGAAGAGATGGTCTTTAAGACATATTTTCTGTTGGAGCTAGCGTAAGGGCCCGCTTGATCGAGAAATTTAGCACTGTAAATAAGGAGCTCTTGAAAGCTTTCCTCTCCAAGAAGTTTCCGAGTTTTTTCAATCTGCTTATTTGAGAAACAATCAAAAATAAATTCTCTAATTTTGTTTGAGTGCCGATGAATCTGGTGAGCTAATAGTTTTTTCCCCTCAAGTCCTGCCAGCATTAAGTGATAAGCAAATTTTTTCTGTTTGCTCGTCAAACGCTTCCATACTTTGTTTCTTGGTACTGCACTTTCGATTCTAAGCTGTTTTGGAATTGGCATGGGCTCGACAAGATTGGCTGGTCGCCCTTCGACTGAAAAAATTATCGCGATAAGAGGGAGTATCAAACGAATTTTCAAGTCCATGAGAGAGGTCCTTTCGTTTTCTTTGAAACCAATATCATTGCGGAAAGTGATTGATTCGTCTAGTGTATTTGCTAACAAAGAACTGGTTATGGATAAGATCATTTGCGTCGGCAAAAACTATGAGGAACATATTAAGGAGTTGGGAGATGCCCCTCCAGCGAAGCCTGTTATTTTCCTTAAGCCGCCCAGCGTTTTAAGACAGGCAAATTTAAGAGAATGCTTAGATCTGGCCCTGCCGGTGGATCGCGGCTCAGTCCACCACGAGTGTGAGATGGTCGTTCGATTAAAAAAGAGTGGTTTCCGAATGGGGCTTGATGAGGCTCAGAACGCGATAGAGTCGGTTACTGTAGGGCTCGACATGACATTGAGGGAAGAACAATCTGTACTCAAAAAAGCTGGAAGTCCATGGACGACAGCAAAGGTTTTTGTCGACTCGGCTGTTATAGGCCCATGGATAGAGATTAAAGATTTTCCAATGTTTTTAGAAAGTGAGTTTTGTCTTAAGGTCAATGGATTACTGAGACAGCGAGCAACATCACTACAGATGATCTTTAACCCAACCCAATGCATATCGTATATCAGCGAGTATTTTCCTTTGTGTGCAGGCGATATTATTTTTACTGGCACCCCAAAGGGGGTCAACTCTGTTGTTCCGGGTGACGCTGGTGTTTTAACATTTGGGCCTATTGAATTTGGTGTGCGGTGGCATGGACTTAAACCTTAAAAGACAGAAACTTTTGGATGCCCTACAAGGGAAAATTCCTCAGGATGTGATCTTGTTGTCACTTGAGGATTGTGCTCCTTACGGTGGTGATTGGACTCGGCTGACCGGAAAACCTCTCCTAGTTTTTTTGCCAAAAACCACTGAGCAAGTATCTCTGATTTTAAAGTCATGTAATCAACTGAAAATTCCAGTTGTTCCCTCGGGGGGAAGAACAGGGTTATCAGGTGGAGCTGTAGTAACGCAATCAGAGGTTGTTTTAAGTCTTTCTCGAATGAACCAGATGTCCCCAGTTGATGTATTGGGGAGAACCGTTCGAGTGCAAGCTGGAGCAATTACAGAAAGCGTCCATGAACATTGTGCTCGGGAAGGATTGTTGTGGCCTATTGATCTTGCATCGAAGGGCACTTGCGAAGTGGGGGGTAATTTGTCCACTAATGCCGGGGGAGTTCGGGTTATTCGATATGGGATGGTAAGGAGATGGGTGTCCGGCTTGCAAATTGTGACCATGAACGGGGATGCGATTGAGCTCAATCGAGGATTGGAAAAAAACAACACCGGTTACGATTTGATTCAGCTCATCGTGGGATCCGAAGGCACTTTAGCTGTAATTACCGAGGCAACTTTAAAATTGGCACGTCTTCCTCACAAAGAGCATGTTCTATTTTTTGCGGTCCCAGATCTCGAGAGTGTCAGTGAGCTTTTTAATCGAGCAAGACGGGGACCCTTTGAAATTTTAGCTTTCGAATTTTTTAGTCAGCACTGCTTAAAAGCGGTCGAAACGAAACTTCATCGCAAGTCGAAGCTTTCAAAATCAGGCGAGTTTTATGTTCTGATGGAAATTGAGCTTGGTCCCGGAAGTGAGCCCGAGGCTCTACTAGAAGACTGGCTTTCTCAGGTTTTAGAGGCCGATTTTATTCTCGATGGACTTTTAGCTCAATCTTCAGCTGAGAAAAAAGAGGTTTGGGGCCTACGAGAAGGTATTACTGAGAGCATCGCTTTGACGAATGAAGTTCGTAAATATGACACATCAGTCGCAGTGACAAACATAGTCAGTTTTGTGAACGAAGCATCTCATCTCTTTCATTCGATGAATTTAGGAGCTGAACTTTATCTTTTTGGACATTTCGGTGATGGTAGTCCGCACTTGAACGTGGTTAGACGTGACACCGTGGATCATAAAACCTACATTGAGGACTGTGATCGTTTTGAAAAAGAACTCTATCCACTCATCAAGAAGTGGGGGGGAAGTGCGTCTTCTGAACACGGAGTAGGGTTACTTAAAAAAAGCTGGGTCGAGATGTCACGAACCTCTGAGGAAATGGCCCTTTTTAGAGCTATCAAGACGGCTTTTGACCCAAGTCATCTTTTGAACCCAGGCAAGATCTTCAACTTACTATCAACGGGTTGATTTTTTTGCGTGTTGATCAATTAATCCTGGTTAACTTCTCGTGAACCGATTGATTGTATCTTTCAAATTTGGATAAAGGGCTATCAACTTAAGTCGACTTGCCACTTCCATATCCTCAAATTCAAATCCGGGGCTGACAGTAGCTCCTAAAAGAGCCCATTCACCACCTTCAACTAAACAGCTTGCTTGCCAAGTGTTTTGAGGAACTACGACTTGAAGGTGTTGGTTCTTAGTAATTTGGGGGCCTAAGATAAGGCGTTTAACTGTTCCTGCAGATGTGATTTGAACCATTTCGACTGGACTACCTAGATAGAAGTGCAAAACTTCGGCTTGGGGCAAACGATGAAAGGCAGAAAAATTATTTTGAGTTATTAAATAATAGATCGCAGTGCTAGCTGCCCGATTATTAGCAGCGGATTTTAATTCATTAGAGGAGACCAAAAGACTGTCTTTAAAAGTCTGTTTGAAAAAGCCACCCTCTCCCTCCAGAGGAACTAGAGAAAGCTTCTCGATGATATCTTTGGCTGAAAGCATGTGAAACTACAAATTAAGGCTTCAGTTCGTCTGCGATTTTTTGAGCTTCTTCGTAGTTGTATTGAAGCGTTTTTAAACGATTTTGCAGTACTGCTAGATTAGCCTCTTTTTCTTTTTTAACTTCAGCGACTTCAAGTAGTTCTTCGTAAGTTGATACATCTTTTGAGTTCAAGCTTTTAACTTGATTCAAGTGATAGGTAGCAAAGTCTAATTCAATTTGGGCCCGTTTTACCCAAATGTAGCCTAAATCTAATTTTGCTTTCCAATCATCTGCATACAATTGTGCCGTGGTTTTGATGGAAGGTCTTTTTCCTTGTTTTGCAGCCAAAGTTTGTTTTTTGATCTCCAAATAGATCATTCGTTCTTTTATTTTGCCTTGTGACATTTCAAGTTCAGCTGTTTTTAAGTCGTAATCTTTTTGTGATTTTTTCAGATCAAACTCACTGAGTGCAGACTTTTGAAAAAGTCTTTGATCCATTTGCAACTTCGATAAAGCTAGTTCGGCTTCCAAACGGTGATGCGCCAACTCAACCGAATAAAAATTGAATTGGTCTTCGGTCTCTTTCAGATCGTTCCAGTGAAATAGAACTTCATGATCGAGAATCGCGGGAGTTGGCTCGGCACCGACAGACACTTGAGTTACACAAACGCCTAAAACAATAAGAAAGTTTAGAAGTTTTGACATGCTGCATTTGATAGCGGTTTTTATGCCTAAAATCAATCAAAAAACGAGCCTGAACCGACAAAAAAGCATCGTAAATGCATGATTACATTGAATAATGGCGGAGAGGGGGAGATTCGAACTCCCGGAACCCTTACGAGTTCAACGGTTTTCAAGACCGCCGCTTTCGACCGCTCAGCCACCTCTCCAAAGAAGCCGACACTCTAATACAGGATTCGTTGGATTGCGAGTGTCCGTATGCTATCTTTTCGCCTACTTTATGGAAGCTACTCCCAATTTCGAATTTCCCTGGCCAAGTGTCAACGTCGTTCTGGAAGGAAGCTCTATACTAGATGTGCCCCGATTGGAGATTAAAACTATCGGGGAAGCTACAAGTTTCATTCAAGCTTATGGATTCGATGTTAACAATCCGGATGATTTAGCCCTCGTTTGGAAGTTCTTTAATGATTCGGTTCAATTTATTGAAAAAACTCTAGCCGATCCCGATTTTCCCAAAGTTCCGGAGCATTTAAGGTCTGAAAAGGCTTTAAGTGATATTCGAAGGCTTTTTATATTAGCTTCAGAAAAAGAAAAAACAGCTGATCAAGTCTATGCATGTGCCATTCTTAGAGTGATGCATGTGATGATTCACCTCTCGTATGATCCTCGGCTTAAATTTTTCCAAGCTATGCAAACTCAAGTTTTAAACAGGCTGGATAGATTTATTTATGTCGATCCAAGCAATGGAGCAACTTACTTGGGTAAGCAAGAGGATGGTGCTGGTATCAAGCTTCTCTTCTTTAAAAAGAAAGAGAGAAAAGATCCTAATCGAGAGATCATTAAGTTGTTGCATAAAGCAGATAGCGTTGTTGAAGAGATTTACGATCGAGTGGGTTTGCGACTAGTAACCGAAACCAAGCTTGATGCTATTCGAGCAGTGCGAATGCTTTTAGAAAAAAATATTATAAGTTTGCCTAATATCAGACCGGGAAGGTCACGTAATCGCTTGTTGGATTCAAAGCGACTTCAGTTTGAGTTAGATAGAATAGTAACTCACTTAAACAAGACATCCGAACCGGCTCCTTACATCGATCGTATGATCAAGCGACTTGAAAAAAGAATAGGTCAGGGACGACGTGGTCGAGGTTTCCTAAATCCTCATTCGAGTGAATACTACCAAGCAATACAATTTACATGTCGTGAGTTGGTCAAAGTAAGGAATCCTCAGCACAGGCTCTACACTCAGTTGAACTCCCAGCTTCCAAACATGTCTGGTGGTGACCAATTACTTAATGAGCTTTTCCCTACAATTCCTCCGGCTTTCGAATATGGGTTTTTCCCCTATGAAATTCAAATCATGGATGTAAAAGCCTACGCTGACAGTATTTTCGGCAAAAGCAATCACGAGGAATATCGCAGAAAACAGCTCAATTCGGCCCGCGACCGAGTTTTTTCTAAGAAGAATTAGAAAAAAGTAGGGTTAACTTAATCTTATTCTTGGTTTTTTCTTGCGCACGGTGCCAGAAAGCGAGGAGTCAAGTTTTTCGCAGTTTGATTTGATATAATAAGATCAAATCTATGTCAGAACCAGCCAGCCAAATAACTGAATATTTCCTTGGAATTGAAGGGGAGCAGAAAGGTCCTTTCTCTCAGGAGGAAGTGTCTGCGATGTTAATTCGAGGTGAAATCTCTAAAGATACTCCTCTTTGGTGTGCGGGAATGTCGGACTGGATCCCGATTGGCGAGATCGAGCGATTTAAGATTGAAGTAGAACCTGCGGTTTCTAAGATTGAAGAACTGCAGCCCATTCAGCCGCTGGAGCCTAAACAGCAAAAGAAGCTGCGCACCAAGTTAACCGAGCCATTAGCTAATCCTAGCGCTCCCTCAGAGCAAGCTTCTTTTGAACCAGCTTTTTCAGATTCTGTGACTTTTAAAGCTTCCGACTCAGATAAAAAACTAGGCAATCAGAACTTTTTGATTGGTGCATTGTCTCTGGTTGTTGTGGTTGCCATAGCAGTCTATTTCAATTTTGGCCAAAAACAAAACTCAAAGCAAGAGACCAGAGAAGGGGCGAAAGTATCACCTAGTCAACAACGCGCTATGAAGTTAAGCAAGCTTCAGACTGAATTTAATAAAAGTCCCACTAGTGCAATCACCGAGTTAACCAGCATGGTAAAAGATAATCCCTCAGACAACGTGGGCTTAGAGGCATTGGAAACTCTTCTTTCCTATTATCGTCGGCAGCAAATGTTTTCCGAAGCGGGTTCATTATTGATGGTGGCAAAAAAGCCCAATGAGGCTTTAGAATATTTCCTAAAAGACCCACCTAATTATTCAAAGGCTGCAGAAGCTTACGAGGAATCCTACAAACAAGCTAAACCTACTGAAAGACGAGAATTCTTGGTTAAAGAAATTGAACTCTTAATTGGTCGGTTAGGAAATATCGACAAGGCTATTGAGCGAATAAAAGTTTTGGACAAAGAATTTCCAGGTGTGCCTCATCCATTTCAGTATTATTTGAAGACCACTGAGCAACGGCTTTCAGATATGTTTTCTAGAGTCTCTTTTTACTATTTAGAGCTTTTTAATTCGTACGTCTTAGGAGAGTTGTCGCAAATCAGTTTTGGTGGGAAGCCCCTCATTCAGCTTACTAAAGATAAAAATGATAAATACCGGATTGTTGCGACTCAAAAAGGTGGAATAAGCTTGAGAAATGATCCCATTCCAAACGCTTATTTTGTTTTCTGGTTAGTAAACGGACAGTGGGTCATTGTAGATACCAACTTAACCAAAGAGAGAGCTGCTTTTGCTGTTGAAGAGAGAAAAAAATATGAAAAAGAAGTTATTCCACCTGGCGAAATGTTGCAGAACCTAGAAACTGTATTTAGAACCCAGTTTCCCGGAAAAGGTCTGCACGAACTAGTAACCCCGCCCAAACGCCTACCCTTAGGTCAAGCAGAATAAATCCCTCCATTAGATAATTGCGCGCCGCACCAGTTGCTCTTGAATAAAGTGTTCATTGCGTTGATTTTCAAGTAAAACCCCAGTTTAAATAGCACCGGTTTTTTATTACTATCACTAGATCTTTTTTGGGGGAGAATAAGCCGATTGAAAAAATTGTACGAAAATATCGATCGACTATGGGGAGGTATTTCGAAAATCGTATTTGTGCGGTTTCAATTTGATATTCCAATTGAGAATCTAAAAGAACTGAGTGAAACGGGAAAATTAGTTTTTGTGCTCACGACCGGCGGTTTCATCGAGTGGCTTATTTTATCAAGTTGGTGCCGAACCCAAAATCTTGGCCCTATTATCGTTGGAAATCGAAAAACAGTATTTGCACTTTCAAAGCCTGTTGAGTTTTTAAAGCTCTTACTTGGAAAGACTAAGTTTGGTGACTATTTCTTATCTGTATTTCCAGGCCCACGAATTGTTTTCTGTCCCTTGAAAGAGCGCAAGGAGCCATTTAAACCCACTCCTGTTGAGAGCCTCTTCGCTGAGTTATACGGAGCAGCTTTTAAAGATCCAAACCAACAATTCTATTTTATTCCAATTTTCATCGTCTGGAGAAAATACATTCGAGGTGAACGGAGAAAACTACACGAGCTTCTGCTCGGGCTCAGTTCAAACCCAAACTGGATTGGTAAATTGTGGTATTTGCTCCGCAAACGACAAGACTCCACTGTAAGGGGATTGTCATTTCTATCTTTAACCGAAAAAAATCGACCCACAAGCTCTGAATCGATCGATGCATTCGACGAAAACGAAAACTTGAAAAATGCGAGGGTTTTAAGAAGGAAAATTATCGTTTCTATACAGCAAGAAATGAGAGTTGTCCTTGGTCCTAGATACTCTCCTCCTACTGCGGTTAAAGAAACTTTGATGCGAGACGAGGAGGTTCAGCAAACGATTCGCCTCGTGGCAGAAAAAAATGCTACCGATGCCAAAAAAGAGATGATGATTGCATATCGTTATTTAACAGAAATAGTAGCTGATTACACTTATCGTTTTATCGAAGTCATGGACGTTCTTTTGACCTGGTTATTTAACAAAGTGTTCGAAGGGCTTGTAACCAACCGGGACGATATCGCGCGAGTCCGAGACCTCATGCGCACGAAGCCTATCGTTTTTGTATCTTGCCATCGAAGTCATTTGGACTATCTCGTTGTTCCCTATGTAATGTTCACCGAGGATATGATGACTCCTCATATCGCAGCCGGGATCAACTTGTCATTTTGGCCTGTGGGTTTTTTTCTCAGAAAGGGTGGAGCCTTCTTTATTAGGAGAAGTTTTAGAGGCAATGAGCTTTACTCACTGATGCTTAAAAAATATATCGAATTCCTATTAAGAAACAGGAATAACGTTAAGTTTTTTATTGAGGGCACGAGGAGTCGTTCTGGCAAAATGCTACCTCCTGCGTTTGGGCTTTTGAAGATGATTTTTGATAGCTATCGAAGTCGTAGCTTAGACGATATCGCACTTGTTCCTGTGTCGATAAGTTATGACGAGGTATTTGAAGAGGGGTCTTACTCAAAAGAGCTTCAGGGGGCGGCGAAAGAGAAGGAGAGTACAAAAGGATTAATCAAGTCTCGCAAAATCATTAAACGAAACATAGGAAAAGTATATGTCCGATTTGCCGAACCAATGTTTGTGAAAGAGATAGTTCAAAACTCTGATCAACAGCAAATAGAACCTAAACTGACGCTTCAAAAAACCGCATTTCAGCTTTGTAAAAAAATAAATGATGTCAGTGTGATCACTCCAAAATCGATTGTATGCAGTGTTTTATTAGGTCATCAAGAGCCAGCATTGCCTTTGAGTGAAATATTAAGAATTTCGGAGCGGATGACAGACTATGTGATTTACTCAGGTATGTCTTTAAGTGCGAATCAGAAATCGAGTTTCCGAGCCGTTGTCGAAAGCACGCTCAAAACATTGCAAAAAAAGGGCTTTGTAGATGTCATTGAAGCGACACCAAGGTCATACGCTGTCGAACAGAAAAGGCGAGTCGTTCTTAATTTTTATAAAAACAATGCAATTCATTGCTTCATTCTACCATCGATCTGCTTGATTTCGTTTTTTCACACGATTCATATTTTTTCCAAAACAGCTTCCTCAACGATAAATTTTTATGAGAGCTTTATCCAAACTTCCTTGAAGCTGAGAAATATTTTAAAGTTTGAGTTCTTTTTTAGTCCTCGACAAATTTTTATCGATGAAATAAATCGAACCGTGGCTTTTTTCGCAAAAGACTTTTCACCCAAAGATGCAAGTTCCGATGAGTGGAGAGTTAAGTTTGGTGAGTATTTCAAAGACTGGGGCGAAGCAACTGTCTATATGGGGCTAGTTGGGGAGTTACTTGAGAGTTATTCAACAATTATGAAATTTCTGAAAGCCAATCCCGGAGTTGTATTGGATAAAAAGCAATTGATTGCAAGACTAGTAAATTATAGTTCTGAACTAAACGAAGAGGGACAGATTCAATTTCCAGAGTCGATCTCGGTTCAAAATTTTTCCAACGGTATTTTGTCCTGCGAGAACAAGGGGTATCTGCAATTAGAAAAGAGCGAAGACTTGATGGCTTATCGAGTCGCTCCTTGGGACCATGAGACAGAACAAATGATGAGAGATATAGATGGTTTTCTAGATCTCTTAAACAAAAGCCCATCAAAACTCGTTAAATCATTTTATAAAAGTGTTTAAGCAGCTTGATTTTCCGGTTTTCCGTTGGGAGACGTAGGTGGCGGAGAGTTGGGTGAGCCAGCTTTTTTTAGGAACATTTCTTTTGGAAAGGGTAGCTGGTTGACTTCGATTTCTTTCATAAAACTTGGAACGTTTCCAGTTGGATTTAAGCTACCGATGACTTTACCATCTTTATCTCGTCCAGTTTGTTCGAAAAGATAGATATCTTGAACCATATAGTTTCCATGAAGGTCCATACCGAGACCTTCTGAGATATGAGTCACTTTTCTAGAGCCGTCTTGCATTCTGGATAGCTGCAGAACGATGTTGATCGCAGAGGCCACTTGGGAACGTACTGCTTGTATTGGTACGTCGGATTCTGTCATCATGGCGAGAGTCTCTAACCGAGTTAAACATTCTTTAGGATTATTCGAGTGAACAGTGCCCATGGAACCTGAGTGACCTGTGTTCATCGAGCTGATGAGATCCATTGCTTCACCGCTCCGCACCTCTCCTACAATCACTCGATCAGGACGTAGCCTTAAAGACGATTTAACGAGGTCCCGCAAAGTAACCAAGCCTTTTCCATACTCGTCTGCTGGTCGAGCTTCAAAGTAGACAACGTGAGTGTTGTGAATCTTTAGCTCCGCTGAGTCCTCTAGAACCAATATTCTCTGGTTGGGCTGGCATCGACTAGCCAAAATATTTAGAATGGTAGTTTTTCCAGATCCAGTTCCTCCGGAAACAATGATGTTCTTTTTTAAGAACAAACAAACATCAATAAATCGGGCAGCATCGACGGTAAGTGCCCCTTTGGCGATGAGGTCCTTCATTTCTAGTTTGCTTTTTGAAAACTTTCGAATGGCCACAGTTGTCCCGTTACGAGCCACAGGAGGAACAACAGCATGAATTCGGGATCCATCAGGAAGTCTAGCATCTAGGAATGGTCGCTCTTCATCAATAGGGCGACCCACAAACTGGGAAATATTTCGAACAGCAGCGATCAGAGCTCCTTCATCGTCAAACTTCGCATCTACTTTTTCAACGAAGCCTTTTCTCTCCACAAAGATATTAGTGGGTCCGTTGATCATGATTTCCGTCACTGAGTCGTCTTTAAGATAAGCAAGCACTGGGGCTAGAAACGCTTGTATGCTGGCATCAAATACTGACATTCTAAGGCTCCTCTACGGAAATTTCCCCTGATGCTCCAGTCATTACATCATGAAAACTGTAAACCCCAGGTTTGGGTTGCAGCTCAATTTCAGTAATGCGGTTGGCATTAAGTTCTCTGGTGACTTCAAATTTGGATTTGTCGGTTTCTTTTATCTTTTCATTCGAATCTCGTGAGGCTAACCAACGTTGAATATTCAGTTTCTCAATGATAAGAGCAGCAGATTTTTTATTTGTTGTTGTAAATAAGAGCCTTACGGAACTCCCTGGTCTTAATACAATCTTGGAAGGATAAAATTCATTGTTAGAAAGTATAATTGAAAAATCAGACACCCCTTTAGGTGGTCGACTGGGTGAAGTGACCGGCACTGCAAGCCTAGAAATATAGGTCTCAACAGGTACTAAATGGGAAGGGTCTGAAAGCATTTGTCGTAAAATTTCAGGGGCCCACACCATGTTGGGTCGAGGCATTACTTTGGGTTGTGGGGGGGGGCTGGATTTTATTGGCTCCGATGGGGGAGAAGCTACAGTAACTTTAGGTTTAACGGGTTCAGGTACTATTGGGGCCACAACAGGAATTGGTTTAGGCGCTGGTGGAGGGGGTATGTAGGAAGGATCTGGCTGGGAGAGATCTTCTTCTAGCTCGGCTTTTTTAGCAGCGCTGTGTGGCTCTATTGAGAGGTCTTCAGGCTGAGTCGGAAAAAGAGGAGTGATCGGTTTATCGAGCTCTGCATCTTCGTCAACAGGTTGGGGAGCCTCAGCTGCAGGTGCCGCATTGCTATTAACTTCGCGAGCTGAAATTTCTGTGGAGTTTTCAGTTTCGCTAGGACCACTAAAACTTTGTTCTGTCGGAATTTCATCAGGTAGGGTTTCGGGGGACAAATCATCTTCTTCACCATGGATCGAGGCAACCAGAAAGATAGCCGTCAAAGCGAATAACTTAAGCTTGTTTAGGTTGAGAAAGTTTTTCATGGGAAGTTCTCTTTAGGTCTTATCGGAAGAAATCGGTTGATATTTAAAACCGAATATTATCGCGATGGCCCACGACACCGACTAACTCTAATGAAGTGCTTTTAAATTGTTCGATAGGTCTTAAGCATTTGAAATTATGAAGCTAAAATAGCTGCTACAACAGTGGTTGGTAAAAAGTTCTACACTTTACAGCTTTTTGACGTATGCCCAACGGTTACACAAAAAATGCGCATCTTCCTGAAATCACAAAAAAAGCTTTCGCTGCTTGATTGTTGGCGCTCAGGTTGCAATTTTTGAAAATTGAAACTTTGGAAGTTCAAAGATCGGCTTAGAAAACACTTTTATCGTCGATATTTGTCCAAGAAAAAATTTAAGGGATTGATCTTCAAGCGCGGGACGGAAGGCACAAAGGGTGAGGGATAGAACGGTTCTATCTTTCACCCTTTTTTATTTTAGACCTCGAAGTGTTGACTTCGTGTGCATGGTTTAAAGCGTCTATTATTTAGTACCCATACAAGAAATTGAACTTATGGAGGTTTTCGAGCCTCTTATGACACGATTTTGGCAAGATCCCTGCAGTCTTATTTATCAAACCAGTAGTAGTTTTATGAAAAGTCATCTTTTACTTTCGATTTTAGTGGTCTCTTTGAGTTCAGGGCAATACTCACTTGCATTGGAACAGGGGAGAAATTCCTCGCCCTATGGCTCTCTAAGAGGCGTAGTGGGTAGGAACAACTTGAATCAACAAGATGTCTTTGGTCAGCAGGGGCAGTTGAGTTTTCAAGGCGGAGGTGGATTGGGCGGTGGTTTAGGCGGAGGAGGCGGTCAAGGTTTTAGTGGTGGCGGCGGCGGTAATGCGCCCTATCAGAAAAACTCACTCGTTGAGGGGCTTTTAAAGAAAGCTGAAGACTTTGGAAAACAGGTTGCAGAGTTGGGTAAGCAAACTACTGAAACTATTTCTAAGATTGCTGACAAAACTCAACAAGGCCTGCAGCAAATTGCAAACGAAGCCAGTAAAAATCCTGAACTCTTAAAAAATGTAGCAGATAGCCAAAAAGAAAAAGATCAGGCGTTAGCTGCGAGCAATGAAAAATCTGACAAAAAAAATGAGACTCAAAAAGAGAAAATGAATGAATTATTAAATTCTATTGTTGCTATAAATAAACAACTATTTCAAACGAGTGTTCCAAGGATTCCAGGGAATATTGAGGAAAAGAATCAAACTTCAAACTCAGACCGAATTCAACAGTTTCAGACTCGACGGAATTCTAGTTCTTCTGGTCGATTTGGCTCTGTTTCGCAGGGAAGAGAGCCCGCCTCGCAAAATAGTACTATCAATTCAGAGCCATCTAGTAACTCCGATACATCCTCTGATGACGGCCACACCGGTCATGATCACGGTGGGCACAGCCACGGTTTCAAAGCGTTAAATCCATCAAAAGCTGGAGTTTATAATCCACCAGCCGCTGATAAATTTTAACCATTTTTTTACAAACCCCAATTCTTCTCTATTTTCCATTCATCCAGAGATTTTTTGCTTCTCATGGCCAGTAAACGATTTTTTTCTTTTTTATCTTTTCCAGTGAAATCTGTCAGCGGCGGTAGAAGGCCCATGTTGACATTCATAGGCTGAAAGTTTGTTCTGTTGGAATCGGTTATCGTTTGTAATAGTGCACCTAGAATGGTGGTTTCGGGCAGTTCGTAAGAAGGGCGATCCAAATAAAGTTGAGCTGCATTGATTCCAGCAAGAAGCCCTGTCGCAGTAGATTCTAAATACCCTTCTGTTCCAGTGAGTTGACCTGCAACAAATACTTTCTGATTTTTTCTAAGCGATAATGAACTATCTAATAATCTGGGAGAATCAATGTATGTGTTTCGATGCATACTGCCGAGCCGCAGAAAATCGGCTGATTCCAAACCAGGAAGCTTCCTAAAAATTCGTTCTTGCTCTTTATATTTTAATTTTGTTTGAAAGCCGACCAAATTATACGAGGTTTTGTGTCTGTTTTCAGTTCTTAATTGTATAACGGCAAAAGGGCGTTTACCTGTAGTAGGATCTGTGAGCCCTACCGGTTTCATAGGTCCAAACGCAAGAGTTTTTCTTCCGCGAGCAGCTATGGCTTCAATAGGCATACAAGACTCAAAATATTTTTCTTCTTCAAAGTTGTGAGGCAATACAACCTCACCACTTAAGAGATCATCGACTAGCGTGTTGTATTGTTCTTCTGTGAGAGGAATGTTTAAAAAGTCTTTCGTCTCCCCTTTGTCGTAGCGATTTGCACAGAAAATTTTGTCTAGGTTTAAGCTGTCCGTGGAAACAATAGGCGAGATGGCATCATAAAAATAGAGGGAGTTGTCTCCAAAAATGGGCTGTAGTGATTTTATTAACTTGGGAGATGTCAAAGGTCCCGTTGCAAGAATAGTAATTGCGTCAGCTGGCAGTTCATTCACTTCTTCTCTTTTGATCGTAACAAGCGGATGATTTTCAAGCCTGTCAGTGACAATCTCGGATAGTTTAATCCGGTCAACCGCTAAGGAAGCTCCTGCGGGAACCGCTGCCGATTCGGCCACCGAAAGTACAAAAGCTCCAAGTTCTTTGAGTTCGTCTTTGAGAATTCGCGAAGCTGAGTTGGGAGAAAGAGAGCCAAAGCTATTACTACAGACCAACTCCGCTAGCTGAGAAGTAGTGTGAGCCTCTGTTGTTTGCATAGGTCGCATTTCATGGAGAATGACCGGAATGCCGCGCATAGCTATTTGAAAAGTAGCTTCGCTTCCGGCAAGCCCTCCGCCGATAACATGAATTGGATTTTGACGCATCTTGACTCCTTGACGCTAGCGCATCGTTCTCTTACACTAAAACCTAACTTTTTCGCAAATTTTTCTTACACATGAATCAACACATTATAAACATAACGACTCAAGCCATTGCTGCCACATCCCCTATCAAGGAAGGGGCTACTTCCTTGAACATGTGGGAGATTGTTCTAAACTCCAGCCCAGTTGTGATGATTGTTCTTGTGCTGCTCGTCGCTTTCTCCATGATTAGCTGGGCTATCATCTTTCACAAATGGAAGATCTTGGGCCATGCTGAAGAGAGCACTGAGAATTTTCTTGAAGTGTTTTGGAGTGGAAAAAGTATGGACCATATTTATTCAGAATCAAAAAGGTATCCAGCCACTCCGTTAGCCACCATTTTTCAAGCGGGCTACAAAGAACTACAGCGGTTAATGGATAAAGAGAGGCAAAAATCGACTTCAAAAGATCAAGCCAAAGCCGATTTAGGTTCTCTTGTTCCACCCGAGTCGTCGATAGAAAACTTGGAGAGATCGCTCAATGTAGCTGCTCGTAGAGAAACTATTAAACTTGAAAGCTCTATGACCTTTTTGGCAACGGCGGCAAGCACTGCACCTTTCATTGGCCTTTTTGGAACCGTTTGGGGAATTATGAATTCTTTTCAAAATATCGGGGCTCAAGGCGGTGCTAGTCTGGCGACTGTAGCCCCTGGGATTGCTGAAGCACTTATTGCAACTGCCGTGGGGTTAGCATGTGCTATTCCTGCTACGATGGGCTACAACTATTTCAATAATAAAATTCGAGGCATTCGCGCAAGAATGGAAAATTTTGGGGCAGACTTCCTCAACATTGTGAAGCGAAACTTTTTAGCGAGCTAAATCCAAAGAACAGGATACTTTATGGGTGGGTTTAAAAGTTCATCTGACGACAGTGGTCCAGTTTCGGATATCAACATCACTCCTTTAGTTGACGTGATGCTGGTGTTATTAGTGATCTTTATGGTCACAGCTCCCATGCTAGAGAGCGGCATTCCCATACAACTACCGAAAGCATCTGGTAAAGCTCTGCCCAAAGGAGAGTCTCCTGTGACTCTTAATATCTCAAAAGAAGCGAAGCTTTTTTTGGAAAAAGAGGAAATTCCATTCGCCTCTCTGAGCAGCAAATTACAGAATTTTTATAAAACTAGGGATAAACAGGAGATCTATATTAGAGCTGATAGTTCTTTAACCTACGGGTTTGTTGCTGAGGTTATGGCCACAGTAAAAAACGCAGGCATCAGCAAAATTGGCCTAGTCACTTTACCGCCTGGAAAATAGATTCAGAGGATTTAAATGAGTTCGAGTTCAACAACTCAGCGTTTTGTAAACGTTCCCATATCGTCTGTGTTGATATCTCTATTGGGACACGTTGCCGTTGTATTTTTGCTTGTGAGTCTTCATTTGGTGGATGGAATCTCGTTTTTCAACAAAAAAGAAATAAAAGAGCCCTATCAAAGTTTTATTCAAGTCGATGTAGTTGCTTTGCCTGATCAACTGCCAAAAGATATGGCGAATGTAGATATGAGTCAGCCGATCGTAGACAAGCCTTCTACGGTTGTTGAAAAAGTACAAGCGCCCCCGACGCCTGCAGATTTAATGAAATTACCTGATAAGAAAGGCACTAAAGAAGATCAAGAGAAGAAAACAAGACAAGAAATTCTTGAACAGCAAGCGAAAGCTCTAAAAAAACTTCAAGATGATGCTCGTCGGGAGCAGGCCTTAAAAGAATTGATGGGGAAGCCGGGGAAAAAGGGACGGGCTAAACTGGCTGGCAACATGCTGTCCCAGGGCAACTCTGCAGTTGGAATGATTGGAACCGCGAGTGATCAGTATCGCGCTTTAGTGAGTGATACCATCCGAAAGCACTTTAATATTTATTTGTGGCAACAAAAGAAGGGTACACTTGTGACTGATATTTATATTGAGGTTTACCCGAATGGAAGAGTGAAGGCTAAAAAAGTTGTAAAACCTTCAACAGATTCCTTATTTGACTCTGCTGTTCTTCAAGCTATTGATGCTTCACAGCCACTTCCTGTTCCCGAAGATATTTCTTTGCTCAAAGAGGGTTTCCAAATTACTTTTAAGCCTTAAATAAGAGGGGATACAACATGGTTAAAATTTTTCTAGCTTTAATGGTATTTTCATTCCAGTGTTGGGGCACTATCTATTTGACTGTTAGTGGAGCCAATGTAAAGCGCGCGAAAATCGCTATGGGTCAAGTTCATCCTATGGAGGATGCTTCTGGGGTTGAACCTCAGTTGGCTCGAAACATTCGAGAACAGTTGAAATCGGATCTGCTTTTTAGCAATCTCTTTGACTTTATACCGGATGCTGAATTTTCAAAGTCCGACTTACCTCAGGACTATAACAAAATAAGTTATGAACAGTTTTCGTCGGCAGGTGCTGCATTTGCTCTAAAACTTGCTTATCAAATTTCTGGAGGAAAGCTTAATGTCGAAGCTCTGCTTTACGACGTCCCCGGACAGAAAAGGATTTTTGGAAAAAAATATCAATCATCAACTACACTTTATTACAAACTTGTTCATGCGATTTCAGAAGATATTCTCGCCGAGCTCACAGGGGAGAAAGGTTTGTTTACTAGCAGGATACTCATGACTTGTTGGAAGTACCCCTACAAAACGGCCCCACCGAAAGAAATTTTTATTGTCGATCCTGATGGTCGAAATTTAACTCAATTAACTTCTGATAAAACCCTTTCAACCACCCCGACGTGGATGAAAGATGGAAGACATATAACCTACAGTCAGTATGAGTGGGTTAATCGAGGGGGCTTAAGAACTCGGGGCATTGTTCTCAAAAAACATGATCTTACAAACGGTAAGCGCCAAGTGCTTTCTTCCAAAGAAGGAATGAACAGCGGAGCCGCTTGGAGTCCTACGGCTAGCCAAGGGGTAGCTACTTTGAGTTTCACGGGAAGACCAGAGCTTTACCTCATGAGCAGAGATGGAGGGGACCCTGAGCCTTTAAGCCGAAACATACAGTGGAAAAGATTATTGGGAGATGGCTTCCAATCTAGTCAATCTTCCTTGCTCTTTGATGTCGAGCCAAGCTGGTCTCCTGATGGCAAAAAGATAGTTTTTTCAAGTGCTCGAACAGGGCACCCTATGATCTACGTGTTGGACCTTGCCAGTAAAGTAGCAAACCAACTCACCTTTGCAGGTCAATACAATGCGAGTCCCTCTTGGTCTCCGAGGGGCGATAAAATTTTGTTTGCTGCGCAAAGAACGGGCGAAGGAAATTTTGATGTTTACATGATCGATCCTGATGGAAATAATTTAACTCGGATGACCGCAGGCGAGAGTCGGCCGGGGAAACGAATAAATAGTGAGAATCCATCTTGGGCGCCCACTGGAAGACATTTTGCTTTCTCAAATAATGAAGAAGGCCATTATGGTATTTACGTGATGACCGTCGATAGTACTCATAAAACAAAGATTTCACCACCCGACAGAGAGTGTTTTAGTCCCTCTTGGGGGCCGAATGAGGGTTAGTCGTGGCTTGCTCTGTTGTTGGATAGCACACTCCCTCTATTTTTTGCGACCCGTTCATCTCCCCATGCAGTGCGACTGAGAGATAAAAGCGAAGCTCCAGAGGCGATACCACCTTCTTTGCCCTCGTCATAATCTCCTCGGATTATGATGTGTGAAATAGCACCTAGAAAAAGAACTTCTTTCACTTTTTTATTATCATCAAATTTGCAAGTAAGCGCTGCTCCGCCTGAGTCTCCTTCTTTGATTCGATTGGAATCAAAAACTAGGCCTGAGAAACGAGAGATAGGCCCAGAATCAAGACCTGAGGATTTGTTAAATCGGCTGTTGGTGTTGAACTTTAAAAAATTGCCAACTCCACCATTTGCAGTTCTTTCAAACATTCCTGTTCCAGCGATGGTAGCCTGATTGTTACCTTGAGCTGAAGCATTAATCATTGAGTTTTGTTGCAATACAATAGGAAGAGTTTCAGTCCGAAAAAGTTCATGAACTTCTTCGGGGGATGGAATTCTTGCAATTTCAAGTTGAGAGGCTGCTGAGCAAGGTAGCTCTACTTTAAAAACCATTAAATCCGGATTTCCGTTTTGAAAAGGGGCACCATTAAGTTCATCGACTGTTCCGCTCCTGATGATGCGCGCTTTTACACTTTTCCCTCCGACCTTTGCAGTGATGATTCGCTCTGACAGTTTACCCGCACCCACAGCACAATGAGTAGCAGATGCTAGATCAACCTCACAAAAACCTTTTGAGTTTTTGGTGAACCCTTTCTTTGTGACTTCTGGATCTCTAGCGATTGGAGTGCTGGCACAAAGAGATCCTGGAAGTCCTAGTTCTACATTGAATCTTTTTTGCCTCGAATGATCGACGCAGGCTTTAAGCTCAGGAGTGTCTTGGACATCTGGAGTTGGGGTGGCGTTAATTTCAGTTGTTTCTTTATTGCCGCTGAGAAAATTTCTAGGGGCAGTTCGACCCAATTGATTTTTTCCAGAAATGGGATGGTTTCCCAGATTAATGGAGTTGGATTGTGAGGACTCATTCTGACTTTTTAAATTGTTTAGATTAGTGATTGCGTCTTTGAAACTAGGAATTTTAGTGAGGGGATTGAGCATGGAGAAAGCATTTTTTTCTTTCTCAAAAACCTGTTCTTTTAATGGGGTCAAGAGACTATCAAGAGACTCAGGTCTAATGAGAGCTTTATTAATTAGGGTTGTTAGTCGTTTGAAACCCTTTTCTTCATCGGAAGTTTCTGATTTTAACACCGGATCAGATTCATATTTCTGGATTAGGCTTTTAATGGCAACCTCTTGGTCTTTGGTTTGAATTAGGCTTTTTTCGCCATCGACCATAATGAGGGCTGCAAGATCTATTTTCTCTTCATCTGAAAATTCGTTTGAGAACTCTTTGATAACTTCGGCAATTGTCTCGAGAGTAATGATCGATTCGCTATTTTTACGGAGCAGGGACTCTACTTTTTTCTTAAGAGCTTTCGTTAATACCAATTCATCCGAAGATTTTTTCGTTTTAGATTGAGATGAAAAGTGTTGATTCAACACAGTTACCAAGAATTTGTGTGCAAGTGAGGTTTCCCTCTGCTCGGGCGCTGTTAGACCTCCTTCCAAATCGCCTAATTGATTTTCTAACTTGTTATAAAACTCCCGCAGTTCATGAGGAACTTTAGCCTGAGGCTCAGCTACGGTTTTAAATGATACAAAAATGATTCCAGTGAGAAGAAAAGCGCGAAAAAGCATGTGTTACCCCGTTAAGGATAGCAAGTCCAAGAATCGGGCCATCGTTTTAGGCTAGAGCGATTGTGTTGGTTTATAAAAAGCTTGGGCAGCGAACTGCTGAATACATATAAATATATGAAATCACAACATAAAATCCAGTTAAAAATTGTGAATTTGATTTACAGGCACTTAAGGCTAATTGAGCAAAAAGTTTACATGTAGGAAGAGTGAAATACCTGCCCCCTTTGGGTGGACCTGATGGGGGTAAAGGGGGAAGAATTCATGAGTAATTACGCTTCTCTTAGGCGATTGATAGAGGGCTAGAATTGCAGTACTGGCTTTTTTGTGAGAAGAGCCAA